>Ga0070713_100000653_pt1 | contig 22172 bp, 18 predicted proteins | sample LARL82metaG_FD_65465 | JGI IMG/M metagenome (GOLD analysis project Ga0070713, IMG submission 65465) | Corn, switchgrass and miscanthus rhizosphere microbial communities from Kellogg Biological Station, Michigan, USA - LAR L8-2 metaG | ecosystem: Host-associated > Plants > Roots > Rhizosphere ...
GCAGCCAGGAGGAATCCGAAATCTCGTCTACACGCAGGTAAACGAGCACAGCTTCTCGGTCCGGACGCTACGCCTCATCCACCAGGGAAACAAGCGAGCGGGAGCCAGAGCAGCGCCGGGCCCTGCTCACTCTGACCGGCTGTGTGGCCTGTCTCCGACCCCGCGGTCATTAGACCGGCAATCGCCAGCGCCGTGCCAACAGCGCGCTCCCCCGGTTGCTCAGCTCTGCCGACGGCACCCGTGACAGGGCCGCGACCAAACGTTCAATGCCGTGAAGGCGGTAGCCGAGAAAAGAGATTACAGAACTGAACTTTATGAGTGAGGTCAGCTGCATCATGGGCGTGACTATCAGGCGCGCCTAGTCGGCGATCTGGCCGCTCCGGTCTTGGACCGCGCGCCTGGGCTGGATGCCTCTGGTAGGAGTGCCGATAGCGAATGATCATCCTGATCTGCGTATAAGAATGCGATAGCGCGACGCCCTCTATTCGGCAGATCCGTGTCGGCGTCTCGCCGGCGGGCTATAGCGGGTGCAGCGGGCGGCCTCGGCGATGCGCGGGCCCGCCTGGGGGCCGGGGTGGGCGGGCCTGGGGACTGGCCGCAGCTTGACTTCGAGCGTGGCTGAAGCCCTAGCCTCGCGGTCATGAGTGCTTCAACGCTGAAGGTGCTGCTGACCGGCGGGACGAGCGGCCTAGGCCTGGCGATGGCCTCCGCCCTGGCCGCGGCGGGCGCGAAGGTCGCGCTGACCAGCCGGTCCGCCGCCCAGGCGGCGGCGGTCGCCGCGGAACTGCCGGGCGCGGCCGGCCTGGAGATGGACGTGCGCGAGGAGTCCTCGGTGGCCCGGGCGGTCGGCCAGGCGTGGTCGCGGCTGGGCGGCATCGACATGCTGGTGAACAACGCCGGGATCGGCATGCGCACGGTCAACCCGCGGTTCATGACCGACCCGCAAGGCTTCTGGGAGGTGCCGGCCGGCGGCTTCCGTGCGGTGATCGAGACCAACCTGACTGGCTACTTCCTGGTGGCGCGCGAGGTCACCCCGCGGATGCTGGCCGCCGGCGGCGGCCGCATCGTCAACATCTCAGTGAGCCATTCGACCATGCACCGGGCCGGGTTCATCCCCTACGGGCCCTCCCGGGCCGGCAGCGAGGCGCTGTCCCGGATCATGGCCGCCGACCTGCGGGACACCGGCGTCACCGTCAACCTGCTCCTGCCCGGCGGCGTGACCGTCACCGGCATGTTGCCGCCCGACGCCAGGCCCACGGGCCAGCGATTCCTCGACCCCGCCGTGATGGGCCCGCCGATCGTCTGGCTGGCCTCGGACGAGGCAGCCGACGTGCACGACGAGCGCATCATCGCCGCTGAATTCGAGCACTGGCTGCGCGACAGGAAAGCCAGACAGTAAGGCACGGCCTGCAGGTCTTCTAGCTGCAGCGGGTTGGTGCGGCTGGCCCGGCACCAGTCCAGCGCATCGGCGGCCAGGTGGAGGAGGACCTCGCCGGGGAAGGTGTCGTTGCGGAGATGCAGAGGTTCGAGCTCGCCCAGCGGCTCGGGTACCCGGGCGTCGCGGGCCAGCCCGTCGAGCAGGATCTGCCGGGCGGTGGCCGCGTCCTCGGGTGCGGACCGGTTCCGAGCCATGCCCAGACGGTAGGGCAGAACCGCTCCGCCTGCCTTTAGATCTTCGGCAGCGGAGGAAGAGGCCGGACCGCGGGGTAGCTCATGTCGGTTGCGAATGGGCTGCCTGACGTGCGTGAGCCGCCCGATCTGGACCGCTGGGGCCTGTACGGGGTGATCGCGGAAGTCATCCAGGATAGGGCGGTCTGCGTTGCGGGCTGGCCTGCGTCGTTCTCAATGCCGCACTGCCCAGGGTCCCACCCCGGAGATCCGGTCCACGCGGATGTGGGTGATGTAGCCCGGCGGCGGGTCGTCTATGGGCGGGAAGCGGGCATCGGGCCCGAGATAGGTACGAGCGAGTTTTTGGAGAAGCTCAGCGGCTCCTCCCTCGGTGATGCGGGCAGTGCCGTAGATGACCAGGTATTCGTTCAGGCCCACGGCGTTGCGCTTGCCGGTTTCGATGGACAGCGCGACGCGGCTGTCGTTGCGGATGTTGCGCACCTTGCGGTGCTCGGGAAGGTGGCCCGCCACGATCTCATCGCCGTCGAGACCGACCCAGACGATGCTCACCTGGGGGCTGCCGTCCGGGTTCAAGGTCACCAGGTGCGCCAAGGCTGGGGACTCCAGCACCGCTCTGGCGCTGTCGGGCAGGGACGTCATGAACTGAAGCTAGCAGCGGACGCCCACAGGAGACTTTCAGGCCGCCCTCCCTGACGGGGGTTGGCGCAGCGGAGTCGCGGGCTCGCGCTTCCCTCACGCCCCGTGATCGCGCCCGTTTCAGCAGTGCACGCATCACCGCCGCTATGCGCGCCGACCGGAGTGTGATGGCATAGCCGAAGCCGCCGCAGATCCGGATGATCGGCGTCGGCAGCCGACGCCCACTCACGCATGAACGGATGCTGCCGAGGCAGCTCGACTTATCATGCATGGTGGGCAAATTGATGTTGACGTCGGCCTCGTTGGCCCTGTCCCGGCGGGCCCGCAGGTGACGGTGGGCTGTGTTGCCTGGGCGGGCGGGGTATGTCATAGCCGCGGGGGTCAAGCGCTGGAGTGCCTGCGCAACGGCGGGGACCATGCCGAGGCACGGGGGCGCTCTGACCTGTGAGCCTGGGGGAACGCCTGATGACCGGAGTGATTGACCGGCTGGCGGCGGCCGTGAGCGCACGTGATCTTGATGCCGTGGCAGGTCTCATCCACGAGGACTACCGCAGCGAGCAGCCGGCGCACCCGGGCAGGGCCTTCGCCGGGCGAGCCCAGATGCTCGCCAACTGGGAGGCCATGCTAGCGGGGATCCCCGACTTCTGCGCCGAGATCTGCCGGTCGGTCCAGGACGGTGACACGACCTGGACCGAATGGCGCTGGTCGGGCACCCGCAGCGACGGGCAGGCCTTTGAGATGCGCGGGGTGACGCTGTTCGAGGTCACTGACGGTCAGGTTGTCGCTGGGCGGTTGTACCTAGAGGACGTCGAGCGGGACGTCGTCGGTATCGAGCAGGCCGTGGAGAACCTGTCCGGTCGCCGGCCGCGGTCCGCGCGCCGGTAGGACGGCGCAGCGCTCCCGCCAGCCACCGATCAAGTGGCCTGTGCGCGAGCTCATCCGCCCGCCCTGCCGCGACGAGGCACGTCAGAGCGACCAGACGTCCCGTCGGCGGCAGAGGCGATCAACAGCGGCATGCCAGAGGGCGTAACGTCCGCGTACGGGGTCGAGGGCGCCTCCCGTGCGGACGCGCAGGCGTATCCGAGCCCGCCGTCGGAGGCTCGCGTCACGGACTTCCCTGAGGCGGCCAGGCGAAGAGCCGTTCGTTCTGGGCGGCCAGCGATCTCTCGGTGTCCATCAACAGGGGCGCAACCTACCAGGTCATTCTGTGGCGCTCGCTCGGATGAGGGTCCGGATCCCGGCTCGGTGTGTTGGGGTGTTAGGGGCACGGTGTGGCGTGCGGAGAATCATGTGATTTGCCATCGATCCGCGGATGGCCGTCCGGCGCCCGGGCGAATGGCATGTCGCCGGTCAGCCCGGCCGGTGCTTTGTGGCAGCCCGCATAGCGGGAGGCGCCGAGCGCGGGCGTGCCCGCAGGGGGGCGGGACAGGGTGCCCGGCGATCCGGCCGAGACCGGTGGCGCGGTGCCCCAGTCGACGTCGATGACGCCGTGCAGGCCGGTGGGCACCAGGTGCTGCTGGGAGCCGTTGGCGCGCATCACGAACAGGTCCACGCAGCATAGGTCGGGGTGCCGCCGGTCACTGGAGAAGGCGATCTGGCCCCCGCCGGGCGAGTACGAGGATCCGATATTGTTGGTCGGCCACTTGGTGGTGGCGAGCCTGGTGACGCCGGTGCCGTCGGCGCGCATGACATAAAGGCTGGACTGCGGCCGGTTGGAATTGCTGCTGAACCCGATGCGGCGGCCGTCAGGTGACCAGTTCGGCCCGAATGCCTCCAGCCGCGGAAGGGTCAGTGGGCGCGCATGCCGGCCGTCGATGCGGGCCACCCAGACCTGCGCGCTGATTCCATGGAACCCCAACCGGGTGAAGGCGATGCGGCGGCCGTCCGGCGACACATCTGGGAAGAAGTTACTGGTCTCATTGGGGGCCGGGAGGAAGGGGACAAGAAGGTGCCGGTGGGTACCGTCGGAGCGCATGATCCAGATCGCGCAGTGCTCGAAGAACGGCAGGCAGCGGGTGAATACTATGTGCCTGGCGTCGGGGGTATACCGGGGCTGGAAGTCGCTGCGTCCTGGCACATCGGAGGCGAGCCGGCGCTGGCCAGTGCCGTCGGCGTTCATTATCCAGATGCGGCCCACGAAATTCGACAAGTTGACCCGGGCGAACAGGACGCGGGACCCGTTGGGCGACCAGTCGGGCCAGCGCGCCGCGATCCCGCTGGGCTCGTGGGTGAGCTGGGCGAGCCCGCTGCCGTCCGGGTTCACCGCGTAGACCTGGCCGGTCATGAAGTCGGAGAAGGCGATCCTCCCGGTGCCCGGCGGCCCGGCGGCCGCCGCAGGCGCCGCAGGCGCCGCGGTGATCGTCAGGCAGGCGGTCGCGAGCGAGGCGGCCACCGCCAGTGCCGGGCGCGCAAATATCGTTGCTCGTCTCATGCTGGTTCCCCCTTGCTCTCGGCGGCCTGGCCTCGGTCGCGGGGCAGCGCTAGCCGGCCCGCCCCCAGTCGGTGAGGAACGTAAAGGGCACGCCGGTGCGCACCGGGTGCAGGCCGGAGCCGTTGGCGTTCATGACGTAGAAGTACTGGCAGCATTTGCTGGCTAGCAGGACGATCCGCTGGCCGTCGGGCGAGTAGCTGGCGAAACCGTCCTGCAGCGGTGCGACGAAGTGGGTAAGTTCCCGCAGCCCCGTCCCGTCCGGGCGCACCGTCCAGATGTTGCTGCCGCCCTGGCAGCAGTTGTCGGTGAACACGATGCGGCGGCCGTCGGGGGACCAGCCCGGAAAGAACGCCTCCAGCGACGGCCGGGTGATCCGGTGCAGGCCCGTCCCGTCCGAGCGCAGCACCCACAGGCCGCTCAGCAAGCCGCCCCGGTCCGCCCCCACCACGATGCGCCGCCCGTCCGGGGAGTACTGGCCGCGCACGTAGGTCCAGTGACCGCCGGCCAGCCGGCGCATGCCGCCGCCGGCGGCGTTCATTACCTCAAGATCGCAGGCCAGGATGAAGCCGACGTGATCGTCGCACCGGCTGAACAGGATGCGGGTGCCGTCCGGGGACCAGGCCGGATCCAGGTCCGCGAACCCGGGATCGTCGGCAAGCCGGGTCTGGGCGGAGCCATCGGAGTTCATCACCCAGATCCGGTAGTCACCGGTCTGGTTGCTCATGTAGACGATCTTGGCACCGTCGGCCGACCAGTCCGGAGCGCCAGCCGCCTGAGCGGCGCCCACGTGGGTGAGCTGGCGCCGGCCGGTGCCGTCTGGGCTGATTGTGTACACGTTCGAATGACCCGCCAGATTCCCCCCAGGAAGCAGATCCCACTGGGAAAACGCGATCCGGCCACTGGCCACAGCTGCCGCCGCGGTGGCCGGCGGTGTCGTACGCGCCGCGTCCAGCCGGGCCGGGCCCGACGCAGCCGCGGTGCCTGCAGGGGCCAAGACTCCGGCCGCCGCGAGCACCACAACGACCCAGGAGTTCATGATCGCCCGATGAGGCTGCACCGAGAGCTTCCTGCCTTGCCCCCAGCCGTGATGCCTGCTCATGACCGCCCCCTAACTCACAGCGCTCTACGACGGGCCCGCCTGCCCGGATGAAAGGAATGCCGCTGTGAGCTGCAACTTCGCATGGCACGCCCCCCAGCCGACTACTCGGCAAATACCCGTGCGCTACCAGCCTCCGAGACGGCCAACCACCATGTCAACACCAAAGAAACATAAAATCCATGTAAAACGCCCTCCTCAGACCCCCCGATGCCAACCGCTCAAGGCTGCGGCCGCCGCCGCGCCTGGCACCAAGCCCCTGCCGGGCAGGATGCATCCGGAGCAGCCCAGCTACAGCAACCCATGCGGAACCGGCTTGCTGGCCCGCGGTTTCGCTCACGTCAGCGTTGGGGCCGCCCCACCGAGAGCTCGTCCCTGAGCAGCCCGGCCCCACGACGTTGCCGAGACCGCGGGATCCATCGGGACCAAGAGGTCACGCGGCCGGGCATAACAGGCACTCTGCGCGCCGCCAGGAGTTCCACCGCTCAGCCCTAACCAGCGCCAGATTCGGCGTTCGGCGCGATCTCCCAAGGGCGGCGACGCCCGGCGACGCTCACCCACTGTGATAGCTACTGTCCACCTGGGATGCTGCTGCTCGCGTTCCGCTCACGAGTGCGCGCTGTTGGTTTTTGGTGCCCTAGGCGCCGCCGGACACCGTAGACAATCGACGCTTGCGCGCACCCCCTGCCCCTCGCGACCCTCCATGGCCGCGGGCCGGAACAGGCGCCCGCCGCCTAGGCGAAGCCTTCATGGCCCAGCGCGCCGATGACCCTCATCGCGCAGAAGCGGACGTTCACTACCCGCATGGTATGAATAACTCTTCCTCCGGATAGAAGCGACCGGGTGACTTGCACAGTCTTTAACTCGCCCGCTTTAGGGGTTCCATGAGAGCAAAATCGGCAAAAGGCGCGTAACGTCCTGCTTGGCGGCGGGCAATCAGACAGATCTGGGGGTGGGGCGATGCGGTACTTATACCCGCTCGGTGAGCGCCCCGTGACCGGGCGGGAACGATGAATCTGTCGATCCTGGACACGGCGCGCGGCCTGGCGCAGTCTCATACGGTTGGGGCCTTCATCGACGAGAGCCTGCGTTGTCTCGAGGAGTCGTTCGCCGGCAGCCTGGTGTCGTTCAATCGGATCGACCTCGCCAGGCGGACCGGGGCGGCCGCCTTCCGGCCCTATCGCGCCGAACTCGACCAGGCCGTCGACGGGGTGGGGCGGCTGCTGGACGAGCATCCGCTGTGCCGGTGGTACACCTCGCAGCAGGACTGGTCGCCGGTTCGGATCAGCGACGTCATGCCGTGGGAACGCTTCCGGCGGACCCGGCTGCTCGCGGAGGTGCTCGCGCCAGCCGGCGCCTGCCACATGATAGCGATCATGCTGGTTCCGCCGTCCACCGGACAGTTCGTCTATTTCGGGACCACCCGCGCAGATCCCGACTTCACCGATGACGAACTGGAGTTGTGCAGGTCGCTGCAGCCCTGCCTGGTCGCCCTCTACACCGCGTTGACGCTCGCCGAGCACACCAGCCCGCCTCGCGAGACGGTGACCCTGACGCGCCGCGAGCACGCGGTGCTGGGCTACCTGGCCGACGGGCTGACCGCTGAGGCGATCGCCCGGCGCATGTCCACCAAGCCGACCACCGTGCGCAAGCACCTGCAGAACCTGTACGCCAAGCTCGGCACTTCCGACCGGCTCGGCGCCGTCATCCGGGGCCGCGACCTCGGGCTGCTGCATGTTGATGACCTTTCCCGGGAATTCCGGTGGAACGTGCGGACCGACTTTCACGGCCGTGACGCCGACGATGATTCCGGCGGTATCCACCGGTAGCTTCGGCCTGGCTTGGTTTCCTCGCCGCTACCTCCCGCTACGCGGCCGTCATCATGGCACCTCGTGCCCGCCAGCAGGCTTGGCACCGCAGGCCGGAACACCGTTGACCACAGTCCTGGCTCCGCTCGGGCGCAGGTGTCTACGCGGAACCGCGTATTGCCAGAGACGCGGCGGCCTTGAGATGTTTGCGTCGCCCGCGCGGTCGCTGGCGCTGCGGGATGTCATGGAGGGTAAGGGGGGCAGGACCATGAGGTCGCTGCGACTGCGCACGGTGCTGATCGGCACGGTGGTCATGCTGGTCCTTGGCGGGGGCACCGCCAGCGCCGCGAGGGGCGCCGTTGTTCCGGCGGATACCGCCGGGATCGTCGGCTGCGCGGACCCGATCCATAGCGATAGCGCGCCTCCGGCGACGTTCCGGTTCTGGGTGTGCGCAGACGGGAACCCGGATGCACAGTCCCAGCTAGACGATGCTGCGGCGATCGCCGAGAGCTACTATCGCCCGATGACGGCTCTCATGGGGGAGCCGTTCTTGGATTCCGGGGGGCCGGAGGGAGGTGATTCGTCGGCGATCGACATATACCTACTCGATGGCAACTCACAGCAAGTTTACCGCGACGGGGAAAACCGGAGCATCGGCAAGAAGGAAAACCTAGCAGTCACCGTGGCAACCAGTCTGATCCCTGACACCACATCCTCAAGTGCATTCATACTGATGAACCGGAACCGTCTAGGCAATCGCGAGTTCCCGAGTGATTTCATCCATGAGTTCTTTCACGTGCTGCAAGACAAATATAACTACACAACGCCTAACTGCAAGTGGTGGTACACCGAGGCATCGGCTACGTGGGCAGAAGAGTACTTCGACCCCGCCGACTCCCGATCTAGGATAGCAACGCGGCTCCGGAATTTCGAGAAAGACCCGTCGCAGTCGCTCTTCAAGTCTGACCCCTACGACGCTTTCATCTGGCCATACTTCCAAGCCCAAGAGCAGGGTGCTACAGCGATCCAGCAGACATGGGAGGCGGTTGATGGCAAAGAGATAGAAGCAATGCAGAGCTGCGACGACCTGAACGGCGCTCTGAATTCCGTTTTTCCCTTCGCCGATCACTTCAGGGACTTCGCGGTCCGCAACCTCGACTACCTGTTCAACCGGCCCCAGGGGAAGCCGGAGGTGCCGCGCAATTTCGGCCCGACCTACCAGCAGGCCCTCGCTTCCAACGGCTTGCCCCAGAGCACTTTTCCTTACGCCCACCCATCGATGGATTCCATGTCCTTCACCAGTACTAGCCCCGGAACCCAAGCGGTCGGCCTCAACCTCCCGCCCGAATCAACCGAATACATCGACGTGCAGACGATGACCACCAGCGACGCATTGGTGGGCGCGCTGCAGCTCGACATCGCGGGCCTGACGAACACTGACAACTTGAGCCTCGACACCATCGGAATCGCCGACGACAAAGCACACGCTCACTGGATTCGTATTCACGACGCCCATCCGACGGACGGCGTGTGCACGCTGTGGGATAACAGCACCGCGGCCGAACTGATACTGGTGCTCACGAACTCCTCCACGACCAACACCGTCGACGGGACCGCGCATGTCCGGACACAACCCAATTGCGCCACCTCGGCCAGCGGCACCATAACACACACACAGCACGTAGTGACGTCCGACTTTAATGTCGATACCAAGACCGTTCTCGATGACACAGTCAAGGCCAACCTGAAACTGAAATCAAATCCAGAAGGGGGACTTGTAAGCGTGAATTCCCCCTACACGTATAGTTTCAGCGGCAGCATCACCACGATCTCCTCAGGCGACACCTGTCAGTACTCCGGCTCCGGTTCAGCGGTCATGAATGGAGCGTGGGACGCCGACGGCGGCGTCGGCGGCGCGAACCTCCATGGCTACGATCTACACCATGCCCCGTACGTGTCCGAGTGGGCACATCCGACAACACCTGCCAGCGGCTGCCAGGGAGGAGTCACCCTCGACGACTGGGCCAGAGGCTGCCCGATCGTCCCTCCAGGAGGACTCAATGCAGAACCCGATTATTCGGGAAAGTACGCGGATAAGCGAGCAAAGGTCAACTTCAATTGCGATGACTCGTGGAGCGACAGCAACGGCAACCAGATCACCGAGTCCTTTACCGGCTCGCTGAAGGCCAAGGGCGTCATCCCCTGCGGCCTCTACACCGCAAGCTGCGCAGATGGCGAACCCAAATGAGGCAGGCGGCGCCGATCAGGACGCTGGTATCCCCACGCATCTATTTCCAGCCCGGTCCACCCGGCGCTGCAGGGTCGGCCGCCGGGCTCAACCCACGCCCGGCCTGACGCAGTTAGAGGTTTCGTCCCCCACGCGCTCATCTGAAGACTGCGAATACCCAAACATATATCAGAAGTCTGACCGGGCGCTCGCTATCGCTGCGCTGTGAGCGCGATCGCAGCCCACATGACGCTAGCGATACCGGCGATCTCCAGGACGATGGCACCGAATAGAAACCGCGCCCTGAACCGATTGCTTTTCCGCACCGACTGCGCGGACCTGAGCTGGGACTTGGCGACCTCTCGCTGGGCCTGTGCAGCCGGGTACTCCCAGTACGGGCTATCCATGCGACCTCTCAGCTCGGAGAGCCTGGGGCCGCCCAGTTCCACGCGGCCGGTGCAGGGCGGCGGTGCCGTGCCGTTCCTCCCGTTGCCCGGCCTTGACGGCCCGTCGGGTCTTATGACGGGATGCCGGGCGGCCCGATGATTTCGATGCCGTATTCGGCGGCGACGGCGGTGAGGGCGGCGATCTGTGCGGGGTCGGGGGGGCTGCCCGGTGGCGGCGGCGAGGTCAGGGACCGGGCCGGCTCGGCGCAGGTCCGCATGAACGCCTCGAACCCGCCCGGCTCGGTGACCAGCAGGAAGCTGGCGCCGCCGGGTGAGCTGACCGTGAAGGTGTGCGGGGTGCCCTGGGGGCCGAACACGAACGATCCCGCGGGTGCGCGGATCACCTGGCCGCCGACCCAGATGGTCAGCTCGCCGTCGAGGACGTAGAACCATTCGTTCTCGCGGTGGTGCACGTGAAGCGGTGATCCGGCGTCTTGGGGGCCGAGGTGATGGATGACCGCGACGCGGCCGGCTGTTCCCTCGGTGGTGGCCTTGATGGTGGCCAGGAAGCCCATGAACCACAGCGCCTCCCCCTCGGTGGGCTGCAGCGCGATGGGGGCGGGCGCGGGGACGTGATCGGTACTCATCGAAAGATCTCCTTCTGGGTTGGTTCCGGCGCTGCGCCGCGAGTCCGCTCATCGGAAGCGGCCGGACGCGGGCTTGCCGGCATCGTCATGGCTGGCTTGGCGAGCCGGCCGGTGCTTCGGCGGCGGCCTTGAGCTGCCGGAGCGTGTGGCCCATGGCCTCGTGCAGCTCGCGGTGCCGGTTGGTGAGGATGTCCAGCATCCGGGCCCACGCCGGGAGCCACCGCACCTGGTAGGACTCGGTGACCCGGGTGCCCCCCGCGGCGGGCTCGAAGCGGTACCGCCACACGGTGGCCTCGCGGCCGCCCTCCTCGGTGACGAAGGCAAACTCCCGGCCGGGGTCGGCTGCCAGGACGCGGCCGCGCCGAGACCAGCGCATCAGCCCGAACGGCCCGCCCCGGTTGTGACCCACGAACGTGGCGCCCTCGGCCGCGACGGTGCTGCCGTCGGCCCATTCGACCCGCTCGCATTCCCGGCTCCACTCGCCCATCCGGAGCAGATCAGAGACCAGGCCGTAGATCCGTTCCGGGCTGGTGCTGATCACGGTCTGGCGGCTGTCACGGGTCAGCCACCATCGTCCCTTGCTGGCTGGCATCGCCCACTCCCTCCGCCGCCGTGATCTGCCCATGAGGCTACGGCTATTAGCTTAAGCTGTCAAGAGTCAGATATGCTATGATAATGAGCATGAGTACCGACGAGCTAGCCACTCAAGCCGGAGCCGGTGCGGGCGCGCCGCGACGACCGGACCGGCGGGCCCGGCGCCGCCAGCAGACCATCGCAGAGATCCTCGACATCGCCGCCGAGGTCATGACCGAGGAGGGAGTCAACGGCCTCAGCCTGGCCGAGATCGCCCGCCGCCTCGGCGTCCAGCCCCCCTCGCTCTACAAGTACTTCCCCTCCTTGATGGCGGTCTACGACGAGCTCTTCCGCCGAGGCCAGGCCGAGCACCTCGCCGTCATGCGCGAGGCCATGACCCGAGCCGAGCCCGGGCTAGCCGCGCTGACCGCCGGCCTGCAGGCCAGCGGACGCTGGCTGCTGGCCAACCGGGCCATCGCCCAGCTGATGTTCTGGCGGCCCGTCCCCGGCTTCGAGCCCTCCCCCGAAGCGTTCGCCCCCAGCGTCGAGATGGTCGCCCTCCAGCGCGCCGCCCTCGCCGACGCCGTCGCCGCCGGGCAACTCGGCCCCGCCGCCGACTCAGACGAAGCCGTCTACCTCGTCTCCACCCTGATCACCGGAGTGCTGAGCCAGGCCATCGCCAACGAGCCCGGCCTCCCCTGGGGCCAGGGCCGCTTCACCCCGCTGCTCCCCAAACTGATCAAGCTGCTCAGCGCGGCATACCCCGTCGCACCTGATCATGGTCATGCCGGGACTGCCCGCAGGCGTGCCTGGTAGTGGTGGTAGCGGGCGCGGGCCTGGTGCTTCGCCGCCATCGGGACCAGGCGTAGCCGGGCTGGCGGGCGGCGACGGTCATGGGGGTGGTGGCCAGGCGCGGGACCAGGTGGCGCCGCCATTATCGGAGCGGGTCAGCACGATCTGCGGCTCCTCGCAGACCTGGTCCAGGGCGTGCAGTCGGCAGCGTTCCGAGGTGGTGAAGACGCGCGGGTGGCCGTGCACCATCGCGACGGTGTTCTTGAACATGGTGCTGGTGCGGAAGTCGGCCGCGTGCAGCTTCTCGTGGCCGCGTATCACCTGGTTCTCCCGGTAGATCCGGTGCCGGGTGAAGGTCGTGCTGCCCGGCGCGGCGACCCCGATCCAGCCTGCTGGGCGGGTCCGATGAGCGCTCCCGCTGACCGTTGGCCCAGGGCGCTACGTCTCTGCCGCGATCCGCGCAACCGCCACCAGCAACCGGCAGCCACGCAAGGTGGCCAGTCAGGGGATTAGCGCCGAGCAAGGCGGATGGGCCAGATGCTGAGAAGGCGGAGCTTTACCGCTTGCAGACGATATGCAACCCTTGGCTTTGCTGCTTGCAGAAGACATGCTCTGCCCAAGTCTCCATAGGGATCTGCCCCGGGTTCCATGAGGGGAGGACCGACGATGGTCCGTCGCTCCGCCATTTTTGTGGCATTACTGTCCTTGACCGCAGCCCTTGCCGTCCCCGCGGTCGCCGGCGCGGCGTCTAGCGAGAGCAAGGTGACGGTGGGCAGCCCGGCCACCCCGTACCTGCCCAACGGCTCCAACGAGCCTGCGCTGGCCATGGACGCGAACCATCCGGCGGTGCTGGCCGCCGGGGCCAACGACCTGGTCGACAGCTCGCCGTGCCAGGGCAGCAGTTGCGACCTGACCCCCGACATCGGCATCTCCGGGGTCTACTTCTCCTTCGATAGTGGCGCGACGTGGACGCAGCCGGCCTACACCGGGCTGACCGCGCAGAACGGTACCAGCCACATTGGCCCGATCCACACCCTGCCCGGCTACTTCGAGCACGGCATGTCCTCGCACGGCGACCCGGCGCTGGCGTTCGGGCCCAAGCCCGGCCCGCACGGGTTCTCGTGGTCGAACGGGTCCCGGCTGTATTACGCCAACCTGGCCTTTCCGCTCAGCACCGCGCCCGGCTTCCCGGGCGCCTCGGCGGCCGTAGTGTCGCGCACCGACAACGTGCGGGCTGCCGCGGCCGGCGTGCAGAGTGCCTGGATGGCCCCGGTGATCGCCAGCCGCCAGAATGCCGCGCTGCTGACTGACAAGGACGACATCTGGGCAGACAACGCGTCCTCGAGCCCGTTCTTCGGCAATGTGTACCTGTGCAATATCGCCTTCCGCGGCACCAACTCCGTTCCCGGGCCGCTGATCATCGACTCCTCCAGTGACGGCGGCAGCACCTGGCGCCAGCGCCAGATCAGCGCCGCCACCGACAACGCGCAGACTGGCGGGCGGCAGGGCTGCGCCATCCGGACCGACAGCGCGGGCGTTGTCTATGTCGTGTGGGAGGGCGCCGACATCAAGACCCGGCAGAGCGTGTTCTTCCTCGCCCGTTCCTTCGACGGCGGCAACAACTTCGAGAAGCCGCGGGCGATCGCCACCGTGCACGACGTCGGGGTGCCCGACCCGGTGTCCGGGCGGATCGTGTTCGACGGGTTCGCCGGCACCCGTACCGACAGCTTCCCCAGCCTCAGCATCGCCAACGGCGCGCCGGCCGGCGCGGATGCCACCAACACGATCGTGCTGACCTGGCCCGACGGGGCGCTCAACCACGAGCAGGCGCTCGTGCAGACCTCGGCCGACCGCGGCCTGACCTGGTCGGCCCCGGTCAACGCCGCCCAGGCGGGCGACCGGCCGGACAACCCGGCGGTGGCGATCTCGCCCAACGGCACCGACGTGTACTTGGTCTACAACGCCTACCTGCAGCCCTTCCAGACCACCACGGCCAGCCCGCGCCTGATGCAAGGCGTCACCCGCCATGCCGACGTCACAGCGGGCGGTGCCCTGGGGAGCTTCACCACGCTGCACCGGGCAGAGGTGGGCGATGCCCGGGGCACCACCAGGACGCTCAACCGCGAGGCGATCTACGACTACCAGTACGCCGCGGCCTCGCGGACCTACGGGGTCACGGTCTGGATGGACGTCCGCGACGCGACCGACTGCCCCGCGGTGGACGCCTACCGGCAGTCCCTGATCGACGGGTCCCCGATCGCCGCGCCGTCCCCGCTGACCGACTGCCCGCCCGGCTTCGGGAACGAAGACATCTACAGCGGCTCCTTCCCCGACCCCACGCCCTGACGACACGGGGCCGAGCTGACCGCGGCCGTCCAGCCAGCACACCATGGACGGCCGCGGCAGCGTCCTGGACCGCCCCAGGCGGCTTCGCGTGCCGCCGAGCGGACGTGATCGCCGAACTGGACGCCACGCCGGTGGCCATGTATCACCGGTTGCCGTTTCACAGGTGCGCGTGTGGGCTTTTGGTTCTCCGTGCTGGCGACGACCGAGCGTAGCCTGCGTGTGACAGCAAGCGCGAAGAAGGGCTGATCATGGATCGCTTCCGGTTCGCGATGGTGGTTGTGGCCGTGCTGACAGGGACCGGGCTGGCGGCCACGCCGGCCACATTAGCTGCGGCCCGGGCAGCGCTGCGGACAGCGGCCACGACACCGGTCAACGTGGACATCAGCCAGCGGCACCTGAACGAATCCGAGGAGGCGATCGCGGTCAACCCGGCCAACCCGGCCAACATCGTCACAGTGACCAACGTGGGCCACGGGGAGGCCGGCCTGACCGCGGGGATGTTCGAGGGCGTCAGCTTCGACGGCGGCAAGATGTGGACGAGGAAGCTGATCGCGCTGGGCGGCAGCGACCCGCTGGGCGATGAGACGGGCGAGGAACGGGTCGATATCCATGAGTGGGCTCCGGAACGCCTGAGAATTCGGGCCGTACTTAACGATCCTGACGGTAATTATCGCGAGACGGTACCCCTGATGGAGGAGGGGGAAGCTGGTAGAGGGACCGGTCCGTTCGAACATGCTCCAGCGCAACCGGCAGTGTGGAAACGCGTTTCGCCGATGGAACAGCAGATTCTCCGACTTATGTTGTCGATGAGCGATGGGCAGCAATCTGCCTGATCAATATCTGCTACTTTATGGCAGCTCGCCAACCTCGTTACTTTTCTCCTTGAGGCGTCATCATTCGTGACGCTGCTTGGCGAGGTTTCTTAATGCCCGAGACTGATACTCCAAAAGTCCGTCGCCCGGGGCTGGATACGTCTTACTTCTATGCCGCTGCAGGACCGACTGCTTCTGCTGCCGCGGATTGAGTCGTGCGGGTCGTCGCCCGGCAGCTGAGCCATCCGGGTGCTATCCCATTGACTTGCACCGTCGAGCGACTTCCGGATGATGTCGGCGTGCCCAGCGTGCTGGGCTATCTCAGCGATCAAGTGCAGCAGTACCCGCCGTGCCGACCAGCGGCTGTCGGGCTCAACCAGGGCGCCGGGGCAGTGGGTGGGTGGCATCGAGATCGGGCAGGCCGCGGTGGCGTAACCGGCTCCTGGCCTTGCGTGCGGCGTGCGATGTTCAGGTTGCCGACCGGGGCTCAGCGGCCGGCGGCTCTGGTGCGGGTGCCTGGCCGGCGCCTGCGAGCAGGCTGCGGGCCTTCTCGATCCGGGTATCGAGGTCGGCGAGGAAGCCGTCCAGCGCCGTCCGCTTGGCCTGCACCGCGGCCCGGAGGTCTTCGGCCAGGGCGAGGCATTCGCGGGTCAGCCGGCGGCGTTCGTCTTCACTGGTCCGCGCGTCGTGGTAGCTGAGCCGGATCTGCGCGATCCGGTCCTCGTTACGCAGCACGACGGCGATCTCGTCGAGGTTGAGGCCGAGCAGGGTCTGCAGTTCCCGGATGCGGGCCACGCGGGCCAGGTCGTCCTCGGAGTAGCGGCGCAGCCCGCCGGGCGTGGTGCCGGCGGGTTTGAGCAGGCCGATCTGCTGGTAGTAGCGCAGCGCGCGCTCGGACACGCCCGCCAGCGCAGCCGCGGCCCCGATGCCAAGCATTGGCCCAGCGGCGGGGAGCCGGCCCGAGGCAGCTGTCCGCGTGGCGGATGCTTCTGCAGCAATTGGCCGGGCCGTTGGGCGCATCGGGTTCACTCCGTCCTGGGTGGGCGGCTGGCTTGTTCGCCGCCTGGTCGCGCTTGCTCGGCTGCCGTGGTGAGGCTCTCATAGACCGTAACATCCACGTCGGCGGGGTCGACCGGGTCCAGGCCGGCCAGCCCGCCGAGTTCGGCCGCGCCGTTGGCCAGCTCGTCGGCGGCCGGCTCGGTCGCGTGCAGGTAGCGCTGGCCGCGGACGGCGGAGGCCACGATGGCGATGGCGGTCGCGACGGCGGCGAAGGTGAATGCCAGGTGCAGGCCGTCGGTGAACGGCATCGCCACGGCTACCCTGCAGCACTTCACCGTGGCCTCCCGGACAGCCGCCGAAGACCAGCCAGAGAGTTCCCCGCCCAGCCAGCAGGCGGGTGCGCACCGCTCCCGGCCCCTTGAACCGCCCCGGAGTTTCCGGAGGACTTGATGTTCCCCGACTCCGGAGAACTCGGGGAACATCAGAGTCTCCGGACTCACCGGGGCGTTTCACCTATCCGCCAGATTTTGAGCCGGTCCACGCTTAAGAGACGTAAACGCCGGTTCCTTGCGTGCTTTCCATCCCGCTCGCCAGGCCCAGGCCATCTGGCAGTACTGGCCCGCCCCGGCTTCGTCAGGGCCGCCTGCCATCCGCTCCAGCACCACCCGGTCCGGGCTGCCCCCAGCTCCACCTCCCTGCTGCGACAGGACAGGCGGTGAAGGTCTCTCACCTCCACTCGAATCAACAGCGCCTCACGGCGCACTCGGCAACGCCTGAAAATTGACCCGTGTTGGCGCCATCAGAGGGTCAGGATTCAGATGCCGTTAACAGCCGTTGGGAGGCCGCGGCCTGACCGATCAGTTCCTTCAGCTGATCAGCACTGGCTTCGGGCCGATCTCCCACCAGGAGGTGCTGTCGGCAGGCGAGGCGAGGGCCCTGACGATCCGGTACGGCTCGCTCGGCCCGGCGTGATTCATGCCGACCTGTTGTTCAGCGCGCACCGCATCCTTGGCTGCGGCCCGGCCTGACGCCCGACAGCGTGTACTCCCGGCCTTTCCTGATCTTTCGGTGAGAGACAGCCGCCGGACCGTTTGTCGCGGTGCCCGGACCGCTCCTCGCGTGATTCTGTCGCCTGGTCGCACCGGAACTCCCAGGCCGCTCGCGGTCGGCGTAGCTTCGGCCAAGACGCCTTCGTCTTAGGTTATTTCATCCTAAAGGGCTAAATGAGGCACTCATGTTAGTCGAGGATACGCTGGCTGTGGCGTTGCGCCGTCACCGTCGCGCGCTAAATGGAGTCTTGGTGATCGTTGGCGGATCATCGAACACGTGCCGTAGTGCACGGAGTTGGGCACTGGTATCTGGTGCCGTTGAGCCTGAGCCTTCCAGTTGTGTCGGTCGAGGCTGGTTATGCGCGTGATGATACGGGACGAGCGCTCAGCAAGACGCGCTTGGGTGTTGTCATCGTGATCACGCATCGCTGCAATCAGGTAAGCAATTGGGCCGTGGCGGTGTCGGCAAGCTCGGGCCACGAATCGGATGGCATCGCTGTGGGTCGCCTCGATCGCGAATCTTCTCCCACCCGGGGTCCTCCCTGGCCGTATTCCGTTGCCGGCGATAGATCCTGGGCCCTGGCCCGTCTCCTGACCTTGATCACACCTCTACAGTGTCAGCTCTCACAGCGCTTTGTGCCGAAGATCCTCCAATCCTGATATTGGTGGGAACATTCCGTAGTCCGCGACAGTATCTGGGGAAGTGAAAACGACAAAAGATGATCAATTCGAAATTCTGATGTAGCCCGAGATGGGAGCAAAATTTATGTGGTCAGACTCCAAACGAGCCCCCGATTCGCGGGAAGAAGACGCTTGGCTGAGCGACGAGCAGATGCAGCACGTCGCGCCCGCAGAGACCGAGCAGTTCCAGTCCCCGATCCCGACCCGGATGGTCTCCAACGGCGAGTACATGCCCCACCCGCAGACCGAAGACCAGAAGCACGTCGAGTACCGGGTCAAGGAACTCGCCAACGAAGCCTCGAAGAGGCTCGGCCAAAGCCGCCGCCAGTTCCTGCTGGGCACCGGCGGCCTGGCCGCGGCCATGATCGCGATGAACGAGGTGCATGGCAAGACCTTCAACATAAGCCGTGAAGAGATGTACGATACCGCCGCCTACGCGGAGAACGGACCCCCACGGGACCTGTTCGTCTTCGATGACCAGACGCATATCGTCCGGTCGAGCATGAACACGCCCCAAGGGCTGAGGGCACTCGCACAAGGGCCGGGCCCGGCGTCCACCGCCGGGGGATGGACCTCCAACCCCTTCAACGGCACCGGGGGGAACGCTGCTGGCCCTGACGAGTTCGGCAACAACTGGCCGAACTGGAACCCAGCGCAGCTCCACCCCGCCTTCCCGCCCAATCCCGGGTCAGACCTGACCGCGCTTGGCCAGTTCCACCTGGGAGAGTACATCAACCGCATGTACCTGGAGTCCCAGGTCAGTGCCTCGATCGTCAGCAACGCGAACTTTGCCCTGTTCACCCCGCCCGGCGGCAGCGTTCCTGGGCCGGTGCACAACATCAAGGAGAGCCTGGTCAACGAGATTTTGACCGGCTGGCAGACGTCGCAGTGCCGTGATTTCATCAACAATCTGGCGGGCTCCCGGCGGGCCTTCGCCCATGCCCAGCTCTATCCTGGCGTGGGCAACCTTGCGGACCCGGCGTTCGGCGACTACACGCAATGGCAGGTCGAGTTCTGTCAGCCGGACTCGTGGAAGGGCTACAACATCGCGGACGCGGCCAGCCTTCACCCTGGGGCTGAATTCCAGACGTGGCGGCTGGATGATGAGGTGGTCGCCTATCCGACGTATGCGATCATCGCGTCGAACAGGAGGCAGCTCAAGAAGCATCCCGGGTTCTTCAACATTTGCATCCACAAGGGACTGTCAGCGACCATGACGGGACCGGGCGGGGTGAACAACACGCCGAACAACGGCAACCCCGACGACCTGGTGAAGGTGGCCACCGACTGGCCGCAGTTCAACTGGATCATCTACCACTCCTGCATCCGGCCGTCCTTCTGGCCCCTGCAGTCCCTGATAGATATCGAGAACAGGTCAGGGTCGATGACGCCCACCATGCTGACCGATAGCCACGGGCACACCGTCCCGAACATCCGGTGGACCACGCAGTTCGCCCAGATCGCCGGGGGCAAGTACGTGGCCGGGGCAGAGCCGACATCGAAGTCTCCGTCCAGCACTCGCCGGCTCGGCAACATCTACTCCGAATTGGGGACGACGATGGCGTCGATGGTTACCATCTTCCCCACGGTGTTCGCGCACATGATCGGCCAGCTCCTATACTACATGGGGTCGAAAAACATCGTGTTCGGCTCGGACACGCTGTGGTATGGCGGCCCGCAATGGCAGATCGAGGCCTTGTGGCGGTTCCAGATCCCGGAGCATCTCCAGGAGAAGTGGAAGTACCCAGCGATCACCGAGCAGGACAAGCGGAACATTCTCGGCCTCAACAGCGCCCGACTCTACGGCTTGAACGGCAACAGGCATCGAGCCGTGGGCTTGCCCGGCAGTGCCTACAAGCAGGGCAACCTGGAGGATTACAAGTCGTTCATGAAGCCCGGCAGTCCCATCGATGCTATCTTGCACGGTCCCGGCTACCCGACCCCGATCACGCCGGTCGCGCCTCCAAACGACAACCTCACCAAGTTCAAGGATGAGCACCTCGCAACCGGAACCCGGCAGAGCAACGCCCGGCTCGGCTTTATTCGGACCTAGGACAGCGACGCGCCGGGAATCTCTCCGGCCGCTGTACCAAGCGGCCCAGTCGGCCGCCCCTTGGAAGTTTCAGGAGGCGGCCGACGGACCGCTGGCTTCGGTGGCCAGGATCTGTCACAAAGACGCTGCCCCGTACTTCCGCCGGCAACATCTGCATGCGACTGTTATGCGGGCATTGGATCTGATCATTACGGGCTGAGCAGCTAATTAAGGAGCGTTCGTTGGAAGCGAAAGTTCAGAATTATAGTAACCATGCTCGTCTGGACATTGGCACAACTCTAGCTAGTGCAACTTGCTCCGTGCGCGTCCTTGTCCTCGCTGTCGGAATGGCCACCGAGGTACCCAAATGTAGCGATCTTTGGATGGTTTCGGGTCGGCCAGTGCCATGTGCGCTGGCAGCTCAAGCACCAAGACAGTCCGGCGGTACGCACGCAGGATGGCGATATCTCGATCCCGAATCCGGATTGCTTGTTCTTTGCATATGGCCCGGGCCGGGCATCTTGACGTATCAAGGTCGGCCCATGATGCCTTCACCGCACTGATATTGACCGATGAGCCTCCTCGTAGAGTTTCTACAACGTTATCAAGAAATTCTTCTATCCATGCTGACAGCAGGTCAATCGCCTGTGGCTGACTCGGGTAGCTGCCCTCGTCGCGGGCCACGAAAGGTGGTGGTCTTGGGGTGCGTATAATTTTGCACTCCAATTTAGATGCCCCGTGGTCGATAACCGGTTACGGGCAGCAGACAGCCCTGCTCGCGCCCCGGTTGCGCGACGCCGGCCATGAGGTAGCCATCTCCGCGTTCTGGGGCTTGGCCGGGGGATCGCTGACCTGGGATGATATCCCGGTCTACCCTTCCGGCAACGACTTGTACGGCAACGACGTTCTAGCCGGGCACGTGCGGTATTTCGGTGCCGACCTGGTCATCACCCTGATAGACATGTGGGTTCTGTCCCCTGACGTGCTCTCCTCTCTACCCGTCGCGTGCTGGATGCCGGTGGACACCCGTCCGCTGGGGAAGGCTAACCAGACCGTGCTGACCGCAGCCGCATCGGTGGTGCCGGTCGCCATGTCCGCCTTCGGCCGCGACCGGCTAGCCGAGGCCGGGTTCCGTCCATGTTACGTACCACACGGCATCGACACGTCCCTGTTCACTCCGCCCCCTGACCGGGATGCGTGCCGGGAAGCGCTCGGCGTGACCGGGAAGTTCGTCATCGGCATCAACGCTGCGAACAAGGACACGTTCCGCAAGGGCTACGCTGAGCAATTCGCCGCGTTTGCCCGCTTCCACGCCCGGCATCCCGATACCGCCCTGGCGGTGCATGCCCTGACCGCGGCGAGCGGTGCCTTGGATCTGCGAGCGCTGGCCGACCACCTCGGCATCCTGGACGCGGTGTTCCTGGCGCCGCAATACGAGTACATGACGGGATTGATCACCCCGGCGCAGATGGCGTCCTGGTACGGGGCACTGGACCTGTATTCGGGCTGCTCTTACGGAGAGGGCTTCGGCCTGCCGCTGGCTGAGGCTCAGTCGTGTGGCGTACCGGTGGTGGTGACAGACGCGTCATCGATGACCGAATTGTGCGGCGCCGGATGGAAGGTCGGCGGGGAGCGGCTGTGGTATCCGTTGCAGCAGGCATGGTGGGTCAAGCCATCCATCGACGCCATCGCCCGTACGTACGAGAGGGCGTACACCGACCGGAAGGTACTAGTGGCCAAAGCGGCCAAGGCGCGCGAGTTCGCCCTGGACTATGACGCTGATGTGGTTTTCGCGAAGCACTGGCTACCAGTCCTGGACGAGTTGGTGGAGAGAACCCGGAGGTGATCATAGACGTTCCCCCGCGGATGATCCGAGCGAAACGGCGTAGCCACCGCGGCCGCATCTAACTGAAGGGACTTCATTACTAGTGCTCAGAACTGTACAATAACACCAAGGGCGAATTCTGAAATTGTGCAGAAATAGCTTCCCAGTAAAGAAGGCGACATGATTGGCGATCTGTTTGACAG
>Ga0070713_100000654_pt1 | contig 22167 bp, 21 predicted proteins | sample LARL82metaG_FD_65465 | JGI IMG/M metagenome (GOLD analysis project Ga0070713, IMG submission 65465) | Corn, switchgrass and miscanthus rhizosphere microbial communities from Kellogg Biological Station, Michigan, USA - LAR L8-2 metaG | ecosystem: Host-associated > Plants > Roots > Rhizosphere ...
GAAATCGCATGCGCCAAAGAAGCCGGGTCGTCAATCCTGGCTAGCGCGGCGTCCAGAATCCAGTGGCCGCCATCCGTGACAAAAGCATGTCCGTCCTTGCTCCGACGGAGCGTCAGCGGACCGAGGCGCTGAACCGATCCGATCGCCCTTTCGAGCGCTCGCAGGGTGGCCGCCAGGCCAAATGAAACTACTTCAATAGGTAGCGGAAAGCGTCCAAGAACTTCGACAGTCTTGCTTTGATCGGCGATTACAATCATGCGAGTTGAGGCTGCCGCGACGATCTTCTCCCGCAAGAGCGCGCCGCCGCCGCCCTTGATCAGGCAAAGGTCGGGGCCAATTTCGTCCGCGCCATCAACCGTGAGATCCAGCTCAGGCACCTCATCTAAGGTCGTCAGTGTGATCCCACAGCGTTTAGCATCGGCAAAAGTCGTATCCGAAGTTGGCACCGCAACGATATCAAGACCGGAGCGAACGCGTTCGCCGACCAGCTCGACGAAGTGCTTCGCTGTGGATCCAGTCCCGAGCCCGAGCCGCATGCCCGGTCGCACAAATTCAACAGCTTTTGCAGCAGCAGCGCGTTTCTGGGCGTCAGCGTTCATGAATACCGGCTAGACGGTCGAGCATCGGGCTTTGGCGACGTCAGGTCTATCTAGCCTCGATCACCTCGCGTGAATAGCCGAAATTTGCCGTTTCCATCTTGGCCAGCAAATCGAGACTTGCAACGCCACCAAACGAAGGATAGCGATCGAGGATGGCCGGCCCCACGATCGTCTTCGACCTTGATGGCACTTTAATCGACACTGCGCCCGATCTCGTCGCGACGCTCAACGTTATTCTAACGCGGGAGGGATTGTCGCCTCTGGCCTACGACTTAGCGCGAAATCTGGTGGGCGGCGGCGCCAAGGCCATGATCGCTCGCGGACTTGAGGCCGGAGGACGTCCCTGTCCTGCATCGCGGCTCGAAGAATTGTTTGCGGACTTCATCGCGCATTACAGCGAACACCTCACGGAACGATCGCAGCCTTTTCCGGGAGTGACCGATGCGCTCGATGCACTTTCGGGACGTGGCTATCAATTTGCAGTGTGCACGAACAAAATTGAGCGCCTTTCGACAAACCTTCTAAAGCACCACGACCTGGCTGGTCGATTCGTTGCAATCTGCGGGCCGGACACTTTCGGAATCGAAAAGCCTGATCCGGAAATCCTGCGTCGCACTGTGGCGAAGGCTGGCGGAACGCTGGAACAGGCCATCATGATCGGTGATTCAATTATCGATATTCATACCGCACGCGCGGCAGGCATTCCGGTCATCGCCGTGGACTTTGGCTACAGTGAACGTCCGGTGACGGATTTCGGACCTGACCGAACCATAAGCAGTTTTAAGCAGCTGCCCATGTCGGTTGCGGCTGTTGCGCAGAATATTTGACACTCCGGCGCCAAGCTGGACCTGGCATGGTGGGGTAAAAAAGGCACACCCCATGTTGCACGCGCGCGACGACACTCGTATCCTTGCTGTGGGGCGAGCGGCGCTATTCCGCTTGAGTGGGACTGTCTGACATGATCCACCGATTTCTTTTAGTTATCGGCAGCGCAGCTGTGCTCGCCGCATGTTCGTCGGACGCGGGGTTCAAATCGGGGCCTTTCCTGGACACTGTAAGTCTCGAATCCGAACCACCAGGCGCCGATGCAAAGGCTTCAAATGGGCAAACCTGCCGCACTCCGTGCTCGCTCGCATTACCGGTCGATGCCTCATCGTCGATAACATTCACTCTCAACGGCTACCAACCGGAAACTGAAAGGCTTGAGGCGATCACATCGACCGGTGAACCGCCGAGACTGCGTCCGAACCCAGTGGTCGTTGAATTGTCGCCAGCAGCGCCATCGACGACAAAAAAGAAGTCGACCAAATCCGTAAAGAAGCCGGCTGCCGCGCCAAAGACTTCGGCGGCTCCGCCGCCTCCACCCATGACGGCAGCACCCGCTCAGGCGCCATCATCACCTTGGCCTACAAATCCGCCGGTTGTACGCCAATAAATCGGCGCGACGTTCCGGCATAAATCGCGAGAATTGCTCCGATTGCCGACGCTGGCCAATATCGGGCAGAATTCCTATATGTAAGGTCGCGAGGCTGGGATACCGCCTCGCAGGCAATGGATGGCAGTAGTGGTCAGCACCGCTTCGACAATTGAGATTGAGCGCCCCGGACAGAAACCGCGGGCTTTGGTCGACCCGTTCCAGCGCGCCATCACCTATTTGCGCGTGTCGGTCACTGATCGATGCGATTTCCGCTGCGTCTACTGCATGTCGGAACATATGACGTTCCTGCCCAAGGCCGATCTGTTGAGTCTTGAGGAACTCGATCGCCTCTGCAGTGCATTCATCGCAAAAGGCGTTACCAAGTTGCGCCTGACCGGAGGCGAGCCGCTAGTGCGTCGCGGCATTATGACGTTGGTCCACTCCTTGTCGCGCCATCTGGAAAGCGGCGCGCTTGAGGAGCTGACGTTAACGACGAATGGTTCGCAGTTACAGACCTACGCGTCCGAACTCAAGGCGAGTGGCATCAACCGCGTCAATGTCTCGCTCGATACACTGGACCCTGAAAAATTTCGCGCCGTTACCCGCTGGGGTGACTTGAACAAAGTCATTGCCGGCATCGATGCAGCACAGGCAGCAGGCTTGCAGGTCAAGATCAACGCTGTCGCTCTCAAAGGCGTGAATGAGGAAGAAATTGCCGGCTTGCTTGAATGGAGTCACGGCCGCGGCATGGACCTAACGGTCATCGAAGTCATGCCGCTCGGCGATGTGGACGAGTCGCGGCTTGACCAATATCTCCCGCTGTCGATCGTGCGGTCGCGACTCGGCGAGAGGTACACACTTGAAGATATCGATTACCGCACTGGAGGCCCTGCTCGCTACGTGCGCGTGAAGCAAACCGGTGGGCGGTTAGGTTTCATCACGCCTCTTACACACAATTTCTGCGAGTCATGCAATCGCGTCCGCCTCACGTGCACCGGGACTCTTTACATGTGTCTTGGTCAAGATGATGCAGCTGACCTGCGCCGCACGTTGCGCGCCTCGGAAGGCGATGAACTCCTGAACCAGGCAATCGACGAGGCGATCATGCGCAAACCCAAAGGCCATGATTTCGTGATTGACCGTCGCCATCAGAAGCCCGCATTGCAGCGCCACATGAGCACGACCGGTGGATAAGCACGAGTCGCCTCGGTATAGGGCGGACCCACCCATTTTCATTGTCTTTCCTCCCCCAGTTAAACGAGACCCTATGGCTCGTTAGCGCGGGGTTCGGCCTTGGCCCCATCTTCAATCAATTTCTCCATTGACGCCTTATGCCAGCATCGGATTAAGGTGGTGGTCTTGGCGCTGCGTCGCAGGGCTGAGGTCCGGGGGGACACGATCTGGGGGTCGGGGAAACATCCCAAGCCTCCGTGGGGAGAGGGTGTGAAGGTTCTGCTTTCACTCAGTCGAGGGATCGACTGGCTAAATACCCAATTGGCCGTTGTTGCGAATTGGCTTGTCTTGCTGGCCGCTGTGATCAGCGCCGGCAATGCTGCGAGTCGTTATGTGTTCAGCGAAAGCTCAAATGGCTGGTTGGAAATCCAGTGGTACATGTTCGCCGGAATGGTTCTTCTTGGTGGGCCTTACACCCTCAAAATGAATGAACATGTGCGTGTTGATCTTGTTTACGGCATGGTGTCCGAACGAACACGAATCTGGATCGACATTGTCGGCGGACTTTTGTTTCTCCTCCCAATCTGCCTGATTCTTACCTACTTCACCTGGCCCTGGTTTGTTGAATCCTGGACCATCAATGAAGCGTCATCCAACGCCGGTGGACTGTTGCGTTGGCCGGTGAAGCTACTCCTGCCGGTCGGATTCTTCTTGATGGCGCTTCAAGGCATCTCTGAAATCATCAAGCGTGTGGCGGCGCTTGAGCACGTCATCGATGTCGATTTCAAATACGAAAAGCCGCTGCAATGAGCTGGGTCGCCGAACATCTAGCGCCTCTCATGTTCGTTGGCATGATTCTCTTCATGCTTATCGGATACCCCGCGGCATTTTCACTGGCAGCAACCGGTCTGTTTTTTGGTTTTCTCGGGATCGAGTTCGGTCTGATCCGTCCGGATTTTCTGGGCAACCTGACCTACCAATTGTTCGGAATCATTTCGAACGACCTGTTGCTGGCGATCCCGTTCTTCACCTTCATGGGCGCGATCCTCGAGCGCTGTGGACTGGCGGAAGACTTGCTCGACTCCTTCGGCCAGCTGTTTGGCCCCATTCGAGGTGGCCTTTCGTATGCCGTGATTTTTGTCGGCGCGGTACTTGGCGCCATCACAGGCACGGTTGCCGCATCGGTGATCGCCATGGGCGTGATTTCCATGACGCCCATGCTGAAATACGGATATTCGGTGCGGCACACGATGGGAGTCATCGCCGCGTCGGGAACGATTACGCAACTCATACCGCCGTCGCTGGTACTCGTCGTGCTCGCGGATCAGATGGGCCGGTCGGTCGGCGATATGTATGCGGGAGCGCTCGGTCCGAGCATCCTCCAGGTGCTGTTGTTCTGCGGATGGGTCCTGATCGTCAGCGTCATCTGGCCAGAGACCGTCCCCGCATTGCCGAAGGAGGCCCGCACGCTTCAGGGTTGGGCTCTGTGGAAGCGCTGTATGCGCGGCATGATTCCTTCCCTCGGCCTGATCTTCCTTGTGCTCGGCACGATCTTCTTGGGGCTCGCGACACCGACCGAAGCCGGTGCAATGGGCGTGATCGGCGCCCTGGCGCTCGCATTCTCCTATGGCACGCTGACGTGGCCCCTGCTCTACCAGGGCATGGCATCGACGATGCGTATCACGGCCATGGTCGTCTATATTCTGATCGGCGCGCGCGTATTCAGCCTCGTGTTTCAGGGCGTCGGCGGCAAAGTCTGGATTGAAGATCTGCTCACCTCCTTGCCCGGGGGACAACTCGGTTTCCTGCTTTTTGCGAACATTTTTATCTTCGTCATCGCCTTCTTCCTCGACTTCTTCGAGATCGCATTCATCATCATCCCGATGCTCGCACCGGCCGCCGACAAGCTCGGCATCGATCTGATCTGGTTCGGCGTTCTGATCTGCGCCAACATTCAGACGAGCTTCATGCACCCGCCTTTCGGATTTGCGCTGTTTTACTTACGAGGCATCGCGCCGAAATCGATCAAGACATCCGACATATATTGGGGAGCGATCCCTTGGATCGGAACAATGGTCATTCTGGTTGGCGTGGTTATCTTCTGGCCGCAATCCGTGACCTATTTCATCGACAAGTCCACCACGATCGATCCCTCCAAGGTCAAGATCGACATCCAATTGCCGGATATAGCGCCGCCGCTCAATTTCGACATGCCGAAGCGTTGACGGCGAGCTGAACGAAAAAAAGCCCCGGAGCTTGCGCTCCGGGGCTTTTGTTTTGCTTCTTTGCGATCAGCCGCGCGATTTGCGGATCATGAATGTGTCGTAGCTGAATTCGGCGACCTGAAACCACTGATAACCGTTTCGGGTAAAGGCCGTCATTGAATCGTTGACCTTCTTGAAACTGGCATTGTCTTTGGCGATCTCGCCATGCAATTCCATGGCAGCGTTATAGCTTGCTTCCATGATCGGCGGCGAGAAGGCGTGCAGCTTGGTTCCGCCGGCGAGCAGCTTACGCAACGACTCCGGATTGAGCTTGTCGTACTGCGCCACCATCCATGTGTTGGCGTAAGCACCCGCTTGTTCAAGAATGGCCTGGTAGTTCTTCGGCAAGGAGTTCCACTTGTCGATATTGATGAAGGCGAAGATCATCGATCCGCCTTCCCACCAGCCCGGATAGTAGTAGTGCGGAGCTATCTTATAGAAGCCGAGCTTCTCATCGTCGTATGGGCCGACCCACTCGCAGGCATCGAGGGTGCCTTTTTCAAGCGCGGGGTAAATATCACCGCCGGCGATCTGCTGCGGCACGCCGCCGAGCTTCTGCAAAACGCGCCCGGGGAATCCGCCGATACGCATCTTCAGACCTTTCAGATCGTCGAGTGTATTGATCTCCTTGCGGAACCAACCGCCCATTTGACAACCGGTGTTTCCGACCAGAAGCGAGTGCACGTTGTATTTTTTGAAGAACTCATTGAGCACTTCCTTGCCGCCACCGAGCGTGTACCAGCCCTGGTTCAAGCGCTGATTGGGTCCGAAGGCCACCGACGTTCCAAAGGCGAACGTCGGATCTTTTCCGAAGTAATAGTATGACGCGGTGTGGCCGATCTCGACGTTGCCGGCGGACGCCGCATCGAGCGCTTGCAAGCCCGGGACGATTTCTCCGGCAGCGAAAGTTTGAATCTGGAATTTGTTGTCGGTCGCTTCCCCGACTGCCTTTGCCATGATTTCGCAGCCGCCCCACAGCGTATCCAGCGACTTCGGCCAACTCGCCGTCATGCGCCATTTGATTTCGGGCATCGATTGAGCAATCGCCGGCGCGGCAACCGCACTAGCGGCCACTCCGAGGCCAGCTGCCTTCAGGAATTCACGTCTTTTCATTTTCCTCCCCCTTTTGCGTCCCTCCGGATTTTTCCGGTGCGCATTTTGTCTGTCATTTGGAGCCGCAGGCCCTTACCGCGGACGCGGGCGACCCGTGCACCTGAAAGCAGTGTGCACTGGTTCGAAAAGGCTGAAAAGTAGGTCGTGTGCAGGCCGCGCAACAAAAAGGGGCCGGTTTCCCGGCCCCTTATGCGTTAGCCCCGCGCCCGAGAGCGGATCATGAAGGAGTCAAACGAGTATTCGGCCACTTGCCACCACAAATACTCATCGTTCTTGAAGGCTTCCATCGATTCCAGCACCTTTTTGTAGGCCGGATTCGTTGCCGACGTTTCCGCGTTCACCTCATTCGACGCCTTGAGGCAGGCTTCCATGACCGATTGGCTGAACGGGCGGAGCTGGGTGCCGTTCGCAACGAGCCGCTTGAGTGCCCCCGGATTGCGGGCGTCATAAGCCGCGGTCTCTTCAACGTTGGCATAGCCGGCTGCCGCCTGCACGATCGCCTGGTACGATTTAGGAAGTTCGTTCCATTTTGGCAGGTTGATGATGAGGTGATTGGTCGTGCCGCCCTCCCACCAGCCGGGATAATAGTAATACTTTGCCACCTTATAGAAGCCGAGCTTCTCGTCATCGTAAGGACCAACCCACTCGGCGGCGTCGATCGTGCCCTTCTCCAATGCCGGGTAGATGTCACCACCGGCGATCTGCTGCGCGACAAGACCGAGCTTGCCGAGCGTTTTTCCGGCCCACCCGCCGATGCGCATCTTGAGACCTCTGAAGTCCCCAGGCTCCTTGATCTCCTTGTTGAACCAACCGCCCATCTGACAGCCAGTATTTCCCATCAGCAGGCACTTTGTGTTGTAAGTGGCGGCAAACTCATCGATCAGTTTCTGACCGTCAGCTGCCTGGAACCAGGCATTCTGTTGGCGCGTATTGAGGCCGAACGGCACTGCGCAGAACAGCGCCCAGGTCGGGTCTTTGCCGATGTAATAGTATTGCGCGCTGTGCCCCATTTCGACAGTGCCGTTCTGCACGGCGTCGAGCACCTGCAGGCCTGGAACGATCTCTCCGGCAGCGAATGTCTGAATCTGGAATTTCCCGTCAGTCGCTTCGGAAACAAATTTTGAGAATGTTTCACACGCGCCGAACAACGTATCGAGCGATTTTGGCCAGCTGGCGGTCAACCGCCACTTAAGCGTCGGCGAGGATTGCGCGATAGCCGGCGCGGCGATCGCGGTGGCGGCAGCGCCGGCACCCATTGCAGTTAGAAATTGTCGTCGTTTCATCTGTTCCTCCATCGGGCGCCCTGACGTTTCAGCCTTCGCCCCTTAGTGAAGACGTCCGGCAGGCCCTTACCATGATGCCCGACCCCATAGCGTGCAAGGCGTTAGCTGGCAAATTGTCTCATTCTTTCGTCCCGGCAATGCCGGACTAGGCTTCTATTACGATCTTGGGAGCGGTCTTTCCGCCCGCTCCGCCTTTGAGTTGAGCGAGGACCTTGCTCGCAATATCGCGATAAATTCGCGCATGCTCGCTATCGGGGACGGTTGCAACTACCGGAAGTCCGGCATCCGATTTCTCGCGTATCGTCATGTGCAGAGGCACTTCGCCGAGGAAGGGTACGCCAAGGCGTTCAGCCTCGTGCCGAGCCCCGCCATGCGCAAAGATATCGGACCGTGTTCCGCAACTTGGGCAAAGGAAGTAACTCATGTTCTCAACAACGCCGAGCACGGGGACATTCACCCGCTTGAACATCGAAACCCCACGCCGTGCGTCGATCAAAGCCAGATCCTGCGGCGTTGAGACAATCACGGCACCCTTGAGAGGCACCTGCTGCGCCATTGTCAGCTGCGCGTCGCCGGTACCGGGAGGCATGTCGACCACCATAATGTCGAGTTTGCCCCACTCCACTTCGCGCAGCATCTGAGTAATGGCAGACATCACCATCGGGCCGCGCCAGATCATTGGCGTTTCTTCGTCGATCAGGAAACCGATCGACATCACCGTGAGGCCGTAGCGCTGGATTGGTTTGAGCCTCGTGCCCCCGATGGTTTCCGGTTTCTCCTTGATGGCCAGCAATTTTGGCAAAGACGGTCCATAAATATCGGCGTCGAGCATGCCGACCTTCAGCCCAAGATCACGCAGGCCCAGGGCTAAATTGACCGCCGTGGTCGATTTCCCGACGCCCCCCTTTCCCGAGGCGACGGCGATCACGGCATCGACGCCGGGAATGCCCGGCTGAACTTTGTCGGCGGGATGGGCGGCACGCTGCGGCTGAGCAGCGACGTGAGCGGGCTGCGGGCCACGTGCGGCAGCGCCTGGACTACGTTCCGCCGTCAACGCCACAAGGGCCGACTGCACACCCGGGACACTGCGCACGGCCTTTTCGGCTGCATCGCGCACAGGCTCCCAAGCTTTCACCGTTGCGGCGTCGACAGTCAGCGAAAAGAAGACCTTCCCGTCGGAAACGACAACGTCGGACAACACGCGCGCATTGGGCAAGGCTGTCCCGTCGGGGGACGGCACTCTTGCCAGTGCCGCGAGCACCTGTTCTTTCGTCACCGTCATGATCAACCGTCCGAATTGGCCTTTTGCGCCGCCACCATAGGCATGAGCGCGCGGCGGTCAATGTGGTGTTCCGTGCTCAGACCTGTTGACGCACCGGCCCCTGCAATGACCTATTGGGAGATAAGTATCGGCGGCATCCGGCCAAGGGATGCTGGAAATTCTTGAAGGAGATCGACGATGGCGAAAGTGGCGTTTCTGGGCCTGGGCGTGATGGGGTACCCCATGGCGGGGCATTTGAAGAACAAAGGTGGGCACGAAGTGACCGTGTACAACCGGACCGCCGCGAAGGCCGAGCAATGGGTCAAGCAACATGGAGGGAAATCCGCCCCTACCCCCAAAGCTGCAGCCGAAGGGCAGGACTTTGTCATGGCCTGTGTCGGCAACGACAACGACCTGCGCGAAGTGACACTAGGTGCGAGCGGCGCCTTTGCCGGAATGGGCAAAGGCAAAGTTTTCGTCGACCACACAACAGCATCCGCCGAAATCGCACGGGAGCTTTATGCGGCCGCCAAAAAAGGTGGCTTTGATTTTATCGATGCCCCGGTCTCTGGTGGCCAAGCGGGCGCTGAGAACGGCGTTCTTACAGTGATGTGCGGCGGCGACGCCGAACCTTTCTCGCGCGCCGAGAAGATTATTGCGGCCTATGCACGAGCGTGCAATTTGTTGGGCTCGACCGGCTCGGGACAGTTGTCGAAGATGGTCAACCAGATCTGCATTGCCGGGCTGGTCCAGGGCTTGGCCGAAGGTTTGCATTTCGCACAAAAGTCCGGACTGGATATCGAGAAACTCATAGCCACTATTTCCAAGGGTGCAGCACAATCCTGGCAGATGGAAAATCGCTACAAAACGATGGCGGCGGGCAAATTCGACTTCGGCTTTGCGGTTGACTGGATGCGCAAGGATCTTGGGATTTGTCTAGGTGAGGCACGCAAGAACGGCGCTCACCTGCCGATTACGTCGCTGGTCGATCAATTCTATTCGGAGATTCAAGCGATGGGCGGCAAACGCTGGGATACATCAAGCCTGATTGCCTTGCTCAATCGTTGATCGACCGGATTCATCCGCACTAGGACAATCGGGATCACGCCTTTGCGCTCGGTCGGGCAGATACGGCCGAGTGCCAACGTTTGATGTTGGCCGCGCCTTCGGGAACCGGAAGGCGCGCCGGTTTCATGAAATCCAGAGCGACTTGGGTGGTGATATCGGCGACTGTGTAGCGGTCGCCGGCAACAAACTCTCGCTTGGCAAGTTCTCGATCGAGCAATTCGAGGAACCATGTTACGCGCGGCCTGTTCGCGTCGGCCCAGGCCGGTACTTGCGGGATCTCGAGCTCCTTCATCGCCGGATGCGTGTGACGGAAAACCGCCGCCACGTTCGAGAAAAAATTGATCTCTGCCCGGCGATTCCACATTTCGACGATCGCGGTATCTTTCGGGCCAACCCCGAACAATGGCGGCTCCGGCTGCATCATCTCGAAGTAGCGACAGATCGCGATCGATTCCGTGATGATGGTACCGTCATCGAGCACCAAGGCCGGCATTCGCTGCAACGGATTGATCGCCGCATATTCGGCCGTCTTGTGCTGCATGGCCGCAATGTCGACCTGTTCGGTCGGGATGGCGATGCCTTTTTCCGCAAGAAAAATGCGCGCGCGCCGAGGGTTTGGTGCGACCTTGGTATCGTAGAGCTTCATTCGCGGCTCCCGGTTTCAGGCTTGTTTGTCCCTCAATCAAGCCGAACACGGCGAAAAACCGGTGTCAAAGGGCTTTAACCGGTCATTAACCAGGCTCTTTAGGCCCCTCTTAAGCTTGGTCTTAAGGTTTTTGCGCAACGCTGCCCGCTGTCTTTCCAAGTGTTTAGCGTCCATCGATGCCGATTCCAGGCGAACAACCCGATCTTGCGGCGCTGCCGCCGGACACCTCTCCGGTGAAGCGGCGGCTCGCCGCACAGTATGTGCGCGAGGCGCGCGACAGGTTGACCTCCTCCAGTGGAATCCGTCCGGCGTTTGACCACGAACTGCTACGCCAATACGCGCAAAACAGGATTTCGGCCTCGCTGATTATCCTGCTTCTCGTTGCAACCGTCGGATTCATGTCGAGCTTGTGGACCGGCGTGTTCGCTGCCGGAACATGGACAGCCGCGGTGCTCGTCATCCACGCAGTCATGATCACGAAGTGCCGACGGTTTCTTGAACGTCCGATGCACGAGGTTTCCCCCAGCGCCTGGCGGGTAAGATTTGTATTGCTCGATCTGTTTTACGGATTGGCGTGGATGTTCATCCTGATCCGCATGGTCGGTGCCGAGGAAAACTCGAGCATCTTTATGCTGTTTGTCATGCTCATGGTCGTGGCGGTATCGAGCATGTTGGCATCGAGCTTGCCGACGGCTGTTTTCGCCGCCACTTTTCCAGTCACCACTGCCGTCGCGGTCGACTTTATTTTGCAGGGCAAGCTGCGCGACTACGTCCTCGCAATAATGACTCTAACCGCACAAGGGTATTTTGCTGCGCTTACCTATCGTCTCTACTCCAGCACGCTAGCTACACTGGAAGCACGGGCGGAGAAAGACGCACTGATCGGCGAGCTGGAACAGGCAAAAGCAATTTCCGACGAGGCGCGTCGACGCGCGGAGGCCGCCAACATTGCCAAATCGCGATTTCTTGCTCAGATGAGCCACGAGTTGCGAACACCACTTAACGCCATTCTCGGATTTTCTGAAGTCATGAAAACCGAGGTATTCGGAACGCACGTTGTATCGGCTTATAAGGAATATTCATCCGACATCCATAACTCAGGGGTTCATCTCCTCGGCCTGATCAACGAGATTCTCGACTTGTCGCGCATCGAAGCCGGCCGCTATGAGCTCAAGGAAGAGTCCGTTTCGCTCGTTTCGATCGTTGAAGATTGTCATCACCTTCTTAAGCTGCGCGCCAGCAACCGCGGGATCAACATTCATGAGATGTTCGAGCCCGCGCTTCCTCGATTGTGGGCCGACGAACGGGCAATACGTCAGATCTGTCTCAACCTGCTATCGAATGCGATCAAGTTCACTCCGCAAGGCGGTGAGATCTGGCTTAAAGGAGGCTGGACTGCCTCCGGCGGCCAATACATCAGCGTGAAGGATACAGGCGCCGGCATCCCCGAAGAGGAAATTCCCATAGTGCTTGCGTCTTTTGGGCAGGGATCGAACTCAATCAAATCGGCGGAACAAGGAGCTGGCCTCGGATTGCCGATCGCCAAGAGTTTGGTTGACCTTCACGGCGGGACGTTCACTCTGAAATCCAAATTGCGTATCGGTACCGAGGTTACGGTGACCTTCCCGCCGGCGCGAGTCGTGGCTGCAATGGCTCCCATAGCTGAACAGGCCCCGTCCATAGCTCCTGACAGCAAGTCAGAACCGTCTTCGGACGAGGCACGGCAGCTGAACCGCAGACCTTTGTTCCGTGCGGGTACATAGGATTTGTAGCCTTGCGACAATCGCGCAATTGTATTCTTACCCGCGCTGATTATGGTCGCAGCCGATTCTAATCCAGCCCATGATTGAAACACCGTGCGTCAAAGTTTGTACCCTCGATGCCCGTACAGGGCTCTGCTTGGGCTGTGGTCGAACGGTCGACGAAATCGCCCGCTGGACTGCTATGAACGCGTCCGAACGCGCCGAGATAATGCGCCAATTGCCCGACAGGCTTGCGGCCTGCAACGGCACCGACCCGGCCAAAGCGATGGGATGATGTCGTGAGCCGCCGCCTCGTCTGGTCATTGCTCTTCGGCGTAGCTGTTTCGCTGGCAGCCCTGGTCGCAAGCCGCGATCAGGACGCCATTACCAATCTGCTGCGCCATGACGTTGGTTCGGTAGCCTTGAAAATCATACTAGTGGTTTTCCTCGGCGGCTTGATCCTGACATTGTTTCGCGAGCGGCTTTCAAACGCCATCGAGGCAACGCTGTTCTGGGCCATCGTGGGGCTCCTACTCGTCGTCGGTTACAGTTACCGTTTCGAGCTGCGCGAGGTCGCCGACCGCGTCGTGGCCGAGCTTGTACCTGGTCACGTGGCCGGTCATGGCCGTAACGTCGAAGTCGTCCGTGGTCATGGTGGAGATTTTGCAGTTGCCGCTCATATCAACGGAACGCGGGTCCCAATGGTTCTCGATACTGGAGCCAGTTCCGTAGTGCTCACGCAGGAAGCCGCCAAGGCCGCTGGTCTACCAATCGAAGTTCTGAATTACACGGTCAATGTCGATACTGCGAACGGACGGACAAGAGCGGCCGCGGTAACACTTGATCGTGTTGCCGTCGGTGGCCTGACCGAACGATCGGTCCCGGCGCTTGTGGCGCAGCCGGGTCAACTCAAGAATAATTTGCTTGGTATGAGTTTTCTCAATCGCTTGCAAAGCTGGGAGGTGCGCGGAGATAGACTACGGATGCGAGGAACACCGTAGCGCGACTAGGCAATTAAGCTGATGACAAAGCGTAGCGACACCAAAAACAGGAAAGCCGCGAAAGCGATCTCGAGTTTACGTCGCGGCAACCAGTGGGCCAGTTGAACACCGTAGCTCGCGGTGTAGCTCGAAACCGGCGCCATAAATATAAAGCCAATCAATGATACAAACCCTATGGAAAGTGGCGGCATCTGGGACATGTAGGGCCACCCGGCAAGCATGTATCCGATGGTGCCGGCAATAGTGATTGGGACCCCAACTCCTGCAGAGGTCGCAACCGCTTGCTGCATCGACCTCCCGTAGAATGTCAAAATTGCATTTGAGACCGATCCCCCACTCACTCCGACCAGCGACGAAATCAATCCGGTCAGGAAACCGTAGAAACTTAACAAAGGACGTCCTGGCAATTCACTGCCGAGGCTCCAATGCTCGGTACCCAACAGCATTCGCAGCGCAATCAAGGTTGCGAAGACAACGAATACGACCTTGAAAAGCGTCGCCGGCGCGTAGTGCGCGATGACTGCGCCTGTTGCAACGCCGAGAACCGCGGGCAAAGCCCAGACGCGTACAACGTGAGGGATCACGGCGCCTTTTTTCTTATGCGCGATGTAGGAGCGAATTGTCGTCGGTACAATAATCGCCAGCGAAGTGCCTATGCATGCCTGCATACGCACGTCTTCGGAAACGCCAAGAACCCGAAACACCTCGTAAAGGACCGGCACGATAACGGCACCCCCGCCGATACCAAAAAGTCCGGCCAACACGCCCACCAAAATGCCGGCGCCCGCGATCCAAAGCGCGAGAAAAGCGATCTCGCCGATCGGATGTCCCAGTATCATGATGACCCGAAAAATTTATACGGCGGGAAGAAATCGTCAGGCGGCGATGTGCGCCAATTCGGTGTCCCTGTCCAGCACAAACGCCAGTGCGTCGGTAAGGACGGTTGGACCGGCGCCGGGCTTTATGGCTTCCGTCGCGAGATGCCGCCGAAACGCTCGTGCACCAGGAACAGCGCGGAAAAGTCCAAGTATGTGACGTGTAATGGCATGCAACCGAACGCCACCGGTAAGCTCGCGCTCGATATAAGGCGTCAGCGCGACCATAGCGTCTTTCAGCGAGTCAAACGGCGCGGGTTCACCAAAAATCACGGGGTCCACCTCGAGCAATTGCCATGGGTCTTGATACGCCGCCCTGCCCATCATCACGCCGTTTAGCGCACCAAGCTCAGTTCGTGCCTGATCGAGAGACGCGATACCCCCGTTGAGTATGATTTCGAGGTCCGGATGCGCCGCTTTGAGGCGATGGACAAGCGCATAATCAAGCGGCGGTACTTCGCGATTCTCGCGTGGTGATAATCCCTTCAACCAAGCCTTTCGAGCGTGCACGATCAGGGCATCAACCCCGGCCTCCTTTACGATACGCGTGAACGCAAAAAGCGCTTCGTCCGGATTCTGATCATCTATCCCAATCCGGCATTTGACGGTCACCGGAATTCTCACATTCGCCTTCATGGCGACAACGCAATCGGCGACCAGCGAGGGCTCCGCCATCAGACACGCGCCGAACCGTCCGACTTGAACCCGATCTGACGGGCATCCCACGTTGAGATTGATTTCGTCGTAGCCAAACTGCTCGCCGATACGCGCCGATTGCGCGAGCGCCTGCGGATCACATCCACCAAGTTGGAGTGCAACCGGATGCTCGAATGGATCATACGTCAACAGCCGAGCGCGATCGCCGTTTAGAACAGCGGCGGTGGTCAGCATCTCGGTGTAAATCAGCGCGCGGCGCGACAAGAGCCGGTGGAAAAACCGACAATGGCGATCGGTCCATTCCATCATCGGCGCGACACAAAAGCGCCGCGACAGTGCTTTTCCCGGCTGTCGCGTTTTTTCTTTTACCTGCTTGGTCGCAGGTAAGCTTTGGTTAGAAACAAACACGCTTTTAGACATCCGCGATCGGCACTTCGTCGACTTTTCGACCATGTGCATCCACGATCATGACGAACCAGCCACCCCAGTCCCATCCCGGCATGACGGCTCCGTGTTTGAGGTCGCGCGCCAACACCAAGGCATTTTCGCGAGCGGCGGCGTTGCCTGACAGATCAATACCTTTGTGATTGTTCAGAACTTGTCTGCCGTCACTGAGATGAAAGAAATAACGGGGCATGGCGAAATGATCCGTAACGAAAACTACAACTCTGGCCCCCCGCGAGCAATACCGCGGAGATCACGATCATTTGGGCCATGTCGTGGGACGCGCCGAAGCGCCCACAACCGGCGTCGAGTTATTGTACCGCGGCCGAAGGACTCGCGCGCCTTTGTCGCCCAGCGATCGCTTGAATCTTGGAGATAACGCTGGCGTGCAGACGATTGCTCTTCTCAATATTCATATGATTGATGTCAGGGGCCGAATTGAGATTGATGTTGGAAATGGAACCTCTGAACCCCGGCCCCTTTGATACCAGAGTGTTGCCCGTATAGTAGTTGATGACCTGGTGTACATTTGACGGCGCCACGAGATTCGTCGTCGGACCGAACGTGACCACGAGGGCGACCGGTGCGCCCAGAGTCTTCATCTTTTCGGCCATGTAGATGGCGGCATCTGCCCCGAGAGAATGTCCCATGATGATGATTGGACCTTTTCCGCTTTTTTGCAGCCGGGCAGCCTCTTCCGCGAGAGAGTTGTAAAAATCGTGAGGATGAACGGTGGCGTTGTAACCGCGTTGGACCAATTTTTCGTCAAGGACATCCAACCCGGTGGAGAAAATGCCGGCCAATCCCCTCAACAGATAAATGTGGCCAGATGCTTGAGCTCTTCCAGATACAGCAGTGATGGCAAGCAAAACCGCTGCGAATAACAATGGTTTTCGCACAATCTCCCCCCTTCCGCGAACAAACTATTTATTTCATGTGTTCGAACCTAATCAATAACAATCGTACCGTTCCGATAGGTTAGTTGGTCTCACCCATGCTATGTCGTGATGCGTCAGCCGAGCGCCAGATTTTGCGGGCTCGTGTTCCGGCGAACTCATACTAATGGCTAAATCACCGGCGACACGCAGATGACACGAGTCAAAATTGTGAGCACAGGTTGATGACGGTCCTTGTTGCGAAGCTCATCTGGGGCCTTGGCTGCGTGGTGTATTTCATTATCCGCTACCCGCACCAGCGTCGTGCTCGCAAAACAAACGTAACGGATCGTCGAGATCTCGTTCGCGAACGAACCCTGATGCTGATGTCCTACAGCGGGTTATTCGTTGTTCCGCTTATCTATGTGCTGACCGACCAGCCGAAATTTGCCAGCTATCGATTCAGCCCGATACAGGCCTCACTTGGAGCTCTTGTGTTAATCGCCGCCATGGCCCTGCTCTACCGCACGCATCGGGACCTGGGCCGCGCCTGGTCAATCACACTGGAAATTCGTGACAAGCACACGTTGATCACCCGCGGAATCTACGAGAAGCTGCGTCATCCGATGTATGCTGCGTTCTGGTTGTGGGCTATTTCACAGGCGCTGTTGCTCCCCAACTGGATCGCAGGCCTGTCGGGAATCGTTGGCTTTGGCACGCTATTCTTCGCGCGTGTTGGCCATGAGGAGCGGATGATGCTTGAGACCTTCGGCGACGAGTATCGCGCCTACATGGCGCGCACGTATCGCCTCATACCTGGGATTTATTGAGCGTTAGAGTTTGCAGAAAGCCTCCGGTCGTCAGATGCAAATTTAGTGTGCCTGTCGGATGAGTATGGACATTCTTCTGCTCCAAATAGATCCCGTGCTGGAACCGTCGGCCAAAACAGCCGCAGGGTATTCGGGCCCTGCGGACGCAACGAACCTGGGAACATGTTTTTCAGACGTTGCCGAATCCCGGTTAGACCATCCCGCCGTGGCGACGAGAGCAAGCAGCTTCTCCTATAGTTGGCTTGCCCGCGCCGCGAATCAGGTTCGGCGATATTTATCCTCCCGCCCCGAACACGCGGCGGGAACGCGCGTGGCTCTCCAACTGCCTAACTCGCCGGAATACGTGGCCGCCTTTTATGGAACGCTGCTTGCCGACTGTGTCGTGGTGCCGCTGCCTGTTTCCCTTGAAGAACGCCGAAGGACGCAGATCCTTGAGTTGGCTCAGCCGGACGTACTGATCAGCACCCCCGCCGATTTCAACGCACCCCAAGTGCATCCGACTCCCTCTACCTTGTGCTTGGCTGAAAAGAACGACGTACGGGATCCGTTACCGCCTCCGCAACGGCAAAATCACGATCTCGCGATGCTGCTCTTCACCTCGGGCTCGATGGGGACGCCCAAAGGAGTGATGCTCAGCCACCGAAACCTGTTGGCGAACGCAGACTCGATTCTCCACGAGCTTCCAATTCGCGCGGACGACCGGACGTTGGCCGTGCTTCCGTTCTGTCATGCATTTGGCAACTCAATCCTGCAAACGCATATTCTTCGCGGCGCAACTCTTCTTCTCGATCGCGGTCTGGCTTTTCCATCGTCCATTGTTGAATCTCTGCACGACATGGAAGCTACGAGCTTCTCCGCGGTTCCCGAGGTCTACGGCATGCTCTTAAAGTATGGGCGCCTTGGAGAACGACCGCTGCCTGCCTTGCGGTACATGACCGTCGCAGGCGGAGAATTGCGTCACGATCTGGCAGAGGAGATTGCGCGCCGTATCAAGCCAGCATCGTTCCATGTAATGTATGGCCAGTCGGAAGCCACTGCGCGCCTGGCGTCATTACAACCTCAGCAACTCCCTGTCCGCCGAGGATCAATTGGAAGGCCGATCTCGGGAGTCGAACTTGCAGTTATGGATGAATCGAATCGAGAATTGGCAGCGAATGCCGTTGGTATGCTTTGCGCTCGGGGTGAGAACGTGATGCTCGGTTACTGGCGCGACCCAGCTGCCACGGCCGACGCTATCAGTCCCGATGGGTGGCTGCGAACCGGCGATCTGGCCCATCGCGACAACGATGGATATTTCTTCCTGCATGGTCGGGCGAGTCTGCTGATCAAAATCCAAGGGCATCGTGTACACCCGGCAGAGATCGAAGGGTTGGTTGAAGCTGAGTTTCCCCAGACGGCCGCCGTGGCAATTCCGACCTTGCGCGGCGACGAAACCAGATTCGTTCTGTTTCTTGCGCCGCGCGATGGTCGATCAATCGACGTCGAGAAAATTAGGGCAACTTGCCAAAAAGAGCTCCCTCCTTATAAGCAGCCCGTGCACTATGAGATGATCGAGCAATTCCCGCTGACGTCAGGATACAAGATCGATCGCGCGGCGTTGGCGCTTCTCATTCCTCAGGCTTCCGGCGCGCGCCGCGTCCAGCCGGACAATATTCTGACGCAGTCTCCATGACTTCAGACCGAAAAGGACTTGAAGGCGACCTCATGCGCTTCGTGCAGTCGCGGGGCACGCGTTATGCAAAAGCCACTTTACAGACAGATCTTTTGGAAACCGGGATGCTGGATTCTTTATTGCTGATGGATTTGATCTTCCACATTGAAGAGGCTTATGGCGTGCGTTTTGACAGTGACCAGGTCAACCCCTCGAATTTTCGCACCATCGAAGATACTGTCAGCTTTGTGTTAAAGCAGAAGGCATCACCGCAAGCATAGCGCCTGCTTACATATGCGGCGCCTCGGACCTTAAAGAGTTATTTGAAGATGAAGTGGCCTCTGGTCGAGCGTCCAGTCCCCAACGCGCAAGTTCCGCTCTACAACCGGTTCTATCTCCACGCGTCGCCGGCGAGCCAAGTGGATCCCGTGATATTATGGGGGACCGAAATTGACGCCAATGCCTTGCAAGCCTTTCTCCAGGAACGAAATCGTAGTGGACGTGTATTGATTACGGCCGCTCACGCGTTGATACGCGCCGCCGCCCTGGCGCTTGAGCAATGTCCAGAACTGAATGTCCGGCTAGTTCGCCGGCGCATATATGCCTTTCGCAACGTCAACATTCGAATGGCATTTTTTCACCGTCGGTATTCAGAAATCGATCTCATGCTGATCGAGAATGCAAACTTCAAGAGTCTCGAACGAATTGCACTCGAGATATGGCAACGAATGCTGCAGGCAGCTCGAAATGAAGGGGGCCGCGACCGCGATCTTGCCAGACTCCGTCGAATTCCTGCGTTCTGGTTTCGCCAAGTTGTCAGGCTATATGGTTTTTTGGATCGCCATTTAAGGCTCCCTACACTTGGCCGGCTGGATGGCACGCGGGCGGGCTGCATGATGGTGAATGACCTGTCGTTCCCTGGGGCGCCACCCATGCGCGTCTACAAGCCGACACGATTTCCCGACAAATCGGATTCCTTCAACCTGACTTTGGGGCCCGCAGAAAGTAAAGTCGTCGCACGCTCCGGCCAGTTCGCGTCGGTCGATGTAATGCCGATATTCTTGCGGGCTGATCACCGTCTGGTAGACGCCCAGCAGGTTGGCCGTTTTCTTGCTTTGATACGCGATCTTCTGAATAACCCAGAGCGCCTGGCAGGAGGTCATTACGACCAATCCGACATCGATCGAGCCGTCGCTGAAAAGCAAAAAAAATAACGGCCGCGCGAGTTTTGAACCGCATGCAGGCAGAAAAAGAACATGTTGCCCTGGTTTCGATCGCTGCTTCGGCGGCCCTGACGGTCGCCAAGGCGATCGTAGGCTTTACGACCGGTTCGCTGGCAATCCTGTCTGAAGCCGGTCACTCACTCATCGACCTTGGCGCCACGGTCATGACCTATGTCGCCGTGCGTATTTCGGGCAAGCCCGCAGATGAAGAGCACCACTATGGTCACGGAAAGGTCGAAGCAGTTTCGGCGCTTGCCGAAACTGCTTTGTTGTTCCTGCTGTCCGGCGTTGTGATCTGGGAAGCCGTGAATCGGCTGACCGCACATAATGGCCATGCAGTTGAAGCGACCATTTGGGCCTTCGGAGTTATTCTCGCATCAATCATCATAGATTTTTTTCGAGCGCGCGCGCTCTCGCACACCGCAGAAAAGACATCGAGCCAAGCTTTGGAGGCCGATGCGCTGCATTTCTCATCCGACCTTTGGTCCTCGTTCGCGGTTTTGATCGGCCTGGTCGGTGTACACTTCGGGCTGGCCTGGGCGGATTCAGCGGCGGCCCTGGCAGTCGCCATTCTGGTGTGTATCGCCGGCTGGCGGCTGGGCAAGCGCACGATTGACACGCTCACGGACGTGGCGCCTCCGGGCGCGGCTGCCAAGATCTCGGCTATTGCCGAACGTATCCCAGGCGTGGTTCGAGTCGAGCAAGTCCGCGCTCGGGCTGTCGGTCAGCAGACGTTCATCGACCTTCAGCTAGGTGTCAGCCGTACTTTGCCGCTTGATCGTGTGAGTGCGCTGAAAGACCAGGTAGCAACCGCGCTGCGTCGGCAAATTCCGGGCGCCGAACCGGTGGTTACAACCGATCCAGTAGCGCTCGACAACGAGACGATTCTCGACCGCATCATGGTCATTGCGCGCAACCGCGCACTGGCTGTGCACCACGTCACGGTTCACGAGTTACGAGACAAACTGGCGATTTCGCTCGACCTCGAGGTAGACGGAAGGCTCTCATTACGAGCCGCGCATGATATGGCCGACGGATTGGAGAGCGCCATCGCGGCTGAACTCGGGTCAAGCGTCGAGGTCGAAACGCATATCGAACCACTGCAGCCACCGGACGCCTCAGGGCGCGAAGCACCGCCCGAGCGCGTCAAAGCGGTGGAAATGGCACTCTCGGAACTTGCCGCAAAGGGCCGCAATATTCGCGACGTTCACAACGTGCGTGTGCGCGAAACCGATGAGGGCGAGATCGTCAATTTTCATTGTCGCGTGGACCCGCAACTGAGCGTCCAGGACGTACACGAAAATGTCGATGCCCTGGAGCGCGCATTAAAACTGCAATCGCCACCTATCAAGCGCGTGATTGGTCACGCCGAGCCGATGCGCTGACCAGCGCAAAACCTGGGGCATGCACAGTCGATCAATTACCGTCGCCCGCCTCACCTGCACCGCTATTATTTCTTCCAATTGATCGCAGGACATCATAGATCAAATCCTATGCGCACCGATATCGCCCAACCCATTCGGCTCAAGGATTACCGTCCACCTGACTGGCTCGTAGAGACGGTTTCGTTGGATTTTTCCCTGCACCCTACTGCGACACGAGTCCGCGCAACGTTGGTGCTCAAGCCGAGCCCTAAGGCTACCTCAGCTCCGCTCATTCTGGAGGGCGATGGACTTTCGCTGGTTTCGCTCAAGCTCAACGGAACCGAGTTGCCTCCCGAAAGCTATGTTGCCACCACCGATCGCCTCACGATTCCACAACCTCCAAACACTATCTTCGCGCTCGAAATTGAAACGGTTATAGACCCAACAGCCAATACCCAGCTGTCAGGTCTTTATCGTTCGAACAGCAGCTATTGCACCCAATGCGAAGCCGAGGGTTTTCGCCGCATCACCTACTTTCCGGACAGGCCAGACGTCATGGCTGTCTATACGACCCGTATCGAAGCCGACAAACGGGAAGCTCCCGTGTTGCTCTCAAACGGCAATCTTGAGCAGCGTGGCGAACTCCCGAATGGGCGGCACTATGTGGTCTGGCATGATCCA
>Ga0070713_100000655_pt1 | contig 22160 bp, 18 predicted proteins | sample LARL82metaG_FD_65465 | JGI IMG/M metagenome (GOLD analysis project Ga0070713, IMG submission 65465) | Corn, switchgrass and miscanthus rhizosphere microbial communities from Kellogg Biological Station, Michigan, USA - LAR L8-2 metaG | ecosystem: Host-associated > Plants > Roots > Rhizosphere ...
AGCGCACCGCCGATGCCGGTCAGTTCGCCGGAGGTATTGACGATCCCGTCCTGCCGCCCGGAGGAAGCACCGAAGAACTGCAGCGGATCTTTGCCGTTCACTAGGCCGCTGGGCGGAGTCGGAGCCGTAAATTCAAAGGTGCCGGGGCGCGAGAAGCTGAAGCGGGCGCTGTTGATCAGCGCTGAGGAGAATATGTGGCGCTCCTCGATGGTGGCGAACTGCGTATGCGAGAAATCCTGCTCGGGCCAGTTAGGCGAGATGGCGCCCCCGGCGAACCCGCCTCCACCGTAGGGCTCCAGGTACTCCGACTTGTCCGAGATATAGCGCGCCAGAAACGAATCCTTGGCCGAAAAGACGTAGTCGAAGCGCGCAAGCACATAGTTTTCGTGCGCGCTCCGCGTGGCAGTGGTGAGAGCCTGCGGCTGGCCATTGATAATGCTGGTTGCATCCGGCCAAAGCTTCAGAGTGTCGATAATGGCCTGAGCGGTTTGCGGATTGTTGGTCTGCGGCGCGCATCTGGCGGGATTCAAATTGCATCCCGGAACATTCCCAAGTTTGCTGGTCCCTTGGGCTAACCGAATGCCCTCATAGTTGACGAAGAAAAACGCCTTGTCATGCTTGACCGGGCCGCCCACACTGCCGCCATACTGATTCTGTCGAAACGCCGGGATCTGGGCCGGATCGATAAACTGGCGCGCATCCAGCGCACTGTTACGGAAGAATTCGTAAGCTGATCCATGGAAATTGTTGGACCCCGACTTGCTGACTGCGTTGATCACGCCGCCGTTTCCGCCGAACTGCGCGCTGTAGGTATTGGTCAATGTCTGGAACTCGCCTATCGCCTCCACTCCCAACGATGAGCCCATTACCGAGCTCATTCCCTTGTTCCAAAAATTCTGGAGGTTTTCGTCGTCGAGCAAAATGGACTGGCCGATAGGCCGGGAGCCCGCGATCGAGTATTCCGGCGCGCGTCCCTGGAATCCGGAGGAGAGAAACGCATTGCCGGCAATCTGGTTTACCCCCGGTGCCAGTTGGATGAGCTGCTCGAAATTACGCCCATTCAAGGGCAGTTCGCGCATCTGCTGGCCATTGATGTAGGCGCCGACCGTGGCATTAGTAGTGTCGACCTGCGACGCTTCGCCTTCCACCGTCACCGTCTGCTGCTGTTGTCCCACGGGCAGCGAGAAATCGACCACGCTCTGCGAGCCCACCGCCAACGTGATTCCGCGATGAACAACCGTGGAGAACCCCGCCTTCGTAGCTTGCACTTCATAACTGCCTACCGCGAGATCGGATACTGTAAATCGTCCCGCCGAATCGGTGGTGGTGGTCTGCGCAGCGCCCGTGCCTGTGTTCTTTACCTGCACGCTTGCGTCCGGAACGCCGCCGCCTGTCATATCGGTGACCGTGCCCTGAATGCCGGCGCTGGCAGCTTGCGCGTGAACGCGATTTACGCCCACGCCGAATCCGATAAGAACCAGCATCGCCGCCCAGACCGGAACAATACGCGTACCTGCAGCTTTGGTAGTGATCAGCATGAATGTACCCCTTCCGATGTCTTCAGCTCTGCACCCAGTGAGCGTTTTCCGTTACTGTGTGAAGACTTTATTACAAGCACCAGCAGTTGTCAAGATGTTCCTCGATTCGAAGAATTTGCGAATGCTAGCCTGGAATTAAGGAGGCGATCTTGCGATTCCGTACGGCCCTGATGGAGGGGCTCGGGCTCGATCATCCGATCATTCTCGCGCCCATGGGCGGTGCGACTACAGTGGACCTCGCGGTAGCAGCGTGCGAAGCTGGAGCCCTCGGATTTCTCGCCAGCGCTTATCTGACACCGGAGCAGATTCGCGAGGAATCGCGGCAGTTAAAAGTTCGAACCAGCCGCGCGTTTGGAAACAATCTCTTCGTTTCGCAGCCCCCGCCAGCAGAACCCTCCAATGCCGGCGTCGCGTTGGATCGTCTGACCGCGTTCCATGCCGAGCTGGGCCTGCCGCCGCCTTCGCTACCCACTTTCACTGGCGATCAGTTCGATGAAAAGCTGGCCGCGGTTTTGGACGGCGGCGCGCCCGTATTCAGTTTTACATTCGGCATTCCATCTCCCGCTGCCATGCAGGTGCTCAAGGCTCGCGTCCGTTTCGTTATGGGCACAGCGACTAGCGTGGACGAGGCCATCGCGCTGGAACGCGCGGGTGCCGATGCCGTGATCGCCCAGGGGAGCGAAGCCGGCGCTCATCGCGGGACATTCGGAGCTGCATTCGAGGCCGCGATGATCGGGACCATGGCGCTGGTGCCGCAAGTAGTCGACGCGGTGAAAGTGCCGGTGGTCGCATCCGGCGGGATCATGGACGGGCGTGGCATTGCCGCGGCGCTGGCTCTGGGCGCGAGCGCGGTACAAATGGGAACCGCATTTCTCACCTGCGATGAAGCGGGAATCGCCGAGGTTTATAAAGATGCAATCCTGAAGGCGGATGAGCACGATACCCGCGTGACGCGCGCATTCTCGGGCCGTCCCGCGCGGGGCATCGTGAACCGTGCCATGGAGGAGATCGACGCTGCCGCCGACGATGGATCGATTCTGCCCTACCCGCTCCAGAATATGTTGACACGTCCGATGCGGAATGCCGCGGCCAAGCTGGGACGAGCGGAATATCTGTCGCTCTGGGCCGGTCAGGGCGTTCGGCTGGCGCGCCGGCAATCGGCCAAGGAATTGATTGCGAGACTGGTGAACGAGACTGACGCTGCTATCGCTCGCCTGCGGTAACGCGCACCGCCACATCGCCAGCCGAAGTTTTGGCGCGCGGGCGTAGATTGCCCCACAGGACTCGCGCGATGATCGCCGGATGCATCACGGTCTCAGGTGGGGCCAGCAGATTCCCGACCTTGTGGAACGCCAGAGCCGCCACCGGATCGTGATGCGCCGCCCGGTGCAGCTTGGACATGTACCAGTTGATCAGGTTCACGCCGGCGTTTCGCGGCCCGACGGTTTCAGGAATGCGAAGATCGCCCCCGGCCACGATGTTCCAGGGGTTATCGACAACCTTGGCAGCTCTGCGAAAGAATCTTCGCGCAAGATCCGCCGGGCCTTCGACGAGCGTCTCGTGCAATGCCATGGCTTCGAGCGCCGCCACCGACATTCCCTGCCCGTACATGGGATTGAAGCTCGATATCGCGTCGCCGAAGACCAGGTATCCATCCGGGAACCGGTCGAGCTTCTCATACCGGCGGCGAACGCTCGCGGGAAACCGGGCCGAAGCTGGCTCACTGATGGGTTCGGCGCGGCGGATTACGTCGTAGATGAAAGGCGCGGGAAGGTTGCGCGCGAATTCGATGAAGCCTTCCAAATCGGTCGGCGCATAATTTCCGAAATAGCTCACCAGCGTGACGGTCCAGCGGTCGCCCTCCTGCGCCAGCATCACACCGGCCCGCTTGGTTTCGAGCGTTGGCGGAATAACAGCCGCGCCGTCGCCCTCCAGATCGGCCAAGGAGCGGCGGAAGAGCCGAGTTGTGTAGCCCAAAGCGATCTCGATACGCTCTTCACGAGGCTTCGGATATCCCATCGCTTCCAGCCATTGCGGACTATGGGAGCCGCGACCGGTGGCATCCACCACCAGATCGGCCGAGAGGATTTCGTCAGCCATCCGGATTCCAGTAACGCGTTGCCGGTCTTCTGAAGTGGCTAATCCTTCGACATCACATCCCTCGCGCGCCCGTACATTCGGCCTAAGCAATAAATGGCTGCGAACTTTTCCTTCCAGATATGGACGGCTCAGAAGCAAGCCACCCAGACCGCTGGGAAATTTGCGGAGGCAGGCACCTTCGATAAACCATCGAGAGTCGTTAGCCAAGTCCCCCTTCACCGCGCCGCCGTCGATGAGTTCCTGTGAAATGCCCGGGAACAGATGTTCCACTACTTGTTTGCCGCCTGCCAGCAGTCCGTGCGTGTGACGGCCCTGAGGCACGCCGCGGCGGTGTTCGCCCTCTGGCGGAAAGGCATCGCGCTCGATCAATGTCACCTGTTCAAAATGGTCCGGCAGCACGCGCGTGGCGAGCAGTCCCCCCATGCTCGCGCCGATCACGATGGCATGTTTGCAATTCTCCATCTGAACCTATAGGTCCGACATCTTCAGCTTGATGTCTGCATTCTTCCAGCCCGCCTCGAACTCTTTGCGGACCGTGGCCGCCTCAGCCGTCTTCTTCTGGGCCTGCAGGCACTCGGCCAATCCAAACAGTGCGCGTGGATTCTTGGCGTGCGCCTTCAGCTCGGCGCGGAAGGCAGCCTCGGCATCGGCATAGCGGCCGTCCGTGAACAAAACCGCGCCCAGCGATTCACGCGGAGGCAGGTACCAGTCGGGTGGCTCGTCGTAATTGAGCTTGTCCTCGGCCTGCGCCGCCTTGCTCAACAACTCCGCCGCGCGCTTATAGTTTCGCTGTCCACGGGCGATGTACCCGTCCAACATTCCGGCGGCGATGCCCAGCACTTGCTGAGCGGAATTGAAACCCAGCATGGCATCCGGCGGCAACGCTTTGATCTCAGCCGTCAACCCATCGCGCTCTGCGGCGGCTTTATCGAGGCGCGCTAGCCCGGTGAACGCCATGCCTCGGCCAAAGTGCCACACCGCATGCAAGAGCCGCAGACTCTTGTCTGGTTCCGGCAACTGCGCTAAGTCCTCCCACTGTCGGAATCGGATCAATACCAGCATCTTGGTCGGCAGGAACCACTCGGCCATCGGGTTCTCTTTGGCGAACGGCGTCATCCCGGTCACAACTTTCGTCGCAATCCGATTGGCCTCGTCGAAGCGTCCTTCCATGCTGCTCGACACCGCCAGGAATTGCAGATTGTGCGTGTAATACATCACTGGATACATGCCGGTGACGTGATACTTGTTGACGTAGCCCTGGTCGATACCGACTGCCTGCTGGTTCGCTAGCGAAGCGCCGTGGTAATCGCCCGTCCTTATATATATGTGCGCGGGCATGTGGACCAGGTGGCCGGCGCCGGGAGCCAATCCGGTAAGCCGCTTCGCGCTCGCCAACGCCTGCTCCGGCTTCTCGGACGCTTCGACGGCGTGTATATAAAGATGATTGGCCCCGATGTGGTTGGGATCGCGCTTCAGCACGCCTTCCAGCACATCCACGATCTCACGCGTGCCCTCTTCGGCTTGTCCGTCATGCTTCCAAAGTTGCCACGGGCGCACGTTCATGGCGGCATCGGCGAACAGCACGGCGGCGTCCGAATCCGCCGGGTTCTGCTTCATGACATCGCGCATGGCCTGCGCATAATCGACGTTCAGCCTCTTCTGGTCGGCCTTGGGATCGGCGGAATAGCGCTTGGCTAAGGCACGGATGGACGCCTGTTCGCCCGGCTTAGCGCTACCCGCCAGTGAAACCGCTTTCTGACTTGCTTCGTAAGCCGACTTGCGCCGAGCGGCGTCGATATCCGGATCGTTATAGTTCGGACCCAGCGTGAGCGCAATTCCCCAATAAGCCATCGCGCACTTGGGGTCAAGCTTGGCGGCGTAGCGGAACGATCGCGTGGCTTCGTCGTAGTTGAAGCCGTACACCAGCGTCAGGCCCTGGTCGAAATAACGCTGCGCTTCCGGCTTCGACGTTGTGATGGCGTGATGCAAATGGCCCAGTCCGTCCAGCAACGGCGCGGGACCGTTGTCAGCCGGCGCGGCAGCATGGTCGTGCTGCTGACAAAATCCGGTAGCAGACACAAGAAGAACCGCGGCGTAGAGGTGCTTCAGCATTTCTTGATTGTAAGCAACTCCAGTTCTTCCAGGGTGCGAGGCCAGTCCTGGCGCAGCAGCCGCGAGAGTCCGCGGTCGGCCAGCAGCTTTCCTCCGGTCTGGCAGTTAGCACAATAGTTGGTTTCATTGTCGGCGTAGCGGATGCGCTGGATTTTTGCGCCGCATCGAGGGCACGGTTCTTTGTAGCGGCCATGCACTGCCATGCCCTCACGAAAAGCGGTGACCTTTTCCGGGAACTCGCCGCCAGCCTCGGCCCGCAGACGTTCCACCCATTGAGTCAGCGACCGGCGGATCGCCTCAAATAACCGGCTGATCTCGTCGGCTTTCAACCGCTGCGTCAGTGTGACCGGCGAGAGCTGCGCCTCGAAAAGAATTTCGTCTGAATACGCGTTGCCGATTCCACTGAACGATCGCGGATCGGTGAGCGCGCGCTTCAACGTGTGGTTCGACGCGGTCAGCACTTTCGAAAATTCGTCGAGATCTGCCTCGAGCACCTCCAGCCCGCCGGGATCGAGCGCGCTAAGTCTCGCCTCGCCCGCGACAACGTGCAGCGACGCCCGTTTCTTGGTGCCGGCTTCGGTCAGCAGTAGACTGCCGTTCGGAAAATCAAACGCGGCCAATCCGCGCGGGCGCGATACTTTGGCGCCACGGGCTCGCCAATGCAGCCGTCCAGCGATCATCAGGTGCAGCACCATCCACAGGTCGTTGTCTAAACCGATCGCGATTCGCTTCCCGATCCGGCGCAGCTGGCGGACCGTCTTGCCTTCCACGCGGCTCACTGGCGGATCGACGCTGCGCAGCAAAAAGGGACTGGCCAGCCGCACATGTTCGAGCGGTTCCCCGAGGATGCGTTTTTCCAGCGCCTCGATGTAGACGGTGATATCGGGGAGTTCGGGCACCGCCCAACAGAGTAGCTTACCGGGAGCCGGTTACTTCGAAGATCAGAAATTGCTGCCTCGGCAGGAAGTCATTCTGTGCCGCCAGTTTGTACCCCGCCTTCCCCATCTCGGACTTGAATTTTTCCGGTGGAAAGCGGAATTCCTTCGGCGGACCTTCCGGCGAATCCGGCTTGAAGTCGATAATCGCCACCCGGCCGCCCGGCTTTAACGATTTCGCAAGCTTCCGGAAATAGGTCTCGCGGTCACCGATATGGTGGTAAGTGTCCACGATCAGAACAAGGTCCACCGGCTCGGGCAAATTCGGCGTATCAGCCGCGGCTTGAACGGCAATCACATTGTTCAACCCTTCCTTGGCTGCTCGCTCCCGCAGGTAGCTCACCATCTGTGGTTCGATGTCCACTGCAAAAACCTTGGGCGCAGCCTCCGATTTCGCCAGCCGCACCGAGAAATACCCGGTGCCCGCGCCGATGTCGGCCACAGCCTGCCCTCGCTTCAGGTTCAGCGCCGCGATCACGCGATCGGGCATTTGCCACGCATCCCGCGCCGGATCGTCAAAGCTCTTGGCCGACTCCTTGGGATCGAAATGGTGCTCCATGTGGTCGGCATGGGCTGCTTGGTGCTCCTGAGATTGACCGAGGGCCACTACGGCCGGCAGCAAAAAAATCGTACGGATGTAGAGTTTGGAACGCATCTGGAATTCCTGTCACCTATTCTCTCACTGGTCGGCTTGCCCAGGTCGTTGAAACGGTGATCTAATCAGCTTACGTCCAACGCTCATGCACCGATTTTTCGGCCTCACCGTCGCTCTCTGCCTGATTGGCGGGACCGAGGTGGCCCGGGCGCAGCAGGGCTCCCAGGACCCCGCTTTCAAGAACATCCCCTTCGATAGTTGGATGGATCAAGGCGATCTTGCGCACATTCGCTGGACCGCGCACGTCCTGCCAGTCGAGCTCTCGAATCATCAGCGGCTCCAGGCCAAGATCGATATCCAGGTGGATGGAAACGAGCTGGCGCGCCGCCGTGGCAAAGGTTTCATGGTGATTTTGGTCCAATTCACCGACAGCGACAACCGCATCTACCAGACCCATGAAGCCATCGATCTGCAGCTCATCAAGGACGACATCGGCCACTCGAACATCTCCTACATCCCGGCCGCCTTCGTTACCCCCGGCGATTATCGGATCTCGCTCGCCGTTTTCGCTACCGCCACCGGAGAGCACAGCGCCCTGCGGCTCCCCCTGCATGTGAATCCGGCCAAGAACGATCCCTTGCCCAGCGCCTGGCAGGATCTGCCTCCGGTCGAAATTCTTCAAGCCGCGCAGTCGCCGGACGACCTGTTCTTGCCGAACATCACCGGCCGATTACACTTGCCGCTCGAAACACGCCGCCCGGTGCGCGTGGAAATATTGGTGAATGCTTCGCCCATCTCGGCCAGTGAGCCGCTGCGAACCGAACAAGCTAGCAATCGGAGTTTGACCAGTCTGATCCCGGCGTTGAAGGTGGTCGCGAACACCGGCGTTCGGAACGGGACGTTGAACGTCGCCGTGCTCGATCTCACCACACAGAAAGTGATCTTCCAGCAGGACGCCGTACACGATCTGGACTGGCCCAAATTGGGAGCAGCTCTAAAGGAGGCTGGTCCCAATAAAATCGACATTCATGCGTTGGAGAACCGCCGCCAAAACGCGCAGTTCTTTGTGGCCCAGGTCAGCCGCCGGATCGAAGCTGGTACGCCAAAGTCACAGGCGGACCCGTTGGCCATCCTGATCGTTCTGAGCGGCCCCATGGCGTTCGACTCCGGCGAGGATCTGCATCCCATCGAACTAGCCGGCAAACCGGACGCCCAACTCTTCTATATTCGCTATCACTCGCTGCCTGAACGGACCGCCGTGAATCCGTTCCTGCAGGACCCCAGATTCGCGCGCCGAGGTCAGATGTCGCGCCCGGGCCGCGGCCTGCCTCCGACGACTGAACCGCTGGATTCACTGGAGCGCACCTTGAAACCGCTGCAGCCCCATCTGTTCGACGTTTCCACTCCCGCGGAGTTCCGCAAAGCCTTGGCCAGTCTGTTCGACGAAATCTCGCGGTTGTAATTTCCGGCGGCCACGCAAGCCTTAAAGGGGAAGAACGTTGGGAAATGCCGCCGTGACTGCGGCATGAAACTTTCCATCGGCCGTAATCATTTCGCAGCCTTGCCGCAATGCGAGAGCCAGATACAGGCAATCGTATATCGGTTGACCGCTAGCGAGCGCCAGTGTCAGCGCTTCATCCATCAACTCCTGATCGTCGACTAGAATCGGCGCATTGATCTTCAACAGCCGGTACGCCTCATCCGCCTTCGCAGCCGGCATTTCTCCGCGTCGCACGCGCTTGCAAAGTACATTGGTAACCTCTAAAACCAGCAACGCAGGCGCGAGCAGCTTGATACTCTCTTCCTGATAATGGCGGAGTAGCCGCAGCGCGGCCTGCCGCGAAGGCTCGGGCAGGAACCATTTCACGACGACGCTGGCATCGACGACCGTCCTCGGCGGCGGCATCAGCCGTCCCGTTCGCGGTCTTCTCGGATGAGAGGAGCGCTGTCGCTCATCGGCGCCAACGAGGCGACCAAGCGCTCCAGTTCCTTGTTCGACTGGCGCATCTTTTCAAATCTCTCGCGCTCGCTCACATCCGATTGCAGGATGTGAATCACCTGGGCATTGAGACTCCGGCCTTGGCGTTGAGCATGTTTCTTTAATTGCCTGTAGAGGGGGTCTGGCAGCTTCTTAATCGTGAGGTTCGCCATGCCACCATTATGGTACCATAATGGAACCATTCAGAAAGTTATGATGACTTTTCCTCGGGCATGCCCTTCTTCCAGATAGCGCAGAGCTTCCGCAACATCACTCAAAGAGTAGCGTCGATCGATCACCGGTACAACTTTTCCGGATTCCAAAAGATCTTTCAGAACAGCCGAACGCTCCCAGACTCTTGCGCCGAACACCTCGTCGCCGGGCTGAAACTGTACTTAAGACCGGCGGATGAGCCGTACTGATGATAGACAATCGCTCTCATGTGGACATCGCCACCGGACGAAAGCGACCGATTCACTCCTCGCGCAGCAGTGTCATAGGATCAACCGCCAGCGCGCGCTGCGCTGGAATCCAGGTAGCCAGCAGTCCCAACAGCAGCATCGCTACCACGACACCACCTAACACCAGTGGATCGCGGGGAGTTGCCTGGTACACGATGGAGGCCAGCACCCGGGTCGCCAGCATTCCAAGAATCAACCCTGCTCCCGAACCAATAGCCAGCAGTTTGATCGCTCGCCCCAAGGCTGCTTGTAATATTTCCTTCGGCTGCGCTCCGATGGCGACACGAATTCCCAACTCCTTTAGCCGCCTGCTGACCGAATACGCCGCCATTCCAAAGATGCCCGTTATAGACAGCATGGCGCCCATCATGCCCAACACCCCCAGCGATACCGTCGCCACGCGCGAAGGAAACAGCGCTAAGTTCAATTGTTGATTCCACGGTTCAATGAAAATAGGCAAGCCTGGATCCAGGCCTCGTATGACACTTTGGATGGCTGTGGCAAGTTGTTGCGGATCGCGCGTCGAACGGACTACCAGGCAGGTCTCACTCATTGGCATTTGCAGGACCGGGACAAACAGCGCGGGCTGTGGATCTTCCGTGAGGCTCTGATATTTGCCGTCCTCGACAACACCCACCACTTGAATCCGCGTTCCATCCCGCAGCTTGAAATGTCCGCCCACGGCGTTCATGGTTGAGCCGAAGATCTTCCCTGCAAACTCCCGATTCACCAAGGCTACCCGTGGCGATTCTTTGTCGTCATGCCAGGAAAAGTCCCTTCCCGCCAATAGAATCGTACCGGCCGCGTGGAGGAATTCGGGAGATATATGGAACCTCTCAGCGGTAGCAACGGCATTCGACGGTCTCAGGTCTGTCATCTGGTCGGTAAAGATGATCGACGCGAACCCACCCCCACCTAATGGCGCGCGCCCGATGTATCCCACCGACTTCACACCCGGAATCATGCCGACCACATCGATCATTCCCTTTTGCGTAGTCGGCACCTGATCACCGGTGTAACCCGACATGTTCAGATCGGTGGTGATCAGCATCGCGTTCTGCGGGTCAAAACCGAAATTGCTGTGCATTGAGCGCATCAAGCCACGCACCGCCACCATCGAAGAAGTGACCAGCACGCCACAGATCGTAATCTGCACCACCAGCAACAGGTCCCGGAGAGTAATTCTCCGGCCCACCGCGCCGCTTGGCCCCGCTTTCACGATCTGGTAGGGATTGGCCCGAAGTACTTGGCGAACGGGAACAATGCCGAAGAGCAGTCCGCTCACCAACGCCAGGACTAAAGCAATTAGGTAGACATTCGCGTCCGGGCTCACCGGCACACCCATCGGGTATTTGGGTATGGGATGCCACACGCTCAATCCCTGCAACAGGGCGACGCTACCCCATAGCCCGAGGGCGCCTCCGGCCAGCGAGATCAGCAAGGCTTCGGTCAGCAATTGCCGCAAAATGCGGTTTCGGCTTGCACCCAGCGCGAGCCGTAAGGCTACTTCGCGGGAACGGTCCGACGCGCGGGCGGCAAACAGACTGCCCAGATTCGCGCAGGCTGCTAGCAGAATCAACCCCGCCAACAGCATCAACCCGGCCATGAATGCTCGCATCGGACCGCCCAGAAGGTTGCCATACAGGCTCGGTCGCGCCAAAACGAAAGTCGTCGAACCGTGGTCTAGCGGATAGGTCTTTTCCAGATATGCGCCGATCGAGTTTAGATCGGCTTGAGCCTGTGCCGGAGTGACGCCCGCCTTCAGATGTCCAATGGTCATGAACAGCGAATGGGTCCGCCGCACGTTGAGAGTATTCTGTCCCTCCACCTGCTGCTGATTCACTATCGGAACAAAGAAATCGGGAACGGCAGGCAACAGAGTTCCGTGAAACCCTGGTGGCGCTACACCGATGATGGTAAAAGGATGCTTGTTCACCCGGACAGTGCGGCCCACGACGCCACGGTCATCTTGAAAATGCGTGTGCCAGTAATCGTGACCGAGCACGATGTAGGGCGCGCTGTTGGGGCCGTGCTCGTCTTCGGTATGGAAGAAACGGCCCAGGTACGGCTGAATGCCCAACACGTCGAAATAGTTCCCGGTCACTGTATCGATCCAGGCGCGAGATGGATTGTCGCCGCTATCCAATCCGACTTGATCGATGTTAAAGGCCGCCAGACCGTCGAAGCTGCGATTGCGATCGCGCAGGTCGACATAGTCGGGATATGACTCCCACATGTTGTGTTCGTTGCCATGCTCGATTCCGTACAGGCTTTCCGCGTTTGGCACATTCAGCGGGCGGAGGATCAGCCCGTTCAATACACCGAAGACCACTGCGTTCGCGCCGATTGCCAGTGCCAGCGTGGCCACTGCGATGCTTGTGAATCCCGGAGACTTGCGCAAAACACGCAGGCTGAAGCGCACGTCCTGTATCAGAACGTCGATAAAATGGGCGCCGAATTCTTCGCGAACTTCCTCTTTAAACCGCTCCTGGCCGCCGAATTCGATCCGCGCGCGGCGTTCGGCTTGAGCACGAGCCAGCCCGGAACGTTCCAGATCGTCGGCGCGATGTTGGATGTGTGAGCGAAGTTCCTCCTCCATGTCAGCCTCGATCTGAAAACGGTGAAAGAGCCTGGCGGCCAGGGAACGAAAATAAGCCAGCAATCTCATACTTCCTCCGGTTGCACAGATAGCGCGGCGGCGATGGCACTCGCCAGCCGGTTCCAGTTGTCGGTCTCTTCACGGAGACGCTTGCGGCCAGCGGCGGTCAGTTCGTAGAACTTGGCCCGGCGATTGTTCTCCGATGTGCCCCAGCTCGCCTTCAGAAGTCCCTGCCGGACCAGGCGAAACAGACCGGGATACAGTGCTCCCTGTTCGATCAACAAGGCATTGGCGGAAATCTGGCCGATGCGCAGGAGGACGCCGTAACCATGCATGGGGCCGAGCGATACTGCGCGCAGGATCAGTAGATCGAGGGTTCCTGGAAGAAGCTGAGCTTGGTCGTTCACCAGCCCTCCTAACATGCTTAGGATAGTCGAACTCTCCTAAGCTGTCAAGGAGAAACCGCCTTCTACCTCGCGAACCGCCAGACACTAAAGGAGATCGGCAGCCCCACCACCACCATGTGCACCACCAGCCCTAGAATCAGATCGTGAAGTTTGTAGGGACCCCTGGCGTGAAGCGCGGAAAGAGGCAAGACGACCAGGTTCATAACCAGTTCAACGCCGGCGCCAAATGCCAGGCCGCATACCAGTGGATGCTCCTTCAAGAAGCCCAGCGGGCGGCTTGCCCCGTAGTAAACTGCCGCTGCCGAGCAGGCGATAAAGAAGTGCAGAAGTATGCCCAAAACGTACGTGCCGGGCCCTCCATGCAAAGCTCCCCGGCCCAGCAACCCCGCCGCGATCACGAGCGGAATCCTGGCTCCAAATAGGGTCATAGCTTGTGCAAGATCCAAAGCCCCGGCCGTCAGGCCACCTACTGCAATCGCCAATAGCGCGCGCCTTTTCCCCACTAGTCTAGGTCCTCCATTCGAGACCCACGATACCCGGACGAGCTGCGGAAGTCCTGAAAATCGACCTGAAACACTCTGAATACCTCTGAAATGACACGAAAAGCAGCGTTTCTCCACTGTGTTGCTATGATCTGGAGGTGATGCTTCGCATCGGCGATTGGTGCGTGAACGCGGCCTCCGGCCAAATTTCACGAAATGGCGAGACCGCCCGGCTCGAAATCCGCACCATGCAGCTGCTGCTTTGCCTCGCTGAACGCCCTGGCGAAGTCGTCAGCATCGACGACTTGCTCAACCAGGTCTGGGCTGGCGTCAACGTCAGTCCGGATTCTGTCTACCAGGCCGTAGCATCGCTCCGCCGCCAGCTCGGTGACGATCCCAAGCAGCCCACTTACATCGCGACCATCCCGCGCCTCGGCTATCGGATGGTGGCGCCTGTCAGTCCTTGGGCCGACGAGCCCATCGCACATCCTTTGCCCACGGTCGCCGCCCGTAAGCCAAGAGCCCGCTTCGTGCTCGCCGGCGGCGCGGCGCTATGCCTGGCGCTCGTTGCCGCTTTCCTGTTGCGCGGCAACATCGCGAGCAAGAATCACTCAGCAGCCTCGCCCGCCATTGCCCAGCAGCAGCCTGAGAAATCCATCGCTGTGCTGCCCTTTCTCGACCTCACCGACAAGATGAGCCATGAGACGTTCGCCGACGGCATGACCGAGGAACTGATCGACAAGCTCAGCAAGATCCCGGGCCTTCGAGTGCCGGCCCCCACGTCCTCGTTTTATTTCAAGAACAAACGAATCCCGATCGCCGACATCGCCAAGGCGCTGGGTGTCGCTTTTGTACTCGATGGCAGCGTGCGCAAGTCCGGTGCCAGGTTGCGGGTCGCCGCGCGGCTCTTTCGCGCCAACAACGGGTACGTGCTCTGGTCTGAAACTTACGACCGCCCCTGGGCCGACCTCTTGGTGGTCCAGGACGACATAGCCGGCGAGGTAACGAAAGCGCTCAGAGCATCCATTGAAGAACGACCGTGATCGTAGCCAGTTACTTGCCTGAATAACTCACGCGCCAGATCACCCGAGCGCCGTCGTCGGATACCAGTAACGAGCCGTCTGCGGCTACCGCCACCCCGACCGGCCGCCCCCAAGCAGTTCCATCGGTGACGAATCCAGTGAGGAAGTCCTGATATACGCCCGTAGCTCGCCCCTTTTCCATCGGGATGCGGATCACTTCGCGCCCTGACCCCTGGGAGTGATTCCACGATCCGTGCTCGGCCGCAAACGCATCGCCGGAATACTCGGGTGGAAACATCTTGCCGTCGTAAAAAGTCATGCCGAGCGAAGCGCTATGGGCCTGAATCAGCACGTCCGGCACAATCACCTGGTCTTTCAACTCGGGGTGTTTACCGGTATGCTCCGGATCCGGATTGCTGCCCATGTAGAACCACGGCCAGCCGTAGAAGCCGCCGCGCGCGACATGCGTCACATAATCGGGCACCAGGTTGTCGCCCAGGTTGTCGCGTTCGTTGACGGAGGTCCACAACTCGCCCGTTTCCGGATTGATCGCGAGGCCCACAGGATTCCGAATCCCCGATGCATAGATGCCGACGAATTTGCCTTCGGGCGTGTACTCAAGGATGTTGGCGCGGTGGATTTCGTCCGCATCGTCGTTATGGTTGGACGCCGATCCCACTGCCAGAAACAGGCTCTTGCCATCTTGGGAGAAAACAATGTCGCGCGTGGAATGCCCGCCGCCGGAAGGAATATCCGTGATCAGCTTCTCGGGCTCTCCGGTGGCCTTGAGATCGCCGTTCTTATAGGCGTAACGCACCAACGTGCCGGTGTTGGTCACATAGACCCACTTTGGGTCCGGCCCCGGCGGATAAAAGTTGAGGCCGAATACGGACGACAGACTGGCGTACACCGATGATTCACGTGGCTTGCCGTCGGCCGTGATGCCGCGGAAGATGCGAATCGTCCCGGAGCCTGTATCGGCTAGGAACAAGTCCCCGTTCGGCGCCCGACGCATTTGCCTCGGGTTCGTAAGGCCGCTCGCGACATACACGTCAACCTTGAAGCCGGCTGGAGCCTTCGGAATGGCCTTCGCCGGTCGCGCACCGCGTCTCGCGAAACCGGTCGCCAGGTTCAAGTACATCCTCGCCCTTGGCAGCACCGCCGGAGCGTTCGGCTGCGGAAGATCCCTGGCCGTGATCTTGCGGGCCAAACCGGGACTGAGCGCGGCGGTAGTAGTGAACGCCTTCGGCCCGGTCATCACGTTCATGCCGTCGGTTTTGGCCGCGTAAAGCAAAAGACCGGCCGCCATGCCAGTCCCGCCAGCAACGGAGATCCAGCGATAGTGCTTCATCAGGTCGATGTTACTAGATATATTGGTTTTGTATCGCGAAGCTTTAAGATCGGCATGATCCGAACGCTTAGAACGTCATCCGCTGCGGCCATTTTCCTGCTGACCGGAGCAGTGCTCTACACCGCGCCGGCCCTCGGCCAACCTGTATGCGCGCCCAAGAACTGGACCGCCGCCGAGGACCATCGCAACATGATGAAGCAACTTGGCATCCAGGCTCTCCGTCCTGGTCCGAGCGGCAATGAAGCGGCTCCCAATCACGCGAACTATGACGAGTCGGCCGCCAATCCGTTTCCCAATTACCCTGAAATCCTCAAGCTAAAAGATGGCCGTGTCGTTACAACTCCGAAGATGTGGTGGAACGAGCGCCGGCCTGAAATAATCGAGGACTTCGAGCGCGAAGTGCTAGGCCGCGTTCCTCCGAATGCGACAACAATCACCTGGACGATTACTAAGACAGTGAACGACCAGGTCGGCCCATATCCTGTCGTCGCCAAGGAACTCACAGGACACGCCGACAACCGCGCCTGCCCCGAAATCAGCGTCGATATCCAGATGGTTGTTGTTACACCAGCCTGGGCACGCAAGCCCGTTCCTCTGATGCTGATGTTTGGGCGCGCGACCCTGCCGTCTGCTCCCGTGCCGGACGCCTTCGCCCGTCTGGCCGCTCTGGCTGGAACCGATCCGCCCGCTCCCCTGCAACTCATTGCCGCCGGATGGGGTTACGCCATGCTGAATCCCGCAAGTGTGCAAGCCGATAACGGCGCGGGACTCACCCGAGGGATCATCGGCCTGGCGAATCAGGGACAGCCTCGCAAACCCGACGATTGGGGCGCTTTGCGCGCTTGGGCCTGGGGTGCATCGCGCGCGCTCGACTATCTCGAGACCGATCCGGCCGTGGACTCGAAACACGTCGGTATCGAGGGGGTCTCGCGATTCGGGAAAGCAGCCCTGGTCACCATGGCTTTCGACACCCGCTTCGCGCTCGCACTCATTGGCTCCTCGGGCGAAGGCGGCGTCAAACCGCATCGCCGGAACTTTGGTGAAGCCGTCGAAAACCTCACCGGCTCGGGCGAGTTTCATTGGATGGCCGGGAACTTCCTGAAGTATGGCGCAGCCGAGTCTTCCTTTGGAAGCAGGAACGCGGGCGACATTCCAGTCGATTCGCACCAACTCATCGCGCTGTGCGCTCCGCGCCTCACCTTCATCAGCTACGGCGTTCCGGAAAAGGGGGATGCCAAATGGCTGGACCAGCAAGGTAGCTTCATGGCCACCGTCGCCGCGGGATCTGTGTTTCGGCTGCTCGGTGTCAAGGACATCGGTGTCACTGAAGACTACCGAAAAGCCAAGATGCCGCCGGTCAACACCAGCCTGCTTCAGGGTCAGCTCGCGTGGCGGCAACATGACGGCGGCCACACCGACGGTCCGAATTGGAAATATTTCATCCCCTGGGCCGCCCGATCTATCCGGTACATCGCTCCGCCGGCTCCGCCGATTGCCGCTGATGTTCCCGTTCCAAGAACTGATGCCAACTCGCTGGTTGCCCACTCTCAACTAATCGAGAAAGCCAGGCAAGGCGGCATCGATATCTACTTCGAAGGCGACTCCATCACCCGGCGCTGGGGCGCGACGGATTACCCTCAACTGCTCGCCCACTGGAACCAGAACTTCTTCGGCTGGAATGCCGCTAACTTCGGATGGGGCGCGGATCGAACTCAGAACATCCTGTGGCGGTTGAATAACGGCGAGTTGGATAACGTGAACCCGAAAATTGTCGTTCTGCTGGCAGGCACCAACAATGTCGGCAGCACTATTCCGGCGGGAACGGAGGATGCCGTCGTGGCAGACGTCACCCAAGGAATGCGCGCTGTCGTCACCACGATTCGAAGCAAAGCGCCCGCAGCCGTGGTGATCCTCACCGCCATCTTCCCCCGCAACGACAACCTGGCCGTCATGCCCGTGATCAACAAAATCAACGGCAACCTCGAACAGATGGCAGGCGGTGGAAGAGTGCGCTTTCTAAACATCAACGACCAGCTTGCCGACGCCAACGGCAGGCTCTTCGACGGCATGCTGAACGCCGACAAACTCCATCCGTCCGCAAAAGCGTATCAGGTGTGGGCCGACGCCCTGAAGCCGATTTTCCGGGAGCTTCTCGGACCACCTGCCGCGGAGGATCATGCTCCGCCCCCAACCGGTGATCCGAGCGCGCAGCGCTGAAACGCTTACCGAGCGGCCCGACGGCGTCGCCACTTCAATCCACCTGCGGCAGCCAGGCCCAATCCGACCAGCACCATCGAAGCAGGTTCCGGTGTAAACACTTGCACTTCCGACACCGAGTAGAAGTTGTCACCGCCGGTGGCAAAGAACCGCAGACCAGTTGCCAATACCGGCGGGAGACCCTGCGCCAGCGTGTTGTCGGTACGATCAGGCCGGGTCGTCATGCCAAAGCAGCAGGCGCTCGGAACGTCATACCAATTGTGATAGACGCCGCCAATATCGCGATACTGCAGCTCATAAGTATCGTTATCGTCTGCCTGTACGATCGCGCCGTTGATCAGAAAGGCGCCCTGCAAGTCGACGTCGATAGTATTTTCTAGACCTTGCCAATAGACCGTGTTGCCTTGAAAGCACGCCTGGTCAGGCGCAAACGCACCGTCGGTTACCAGGCTCGCCGCCCCCTGTGGAGGATTTGCACCGCAAAGGTTGCCGGGGTAAGAAAATACGGGATAACTTCCATTGAGGGTCACAGGCGCACCCAAGGCGGCGTTGAAACCGGACGCCCAAACCTGCGTTCCGGAGACTAAGATCAAGCACATCAGCAATCCTGCTGCGAGAATCGAGCGCATAAAAATACTTCCTCCTTTGACGATAGTAATCTGAGGCTGCGTCGGTCCCTATAGGCCATCTCGTCCTCCCCGTACTGGTACCGGGTTGCAAGTCACCCTCCGGCCGATCGCATCACCGCGCAGTCCGCATTTCCCGCGCATTCACCAACTTACCAACTTCCACTGCGTTGCGGGCCGGACACCCGTGCTAAATCGGAGTTAGGGAGTTTTCATGTTGGCTTCAACACTAGCAAGGCACCACGACCCGAGCTGTTGGGTTCGTTTTGAAATCACGCATCTGCTCCACCGCCGAGACTCCGAGGTCGTTGGGTTCGTTTTGCAAAGCCACCGCTGGCCATGCGAGACAATAAGGAATGCGGCCACTCCGCGGCTCCTTCTGGGTCCTGGTCCTCTACGACGTGGCCGAACAGATCCAGCTCGACAAGTTGTGCAGCCTCATCGGCGTGGCACCCGTGAAGCCGCAGCCCAGCTTCAAGCATCCCGCGCCAGAGTATGTTCGCTTCGAACGCCCCCCGGTGGTGGAGTATCCCGAGCCGGTCGTCACCGAAACCGGAGAGCGCTTCGAAGCCCAGATCAAGTATTTCGATTATGGAGTCGTCAGCGTCGAGCTCAAGTTGCAGTTCGAAGCCGATTGGGACGGGCTGATCCGCCTCTCCAACCGCTGGATCCTTGCGCCCGAGACCGAGCGGCTCACCTTCGAACTGTTGCGTTCCCGCCTGCCCCGCGCCGCGGCAGCCCTGATCCAGCCCTATGCGGCGCATCTCAACGAGGATTATTACATCATCCAGATCAACGAAGCAGTGGACCCTGCCGGCAAACCGATGACCGCTGCCGGCATGCTCGCGACTCGCGGCGGCGAGGTGGCTCAGATCGTGAGAGGCGACTCCATGCCCTTGTCCGATGCCGAATGCCGCGAAGTGCTGCAATCCAGCCTCTCGTACTATCCCACCGACCTTCTGGTGGTTGGGTGGGTGGCGGCGCTGGTCTACGACACGCCCTCCGGCGCCGAGCCCACCATCCAGTTGCTCGAGTACGCCAATACCCAGCTGCTCGAGTTTCGCCATTACGATGAGGTGCTTACGCGCGTGTTCGAGAAAGTCTACGACACCCTGGAACATCGCGGCACGCTGCGCCGCTGGAAGATGGCCGGCGAGGCGGAGCGCCTCAATACCCTGCGCCTCGACGTCATGGAACTCACCGAGCGCACCGACAATGCCATTAAGTTTCTGAGCGACATGTTCTATGCGCGTGCATATAAGGTTGCGGCCAGCCGGGTCGGCGTCACCGATTACCGCAACCTGGTGGAGGAGAAGCTCCGGACCGCCGGCGAGCTGTACGAGTTCATGACCAACGAGTTCCATCAGGCACGCGCTTTCGTACTGGAGTTGATGGTGGTGGCGATCCTGGTGATCGAGCTGATCCAGCTGTTCTGGGGCCGGCACAGCTAACTATAAGAAGGCCTTGCGGTTGTCCTAAAGCTCGGCCCGAAATCGGTCGATATGTCCTCCGTGGGCGGCGTGTATCTCGAATCGCGGTTGAAGTTCCTTCGCCAAGTCCAAAACCCGGACGGCGGATGGGGATATTTTCCCGGAAAGCAGTCCTGGTTTGAACCCACTACCTATGCGATGCTGGCCCTGCACGGCACACCCGGCTCAGGCGATTCGCTCGAACGTGCCTGGAAGCTGCTGCGCTCCTGGCAGACCCCGGATGGAAGCTCGCGGCCCAACGGGCAAGTCGAAGGCGGCACCTGGGTGACCGCTCAAGCGATAACTCTGGCCTGCGTACGCGGCGTTTACGACGAACAGGTCCGCAGCTCCGTGAATTGGCTGCTGCGGGTAGTGGGCGCTGAGACCAGTCTGGCCATGCGCACCGCTGCTTTCTTTCACCTGCTCAAGACCAAAGCCGACTTCTCTCACCAAGGCTGGCCCTGGCGGGATGGAAACGCCGCCTGGATCGAGCCCACTGTGCAGGCGCTGCTGGCGCTGAAAAAGGTCGCGAAGAAGTATCCAAGCTCGGAGCTCGACCGGCGCGTGCGTGAAGGAGAAGCTCAGATTCTCAGCCGCAAGTGCAGCGATGGCGGATGGAACTGCGGCAATCCGAACGTGCTCAATTACGACCTGCCCTCTTATCCCGAAACCACGGCGCTGGCCCTGCTGGGCCTGCAAGGGCGCAGCCGTGAGGAACTGGCCGATCCTTTGGCGGTGGCGGTTCGCTATCGCGCCGAAACCCGGTCGTCGCTGGCTCGGGCCTGGCTGGTGATCGCACTGCGTTGTCATAGCGGAGATCCCGAACCTGCCGGCCGGGACGAAAACGGCTCCGCCGACATTATGTTGTCCGCGCTCGAAGCACTCGGACATCCGGAAGGCAATTTCGGACTCTTGCGAACGGGAGCCGCTGGATGACACGACGCCAATTCATCCCACTGGCCGGAATCGCAGCCACCGCCGGCTACGCGAGTCTCAAACTGCAGAAACCGCCCAAGGTACCCGACGGACCAGCGGGCAATTCAGCCGTCGCTATTGTGCGCGCGAGGTCTTACTCGGAGGACCTTGTCAGCCACATGCTCGAGGGCGTTCGCCAATGCGGGCTCGACGTCCGCGGTAAGCGTGTATTGCTGAAGCCCAACCTGGTGGAGTTTGACTCCGCCACCGTGATCAATACCGATGCTTCCATTATTGCCGCGGCGGTCGAGCTGTTTCACCGCTTGGGAGCTTCTGAAGTCAAGATCGGCGAAGGGCCGGGTCATCGCAGGGATACGCTCGACTTGGCCGACGACGCGGGTTACCGCTCCACTATCCCCAAGTTCGAAAGCCTTTTCACCGATTTGAACCGCGACGATGTAGCGGCCGTGCACGGCTTCGCCGGCGAGCCCGAATTCTACTTCGCGAAAACGGTGCTGGCCGCGGATCTGATCGTTTCGCTCGCCAAGATGAAGACTCACCACTGGGCCGGTGCGACGCTTTCGATGAAGAACTTCTTTGGCCTGGTGCCTGGCTCCATCTACGGATGGCCCAAGAACAAGCTGCACTACATCGGCATTCCGGAATCGGTGGTGGAGCTGAACCGCACCTTCCGCAACACCTTCGCCATTGTCGATGGCGTGATCGGAATGGAAGGCAACGGGCCGATCCAGGGCACGCCCAAGCACTCCGGTGTCTTAGTGATGGGTAGCGATCTGGTGGCTGTCGATGCCACCTGCTGCCGCATCATGGGGATCGATCCGGAGAAGGTCGACTATCTGCGCATGGCGGCAGACCTGGGCCACGTGCATCCTGGGCGCATCGAGCAGCGTGGCGAAACCGTCGCCTCCGTGCAATCGAACTTCGCGCTGATCGAAGAATTTCAACACCTGCGGCTGGCGTGATGTTGCGGGCGCTTGAAAATCGCCTGGTGTGGGTTGCCCGCCATAAGGGATTCGCGATTGTTCTGGTGGGCCTAATCTCCCTCGCGGCTCGCGCGCTACTGCTACCCTTACTGCCCATTCCGAAGCCGGCGATTCAAGACGAATTCAGTTACCTGCTCGCGAGTGACACGTTTGCTTCGGGCAAACTTGCGAATCCGACTCCGCCGTTAGCGGAGCACTTCGAAACGCTGCAAGAGCTGATGCATCCCACCTATGCCTCCAAGTATCCGCCGCTGTCAGGCCTGATGATGGCGCTCGGCCAGAAGATCACGGGTGAGCCTTGGGTAGGAGTGTGGCTCTCCACTGGATTGTTGTGCGCCGCTCTCTGCTG
>Ga0070713_100000657_pt1 | contig 22119 bp, 12 predicted proteins | sample LARL82metaG_FD_65465 | JGI IMG/M metagenome (GOLD analysis project Ga0070713, IMG submission 65465) | Corn, switchgrass and miscanthus rhizosphere microbial communities from Kellogg Biological Station, Michigan, USA - LAR L8-2 metaG | ecosystem: Host-associated > Plants > Roots > Rhizosphere ...
AGCATCGGCTGTTCGGTGAGAGAAGGTGCTACTTGAGCACTTTGCCTTGGTGAACCATCAACATCGCACCCGTGATCTCGTCCGCGGGATCGACTACCAGGACGCCGTCCTTCACGAGGTGCTGCAGCAGCGCGAGGATGTTGCGGCCGAACATCTGACTGGCGTGATACGCGACGCTGCTCGGCAGATTCACTGGACCCATGATCGTGACGTCGTGCGCGTGGACCGTCTCGCCGACCTTCGAGAGCTCGCAGTTTCCGCCCGTCTCCACCGCCAGATCGACGATGACCGAGCCGGCGCGCATCGTCTTCACCATGTCCGACGTGACGAGCGTCGGTGCTCGGCGGCCGGGAATCTGCGCCGTCGTGATCACGAGATCGACATCCTTGATGTGTCCGGCGATCGCGGCGTGTGTACGCTGCTGTTCTTCATTCGTCTGAGCGCGTGCATAGCCGCCAGCCGCCTCCGCCGACGGGCTCACCAGCTCGGTCGCGACGAACGTCGCCCCAAGACTCTGCACTTGCTCGCGCGCCGCCGGACGAACGTCGAACGCGGACACGACGCCGCCGAGGCGCCGCGCCGTGGCGATCGCCTGCAATCCCGACACCCCGGCGCCAATGATGAACACACGCGCTGGCGAAATGTTGCCCGCGGCCGTGGTGAGCATTGGCAGAAATTTTCCTAACTCGGCGGCGCCCAGCAAAACCGCCTTGTAGCCGGCGACCGTGCTCTGGGATGACAGCACGTCCATGGACTGTGCTCTCGTTATGCGCGGCACCAGCTCGAGCGCCAGCGCGCTGACGTTTCGCCGTGCCAGTGCTGCCGCGGTCTCCTGATGCTGCCCAGGGCGCATCAGGGAGAGGAGAGACGCGCCCTCACTCAGCTTGGAGATTTCCCCGTCGGTCGGTGGTTGCACCTTCGCCACCACCTGTCCGCTCGCCAGGAGTGCGTCCGCATCCGGTACGATGATCGCCCCAACGGCGGTGTAGGCATCGTCGCGAAATCCGGCGTTGAGCCCAGCACCCCGCTGGACAGCAACCTCGAGACCTGACTTGACCAATCGGCCGGCACTATCCGGCGGGAGCGCCACTCGGCGTTCACGAGGGGCGGTTTCGGTTGGAACGGCGATTCGCATGCTGGCGGGTGAGGCGAGGCGTGCGGCGCCCGGGCGGCGCCGGGGCGTAAACTAGCCCGCACGCCCCGACGCGCAATGACGCGCGTTGCCCCTCCGTAAAGCTTTGGTACGAGAGAATGAGACTGAACCTCGGCGGCCTGCCCGCAGGTTTAGCTTCCTTCGTTCGAGTTGCATTCAATCCGTTCTGCTGCAGCACATGTCTCGATCATCGATCATCGTCGTCTCGGCCGCCGCGCTGCTGTCGGCGTCGGCAGTTGCCGTCGCGCAGAACGCACCGCGCGAGCTGCCCCTGAAACATGCTCCGCGCCCGACGGCCGCCGCGATCACGCCCGCTGACCTCATGACCCGGCTCTACATCTTCTCCGACGATTCGATGGCGGGCCGGCGTGTCGGCACAGAGGGACATCGTCGTGCCACTGCGTACATCGAGCGCGAGGTACGACGGCTCGGACTCGTTCCCGCTGGCGACAGCGGTACCTACTTCCAGGATCTGCCCGTATTCGAGCGAAGCTTGATCGCTGGCCAGACCCTGAGCGTCAATGGCACGACGTTCAAGCCATGGGTGGATTACCTGCCGCGCGACAATGGTCCTGCCGCCCGTGAGATCGACGGAGCGCCCGTTGTCTTCGGCGGCTTCTGGGGCGATACGGCGACGATGATTCCACCGGCGCAGGCCGCGGGAAAATTCATCGTCATGGTGATCGCCGATGGACCGGATGGGCGGCCGCGCTGGCAGGTGAATCGGCCGGCACTGACGCAGTTCTACGCGGACGCGAAGGGGATCGCCATCGCGGCGCTCGACGCGATGGATCCCGACGTGCGACAAGTGCTCGCTGAGCCGACAGTGGATTTGCAGTCACCGGAGACGCGAACTGACGGCGTGCCTGCGTTCCTCTACGCGACACATGCCATGGCGGAAATGTTGCTCGGCGGCCCTGCGCGTGGAATGACACGTGGCAAAGCGTCGGGACGCGTGATCAATGGCTCGATGCGCTTCGGTGAAGTACGCGCGCCGGCGAGAAACGTCGTCGCAATCCTGCCCGGATCCGATCCGATACTGAAGGGCGAGTACGTGGCGATCGGCGCGCATAACGATCATATCGGCTTCAGTCACGAACCTGTGGATCACGACTCGCTCCGCGCCTTCAACATGGTCGTGCGCCCCGGAGGAGAGGACGATCCCGCGCGACCGGCCAACGCGGAGGAGATGAGGCGAATCAGGGTAATCATCGACAGCTTGCGTCGCATTCATGCGCCGCGGCGTGATTCGATCTACAACGGCGCCGATGATGACGGCTCGGGATCGGTAGCGCTCCTCGAGATCGCCGAATCACTGGTGAATGCGTCGAGCAAGCCGAAACGATCCATTCTCTTCATCTGGCACGCTGGTGAAGAGGAGGGGCTGTGGGGATCCGAGTACTTCACCGACCATCCCACAGTGCCGCGCGATTCCATCGTAACCGAGCTCAATATGGACATGATCGGCCGCGGCCGGCCGGACGACGTCAAGGGCGGTGGTCCGGGCTATCTCCAACTTATCGGTTCGCGACGCTTGTCGACGGAGCTCGGGGATCTCGTCGAGAGCGTCGCGAAGACGGAGCCCACTCCGTTCAAATTCGACTATCAGTTCGATGCCAACGGACATCCGCAGCAGTACTACTGCCGGAGCGACCACTACGAGTACGCGCGCTACGGCATTCCGATCGTGTTCTTCTCGACCGGCGGCCATCGCGATTATCACCAAGTAACTGACGAGGCGCAGTACATCGATTATGAGCAGCTCGCGCGCGTCGCGACGCTCGTGCGCGACGTGGCGGTACGTGCGGCGAACCTCGATCATCGCCTCCTCGTCGACAAGAAGAAGCCGGATCCGCACGGCCAGTGCGTCCAGTGATTACACGATGGGTTGAGGAGCACTGGCGCGTTGCTTGAACTATTATGAAATGAACGCGCTAAGCGGGCTGACGCGCTTACTTTGTGCGCCTTGCGGCGTCACTATTCCGTGTCGTGCAAAGCCGCGTGATCGATGTCGGTGGCGCGGCTTCGTTCGGTCCGCGTCCGCAGGACCGTGTTCAATCGCCGTACATTTGCTTTGATCGATTTTCGCAGCTCGAGGTACCGACTGTTCTTCATCGTCGCCGGCATGGCGGCGTGCTCCTCCTTTCGCCGCGTTCCAAAGACAGCGCCGTCGCCGGCGCCGGCGACGTCCGGGTCAACGCCGGCGCGCACCGAGCCCGAGCAGCCCATCTTCACGTCGCGCGATGGTGCGCCGAGGAGCTTCGTCGCATCCACCTCCGACGCGAAGACTATTCGGATCGTCACCGTGCGCGATGGCGCCACGAAGCAATGGCTTTTTCGCAACGCGTCCGAGTATCTCGCACAGAACACCACGATCGAAGTCAGCGACCCGAACGCGGGCTTTCTGATGACGCCGTGGCAGAATACGCTCACTCGCGACGGTGTGCCCGAGCTGCGCTATCGCACCCGCATCGTTCTGCACTTCCTCGGCGATAGCACTTGGAAGCAGCTCGCGGTACGCGCGGAAGCGAATTGGTTGCGCGGCGAGGAATGGCAGTGGGGTTACGACGCCGCGATGCTCGATTCGGTGAGTGCCAACCTCACCTCCCGGCTCGGCAAGAGACCCTAACGAGCGAGAGTGAGGCTGCGCTACTAGAGTCCCATTCGCTTCAGCCCGCGGACCTTCCAGGGATCTCGCGGCCCGTCGCGAACGAGCTCTGCGCGCCAAGTCGAGGAGACCTCGCTCGTCGGCACTTTCGAGCCACCGGCGGTGATCGCGATGTTCATGCGATATCGTAGCTCGGCGGAGTTACCAGTCACGTTCGAGCTGCGGTACGCAATCGATTTGACGTGAATCGAATCGGCGCGGTCCAGGATGCCACGGAGATACTTCTTTGTGTCATCGTCGTGATCGTAACCCGGATAAACTGCTTCAATTTTCGTCGGCAGGCCGGACTCGATCGCGCCCTTGAGTTGTTCGATCGGCGCTTTGAGCTCGGGCGAGACGTTTACGCCGGTCGGCTTGGGTCCACTGGGAATCGTGGAATCACCGTTGTGGGCAACCGCCGCGGTGGAACGAGTCGGGATCGTTGCCGCCTTGGGTGCAGGCGCGGTGAGAGAAATCGATGGAGTCGGTTTGCTCGCAGCTGCCTGCGCCAGGACTAGTGCCTGACGGTCACGTTCTCTGGCATTCATCGCGCTCCGCGCCATAGCCGTTGCCGTCGCCGCGAGTGCAGTGACCACGACGGCAGCCGTTGCCACCACGCCTCGCCGGCGCCAGATCGGCCGCTGCACGGTGACGCCCGGATATGGCGTCATCTCCTGTGTCGGCTGCTCAGCGGCCTGGATGAACACCGTTGGATTGCTGCGCGTCGGCGGGCGCCAGCTCGGATCGTCGAAGCCGCCTTCCAGCGCGATTGCCGGAATCAGGAGGTCGCGTACCTCCGCCGCGCTGCTGTACCGATCGTGCGGCGTGCGATTGAGCATCCGGGCGACGATCAGATCGAGCGTCTTCGGAAGGTCGGGTATGAGGTCGCGTGGATGCGGCGACTTCTCCGTGAGGCGTCGTTTGATCATCTGCTCGCGCGTCGGCTCGTCGAACGTGCGACGGCCAGTGAGCATTTGATAGAGAATGCAGCCGAGACTGTAGATGTCGCTACGGGCATCCACCGGATCGCCGAGCAGCTGCTCCGGGCTCATGTACTCCGGCGTGCCGATCACGAGGCCTGTGCGCGTCAACGACTCGCTCGGCGCTTCCTCTATGGCTTTCGCGATGCCGAAGTCGACGACCTTCGCGATATCGCGTCCATTCTTGCCGGCCGCGACGATGATGTTGTCGGGCTTCAGGTCGCGATGAACGATGCCCAGCTCGTGAGCCGCGACGAGCGCTTCGGCGACCTGATGAGCAATGTCTACCGCACGCGCCGGCGCGAGCATCGTCTCCCGCTCGACCAGACGCGTGAGCGATTCGCCCTCGACGTACTCCATCACGAGGTAGACTACGCCGTCTGTTTCTCCGTAGTCGAACACGGCCGCGACGTTCGGATGGATGATCCGAGCGGCGTTGGATGCCTCGCGAGCGAATCGCTGCGCCGAGTCCGAATCGTTCAGCAGGGCGCTGTTCATCACTTTCACAGCACACTGGCGGTTCATCTTCACATGCTCGGCGAGGTACACCTTGCCCATGCCCCCCTCGCCAAGCCGCTTGAGCATGTGGTACCGCTCAGCCAGCACCCGGCCAATGAACGGGTCTGCGGAACCTTTCGGGCGTAGCGGAGTGCCGTCGTTTGGGCAGAAGCGGGAGGCAGTGTCGTATTCCACCCCGCACTGCGGGCACACCTTCGCGACCGCGATCACCTCGCCTTCCGCGGGCGTGGGCTGTTGTGCGAGCAAGCTGGAACCAAGCACGCTCGCGCCAAGCGCCGTGTCGGCAGACTGAGCGCTGTCGACACGATTGCTGTTTCCGCTGACACGGCGAGCTGCTGTTTCGTCCGTCACGACACTGATCGAGTCTACTGGAGTGAACCGGACCGGCCCCGAGTGCGGCGAGCGGCCCACGACCGAAGACGCGCCAGAGCCCATCTCTCCCAGTGCCTCGGAAAGCGAGAGAGAGATGCGCTGAGTGCCGTCGTCAAAGGACCCGTCCGCGTGCATACGGAGGGCCACGACGACGTTGCTTTCGGTCCGTCGCGCAAAGTACGCCGGTCCACCGCCACCTGCATATGGCAAACTACCCAAAAGTTCGAACTCGCCGGCGACGGATTGGCGAACCTGCTCGACGAGCGACTGACGCGCCTCTTCCGTACCCGGCGCGATCCCCGAGAGGTCCGCACCACATGAACAGTATCGGGTCCAGCCTTCCACTTCTGTACCGCAATGCGGGCACCAGCTGATCGGCCCGGGCAGCGATTCTTCAAGCGTTCGCCAGAGCGTCACGTCATAGCCCGCCGACATCCCGACGCGCTCGTTCAGTGCCGCGACGACGAGTACCCCCGTCGCTTCCTCGCGCGCAAGAAACGCTACGCTTCCCCACTCGCTCTGCTCGCGTGTATCACTGCCGAGCAAAGCGATCACTGTCAAGCGGTCGCCGACTGCTTGCCGGAGCGCTTCCAATTGCTCGGTCCGCCGAACGGCTCCATGGCCCCCCGAACGACTTGCTTCGGGTAAGCGAAGAGAGACCTGGGCGGGTGAGGGAGTTGGGGTCGGCTGAGGCATAGGTCGCGGTCCCCAAGAGATATGGCAGAAGGGAGGGGAGCGAAAGAGCGGACGGCTTGGCCTACGTCGTCCCCGCAATGGAGAGACGCCCTCGCGTCGAGACGAGTCACGGTCGCCGCACGCGAATGCCGCTCGGAAAACATGTCACTTTTGCACTGCGACGACATGTCCGACCAGCCCTCGTGCACGCCCAAAATTCTGGTATCGATCCTGCCCGCATTCCTGAAATCATGGGCAATCCGAACACGTCAATCGCTACCGAGGTATCGGCACGACGCCACTATCCCATTGGAGTCGAGATCGCGGCCGATGGCAGCATCCACGCTCGTGTGTGGGCGCAACGACGCACGACCGTCGCGTTCGTGGAATTGAATGCGGACGGCGCGACAATCGCGACCACGGAGCTCGAACCGGAGGGTGGCGGCTATTTCTCCGGTAGCGTCACCACCACCCGCCCTGACACGTTTTACAAGTTTCGGCTCGACGACACGATTGAGATTCCCGATCCCGCCTCGCGCTATCAGCCTCGAGGCCCGCACGGACCATCGCAGATCATCGACGCGCGCCGCTACCGGTGGAAGGACAGCGGATGGCGCGGTCCGTCGCTCGCCGGTGCGGTGATCTACGAGCTCCATGTGGGGACATTCACATCCGAGGGAACTTACAGCGCCGCGAGCAGGCATCTCGCGGAGCTTTCGGATCTGGGCGTGAGTGTGATCGAGATGATGCCCGTCGCCGAATTCCCGGGACGGTTCGGCTGGGGATACGACGGCGTGTGCCTGTTTGCACCGTTCCACAGCTACGGCCGCCCGGACGATCTGCGAGCGTTCATCGACGACGCGCACGCGCACGGCATCGCCGTCATCCTCGACGTCGTCTACAACCACCTCGGGCCGGACGGCAACTACCTGAAGGAGTTTAGCGAATACTACTTCAAGGGCAGCACAGAGTGGGGAGAGGCACTCAACTTCGACGGCGATTATTCCGGGCCGGTCCGGGAGCTGTTCTGCAGCAATGCCGCGTACTGGACGGAGGAGTTTCACTTCGATGGTCTTCGCCTCGACGCCACGCAGCAGATCTTCGATACATCACGACCGCACATCGTTGCGGACATCGCCCACCGGGTGCGTGAGGCGGCAAGCGCGCGCGCGACGATCATCGTCGCCGAAAACGAGCCGCAGGATGGCACACTCGTGAGGCACCCCAGCACTGGCGGCTACGGCCTCGATGCGCTGTGGAACGATGACTTTCACCATTCCGCGCTCGTGGCGCTCACCGGTCGCGACGAGGCCTACTACAGCGGGTACCGCGGTACCCCGCAGGAGTTCGTCTCGGTTGCGAAGTACGGCTTTTTATATCAGGGGGAATGGTATCGATGGCAGAATGGGCGCCGCGGTCGGCCGGCATTCGATCTGCCCGCCTCACGCTTCGTCAATTTCACGGAGAATCACGATCAGGTCGCGAACGCCGCGTTCGGGTTGCGCCAGCATCAACTCTCGTCGCCGGCCGCCAATCGGGCGATGACGGCCCTGCTGCTCCTGCTTCCGCAGACGCCAATGATCTTTCAAGGGCAGGAGTTCCTCGCCTCCTCGCCCTTTCTGTACTTCGCCGACCACACGCCGGATCTCGCGAGGCTCGTTAGGCGCGGCCGTGCCGAGTTCCTCGGCCAGTTCGCGCACGTCGCGACGCCGGAGGTCACCAGCCGCCTCTCCGACCCGTCCAGTGAATCGACGTTCACTCGGTGCAAGCTGAATTGGTCGGAGCGTTCGGGAGAAGCCAACGCGTGGCATCTCGCGCTCGTTCGAGACCTCATCCGTTTGCGGCGTGTGGATCCGACGCTGCGCCAGCAGGGCGTGCACGATCCGGAAAACAACGACGGCGGGCCGCTGGCGCGCGCCATCGATGGTGCAGTAATCAGTGAGTCGGCATTCGTGCTTCGCTACTTCGGCGAGCGACGAGATCTCGATCGTCTCGTCGTCGTGAATCTCGGAGCACGACTTCACGCCGAGCCGCTCGCTGAGCCCCTCGTTGCGCCACCGACAGACATGCTCTGGCGACCGATGTGGTCGTCGGAAGATCCAGTATACGGCGGCGCGGGCACGCCATCGATGGACAGCGACGATGGCGGGTGGTGGCTGCCGGCGCAGTCCACGGTTCTGATGCGGCCCTTACCTCGCGATGGCGCTCCGCCCGCTCCGCGTCAGGCATTTACCGAGAAAGAGGCGCGTGCGCAGTGGAAGGCTCGATATGAGACGACTCCTCGATAGAATCACGAGACCGCTGCAGTTCGAGCGTGGCGAAGACCAGGGCGCACGCGCCCTGGTAAGCGCCGAGTGGCTCGTGACGAATGGATTGGGTGGGTACGCGTCCGGCACTGTTGCCGGCGTCAACACGCGGCGATACCACGGACTGCTCGTGGCGGCGCTGCCGAATCCGATCGGCAGGCTCGTTATGCTGAATCACCTTGCCGAGCGAGTCTGTATTGCCAACGGCACCCCCAGCGCGCTCGGTGGGGAAGAGCGCGCCGCGGGACGACTCGATGCCGAGGTGGCGCAGCGGCTCGCTTCCTTCCGACTCGAGGCAGGCCTGCCGGTGTGGGAGTACGAGTGGGAAGGGGCGTGCATCGAGAAGCGCGTGCTCATGCCCCACAAGCAGAACACGGTCTACATTCGTTACTGCCTGACGAAGGGCCAGTCGCCCGTGAAGCTCGAGCTCCATCCGGCGCTGCACTTTCGCTCGTACGAGGCGCCGGTGAACCTCGCAATCGCGACGCGATACTCGCTGTCGCAGTCGAGCGGGCTGTTCGTGTTCTATTCCGGCGACAAGGATCTGCCGCCACTGCGCATGCGAATCGACGGCGCCTCCGCCTCGTACGTTCACGAGGAGCGAGTGACGAGCGAATTCCTGTATCCGGTCGAGGAAGCCCGCGGCTATGAATTCCGCGGCACGTTGTGGGCGCCGGGACATTTCGAGCTCGAGCTCCAGCCCGACAGGCCCGTTACCCTCGTCGCATCCGCCGAGGACGAGCCGGTGATGCTGGCGATCGCGCCTAACGAAGCCATGGGCTACGAGGAAGAGCGCCGCCGCCGGCTCCTCGATTCGGCAATCGCGACCCATCCCGAAGCCGCCGACGAAGTCGCGGCCGAGCTGGTCCTCGCCGCCGATCAGTTCATCTTCACTCCTGCGGGCCGCGTCGTGGATTCGACGCGCGCGTCCGCAACCGGCGACGAGATTCGTTCGGTGATCGCCGGCTATCACTGGTTTACCGATTGGGGTCGCGATACGATGATCAGCCTGGAGGGGCTGACGCTCGTCACGGGCCGCCACCGGGAAGCTGGCTTCATCCTCCGGACATTCGAGCACTACGTCCGTGACGGGTTGATCCCGAACATGTTCCCGGACGGGAGCAACGAAGGGCTGTACCACACCGCCGACGCCACGCTCTGGTTCTTCCACGCCTTGAATCGTTATGTCGAGCTCACCGATGACCGCCGCACGCTCGTGCGCGCGCTGCCGACGTTGCAATCGATCGTCGACCATCACATGCGCGGCACGCGATTCGGAATCCACGTCGACCAATCGGACGGACTGTTGTCGCAGGGTGCCCAAGGGTATCAGCTGACCTGGATGGACGCGAAAGTCGATGACTGGGTCGTGACGCCGCGGCGAGGGAAAGCTGTCGAGATCAACGCGCTGTGGTACAACGCGCTGCGGTTGCTCGCGAAATGGCTCGATGAGGAGCGGCGCCACGATGCTTTCGCCAAACGTGTCACCGATGCGGCGGACCGCGCCTACGAATCCTTCAACAAGCGATTCTGGAGTGACGATCTCGGTTATCTCTTCGACGTCGTGGACGGCGAGAAAGGCGACTCGAAAGCGTGCCGGCCGAATCAGGTATTCGCGATCTCACTCGCGAATCCCGTGCTCGATCGTTCACGATGGGAGGCAGTGCTCCAGGTCGTGCAGAAGCGCCTGCTCACGCCCGTCGGCCTGCGATCGCTCGCGCCCGGCGATCCTGATTTCAAGGAGCGCTACGACGGGGATCTGCGCGCGCGCGATGCCGCCTATCACCAGGGAACGGTCTGGGCCTGGCTCATCGGCCCATGGATCGACGCTTGGCTCAAGGTCCACCCTAACGATACCGAGACGGCGCGTCACTTCCTCGACGGCTGTGTCGCGGCCCTCGATGATTTTGGTCTGGGGACAATCGGTGAGATCTTCGATGCCATGCCACCGTACACGCCGCGAGGCTGTATCGCGCAGGCGTGGAGCGTGGCGGAGGTGCTGCGCTGCTGGGTGAAGACCGCGGGCATGCCACGAGCACCGATAGCCGTCGAGCCGGCTCTCGACGAAGAAGAAGCGTCAGCCGTTAGGTAGAAACCGCAGCATACGCGACTTCAAATGAGATAACACAATTGCTCGGCGCGCTTGCGCGCGCCGAGCAATTGGCTCCCGTCGTTTTCGATCGCCAGAGATTACTGGCCCTTCTTGTCGTGGCGAATGTCGCGGCGGTCCTTGCGCAGATCGCGGCGATCCTGGCGCGCATCCTTGCGGTCCTTGTGCAGATCGGCCTCGTCGTGCCTGACGTCACGGCGGTCCTGACGCAGCTCGCGCTCTTCCTTCCTCACGCCCGACCTGTCGCCCTCGCGGCGCTCTTCGCGCAGCTCGCGCTTGTCCTGCGCGATGTCGCGCGCGTCGTGACGGATGTCCTGCCTGTCGTGCGTGACATCGCGATGGTCCTGCGCAATGTCGCGCCGGTCGAATCGCCGATCACGGCGGTCCTTGCGCAGGTCGCGCCTCTGCTGCTCCGTGAGCGGCTTCGTCGCCGGCGTTCCCGCCTGAGCGGCCGTCTGTGCGGCAGCGGCCGAGCCGGCGAGCATAACGAGTGCGAGAGTCACCACGGCTGACGACACCTTTCGCATACGCAACCTCCTGAACGAGCTCCGATCGTCCCCGCCACGAAGGAATGAGCGCGCCGGGGAGGACGATCAGCAGCGCGCACAGAAAGAGGACGCCTGACGCGGGGGAACGTTAAAGCACGTCTTGTCCGCATGACGAAACAGCCGTGTGCTGCAAGCGCGTCAATGTGACGAACGTCACCACCGATGCGTGACAGCGCGGATACTTCGCCAGCGTCAAATCGTCCAACAATAGAGGTCACGATGCACGCCGCCGGTTGCGGCATCCGCATTGCTTTTTAGTGAAGCTGTAAAGAGTAGCACCGCGTACCGACACTCAGACGAGCAGGGCAAAGGCGCCCGCAGGAGAAGAGACAATGACGCCAGAGCCCGAGAGAGCAGCATGAAGCACATCGTCCTCACGAGCCTTGCAATTGTTGTGATCACCGGCTCCAGCTCGCCCGCGCAGTCGATCTCCCACACCAGCGCCGCCGCTACGCCCCTCCGCTTGGGTGTGCGTTCCGACAGTCGTCTCTGGCTCGAGGGGAGCTCGAACGTGCGCGATTGGCGCTGTGACGCAACATCCCTCGACGCCTCGATCGATCTCGATGCGTCGGCGGAGCAGAGCGGCGACGCGCGCGTTCGTCGCGTGCAGGTGCGCGTCCCGACGTACAGCCTTACCTGTGGTCGCAGCCAGATGGACCACATCATGTACAAGGCGTTACACGTCGATGACGAGCCCGATTGCCGGCAGATCATCGGCCACTTCGAGGTCATCGCCGACGACGAGGCGCGGCAGTCCCTCGTTATGCAGGGCACGCTGCGCGTCGCCGGCGTCGAACGCGTGGTGCGCGTACCCGTACAGCTCGAGCAGCTGCGCGACGGCACGATGCGAGCCCGCGGCGCGCTGCCGATTCTCATGACGGATTACGGCATCTCGCCGCCGACCGCGCTGTTCGGCGTGCTGCGAACCGAGAATCGCATTGTCGTGAAGTTCGACCTGCTCGTCGACCGGCCGACGACCTTCGCCAGCGTCGCTGGCGGCGAGCGCTAGCCCGAAACGGGCGCGCTCGCGAGGATCGGCTCGGGTGGCGCTGCGACACCGTCGTCGCTGTCGCCTTCGCCCTCGCGCTCCTCGTTCAATCGCATCAGCTGGCGGTCCGCGCCGCGCAGTGCGGCGACGAGGCCCTGGTTCAGCGCGCCGAGCAGCTTGAGCGCGAGGGGATTGCCGCTATTTAGCAGACGCTCACAAGCGGCGGTGTCGATCTCGGCGAGCACGGCGTCGCGCCGAATCGAACAGCTCACGGTGCGCGGCTCGCCGTCGATCAGGCTGGCCTGGCCGAAGATGCTTCCCGGTCCGAGCTGGGCGAGCAGTTGTGGCCGCCCGCGGACCTTCACACTGACGTCCACGACGCCACGGACGACCACAAAACACGTGAATCCCTCGTCCCCCTCCTGAAACAGCAGCGTCCCCTGCGTCAGGTCCCAACGCTGCATCGAGCGCAACAGTTCCGTGACTTCGAGCTCGGTGAAGTCGCGGAACGCCGGGAACCCGCGGACCGTTGCTGGCTCGATCGACACAGCGCTGGACGATTCGGTCCCGACAGCCCGCACCATCCGCGAAACGCGAGGCGGGACCTGGCGCGGCACGGCCGAAGCGACGCCGTCGGCGCGGAGTGTCAGGGCCTCCGAGATCTGACGATTCACGGCCTTGAGCTGTCGACAGAGCGACTCGGCAATGCGCCACAGTCCGTCCCGCTCCGTCATGAAGATCGGCTCGCTCGTCGTTAGGCGGCGCGGCGAGAACACGTCTTCCGGAACCCAATCGGGCGCCTGGCCGGTCATCGCCATGTGCGCCGCGGCCAGGCCCGCCGCGGTCGTATAGCTGCCCCCGTAGCCGTTGTATCCCACGGCCATGACGATACCCGGCCGCAAGAAACCGATTGCCGGCAGTTGGTCCGGCGTGAATGCCATCGGCCCGATCCACTCGCAGGACGGTGGCCGCCCCTGAAGCTCCGGATAATAGCGGTCGCGAAGGGCGAGCAGCTCGTCGTGCACGCGTGGTGATCGTCGGCGCGATGAGGGACTTCTCATCGGCCGATCGGCCCCGCCGCCCATCAGTAGCGGTGCGTAGCCGCCCCGAGCAGCATCGCGAGGCTGGTTGAAAAATGCCGGTCCATGCTCGCAGGTGACGACGCGACCCCGCGCTCGGTCCGGCGCAAGCTCCGTCACCTGCACCTGACTCTGATATGGTCGAATTGCTTTGAGCTCGGGGAAGAGGCGGCTCGTGAACGCGTTTGTCGCGACGATGACGCATCGCGCCATGATCGTCCCGCGATCCGTCAGCACCGCGTGGCGCTCGCCAGTCTCGGATGACACGGTGCGCACACTCGTTCGCGTGTACAGCTCGACGCCCGGCCGCAGAGCAGCGCGCAACAAGCCACAGACATACTTGAACGGATGATATGTGCCGTCGCCAGGGATGAAACGGCCGAGGAACTCATTGTCGAATCCAAGCTCCTGGCGAATCTTGCGTCGCGACCAGAGCTCGATGCGCTGACCGTGCTGCGCCGCGAGCATCACCTCCTCGCAGATGCCCTGCTCCTCCTCGTCGGTGCTTGCGAGATGCAGCCACCCTCGCGGCGTGAAGTCGCAGTCGATGCGCTCACGAAGAATGATCTGCTTCAGCAGGTCGCGATTACGGAGTGAGAGCCCGAGGACGAGCGACGCCTGACGTTCACTCTCCGCCTGCACGACCTCGATCGGGAGCCCCGCATAACGACGGCGCAGGAACGCGAGCCGTTCGCGCGCCAGTCCCTCGTACACACCAACGGAATTCTCGGGAATCAGCTCGAAGTTTCCGCCGTTGCGGCCGCTGGCCTCGCCAGCCGGGTCGCCCTGATCGAGGACGATCACGTAGCCACGCTCATTCGACGACTCGGCGAGATGATAGGCCGCCGACGCGCCGGTGAGCCCGGCGCCGATGATCACCGTGTCGCAGGAGCTCGGCAGCTCCGGGCGAGATTGATAGTTGGCAAGTGCGTGCGGACCGCGGAACCAGTAAGGCTCGTCGTTCAGCGGCAGCCGAATGCGGTGCTTGGTCGGTAGTCCGGTCCACGCGAGCAGATCCTGAAAGAGGGAACGCGCGCCCGGCGTGAAGTCGACTTCCCGATCCAGATGCTCCAACTCGCGTGCGACGGAAGCCGACACACGCCGCGCGGACATGACGGCTCCCGGTCCGAGCAATCGTGCCGCGATCGCCTGCACGGCTCTCGCCGTGAGTCGCTTGGGATGGCGCACTTGCCGGCTGATACGCAGCTGCTCTGCGGGCACCAGCACTCTCCTCGATCAGGTCGCCAAGACAGGACCGCCCCACTCGATCGGAGTGAGGCGGTTGTTCGAGCGGGCGATCGATGATATCTGCCGAGGCCGCGACGCACCAGCTGAAAATGAGCTCTACCAGCCCATACGCTGGCGAAGGCTCGTGATGTGCGCGGTGTGGTGCGGGCCATGCCACGCATACAGGGCGAGGACCGTTTCCAGCGACATCGGGGCGTCCCAGTCTGGATGGTTGAGTGAGCGCGAGAATTCCGCCGGTGACATCGAGCGCATGAGGCAAACCCAGCGCTCGTGCAGAGCGTCGAGTAAAGTCAACGACGTCTCGATCGGCGTGTCTCGCGCATCGGACAACTTGGCCCAGGCCGCTTCATCGTAAGGCTTGATCGTGGGAGTCTCTTCCGTGAGCGCCAGCTTCATGCGAATGAACGCATTCATGTGGCTGTCCGGCACATGATGCACAACCTGCCGCACCGTCCAGCCGCCGGGCCGGTAGGGCGTGTCGAGTTGCTCCTTCGACAGCCCTCGAATCGCCGCGCGAATGTCGGCGGGTGTTCGCGTGATCGTGTCGATCATCTGTCGACGCTCGGTACTTTCCAACGGTCGCTTTGGCCGGTGGAAGCGTCCCGTGGGATAGCGGAGTGAGTCCTCGGTATTCATAGTGGGACGTGGCTCGGGTGAGAGATAGCAGCTGTCTGAACAAGCTATGGCCGTCGCCGTCTGTCACGCCAATTCACCGACGATTCTTCGGAGGAGCACGAGATGGCTTCAGGAGGCGGGGAAGGAGAGAAGAAGCTGGAAGGTCCGGATCTCACAGCCGGTGTTGCCGCGAGCTCGCTCTCCGATGGCGGCAAGATGCTCGGTCACGCGAAGGGCGAGCAGGTTTTGCTGGCGCGCGTCGGCGACCAGTACTTTGCCATCGGCGCGACGTGTACCCATTACGGCGGCCCGCTCGCTGAGGGCGTTCTCGTCGGCGACACGGTTCGCTGTCCGTGGCATCACGCCTGTTTCAGCTTGCGCAACGGCGAAGCGCTGCGGTCGCCCGCGCTCAATCCAATTGCCTGCTGGCGTGTCGAGCGTCGCGGCGATCGCATCGTCGTCGGTGAGAAGGTCGAGCGCGATCCCCTCGCGCCAAGCTATCCCGACCAGTATGCCGAGGCGGCATTGAGCAAAGTAGTAATTGTCGGCGGCGGCGCCGCCGGCTCCGCCGCCGCTGAGATGCTGCGTCGCTGCGGCTACCATGGCGACGTCACCATCGTCGACGATGATGTGGACGCGCCATACGACCGTCCGAATCTTTCGAAGGACTACCTCGCCGGCAACGCGCCCGAGGAGTGGATTCCGATCCGACCGCCCGACTTCTACGGAGCACATCAGGTGACGGTCGTGCGTGCGCGGGCGAACAGGATCGATCCACGGGCGCGGGTCGTACACATCGAGGGCCATTCACCGCTTTCCTACGACGCGTTGATCGTCGCGACTGGGGCCGAACCGGTGCGCCTAACGATCCCGGGTGCGGATCAGCCGCATGTGCACTATCTGCGAACGCTGCGGGACAGCCGGTCGATCATCGATGCCGCCGGCCGCGCGAAGAACGCGGTCGTCATCGGTGCCAGCTTTATCGGTCTGGAGGTGGCCGCGTCGCTGCGCACCCGCAACGCCAAGCTGCCCGTTCACGTTCTCGCGCCGGAGGCGCTGCCGCTGGAGCGCGTCATGGGTCGCCATCTGGGCCAATTCATCAAGTCGCTCCACGAGGAGCATGGAGTCGTCTTCCATCTGCAGCAAACGGCGACCAGGATCGATCGGGATGGCGTCACGCTCACGAACGGCGAGCGGCTCACCGCCGATCTCGTCGTCATTGGCGTCGGGGTGCGACCCCGTCTACAGTTGGCCGAAGAGGCTGGCCTCCGCATCGAGAATGGGGTCGTCGTGGACGAATATCTCCAGACGAGCGTTCCGGGCATTTACGCCGCCGGCGACATCGCGCGCTGGCCGGATCCGCGAAGCCCCAAGCCTATTCGGGTCGAACACTGGGTTGTTGCTCAGCGTCAAGGCCAGACCGCGGCGCGGAACGTGCTCGGCGCGCACGAGCGCTTCGACCAAGTGCCCTTCTTCTGGAGCGCGCATTACGATGTTTCAATCAATTATGTCGGACACGCGGAACGACCGGAGCAAGTTGACGTCGATGGCGATGCCGAGCACCGCGACGTGTCGGTCCGATTCGGGGATGGCGATCACACCGCCGCGCTTGCGACGATCTTCCGCGACACGGAGAGCTTGCAGCAGGAGATCGAGATGGAGCGAAATAGCTGAGGTTCCGCCGTCGCTCAGCGAGGGGGGGCGTAGTAGCGAAGTCCGCTCGAGGTTGGGCGCCATCCCACGGAGGAGAATGCCGCCGTCCACGGGCTGACCGCCGCGGGCGCTCCGTCGATCGTGTCGATCACTGGGTCGCGACGGCCGTCGCTCGCCTCCACGAGCCGCCGCGCCAACGCGCGGGCGCCGTCCGTGACATCCTGAACGCTTGCGCCGGGCTTGATCGTTAGGCGTCGTCCGCGCGCCTCGGCCACCGCGATGACCACGCCCCCGCGCGTGACGAGCAACGCACCGCGTCCGCGGCGTCGCGTCATTTCCACACTGCTTTCTGTTGTGCCGGCGGCGATCAGCGGGTATGGATTGCAGGGATCGCTCGCCGCCACGACGACCAGCGGCGCACTCTCGGCTGGGCCGCTGGCCCTCAGCAGCTCGACTGCCGCGGGAACGGCGAACTGCGCACCCGCCAGCCCGCGCACGAAGTACCCTCGGCGCACGTCGCCGCGGAATTCCAATCTCTTCAGCTCACGGTAGATCGCTCGCCAGGAAACGGCCGGTCGCTCGCGCTTCCACCAGTCGCGGGTGACCACGCCATAGCGATCCAGCCACTGCCGCGCAACGATCTCCGCGAGCGTATTCTCGTCTTCGGACGGACCCATGATTCCCGCGGTTCGCGCGAGTGACCACCGACCAGGCCACGTTGTCGCGCCGGGATCGGGCCGTCCTTCGGACGGCGGCCGCCACTTCGGCAATCGACGCAAATTGGGTCGTCGCTGCACCACGGGTCGGTTGGGCGACGGTGAGAAGTCAGCAGGCAGCCATCGCGTTGGATCGGGCTGATTGCGCAATCGGGGTGATACGATCGGGCGCCAGCGCACCACGTAGCGCAGCGATTCGATCGTGTCGTTCGTCACCCAACCCGCTCCAACGAGCTCGCGCAGCGCATCGCGCGTTGCGCGGCCGCCCAATGATGTTGCGCGCAAGAGATCGTCGAAGAAAGATGCTCCTTCTTCGCGAAGTGTTTGAAGCACGCGCCGAGCATTCTCGCTCAGCGTTGGTTCCGTGTTCGCCGGTATGGTCACCCATGCGCGCGCCGATCCACGACGAACGAATCGCAGCTGCGCCAGCATTGCTGCGCTATCCTCGCTCCCCGTCGCCGATGAGCCGACCCACACGGCCTCACCGCTCGCGCACAATCGACTGATGGTCTCGGGATCGTAGTCCTTTACGCGAGCGCGAAGGTATTCGCGCTCCCAGGCATCGGCGGGTCTCGCCAGACCGTACAGTTGTCGGACAGCGGTTGCCGTGCCCTCGGTTCCTTCCAGCTTCGTGGACGGATCGACGTGCTGCCACCGCTGGAGGAAATGCGCGAACGCCTCGACGCTCACCGCTTCGATCTGACGTCGCGCGACCGCGAGCTCACGACGCCGCGCCTGTTCGAGCAGGCGACGTGAGACCCACTGACGCGTGGGAACGTTCGTGTTGGCGCCATCGATGATAAAATTGCCGCGAACCAGCTTTCCCGCGGTCGTCCAATCCTCGAGATGGCGCTCGATGCGCTCCGCCTCGATGTCGTATCGCTGTCTCACGTCGTTGACCGAGATCGGGCCGTTCAGCGCCACGAATCGCGCGAGGACCTCGCGGCGCGCCGCCCCCCGCGTCAATGTGCCATGACGCAACGGTTCCGGAACGACGCTGGACGCCGGCGTGGCGAGCATCTCCGGCCCGGTGTACACCGTCGCGAACGCGTCCTCGCCGAACGCCGCTGCATAACGAGAATACGCTTCGGTGAGGATCACGCGCCGCTCCAGGCCGCCGGTGCCTAACGGGATCGCGATCGCCAGCGCGCGGCCGGCCTCGAGCAGTTCGCGTGCTGGTTCTCCCGTTACAGCCTCTGTCGCCGTGCGCTCCTCGAGCTCCGACGTGGTGAGATCGCCCGCCCGGTCGAGCAGGATCGCCAACTCGTCCGCGGTGCGCGCTCGCCGCGTCGGGGCCGTGCCGCGACGGACCGCGAGGAGCTCTGCCAGCGACGCGAGCGTTCCCTCGTCCGCACCGCCTCCCCCGAGTAGCTCGTCGAGTAGGCCGCGGTCGAGAGACAGCATCGCCGCCCGCTGCTCGGCGCGCGGCGTGTCGTCGGCATACATCCAGTCCATCACGAAGCCAAACTGCAACGATGCGGCAAAGGGCGAAGGAAGCTCCGTCGCCACATCGCGCATCTCTATCGCGCCCGACTGCAGCGCGCGCAACACCGCCGTCAAAGCTGGCATGTCGAACGCATCCTGCAGCACGTCGCGGTACGTCTCGACGAGAATCGGAAACGACGGGAACTCGCGTACCGTCTGAAGGAGGTCCTGCGCCTTCAGGCGCTGCAGCCAGAGCGGCATTCGACGGCGCGGATTGCCACGTGGAAGCAGCAGCGCTCGCGCCGCGTTCATGCGGAAGCGCGCGCCAAAGAGAGACGATTCCCCCACCTCTTCGAGCACTCGCCGCTCCGCCTCCTCTGGCGTCAATCCTCGTAAGGCATCGAGTGGCACCGGACCATTCAGATCCGGGAGCCGAAGCATGATGCCGTCATCCGTCGTCTGCACCTGTACCTCGGTACCGGTAGTCCGGCGACCGGCATTCGCGCGCAGCGCGTCGCGGACGCGCCCGGCGAGTGCCATTCCCCAGGGCGCGTTCACGCGTCCCCCAAAAGGCGCATGCAGCACGATCCGGACGGCGTTGGTCTCGTCGCGGAAATGCTCCACGATGAGGAGCTTCTCGTCAGGCACGGACTGCGTGGCGGCGCGCTGCTGGTGGACATATTCGACGAGTGATCGGGATGTCGGCTCGTCGCACTCGTACGTCGCGCTGAGGTGGGCGATGTCATCCGCGGTGCGCGCATCGGCGAGCCGACGGCGAAGCTCTCCAACGCGCGGCGCAATGTGCGCCGAGCGCGCCGCGTACTCGCCGTGCCAGAACGGCATCCGTGCTGGAGCACCGGGCGCGGGCGTCACGATCACCCGATCGTGCTCGATGGCGTTGACGCGCCACGTCGACGAGCCAAGCTGAAACACGTCGCCGATGCGCGTTTCGTGAACGAACTCCTCATCGAGCTCGCCGATCCGCGTGCGGTCGGGGAGGTTCACGGCATAGAGTCCGCGATCGGGAATCGTTCCGCCGTTCACGACGGACACGAGCCGCGAGCTCCGGAGCGGAGTGAGGCGGTCTGTCGCACGATCCCACACCATGCGTGCCTCGAGCTCGGCTGCGACGTCGGATGGATACTTTCCGGCGAGCATCGCCAGCACTTCGTCGAACGCGTCGCGTGTGAGGCGGTGATAGGGGTACGACTGCCTAACGAGGTCGAACAGCTCGGCACCCGTCCAGTCGTCGTCGATGGCCACGGCCGCGACGATCACCTGCGCGAGCACATCGAGCGCGTTCTGCACGACGCGCGTCGGCTCGACGTCGCCGCTGCGCATCCCACGCGCGATGGCCAGTGTCTCCGCGGCGTCGTCGCGAAACGTTGGCACAAAAACGCCGCGGCTGACAGCCTCCAGGGTGTGTCCCGCGCGTCCTACCCGCTGGAGCGCCGTCGCGACTCGCTTCGGGCTTTGCAGCTGTAGAACGAGGTCCACCGAGCCGATGTCGATGCCAAGCTCCAGTGAGCTCGTGCTCACCAGCGCCCGAAGCTTTCCCGCCTTGAGGGCACCCTCGAGCAGAAACCGGCGTTCGCGCGACAATGAGCCGTGGTACGGCAACGCGATCTCTTCCTCTGCAAGCGCGTTCACGCGGGCAGCCATCCGTTCCGCCTGCGCGCGATTGTTCACGAAGACGATCGTCGTCCGGGCGCCGCGAACATGGCGCAACACCAGCGGCGCGACCGACGGCCAGATCGTTCCGCCCGGCACGTGCGCGAGATCGTCCACCGGTGATTCGATGGCGATCTCCGTCCGTTTTACCAGCCCGCAATCGACGATCTTGACGGGCCGGAAGTCGCCATTCTCGGATCCGCCGAGAAAGCGAGCGATCTCGTCGAGCGGTCGTTGTGTCGCCGAGAGGCCAATTCGCTGCGGCCGTTGCTCGCACAGACGCTCGAGGCGCTCGAGCGTCAACGCCAGGTGCACGCCCCGCTTCGTACCGGCGATCGCGTGGATCTCGTCGACGATCACAGCGCGAACACCGGAGAACATCCCGCGGCCACGGACCGTGGTCAGCATGATGTGCAGTGATTCAGGCGTCGTGATCAATACATGAGGCGACTTTCGGATCATCCGCGCTCGTGCCGAGGCCGGCGTGTCGCCAGTACGCACCGCGACGCGAATCTCTGGGAACGGCTGACCCGCGGCGGTAAATCGCTCCTTCAGGTCGGCCAGTGGCCGCTCCAGATTCCGCTGAATGTCATTGTTCAGCGCCTTGAGCGGCGAGATGTAGAGAATGTGCACCGCGTTTGCGAGCGGTGCGGCGCTCCCTTCGACGATGAGATTGTTGAGCTCCCAGAGGAACGCCGTGAGCGTTTTTCCTGTACCCGTCGGCGCGAGAATGAGAGTGTGAGAGCCACTCGCGATCGCCGGCCAACCCTGCTCCTGCGGCGCGCTTGGGACTCCGAGGGTCTCGCTGAACCACTCTCGAACGACTGGATGAAAAGGCTTCAGAGCAGACGAAACCCGCTGGCGCTTCGGCATACCTCCAAAGCTGTCCAGCGGGTGAACGTCGCGCTAGGAAAAATGGAACGGGGCTTTACATCGCCATTGCCTGCGCGAGCGTCATGTGCAGCGATGCACCTGCAGGGAGACAGGCCTCGTACTTCTCCGACGCTTTCGCGGCAACGGCACCGGCCGCGGCTCCAGTCGCGGCGCCGATCACCGTGCCCTTCGTGTTGTGCCCGATGATCTGCCCCAGAATGGCACCGGCCAGCGCACCTCCAATCACCTTCTTCTTGTCCGCATTCGGATCCGAATTCGCCACCTTCACCCGCTCGAGCGGCGTGCTCGGACTTACGGTGCCCGCGATAGAGTACGATGAATCGTTGACGAAGATCGAGCGAACGCGGAACTGGATGCTCCCCAGGTCACCCGGAGTAACCGACGCGACCTCCAGAACTACCTTCGACCCAGCGGGAATCACCGCGCCGTTCGTACCCGACACCGGCGCGTCGACCCTCGCAACGATCTTGTCGCCAGGGCGATTGTCCTCGGTGCAAACACGGCCTTCGGATGTCATGAC
>Ga0070713_100000661_pt1 | contig 22095 bp, 23 predicted proteins | sample LARL82metaG_FD_65465 | JGI IMG/M metagenome (GOLD analysis project Ga0070713, IMG submission 65465) | Corn, switchgrass and miscanthus rhizosphere microbial communities from Kellogg Biological Station, Michigan, USA - LAR L8-2 metaG | ecosystem: Host-associated > Plants > Roots > Rhizosphere ...
CAAAACGTTGGGATGTTCCGGGAGTGTTTTCGTAAATTTAAGCACCGCTGGATTACTTTTAAAGTTGATTCACGCACCGCCAAAATGGCCAACATCCAACAAATCAACGCCTGGAAAGAAGACCACGGCGAGGATTCAGACTTTTTCCTTGTCCGGGTAAGGGGAGAGTTTCCAGAAAAGTCCGCAACCCAATTTATCCCTTCCTCTATTGTTGACGCTGCCATTGCTTACGAAGCTTCAAATTATTTTAATATGCCCGTTATTATCGGCGTTGACGTTGCCCGCGAGAATGACGACAAGAGCGTTATCCTGGTACGGCAGGGTAGAAAGATTCACGAGATAAGGAAATACCTTGGACTAAACGGTGTGCAGCTTACACACAAGATTTCGGATGTTATTTCACAATATCCAGGGGCTACAATTTTCATGGATGCGATAGCGGTTGGTGCAAGTCCGCTCGATCACTGTCGATTGCTCAATATCAAGGTTATTCCCATCATGGGATCGCACGCATCGGATAATGTGTTGCTTCACAATAAGCGCGTGGAAATGTGGTTTAATATGAGGGAGTGGTTATCTGAAGGTGCCGACATTCCCAATGATCCAGACCTTGCACAAGACCTAATAGGTATTCAATCATTTTACGATTCCAAAACTGATAAGCTGAAGCTTGAGGCAAAAAAAGACATGAAGGCTCGCCAAGGTTCTCCAGACGTTGCCGATGCCCTCTCTTTAACATTTGCTCAAAAAGTCCTTCCACCTTCTCTCATGATGAAAAACTCCGCTCCTACACAGGCAAAAATGGACTGGAACGTATTCTAGTTAACAATATATTAAATAGTTAACATAATTTTAACTAAAAAAACTCTTTCAATTATTAAATAATATTGCCTATAATTTTCATATAATTATATAAAGTGTCTCTATTCTATAGGTGCCTCATGAATATACTTCCCAAACTTTTTGAATTTATTAAAGATGAAATGGGCGGTGCGGCTATATTTGTCCCCCTTGTGGTTGGGGCGGCTTCCATTTTCGCAAGCAAGAAAATGGCTGATAATCAAAGCCGTCAAATGAGACAAGCCCAAGATTCCCAAAGATCGGATATGCAAAGGCAGCAAAGCGCACTGGATGCACAAAACGCCAGAGCACTTAAGGAAAAAGAGCAGTTACAGAAAGAGGAAAGCGACAGAATCCGCAGCGGTTCCAGAAAAAAAGGTCGTCGTGCCCTTCTTACGGGAGACGAGACAGGAACTAACGGCGTATTGAGAAAAACTCTAGGATGACACAGATTGAGCCGAAGGCTTTACTTGCCAGATATAAACACTCTCTAAAGCAAAAAGAAGGTTTTAAAAACCTTTACCAGTCCGCTTTTAAATACGCAATGCCAGAGCGTAATAATTTCATTGATGCCTCACCAGGGCAAAAGAAGATTCAAGACCTTTACGATTCAACAGGCATTATCGCAACGGATAAATTCGTTAACCGCATGCAATCGAGCCTCACCCCTCCCTTTAAAAAGTGGGTCGATCTCAAAGCTGGTAGCGGCATTAGAAAAGAGCTTAAGAAGCAAGTAAACGAAGCGTTAGACACGATAACAGAGGTTATCTTTGATACAATCGGAGACTCTAATTTCCATGTCTGTATGAGTGAGTTTTATTATGATCTAGCGGCTGGCACAGCGTGCATGATGGTACTTCCTGGCGAAGAGGACGACCAACCCTTAAACTTCGTTTCAATGCCCATTGAGCAAATTTCTATTGAAGAAGGGGCTTATGGCAGCGTTGGTTCTATTTTCCGTACTCAAAAAATTATGGGTATGCTCGTAGAGAAAACCTGGAAAGATGCTAAACTTCCCGCCGAAGTCAAAATTGATATAAAAGCGAACCCAACCAGTGAAATTAAATTTATCGAAGTGTTTTACAAGAACAAAGGGAAACACTATTACGATGTGATTATTGAAAATTCAGGCGAGAGGATCGTTTCCCGCTTATACCCTGTCCAGCGTGTGATTTGTACACGGCTCGGCAAGATTGCGGGCGAGGATTGGGGACGTGGCGCACTTATCAAAGCCACGCCAGACTTGAACATGCTCAACAAGGCAAAAGAGCTTGGTATACGGTCAGGTGAATTAAATGCTTACGGGATGTACACCGTGGCTGACAAAGACGTTATTAACCCTAATACCCTTGTTTTACGCCCTGGAATGTTTATACCCGTTGCTCGTAATGCTGGAACGAATGGGCCATCAATTGCAGCCCTCCCGCAAGCTGGCAACCTAAACATACAACAATTCATGATTCAAGAGTTGCAAGACAACATTAAATCGATGCTTCTTAATAACCCATTACCTCCCGTTAGTGGTGCGGTTCGTTCCCCAACAGAATTCATTACACGCACTCAAGAATTCGCCCTTGATACAGCATCATATTATGGTCGCCTCGTTTATGAGTTCGTAAAGCCATTGCTACAGGCAATCATTTCTATTCTGGACGAAAAAGGACTTATTCAAGTTCCGCCTGAACTCGCAAGGATAAACAATGTTTACGTTAAGATTCATGTGCTTTCGCCGATTGCGAAAGAGCAGGGCTACGAAGATGTTCAAAGCGTAGCGAGAGCGTCTGAAATGCTGGGTGCTATAGGCGGACAAGAATCAGTAATGCTTGCCTACAAGATTGAAGACATGGGCGAATATATCGGCGAAAAACTTGGCGTTCCGGCAAAGCTAATGCGCACCGAAAAGGAACGTAAAGAAATGATGCAAAAAGCACAGCAAGCCCAACAAGAGGCGGCTATGCAACAACAAGGGGTAAATAATAATGGATCAGGAAACGCAGCACTCGCCATTTGATGAGCCAGAGGTTGTCAAGGCTAGCATAGAAGCACTTCAAGAAAAAATGGCTGAGCCACAGAACGAATTTAATAAACTTCATGTCCGGGTATTTTCTACAGAGGATGGCAAAAAACTACTCGAACAATACAGAACGGATTTGATAGACAACCCTAGCTTTGTTCCAGAAATGGGTTTTGAGAATGGAGCATCTCTGGGTTTTTATCGTGAAGGGCAAAATTCCATTATCCGTCAAATGTGCATTAGACTTAAGAAAGGGTTAGAGATTTTATGAGCAATGAATCTTTGTTAGAAGTTACCGCAGCAGATACAGCCGAAGTCAAAACAGACGAAGCAACCCCCGAAACTCTTGATACAAACATCGTTGCTGCAAAGCCTGAAAATCTGCCTGATGATTTTTGGGATGCTGAAAAACAGTCATACAAAGGCGAAGATCTCTTTAAAGCTTATGAATCAGAAAAAGCAAAGGCTCTTGGACTTAGACAAAAGCTTTCCAAGGGAGATCAGAATGCGCCCAAAGACGTTGACGGCTACAAGCTTGAATGGGACGACGAAGAGAACCCCCTTGATGATTCAAACCCTCAAGTTTCCGTCTTTAAAAAGATAGCTCACGAAAACAATTTAAATCAAGAACAGTTCAACGGAATGTTGAAGTCTTTTCAAAAGGAATTTAAAGCGGGTAGCTTTGATCCCAATGAGGAATTATCCGAGGCCGAAACCCAACAGTGGCGTCAAGAAGAAATGAAACGCCTGGGTGCCAATCACAAACAGATAACGGATGGTTTTAGAAGCTGGTCACGTCAATATGTTCAAACGGGCGTCCTCACTCAAGAGGAATCCGAAAGGCTTTTAAAAATGCCCGCTTCAGCCGAAGACCTGAAGATTCTTACGAAGATTAAAGAATCCGCAGGGTTTATTAATGACATTCCATTAGGCGGCGTTTCGGTGGACGGAGGCCATACAAGAGAGCAGATTGATGCCCTTATTGCCTCGCCCGATTACTATGATGAAACAAAAGGTGCTCACAGTAGAAAAGTTGTTGAAGATTATTTCAAAAAGATGCACCCTTAAGGTATAGCGGCAATATTTCTTTTGCCCCTAGTGACACTTTGGAAAGACAAAGCTTCGACGGGGAAGTAATCCCGCAGTTTCTAACCATTTCTAGTGCGGCCTAATACCCGTTAAAAGAAATGCCAATCAGAAGCGAAGTTGCTTTTTATTTGGTTTTTAATTCTTTTAACGGAGTCATATTATGTCATCTCAAATTTCTACAGCATTTATCACACAATTTGAAGCAGAGGTTAAACAAGCTTACCAAGGTATGGCAAAGCTCGGTGGGACAAGCCGCACACGTAATAACGTTGTGGGTTCTACCGTGCGCTTTCCAAAAATGGGCAAAGGCTTAGCACAACCGCGCGTACCACAAACAGACGTTACCCCAATGAACGTTTCACACAGCAACGTTACATTGACCCTTGGTGACTGGATTGCATCCGAATATACGGACATTTTCGATCAACAAAAAGTGAACTTTGATGAAAGAAAAGAGCTTGTCCAAGTCGTTTCCGGTGCAATGGGACGTCGCTTGGATCAAATCCAGCTAGACGCTCTAGCAGCGGGTGTAACCTCTACAATTACAACAAACCATGGCGGTTCTGATGCTTTTAACCTTGCAAAGATTCGTCGTATGAAAAAGTTAATGGACGCACAAGGCGTTGGAAGTGGTGACCGTCATTGGGCAGTTTCCGCCGCAGCCATGGAACAACTCTTAGGTGCAACCGCTGCCACATCTGCCGACTTTCAAACAGTGAAAGCTCTTGTTGACGGCAACATCAACACGATGTGCGGATTTAGATTCCACATGATTGAAGATCGTGATGAAGGTGGACTGACTTTGGCTGGAAATATTAGAACGCTCCTTGCCTGGCACAAAGACTCTATCGGCGTTGGAATCGGCATGAATATTTCTACAGAGATTAACTATATCCCTGAAAAAACATCATGGCTCACCACTGGTAAACTTTCCGCCGGTTCAGTGGCTATTGATGCACTTGGAATCTACGCATCCACAATCGACGAATCAGTTGTTATTTAATTTTAATAAAGGAGTTTTAAAAGATGGCTTTTAATAGTTTAAATTTTGCTTCCATTGGTAACCAATCCAAGCGCGGCAAAGCACCCCAAAGATACACATACCGGACAGCTGACCCCTTAGCAACGGTTATCGGAAATAACTACTTTTCCACTATAGCGTCAATGCTAGAGATCAACGACATCATCGAGGTTGAATTTGTGGACAGTGCAAGCACACCGACAACCCGCAACGGAAAAACCAATGTATCTATTGTTGTTAAGGTTTCCGGTATGATTATAGCTGCCGAAGCAACAGCAAATAAAAGGCTTCTTGTAGCGACCATGGCTGACGTTTCCACTGCCTCAACTCAGGCGGTTACATCGAGAGTGGCTGGTGTGATTACTAAAATTACTGTTGTTCTGGGTGGTGCTATCACGCTTGCTAACTCAACAATGACCTTTGATATCGGCGGCACAGCAATCACGGGATCTGGCTTTAACGTGAACTATACTGACTCTGCTCTTGGTGTAGCGTTCACATCATCCCCAACAGGTGCAAGAACTGTCGTAGCTGGAAGCATTATCACTGCTACGTCTGGTGGCGAATCAACTACAGCCCAGCCGCTTTATATCATCTATGAAGTGACCGAAGATGTTACGCAATCTGATGATGTCGTTGAACTCACGGCCTATATGGCTGACGTTACGGTCGCCTCCTCTGCTTGGGTTATTTCTCCAATCGCTGGAACTATAACAAGCATTAAAGGTGTTCTTTACGGAGCCATAGGAGCAGCGGACGAGCCAATAACAGCAAAGATTGCCGGAACTGCTGTAACGGGCGGTATTGCAACGTTTACTCAAGCTGCCTCTGCCGCAGGTACGGTTTCCAGTCAAGCCGCACCAACGGCTTTAAAAACTGTTATAGCGGGTCAAGCTATTGAACTTAGTTCTGCTGGTGCGAGTACAGGAAACGTTCCTGCTGCTTTCACGGTTGTTGTCACAGCTAACTAGGATAAAAAGAAATGGCTTCTTCTAAGTTTAATATATGCTCTATGGCGTTGACAAAGCTTGGTAAGAAGCCAGTTTCTTCTTTTAATGACGATAACAATACCGAAGCTTCCCAAATTTGCGGGCAGCTCTGGGACGATGAATCCGCCCTTATACAAACCGTGTTTTCTTGGCGGTTTAATTCAACGAAAGCTACACTGGCAATTCTTGATGAAACTCCGCTCAATGAGTGGACGTATTCTTATCAAATGCCAAGCGACAAACTTAATCTCCGCGCTGTTTATAATTCCTCTGACAGTGGGGCACAGCCCATTTTCGACTTTGAAATATTTGGTAACAAACTCTATACAGACGAAACAACCATCATCATTGATTACCAAATTATCAAAGAACCCGTGGACTGGCCGCCCTATTTCGTGTCCTTCGCTGTCGCTCACATGGCCTCCGTAATCGCACCCGCCATAACAGATAATGCCGCTCTTGCAACCTATTGGGATCAAATGGCATGGGGAGGCGCACAAGACAATCGCAAAGGCGGATTGTTCGGGATGGCAAAAGACTTAGATTCAAAAATTCAACCCCCTGAGCAAATCGGAATCAATGAATTGCTCGGCGCGAGGTTCGCCTGATGGTGCGTTCAAGACAAGCTAGATGGACAATCGGGGAACTCGACCCGAAAATGTCCGCTCGTAATGACCTTGAATTTTTCTATAGCGGACTCGATAAAGCACGCGATGTGGTCATTCTCCCTGAAGGCGGTTTTTGTCGCCGTCCTGGCTCCCTTTACATAGATAGGCAGCATAGAGAAGTTACAAGAATCCTAAGTGCTGGAATTACAATTACCGCCCCTCAAGGTGGCACCACAGCCAATGCAAATGATGATGATCCAACTACAGAACTTTTAACCGTGACCGCTATCGGCGTTATCAACCCTTATGTGGTAGTTCAATACGATTTAGGAGCACCTACAGCCGTTGCCTTTGTTGACGTGGTGGGGGGTAGAGTAACAGGTGGTGTAGGCTCTGCAACTCAATTTTTTATTCAAGGTTCAGTGGATGGCGTTGTCTGGGTCTCCATTGGTTCAGCTATTGCATTAACCACGGTCGCATCAACAGAGAGGCGGCGCGTTAGAAACTCTACATACCGATATTTTCGCTTTGCAAGAATTGGCGCGACAGACCTTGGCGCAAATCAAGTCGCACTCGGTGAGTTTAATGTGTGGCAAGAAACAATAAACCTTTCTGATGCTCGATATGTTGATTACCGATTCAATATCGAGCAAAAGTATATGTTGATTTTCACTGATCAAAATATCGCCGTTTATAAGGATAGGATTTTACAAGCTGATGTAAGGTGTACCTCTTACACAAGCGAGATGCTTTCAGATCTCAATAGAACGGCTGGTGGCGATACAATAATTTTGTTTCATGAAGAAGTCGAAACTCAAAAACTATTGAGGTTAGGTTCTGATACCTTATGGTCAATTGGTGATCTCGCCTTTGAAAATATACCCCTATATGACTTTACCCCCGTTTCAACAAATCCCGCCGCTACGTTAACGCCTAGCGCATTAACCGGAAATGTCACATTAACGGCTAGTGCGGCTGTTTTCCTTGCTGGGCATGTCGATCAAATCATTGAAGGAAACGGCGGACGTGCAAGGATCGTAAGCTTTACATCGACTACCGTTGTTAATGCCATTGTCGAAATACCTTTCTACACCACTTCAGCCATTGCCGCTAATAACTGGTCTTTGCAAACGGGATGGGAAGATGCTTGGTCTGATGCTCGCGGGTGGCCACGCAGTGGGGCTTTTCATCAACAAAGGTTATGGATTGGTGGAAGCAAGGCCAGACCCCGTACAGCATGGGCTAGTGTGCTGGGTGATTACTTCAATTTTGATGGCGGGGCTAATCGAGACTCTGACGCAATTGATGTAGATATGGACAATGAAGAGCCAATTATAAACCTATTGGCACATCGGACATTGCAGTTTTTCAGTACTGGCGGAGAGTCAGCGATTATCCAGCAAAGAGGCTTAGCTATCACGCCAAACAATCCAGGGGTAATAGCACAAACAGAACAAGGCAGCGAACCAGGATTAAGACCATTTGTATCTAATGGCGTTACCCTTTTCGTTCAACGCAACGGACAAAGCATATCACAACTTGTTTTTAGCGATGTTGAAAACGCATATACCGCAAAGTCCGTTAGCCTTTATTCATCACACCTCATAAGAACCCCCGTAGATTTTGTCTTGAGACGCAGCACCAATGACCACGAAACGAATTGGATCATGTGCGTAAATGATGATGGGACGATCGCTTGCGGCTCAATCATGACAGAGGAAAACATAAGAGGTTTTGCCCTTTGGACACCCTCTGATGGACTTTATAAAAACATCGGGGTAGATGACGCGGACGTTTACGTAAGCGTTGAGCGCACGGTCAATGGCGTTGCAGATCGCTATATTGAAATATTTGATTTCGATTCCTATACAGACGGCGCGGTTCAATACTCAGGCGCTTCTACAAGCACGATAACAGGATTAAGTCATCTCGAAGGTAAGACGGTCAAAGTAAAGGCTGGCCTCCGTATTTTGGACGATGCTGTTGTAGCTGGCGGTCAGATCACCACGTCACGAGCTGTTACTGAATGTGAGGTCGGGCTTGACTGGAGACTACGAGTTAAGCTTCTCCCTTACGAAAATCCTGAGATTGTCGGCGAGAGAATCGGGAAAAAGATAAGGCTAAATACAGCCATTCTTAGACTTTATGAAACAAGCGAAGTTTTTGTTAACGGCGTTGTCGTCTCCCTTAATAGTTTTGATGGAAACCTTCTTGATCAAGACCTTCCCTTATTTACAGGTGAAAAGAAAATAGAAGCCTTAAGGGGCTGGGATTCTTTTGGACAAATAGAAATAACTCAAGAGAACCCACTACCATTGACGGTTCTCTGCGTTGGTATGGAGGCAAGCGTTTAATGGATGGTTTAATTTCATTCTTTGGGAATATCTTTGGATCAGGTTCCGCAAGTTCTGGCGCAAGTTTACTCGGCACGGCTGCAAATGTTGGGTCTTTGTTTTCAAGTGGACTTCAAGCTTTTAGCTCTATTAATGCTGGTAAGCTTCAACAACAGCTTTTTGAAATTCAAGCCCAACAAAAAAGAATGGAAGCTCAACAAGTCGAGTCAAACGCTACTTTTGAACAAAACGCAGTCAAGAGAAAGCTACTTGATGACATGTCCAGTACAGACGCTTTCTTTGCTGGTCGTGGCTTTTCAATTGGAAGTGGTACAGCACGCAGTGCTCAGATAGAAAGCCGCAAGAGAGCTGGCGAAGATTACAACGCCATTGCCTCAAAGAGAGACATAAACACGGCGAGTATCCGTGGAAATGCAAGTCAACTCAGTGCTGAAGGTGTTTATGCTCGCAGTGCTGGGCGCATGAAAGCATTTGAAGCCATACCAGGTGCCTTGAAATCTATCGATAGCCTTGTTCGTGGTGGCATGCAACGTCGGAGTTTGTTGTCATGAGCGCTCCCCTTTATCAAAGATCGGTTGTTCCTGGCGGAACGATTACGGCCATTACCCCCGCATTAGGTGGCATTAAGAACATGTCAGAGATTGCCGCAATGTCCGCCAAGCTCGGCGAGAACTTGCAACGAGTCGCTGATAATATATTTTCATTAGATTTCGAGAAAAATATACGTTCCAGCCTCGAAAAAATCTATGAGAACAATAAGGACAACCCTCAAGGCTTCATAGAACAATCAAATAGCTTTTGGGAAGAAACAAGCGAAGAAGTCCCTTTTCACCTCTCCACTCAAAGCGACGCAACCTTTACATCTGTTTCTCAAAACTACCAGGCACAGACCAAAAGGAACTTTGAGGAATCACAAAATAATAAGATGCAATTTTCAGCCCTTGAGTATTCTGAACAGGTCGTTAATGACATTGTTCGCGATTCAAAAGAGCTTCTTGTTTTTGATTCCCTTTCCCCTGATGCCTCACAGTCGGTTCAAGCTGCCACCGCAAACCAGGCAATAGAACAAAACCTAAAGTCCCTTGCTAAAACGATGTCGATGCCTGGCGTTGATGGTCGCCCTTTGTTTTCCGCAGAGGCACAATTTAGAACCCTTAAGCGCGCCGAAGAAAAGATGGGAATTGCTGCCGCTGAAGGTTGGATGGAAGCCCAGCCGGACAAGGTTTCAGCTTATAAAGCCTGGAAAAATGACCAGTTATCTCTAAGGGTTAGCGATGAAAATGGCAAAATCCAAAGCATAAAGGTACGTGATCGTTTCAATTCTGATGTGCTCGACAAGATCGATAAAGACTTTCTTCAGGAAGCCAAACACCAATTGAGCGAGTTTAGGCAAGCTCAAGTTTTACAAGACAATGAGCTTAAAGAATTACAACTGCAACAAGCTAGTGATTTTTATATTATGGCTGACCAAGGAATCTTGACGGTCAATGATATCGAAAAGAACAGAGACAACCTTACCCCAAAAGATTTCAGGACATTACACAAGCTCGCTTCAGAGACAGAAAGCGGAGCTAACATCAAAACTGATATCAATACTTTTTATAATCTAACACGCAAGATCGACACTGAAGGAATGGATGTAAGCGGTGAGATCACCACAGCGGTTGAACAACGTAAGCTTTCTAAATCCGATGCTGTAAGCCTTTTAAATCGAAACAATGGCGTAACTGAAGGCGCGGTCAAGGAAGGTAGGCATCACCTTCTAGGGCTAATCGGCGTCAACAAAATGATTTCCAATGAAACACAAACGGCAACGGCTGCAAATGCTGAGCAATACTACTCTGATCGAATCAAAATCTACACAGAGGAAAACAAAGGCCGACAGCCTACCCTTGAAGAGACAAGAAGGATTGCAGAGGAAGTAGCCGAGAAATTCACATTAGTTCCTATCGAGACCAGGTTACAAACACGGCCTCGCCCAAAGAGAGTCCCTGAAAAATGGAAATTTAGAACTAAGGACATTAACGCCCCTGAACTTGATCTCATTATTGGTGAGACCATTGGTGATTATGTCGAAAAATATAGCCCTACTCCTAAAGGAGAACCAAAAAGAACTCTTGATGCTCTCATTGCAATTTATGAAAGCGACCCGTCGATTCGTGAAGCTATTGAAAGAGACCGGGAATACTTAAGTGACAAGAGTTTCTTTAATGATTGCGAAGAAATTATAGGCAGAACAAATGAGAAAAAGGCCGCAAAAGAGAGGGCTAAAAAATGACCGCAGAAACCTCTCAACCTTCCGTAAGGAATGATGAAAGCCTTTTAAATGATTATTCGACCTTTCGGGCGCAGGATGACGCCGCAAGAACACAGGCTGAACCAAGCGCATTCGATGATTTCATAGCCAGACGCAGACAAACCAACAAAGAAGTTCCCGTTGACCCTACAGAGCAGCTAGACACTAACGTCACGGGTGCTTTGGATGTTGGCGTTGAAAGTTCGCCCGATTCGCAAAATCCTGAGTTCGTACCCGCAACGGACACAAGCTACGACATGTCAAATGCCTCGGCAGGTGTCGAAGCCCCAAAGAAAGAATTCACTCAAGATAAGTTGAGGAAAGCCCTAGGTGCTGAAGGCATTCAAGGGGCGCAAGAGGGTGGTTTCTTTAAAGATTCTGGCGCCGTATTAAAGGACGTTGGGCTAGGTATTGTCACTTTGCCTGTTCGCGCTCCGGAAGGCATAATAAGCGGCCTTAAAGAAATCCATGACATCATGGTAAAGGGTACTCAATTAGTATCTGACCCTATCATGAAAGCTTTAGGTCAAAGTGATGAAGACATAGCAAAAGGAAATAAAGAGCAGCTTGAGCAATTTTCCGTACCTGATATTTTAAAGGATACTGGAAAGAGCGTTACTGGGTCTCTGATTAAAAACATTTCTCAATTTATGACAGGCTTTAAAGGTCTTGATAAGGTCTTAAAGTTGCCCGCCATAGCTGCCAAAATACCTGCTGCTTCAAGGTCAGGTAAGTTTATAGAGAATGTTTCAAAGGCTGCCGTTGCCGACATGGCCGTATTTAATGAGCAAGAAGAGAGACTATCAAACCTCATTGAAAGCGTACCTGCTCTTAAAAACCCCCTTACGGATTTTCTCCAATCTGATAAAGAAGACTCATTTCTTTTAGGAAAATTAAAGCAAGGGCTAGAGGGTGTTGTTACTGGCGTCGTAGCTGATGGTTTGATTGAAGTTCTATCCAGGTATAAGGCTTTACGCTCCAAGACAAAAGAGGTTTCGGAATCATTAGGTTTTGTTGAAGAAGAAGGAAAGGCAGCCCTTCGAGACGCAAGAGAACAAGAAGTATTGACAGCTCGGTTTAATGAGCTTGGCGACATTTCAAATGATGACCTTGTGTTTAGAAAGCCTCAAACCAAAGAGGAAATAAGAACACAGGATAAAACGAAATCATCCAACAAAAAAACAAAGGACATTGACCCTCTTGAAGTTATGGACGCTTCTCATAGACCGCCTCAAAAAGAAGATGAGATCGTCATTAACTATGCACGCATAAGCTCTGGCGAAGATGTTAAAAATGTCATCCAAACCCTTGCAAACGATGCGCGCTTTAAAGGTGATATCCAGCAATCACGGCGTGGTGTTGTCAGCGATAAGCAAGTCAGGGCTAATGCAAGCGAAATAGACGCCTTTGATGACCTCATAAGCCGCCGTGTTGGGGATGCTTTTAATGCTGAGGAAATATACGCCGCCCGTAGTCTTTATCAAGATACCGCAGAAAAGCTTTTAATCATGGCAGAAAGGGCAGCCTCTCCTATTGCTTCTACCGCCGATGCTTTTAATTTCCGGCGAATGATGGCCGTTTTTGATGTGGTACAACAAGAAGTCCTAGGCGTTCGTGCTGAAGCAGGACGTGCTTTGCGCGCCTGGTCAATACCGATTCAAGGACAAAGAATCAATCCAGGGCGCATTCAAGAGATTATGGCAACGTTTGGCGGTACTGAGCCAAGCATTGAGCTTGCAAAGAAAATTACCGCTCTTGGTGGCGACATATCCGGATCGAAATTGGCAGCTGTAGTAAGAAAGTCCGCCTATGCTCGCACACGGGATGCCATGGTCGAAGCTTGGACAATGGGCTTACTTACCTCTCCTACCACCCATGTTGCAAACACCATAGGGAACACCTTAACAACCGTTGCTGAAGTTCCCAAAAGATTTATGCAAGCTCTTGCTAAAGATTCCGGCGTTTCTATTGATGAGGCTTTTAATCTTGCCTACGGCATGTTCACATCGTTTGGCGAGGCAATGAAAAACTCTGCCGTTGCTTTTAGGACGAATGAATCAATCATTTCTAAAATGGATTTTCCCCGGCAAAGAGCGACAAGCACTGAGGCTTTAGATGCAAGCGGCGTATTTACCCCTTTAGCCTATGGCATGGATTTGTACGGGCGATTTGTTGGCGTTGCTGGTCGCATGTTAACGGCCTGTGATGAATTCGGGCGAACCCTCCTTATGAACGGTGAAAAGTACGCCCTAGCAACACGGGATGGGATCGACAAGGGGCTAAAAGGAATTGAGCTAAACCAGCACATTCAAGACCTTGTACAAAACCCAACTCCCTACATGATTGATAAGGCCACCGACTTTTCAAACTACAACCTGTTTATTAACCAGCTTGGCGAAACAGGGCTTGGCTTTCAAAAGATATTAGCAAAGCATCCCACGGCGCGGTTTATATTCCCGTTCGTTAAGACGCCAATTAACATCTTTAAATATGCTTTTGAGCATAGCCCCCTTGCTCCTCTTTCTTCACGCATCCGCAATGACATCAACGGGGGTGGTTTGAAAAGAGCGGAGACACTTGCAAAGATAGGGTTGGGTTCTGCCGTACTGTCAATTTCTACGGACCAAGCCTTGAAAGGCAACATTACGGGCAATGGTCCTACTGATCCAAAGGCACGTAAAATCCTGTTGGATTCAGGGTGGCAGCCCTACAGTTTCAGAGTGGGTGACAAGTACCTTTCCTATCGTCGTTTTGAGCCAATTGCAACGTGGATGTCGATTGCTGCCGACATGACAGAAATCCTTTCAAATTACGAATCTTATGACATCAAACAACAAGATGACATCGACAGCCTTGTTACTGCCGGAATCATTGCTTTATCAGAGCAAGTGATCAACAAGACCTTTCTTTCTGGCTTTGCTGGAACAATGGAAATGTTCGCGGACCCTAAAAGACAAGCTCCAAAATACCTTGAGAGGTTCGCGTCAAGCTTCGTTCCTAACATCTTTGGTGCTGCCCGTAAAATCGACGATCCAGGCATTAAGCATGTAACCACAATGATTGACGCCATAAAAGCTAAAATCCCTGGCTTGTCAAACACCGTACCAGATCGCCGGAATGTCTTTGGTGAAGTTGTTGAAGCTTACTACCCAACTGTGGGCAATGAGCTTGCAGACGCAGGAATACGGATATTAATGGCCATGAATCCGGTCTATGTCTCGAAGGTAAAAGAAGAGCCTATCAATCGCTTTCTTCTCAATAATGGCTTTTGCCTGGACATGCCAAATAAGAAAATCAAATACGACGGCGTGTATGTGGACATTTCGGATTATCCCCACATCTACAATAGATATCTAGAAATCTTAGGCACTTATGAGAACCCGAAATATAACGGCGAAAAGGTCAAAGACTTCCTTAACGAGCTTGTGAGTGGCGACACCCCCCAAAGCTTCAAGATCGATCCAAACGTGTTCAATGAAGATGACATCAAATCATATGTTCAAAAGGTTTACGCCGATTATAAGGCCGAGGCCATGAAACAAATTCGTGATGAATTCCCCGTCATTGACGCTCTGGTTGACGATGCAAAAGTCAGGAAAGAGCAAAGTAATGAAGCTGTTGAATCAGGTTTAAGAAGGCCAATCCCTTAAAGGAGTTATGTTATGACCGTTCCACAAAATGACCGATATATCCGGTACGCACCCGCAGCCTTAACAACCGTTATGGCTTATGATTTTCAGATATTTGTTGAACGCGATATAGCGGTTGGGAGGCTTCGCGCTGGAGTTCCTACCACACTTGCCCCAACAACAGACTACACGGTTTCAGGGGTGGGCGTCCTTGGCGGTGGAAACATTACCCTTCTTGTTGGTTCTGTTGCTGGCGATATATACGCCATTTACGGCGTTAATGAATATCGATCCGCAGATTATACGCAAGCTGGCGATTTTCTTGCATCCAATGTCAATAATGACATGAATAAACAAATGCAAATTTCTCAGCAATTGCGACGTGATGTTGACACGTGTATTCGCTTAAACCCTCTCGATTCTTCTTTTGATACGGCAGATCTAACAATCCCCGTTTTGGCCGATCGATTAGATAAATTTCTAAAATTTAATGAAATTACAGGCGATTTAGAAATGTCAGACGGCAGCGTCAATGTGGATGGCACCGCCAATCAAATAACGGTTGTTGGAACCACTGTCAGCATTGCGAATAATCCTATTATTCCTGGCAACGAAAAAATACGCATACCATCTGGAACTACAGCGCAACGCCCCGCTGCTCCTTCTAATGCTGATTTTAGGTATAACTCACAAACCAATGATGTCGAGGCTTATGTCAATTCTGCCTGGCGATCTCTGCTTAACTCTAGTTCAGGTGCTCCTATAGGATCGACTTACATCACGCAAACACCTGATGGGTCATTAACCAACGAACAAGCCTTATCTATTTTGGGTACAGGTATCATGAAAAGTACCACTGGCACAGGTGTTGTTTCTATCGATCCAGGAATAACAAGCCTTTCTTTACTTGCCACTGTGGCAGATAGGATAGCTTATTCTACAGCACTAAATACCTGGGCAGAGACTCCCTTGACCGCTGCTGGACGTGCATTGATTGACGATGCAACCGCCGCAGACCAAAGGACAACGCTTGGATTAGGTACTATGGCCGTTCAAGATGCTAGTGCCGTAGCAATTACCGGAGGGACACTTTCTGGGATTACAAATCTTGTCGTAGACTTCATAACCATTGATGACAAAACGATTTCATCAACTGATGTGATAAATCTTAGTTCATCAACTGGAAGTGTTTATATAACAGGCACAGCAGCATCACCAGCGATATTATCCCTGAGGGAAAATTCATTAAATGGTTCCAACATCATAAGCTTAACAGTTCCAGCCGCACTAGCCGCAGATTACATAGTCACACTTCCAGCCGTTACCGGTACTTTACTTATAAATGCTAATAATCTATCAGACATCTCAAATGCTGCAACAGCTAGAACAAACTTAGGTCTTGCTATAGGTACGAACGTTCAAGCCTTTGATGCTACACTTACAAGCATTGCTTCGCTCGGCACTGCTGCCGATAAGATCGCCTATACCACTGGCGTAGACACATGGGCAGAGACAGGATTAACAGCATATGGCCGCACATTAATAAATTCTGCCGCCGCCTCAAATGCCAGAACAACACTTGCACTCGTCATTGGTACGGACGTTCAAGCCTTTGATGCCACCCTAACGGCACTAGCAGCATACAACACAAATGGAATTTTAACCCAAACCTCAGCCGATACCTTCGCGGGTAGAACTATCACAGGCACAGCAAACAAAGTAACTGTAACTAACGGGGATGGAGTATCAGGAAACCCAACCCTAACCCTACCGGATGCTCTTAATCTTAAAGTCGGTGCAACTGGCCTAACCCTTCAAGACCCAGCCGATACTACAAAACAAGTCCAGTTCACAGCTTCAGGCATTACAACAGGCACAACGAGAACATTAACAATACCCAACTCTAGTGGAACATTAGCCCTATCTGCTGATTTATCCTCATACCAGCCTTTAGATGCTACTCTAACAGCACTAGCAGCATACAATACAAATGGCATCTTGACCCAAACAGCTGCCGATACTTTTGCTGGTAGGACTATAACTGGAACAGCCAATGAAATCACATTAACCAATGGTAGTGGTGTCAGCGGAAACCCAACTATATCTTTACCTTCGGCATTAACCTTCACGGGAAAGACCGTCACAGGCGGCACTTTCACAACACCAATAATTGCTCAAATAAATGATGCTAATGGCAACGCTTCTCTTGTTTTGGCTTCGTCTGCCTCTGCTGTCAACTATATGCAAATTGCCAATTCGGCAACAGGTAATACGCCTACTTTTTCAGCCCTAGGGACTGATACAAACATATCATTCTATGTGCAAGCCAAGGGCAGCGGCAGAGTTGTTATGTATAATAGCAGCAATGATAGTCCTATCGCTTTTAGGAATGCCGCACAATCAGCTGATGCTATCTGGTCATTGTCGAGCTTGACAGGAACTCAAACTTATACGCTCCCCAACATCACTGGCAACGTTCAAGTAAACTTAAGAGCAACTGGAACTGAAGCCGCAAATGCTGTAACTGCCAGTGGTACGTGCGGCACAATTACGACATCATCCCTTACTACTGCCTCTGCCGGTAGCTATGCTATTACCTGGACGAATACAACCATTGTATCTACCTCAACAATTATCATCTCTGTTTCGGGAGGAACTAACACAAGGCACAATGTCCAGCTTGAAACATCAAGCAAGGGTGCTGGTTCATGTACTCTCACAATCTACAATAACCACGCAAGCGCACTAAACGGCACATTGCTTATTGATTTCCGCGTTGTAAATTAAAGGGATGAATACTAATGGCTGATTTTGACAAGGCGATTGCATTCATAATGCCAAACGAGGGGGGGTATTCTGATGACCCTAATGACCCTGGCGGTGCTACTAACTTTGGCATTTCCTTAAGGTTTCTAAAAACCCTTGGGGGCTACGGTGATTTTGATGGTGACGGTGACGTTGATGCAGATGACATCAAACTCATGGATATGTCCAAAGCAAATGAAATCTATAAAAGGGAGTGGTGGAATCTGTTTCGCTATAACCTTATCAACAATCAAGAGATAGCAACAAAGCTCATGGATTTTTCAATCAACATGGGAGCCTTGCGCGCTCATAAACTTATCCAGGAAGCCGCTAATCTTTTTTTCGTCCCACCTGATTTCAAGAAAACCTATCTTACCGTTGATGGGATTCTCGGTCAAAAGTCGATCTATGCCATTAATTCTTTAGACCCTGAAAGGCTAATGATCCATTTAATGGCAGTTACAGCCGCTTTTTATGTAGAAATTACCCAAAATAAACCCGCATTTGAGGAGTACTTTGGCGGGTGGGTGATAAGGGCGTTTCGTAGATATAAATAAAGGAGTTATCATGTTGGAGAAACTTAAGGCACTGTTTCAAAAAAAAGCTTTATGGCAAGTGCTCATTCCTATTGTGGCGGGTGTGTTAATTTATTATACCCCTACAAAATATGAGTGGGTCGATAAAATTATTGTTACTGTAATGGAAGCATTCGGAATGGAACCCTACCCCATAGATGAATCAAAAGATGAGGAAGAAGAGGAAATTGTAAAATGAAATTCAGAATAAATATTAATGTTATCTTGCTTTTGATGATGTTGTCCTGTTCAGGTTGTGCAGAAAAAATCCTTGAAGAAACTATATTAGTTGCTGAAGAGATTGAAAGCATTGAAAAAGTTCTTATTACTAGTGAACCTACACAAGAAAATAAAAGCAAATAGACCCTTAAGGCGTTAAACTCCCCATATGATATTTTTAATCACTCTGGGGTTACTAGTTTTGCGCCTTCTTTTGCGTCTCATAAAAAGTATTTTCAAGAACCAATTGATAAGGTTCATACCATCTCCTTTAATTAATCTTAGCCTATTTTTTTTATTTTGCAAAATTTTATAAGGTGTGAGATATTATAAATAAACATAAATCAACACAAAAAACTATAAAAAACATTATGAGAGAGAAACCAATGAACGCTAAAGAACCCCTGGAAGTTAGAATTAAATTATACGGAGATGACACATACCTCTCAACGAAAGAGGCTGCGCAATTTATGAACGTTCATAGCGCAACAGTCCAAGTATGGAGAAAAAAAAGTCCAAGCAATCCACCTTTTAGCAAGATAGGTGGCCATATTGTATATCGTCTTGGAGACCTTAAAAGTTTAAAATCAACGAAACAATCTTAAATAGAAAGGATAAATTATGACAGAAACATTAGAACAATCAGACATTCCAACGACAGAGGAAGGGGAAAACAAACCCCTACCGCCTCAACAAAAGTTAATACAAGATATTTTAGATCTTCTTAATAAGGCTGAACCTGGCGAGGCTGTAACTGCTTTGTTCGCAATTTTTCCAAAGTCCATAGAGTCTCTCTGTTCTATTTATCAGAATCCGCAACATATTGAGATTTTAGACCAATACCTCAAAAATTGTTTTTTTAATTGTTCTCTAAATATTCATAAAAGATTCATGATTTTACTTGGAAACCTTCAAAGGTTACAAAATTCTAAGAAGGAAGCCTTAGACAAACTTGCAAAAGAGTCAACACAAGAAGCTATTCAACCAGAGCCACAAGCGGAATCAGAGGTAATTTAATATGGAAAATAAATCTGAATTATTGGAAAACTCGAAAATCCTTTTGGGTAAGACAAAAGAATTATACCCGATTGAGCCTCAAGATTCCTTGAGACCTGCTTACAGCTTACTTCATGCCGCCTCATTGTTAATTAAAGAAACAGGCAAAGACTATCATGAGTCGGTTATTCAATCATTGCACATCCTTTATCATTTAAATGATTGTCCAGGGTGTCCAACCAATGTTGAGCCAAAAAATGATCTATAAAGCTACTACATTGTGTTTGATGTCGGTTTCTTGCTTTTGCGTTGAAGCAGAAAGGGAGACAATCCTTGAAAGAATGGCGAGAGTCCATATTGAACATAATCTGAGATTCAATAGCGAGTACAATAGGTTGCGCGAGGTTTCAAAAGACAAGGTTCAGAAAAAGAAAGTTAAAAAAGGGGATGGAAAATGACCCATAAGACTATGACCGCGGGGGAGTTGAGGGAATTATTACCTGAGCCTGGTTCTCCTGAATACCATCTTCCAATTAAAGTGTACGCAACTATTTCAACAGGGGTTGGGGTGCATGACGATTCATTCGAGTCTGGCGATTGGGATATCGACTCTGTGGTTAAAATTTCTGAGCTAACAAAGCCAGAAAAAGACTATTTTAGGATTGAAATATAGGAGACACCGTGTGATTGAAGCTAAGCCTACTATGACTGCGATGGAGTTGATTAAAGAACACGAGGAAGACCTTAAAAGTGCTGTTGAACAAGCCTATAGCAGTATAGGAAAGCATTCTTCTTTAATTACACCTCAAATAAACTATGAATCTTTAGAAGGTGCATTGCGGGTAGCAATTGATATTTTGGAGGCAATCCAAGGACTTTTAGACGTGGAGGCGGCGAGTGAGTGAAGAGAAGGACAAAAAAGCAATCGCTTTTAGTCGTAAAATGGAAGAAAATCTTAAACTCACTAAGGACAAACCTATAATAACCAATGGTAATTTAATGGGGAAGCTAAAGAACTTCGACCCAAATTTAGAAATCATTTTTAAAGGAAACGTACTAGGACAGTGGCACAGCGATTGGGTTGATGAGGGGATTGAATCTATTGAAGAGACAGGGAAATTCCTTGTGATAAAAATCGGATAATTTACGTTATGGAAAATTAATATGTCGCAAAAATTAACTAGGCTTAAAGAGTTGATTTCAAAAAAGAAGGACGGCACGATTACGCCGGACGAAGATATAGAATCTCGTAATTTATGTAAAGGCCTAGATAAACATGAGTTTTATTATGTACTAGGTCTAGTTTTAGGAAAATGAGAAATGACACTAAATGAGCCAAATAGTGCAAGTATACTTTAATTAAATGGAATGAGAAATGAAAACTCCTCGTGATTTTCAAAATGTTGCCATTGGAAAAGTGGTCAAAGGTTTTAAAAATGCCGACCGCGGACAACTTATTATGCCTTGCGGAACTGGTAAAACACTTATTTCTCTTTGGATTTATGAAAAACTAGACCCAAAACTTACTCTGGTTCTTTTCCCGTCTTTAGCTTTATTAAAACAAACAAAAGACGAATGGTTAGAAAACAGCAAGAAGGGATTTTCTTATCTCTGTGTATGTTCAGACAAGACCATAGATAAATCAAATGATTCTATTCATATCGATCTTTCTGAAATTGGTAAAAACGTTACAACTGAACCAGTTGAAATTCTTGATTTCATTAAAAACTACTCATCTGGGGTAATATTTTCAACATATCAAAGTCTGCAATCAATTGTTATAGCTACGAAAGGAAAGGGCATTTCTTTTGATTTGGCAATATGTGACGAAGCTCACAAAACGGCTGGAATGGTAAAAACAGTTTTTGGAACCGTACATGATAATAGCATAATTTCTATTTCCAAGCGTCTTTATATGACTGCTACTCCAAGGGTAGCTTCGCCATCTGTTAGAAGGAAAAATGAAGGTGTTTCATATATGGCGGATATGGATGATGTAAAAATCTATGGTAATGTATTTTATAAAATGAGTTTCAAGGAAGCTATTGATAAAGATATATTAGTTGATTATAAAATCGTTGCCGTAAACATAACGGATTTAGATATTAAAAACATACTAGCAGAACAATCTTCAGTTAAAGGGCAGATAAAGGTTGAAGACATTATTAACAACTATGCTTTGGATATCTTTTTAAGAAAATACGATGCAAAACACATTATTACCTTTCATTCTTCTATAAATAGAGCCGAAAAATTCGCAGACAGACAAAATGCCCTTTTTCCAGAAATAAATTGTTTTCATGTTTACGGTGGGCAAAATTCTGAAAAAAGACATCAAATTCTTAAAACCTTTTCCTCTCTGCAAAGTGCTGTTGTTACTAATGCTAGATGTTTAACGGAAGGCGTAGACCTACCAAATGTGGATTGTGTATTTTTTTCAGACGATAAATCGTCTCGAATCGATATTGTGCAAGCTCTTGGAAGGACTTTAAGGAAGTCCCCCAAAAAGGAAAAAAAATATGGGTATATTGTTATTCCTATATATTATGGGCATGCAGAGAATAAATTTCAAAATACCATAAATGTTTTAAGAGCATTATCAAACAGTGACGAAAGACTTTTTGACTTTATAAGATATATAAAATCCTATGATTTACCTG
>Ga0070713_100000665_pt1 | contig 21987 bp, 23 predicted proteins | sample LARL82metaG_FD_65465 | JGI IMG/M metagenome (GOLD analysis project Ga0070713, IMG submission 65465) | Corn, switchgrass and miscanthus rhizosphere microbial communities from Kellogg Biological Station, Michigan, USA - LAR L8-2 metaG | ecosystem: Host-associated > Plants > Roots > Rhizosphere ...
GGGCTCAGCTTCAAGATGTCGGCCGCGCCGTTCCACATGTGGACGCCCGACGTCTACGAGGGCGCCCCGACGACGGTGACGGCATGGATGTCGTCGGCGACGAAGGTCGCCGCCCTCCTCCTCACGTTCCGCGTGATGACGACGGCGTTTCCGCAGAACGAGCACCTGTGGGGCTGGGCCTTCGCCATCATCGCGACCATCTCGCTCGCGATCGGAAACCTCGCCGCGCTCGTGCAGAAGAACGTGAAGCGGATCCTCGCCTACTCCGCGATCGCGCAGGCCGGCTTCATGCTGATCGGCCTCAGCACCGGCAGCGCGCTGGGCGCCCGGGCGCTCATGTACTACCTCATCCCCTACTCGGCGGCTGCGTTCGGATCGTTCGCGATCGTCGCGGCGCGGGAGCGCGAGCTCGGGGTGCCTGTGACGCTCGAGAATCTCGCAGGCTTCGGTTGGGAGCGGCCGTTCCTCGGCGTCGCGATGTGGTTCTTTGTGTTCGCCTTCGCGGGCCTGCCGCTCGGCGGTGGCTTCGTCGGCAAGTTCTACGTCTTCGCCGCCGCGTACGACCACGGGTGGGTGTGGCTCGTGATCGTCGGCGTGCTCGCCACGCTCGTCAGCCTCTACTACTACCTCGGGATCGTGCGGGCGATGTACATGCGCCCGTCCGAGGAGATGCAGGTACAGCCGGGCGGCGGTGTCGCTGTCAGCGGTGGGCAACCCGCGCCGGACACGCTCCTCCACGTCGCAGTAGGCGCGGCACTCGCAGTCTCGGTCGGCTCGCTCTTCGCCGTCGAGCCGCTGATCGACCTCGCAAAGCACGCTGCAAGCGCGCTGCCGCTCTGAAAAGACTCTGAAAAGCCGCGTTGCCGGGAACCTCGGACCGGGTACGACCTGCGTCACAGGGGACATCGAGTCTGGAGGAACCGGCGATGCTACGAACTCACCTGACGCCTACAAGGCTGGGAATCCTGCTGGCAGTCGGTCTCGGCGTGCTCCTCGGCGCCGTCTTCGGACAGCCGAGCAGTGGTCAGGCCGCAGCCAGCGCAGTACCCACGAACAAGACGCTGCCCACGATCACGGGGTCTCCCCAGGCCGGGCTAACGCTGACGGCCACGCGGGGGACTTGGGCCGGAAGTCCAACCTCGTTCAGCTTCGCATGGAGCCGATGCGACGCAAGCGGCAATGGATGCGCCGCTATCGCAGGCGCGACCACGAGGCTGTACCTGGTCACGGCCACCGATATCGGCCATACGCTTCGCTTGACCGTGGCGGCCCGCAACGCCAGCGGCACGGGGCGGGCGACGTCCGCACCCACGGCGGTTGCGACCCCCGGTGGATGCCCGTCCGGTACCGGTCCGATTCCGATTGCAAGCTTGGCGCCGCCTGCGCGCCTCGTCATCGGTAACGAGTCGATCTCACCATCCGTCACGCGCCGGACGAGAACGATCCACATCCGCTTCGAGGTCACGGCTTGCGGCGGTCGCCCCGTTCAAGGTGCCATGGTCTCCGCGAGCCCGATTCCGTACAACCAGTTCGGCGCAGTTTCGGGCGCAACCGTCGCGGACGGCACGATCACGCTTACCGAGAGCCGCCAGCGCGGGTTCCCGGCGAGTCGGCAGCAGCGGCTTCTGGCGGTGTTCGCCCACGCATCAAAGCCTGGCGAACCGTCCACGCAGGGAGTGTCTACGAGTCGGCTGGTCTCGTTCCGCATCTCCGTCCGCTGACTCAAGCCGATGGCGACACCCCGCGGGGGCGCGCGGGGTGTTGCCTACCAACTTCACGCGGCGCGGGAGAGGAGTTCGTCGACCTCGGCCCGGCGGAGGCGACGGCGGTGCGGCTGGGGCCTCCGAGACACGCGGAGCGGCGCGAGAATCCAGGCGACGGCGGGCACGGCGTAGGCGAGCAGTCCGAGCAGAAGCGCCCAGGTCGCGAGCGGCGACGGAGCCGATCCGATCGCCGCGTTCTCTCGCACTGCCGAGGCAAGAATGAGCAGCGCCAACGCGGTTCCGCTGGTCGCCGCGCGGAGCAGCGCCGGCCGGCCCTCGAGAACGTCGCTGACAGCCACGAAGGCCGCCGCCGCGGACACCGGTACCGCGAGCAGGCCGAGCCAGAGCGCGAGTCCGGCGAGCCCGGACGCCCCGGCCGCGAGCGCAGCCGTCGCGAGCACCAGGGGCAGGAGCCGCGAACCCACCCCCAAAGGTTCACGACCGCATCGGATGGTCCTTCCTGAGTAGGCTCGCAGCCATGGAACTCACCTGGCTCGGACACGGAACCTTCCGCCTCGACGCGGGCGGCAAGCGCATTTACATCGACCCATTCCTCAACGGCAACCCGAAGTGCCCCGAGAGCGAATTGACCCCTGAGCGGGTCGACGTGATCGCGCTCACGCACGGGCACGGCGACCATCTCGGCGATACCGTCGAGCTCGCAAAGCAGCATGGGTGCACGATCATCGCGCCGGTGGAGCTCGCCGACTGGCTCCAGATCAAGCACGAGCTGCCGAACGTCCTCGACCCGAACAAGGGCGGCACGGTCGCCGTCGACGAGATCCGCTTCACCCTCACGAACGCCCACCACTCCAGCTCGAACAACGACCTCGAGTACATGGGCGAGCCGTGCGGGATCGTCGTGCGCGCCGAGGGGAAGAGCGTCTACTTCGCCGGCGACACGTGCGTCTTCGGCGACATGGCGCTCATCAGCCGCCTCTACAAGCCCGACCTCGCCGTCCTCCCGATCGGCGACCACTACACGATGGGCCCGGAAGAAGCGGCCGTCGCGCTCGAGCTCCTCGGCGTCGACCGTTGCGTCCCCTGTCACTGGGGCACCTTCCCGCCGCTCGTCGGGCGTCCCGCGCAACTCCGCGAGCTCGCGCCGGACGTGACGGTGGAAGACATCGAGCCCGGAGGCTCCGTCACGGTATGAGGACGCGCTGGTGGGGAGCTAGCGGCCGGCGCGTGCCGGAGCTCGCGGTCGAGGGAGACCCGGAGTTGCCACTCGAGGAAGCGCTGGTGCTCGACGGCGTCGACGACCTTGCGCCCATCGCCGAGGCGTTCGAGGCGGGCCGTCCGGTGGTCGTGCGCGCGTCGTCTGCCGAGCAGGTGCGCGCGGCGCTCGCGCGGCCCGAGGTGGCGGCGGTGCTCGTCCCGCAGCAGCGCGGCGACCTGCTCGAGCTCGATCTGACCGAACTGACCTATGGCTAGAGAGCCCCTCGTCGCCACGTACTCGATCGTCGGGTGCGACCTCGAGGCGCGGCAGTGGGGCGTCGCGGTGCAGTCGAAGTTCCTCGCCGTCGGTGCGCTGTGCCCGTTCGCCGAAGCGGAGGTCGGAGCCGTCGCGACGCAATCGTTCGTCAACCCACGCTACGGGCCGGACGGCCTGGCATTGCTACGCGAGGGACTGTCGGCGGAGGAGGCCGTGGAGCGCCTGACCGCCGCCGACGAGGGGCGAGGGCAGCGCCAGCTCGGCATCGTTGACCGCGAGGGACGAGCGGCGACCTACACCGGCGAGCGCTGCTTCGCGTGGGCCGGGGGTCGCACGGGCGCGGGCTACGCAGCGCAGGGGAACATCCTCGTCGGCGAGGAGACGGTGGACGCGCTCGCGGCGACGTTCGAGGCGACGACTGATCTCCCGCTCGTACAGAGGCTGATCGAGTGCCTCGGGGCCGCGCAGGCCGCGGGCGGCGACCGGCGCGGTCAGCAGTCCGCGGCCCTCATCGTCGTGGAGAAGGACGGCGGCTACGCGGGCCTCTCGGACATGCTCGTGGACTTGCGCGTCGACGACCACGAACGCCCGATCGAGGAGCTGCGCCGCATCTACGCAATACACCGGCGCCTCTTCGAGACGAGCCCGCGCGAGGACTGGCTGGCGCTCGAGGGCGACCTCGGCGCCGAGGTCGACGAGCGACTCGCCCGGCTCGGTCACGACTCTCTCGCCGCCTGGGCGGGCGTCGAGAACCTCGAGGAGCGCGTGGACGGCGGCGACGCGATCGATCCAGTCGTGCTCGAAGCATTGCGGGAGGCGAGTGCATGAGCGACGGCTACGAGATCCTCACGCTCGACGAAGCGGAGACCGCCCCACACCGCGAGAACACCACGCTCATCCCGGTCCGGCATCTGCTCGGCTTCCGGCCGGCCGGCGTCAACGCGTGGAAGGCGGACACGGGCGGGCAGCTGATGCCGCCGCACGAGGAGGACAGCGGCAACGAGGAGCTCTATGTCGTCGTGAGCGGCCGCGCGACCTTCACGGTCGGCGACGAGACCGCCGACGCGCCAGCGGGGACACTCGTCTTCGTGCCGCCGCAGGTGCACCGATCTGCAATCGCAGCCGAGGACGGAACGATCGTCTTCGTGGTGGGCGGCACGGTCGGCGAGGCGTTCAACGCCGGAGGCTGGGACTCGTTCGCCCTCGCGGACGGGTACCGGCAGGCGGGACGGCTCGAGGACGGTAGGGCGATCATGGCGCAGCTGATCGCCGAGAAGCCCGACTACTGGCCGACCACGTACAACGCGGGCTGCTTCGAGGCGCTGGCGGGCGACAATGACGCGGCATTCGAGCACCTGCGGCGCGCGAAGAAGCTCGACACGGAGGGCCACTCCGCGCCGTACTTCCGCGAGGACAGCGATCTCGATCCCTTGCGCGACGACCCCCGGTTCCAGGAGCTGCTCGGATGAACCTGGCGCACATCGACGAGCTCGACGCGATCGAGATGCCGGACGGCTTCGTCTGGCGACCCGTGCGCCGCCGGTTCGGGATCAGGGCGTTCGGCACGAACGCCTACACGTCCAGAGCGAATGGACAGATCGTCGAGGAGCACACGGAGAACACGCTCGGCCACGAGGAGATCTATCTCGTCCTGCGGGGACGCGTCCGCTTCACCGTGGACGGCGACGAGCACGAGCTCGGCCCCGGCCAGCTCGTGTACGTCCGTGACCCTTCGGTCCGGCGGGCCGGCGTCGCGCTCACCGACGACGCCGCCGTCCTCGCGGTCGGCGGCAAGCCGGGAGAGCCGCACGACATCTCGGCCTGGGAGTACACGTTCGCGGCCTCTCCGTCTCTACGCGCAGGGCGTTTCGACGAAGCGAGACGGGTGCTGCACGAAGGGCTAGAGGCGAAGCCCGGCAGCCCGCCGATCCTCTACGACCTGGCCTGCGTCGAGGCGCTCGCCGGTGAAATGGACAAGGCGCTCGAGCTCCTGAACGAGTCCGTCGCCGCGGAGGAGCGGTTCCGCGAGTACGCGCAGACGGACGAGGACCTCGCCTCGATCCGCGACGATCCCCGCTTCCCGAGCTAGCCGCCGGGCAACCGGACGCCGGCGGCGAGGTCGCGGAGCGCCGGCACCGGGTCCGCTTCCGGTCGCGCCACGAGGAGCACCGCGCCGTGACCCTCCTCGCGTACGAGCGAGTCGACGAGCAACTGGAGTCCGAGCGCGAGCGCGAAGGCCTTGTGCGCCTGCTCGCCGCCGAACGGGACGAGCTCCTCCTCCCGCGCGAGGCCAGCGACGACGTCTCCCCAGGTCACCGCGCCCATCGAGACGTCGACGACGATCGGATCGCCGCCGCTGCTGGGGATCCCGATTGCCAGCGGGTTCGTGCCGGCGACCTTCGGCCCGCCCGACGGATGGCCGAGCCGCGCCGGGGACGTCGCAGTCAACACTGCGACGAGTCCGCCGTCGGCGAGCCGTCGCACGTGGTGCCCGAGCATCCCGGTCGGAAACGTCCGCTCGCAGACCACGAGCCGCGCGTGCGCAGGCGGACGCTCGAGCTGCTCACGCACCACGCGGCCGAGCACGAGGTAGCCGATCGCGCCGCCGCCATGCCAGCGCTGGAAGCCCTCCTCGTCCTCGAGCAACATGGGCGCGGCGGCCGGGTCGTAGCCCTCGAGCCCTTCGAGCCACGGGATCCTCGCGTGTCCGTGCCCCTGCTTCCCCCGCCGCTCCGCGGCGTCGAAGTGCCCCCACAGCTCCTGCGAGTCGGCCTGGCCGAAGCCGAGCGCCTGGAGGCGCGCGAGCCCTTCCTCAGGCTGCATGGCGCATCCTGAACTCGAGCACCGGCCACGACCGCTCACCGGCGATCTTCCGTAGCGCGCGGTCGGGGTTGACGGCAACGGGATGGCCGACCGCTTCGAGGAACGGGAGGTCGGTGTGGCTGTCGGAGTATGCGGTGCACTCGACGAGGTCGAGCCCTTCGTCCTGCGCGACCTCGCGCAGAACCTCCGCCTTTGCCTCGGCGTGCAGGGCCCGTAGTGCACGGCCTGTGTAGCGGCCGTCCTTCACCTCGCAGATCGTGCCGAGGGCGCCGTCGAAGCCGAGGTCCTCCGCCATCGCGTCCACGATCTCCTGCAACGCTGCCGAGACGATGTAGACGCGCTCGCCGCGCTCGCGGTGCTCCTCGACGAGCCGCAGCGGCTCCGCGTAGACCAGCGGCCGCAGCACCGGCTCCATCGCCTCCGCTACGAGCTCGCGCAGCTCCTCCGGCGTGTAGCCGGCGAGAACGCGCAGGCCCTCCTCGGCCCCCCGGCGCACCGCCTCGTGGCTCGCGCCCCGGGCGACGAACAGGAGCTGCCAGCCGGCGGCACGCACCATCTGCCAGCGGGAGATGAGCCCACGCTCACGGAACGACCCGGCGAGCGCGAGGGCCGACGAGCGGCGCAGGAGCGTGCGATCGAGGTCGAAGAACGCGGCCGCGGCCAAGCTCAGCCGACAAGCGGCAGCGACTTGACGATCCCGCCACGGTCGCGGCGGAGCGCCTCGATCTCGTCGGCGATCGAGACGATCGCGAGCGCCGACGGCGCGTCCGGCTGCGCGGTCACGACCGGCGCGCCGGCGTCGCCCTGCTCGCGCAGCGCGGCATCGAGCGGAACCGTGCCGAGCAGCGGCACCCCGAGCTCGCCGGCGAGCTCATCGCCGCCGCCGCTGCCGAAGACGTCGCCCGACATGTTCTCGACGACGCCCAGGAGGCGCATGTTCGTCTTCTGCGCCATGGCCGCGGCGCGAGCCGCGACGTCCTGCGCGAGCCGCTGCGGCGTCGTGACGACGACGACCTCCGCGCGGGGAAGCAGCTGGCCGAGCGAAATCGAGACGTCGCCCGTCCCCGGCGGCATGTCCACGACGAGCACGTCGATCTCGCCCCAGTGCACGTCGGTGAGGAACTGCTCGAGCGCACGGTGGAGCATCGGGCCGCGCCACATGACCGGCTCGTTGCTGCTCTCGAGGAAGAAGCCGATCGACATGAGCTTCAGCCCGTCCTTCACGGGCGGCACGATCAGCTCGTCCACTGCGATCGGGCGCTGCCGGATCCCGAGTACGTGCGGGATCGAGTGCCCGTAGATGTCCGCGTCGAGCACGCCGACGCTGTGACCGAGCTGCGAGAACGCGACCGCGAGGTTCGCGGCAAGTGACGACTTGCCGACACCGCCCTTGCCGCTTGCGACCGCGACGACGCGGCAGTCAGCCGGAAGCCGGACGACGCCGTCGCGCTCGGGCGCGCCGCCGCGCAGCTTCTGCGTCAGGGCCTGCCGCTCCTCGGGCGTCATCACGTCGAACGAGAGCTCGACGCCCGTGACGCCCGGCACCTGGGCGAGGGCCTGCTCCACTTGCTCCTCGAACGAGTGGCGGAGTGGGCAGCCGGCAACAGTGAGGACGATCGTGAACGCGACGACGCCGTCGTGGATCTCAACGCCCCGCACCATGTCGAGCTCGGTAACCGGCCGCCTCAGCTCCGGATCGATCACCTGCTCGAGCGCCTTCAGAACCTCGTCGCGATTGACCGCCATGCGGCGAGCGTAGCGTCAACGAGCCGGGCAGGAGCGCGCCTCTGGGCGGCGAAGCGCTCCCGGATGGCGTCCGAGTCCACGACCCGCTGGCCGCTCCTGAACGAGCGCCTCCCGATGGCGCCGACAACGACGCGCGCGGGAGGGCGCAGGCCGCCGCGCTCGGTGTGGCTGCTCACTGGCCTCGCCTTCCTCTGCGGCGGCCTCGTGAGTGCCGCCGGCTTCTCGATCGGCTGGCGCCACCAGGCGCAGCGCAACACGGACGCCGAGACGGCTCTGGCGACGGCGACCGCGCGAACCCACGGACTCCAGCGGCGGGTCGCCGCGCTCGAGGCGACGCTCACGAGTGCCCGACGGGCTGAGACGCGCCAGCACCAGGTGGCGGTCGTCGCAGCAGCCTCGGAGCGGGCCGTCACCGGCGCCGCAGCGAAGGTCAGCGCCGACGCCACCGCCTCGAACAGCGCTGCGGCCTCGGTCTCCTCCGGAGCCGGCGTGCTGACCGCGACCGCCGACCGCATCGCGAGCGAGCTGAAGACACTCGAGACCTATCTCACGACGACGCCTACCGGAAGTCTGGATCCTGGGTACATTGCGAGCCAGACCGGATATCTCACCCGGCAGCTGGGGAAGCTCCAGACCGCCGGGGGGAGCCTGGGGGCGTCGATCGGGTCGTTCGACGCGGCACTCCGGAAGCTCATGCGGAGCGCCGGCGCACTTACGGCTCGCTGAGGCCGCCCCGAACGAGGGACTTGGCTTGCACGAGCGGAAGTGCGATCTAACGGACAGCTGATGCGGCGGGCACTGACCACACTTGCGGTAGCGCTTGCGCTGCTCGTCCCCGCTGCGACGGCGAGCGGCGGCGCACGTCCTGCCGAGGCGAGGATCCTCGGGGTCGTGCCGCACGCGGGCCTCCACGCATCGCGGCAGGCCGACCCTCCCACCTCCAGGGGCACCGGCCCCGTCGTCTACCACGACGGGCAGGTCATGCAGACGAACACGGCCTACGCGATCTACTGGAGCCCCAGCGGCTTCAGCGACCCGAGCTACGAGAGCCTGATCAATCGTTATTTCAGTGACGTCGCGGCCGCGAGCGGTAGCCCGTCGAACGTCTACTCCGTGCCCACCCAGTACTACGACAACAACGGTGCGATTCGGTACAAGTCGACGTTCGGCGGCGCGTACATCGACACCGACCCGTTCCCGCCGAGCGGCTGCGGCCAGGCGAGCGTCTGCCTCACGGACGCACAGCTTCAGGCGGAGATCCAGACGGTACTCATGCGCCAGGGCTGGCACGGAGGCACGTCGAATATGTTCTTCCTCTTCACGCCCGACGGGGTCGCCTCCTGTACCGATTCGAGCGACTCCGTCTGCTCGACGAACGTCTTCTGCGCGTATCACAGCGACTTCTTCGACTCGAGCGGCGAAGACGTCATCTACGCGAACGAGCCGTATGCCGGGACCATCTCGGGCTGCACGTTCTCGCTCGTGGGCCAGCAGGGATTCCCCAACGACCACGACGCAGACGCGACGATCAACACCATCAGCCACGAGCACAACGAGGCGATCTCCGATCCGTTCGGCGACGCCTGGTGGTCAGCCGACGACGCCGACAACGGGGAGATCGCGGACCTGTGCGCGGGCGACTTCGGGTCGACCCCGCTCGGAACGTCGAACGGACAGCCCTACAACCAGCTCATCAACGGCCATCAGTACTCGCTCCAGGAGGAGTACAGCAACGACAACAGCTCCTGCGCTCTCGGCTATACGCCGACGGTCGTGCCGAGCACCGTCGCACCGCCGGTGCTCAGCGGTACCCCGATCCTGGGGAAGAGCATTTCGACGACGGATGGCTCCTGGGCGCACGCCCCGAGCGGCTTCGGCTACCAGTGGCAGCGCTGCAAGGCAAGCGGAACCGGCTGCACGGCGATCTCCGGCGCCACAGCCGCAACGTATCTCCTCACCTCGGCGGACGTCGACCACGTCGTCCGGTCCACCGTGAGCGCCCACAACGTCGTGGGCGTGGCGAGTCCGGTCGCATCGGACACGAGTGGAGTCGTGGGCACCGTGTCCGAGGTCGCGGTGCCGAAGTCGAAGAAGGCTCCGCGCATCTCGGGCCGCGCTCGCGTCGGGCGCCGACTCATTGCCGTCAAGGGCTCGTGGAGCGGGCCGCCAAAGTCCTTCCGCTACCAGTGGCTGCGCTGCAACGGCCACGGCGGATCGTGTCGCAAGATCGCGCACGCCATCCATTCGACGTACCGGCTGACGAAGACCGATGCTGGGCACCGCCTGCGGGTGCGTGTCTCAGCAGTGAATGCAGCGGGAGCCGGGGCGGCCAGCTCAAAGCCAACGGCACGCGTTCCCGCCGGGCTCTAGGCCTGGGAAAGCGCTGCTGCGAGGCGCCGACACGTCTCCTCGGAGCCGGCTGCCGCAACGCGCGAGCGCTGCTCCAGGTCGAGGGGCGCTGCGCCGAACGGCTCGTCGCCATCGAACAGGTCGATCGCCAGCCCCACCTCGCGGCAGAGGAGCTGGCCGGCTGCGATGTCGACCGAGCGCGCCGGCTTGAGCGAGCAGACGGCGTCCACGCGCCCCGCAGCGAGATGGCACAGCGAGAGCGCGAGCGAGCCCATGATCCGGAGCCGGTGAGCGAGATCGGCCACCTTCGGGGCGTCACGGGCGACGAGCGAGGTGCGGGTCGCCTCGAACGAGAGGATCTCGATCTCGTCCTTCGGCTTGACCGAGCCGAGAGGGTCGCCGTCTAGCCAGGCACCCTCGCCACGTCGCGCCGTCCACTCCTCGCGGGAGCCGAAGTCGTGGACGAAGCCGAAGATGACGTCGTCCATCGTCTCGGCCTCCGCCACCGCGATGGAGAGGGAGAAGAACGGAATGCCGCGCTTCGCATTGAGCGAGCCGTCGATCGGGTCGACGACGACGAGCGGCAGCGCCGCTCCGCCGAGGCGGCCGATCTCCTCGGAGACGACGGCGCCCGCAGACTCGCGGATCCGCGCGAGGATCGCGTCCTCCGCGGCCTTGTCGATGGCCGTCGTCTCGTCGCCGCCGCGGCCTTCGCCGACGACCGGCTCGCGCTCGGCCCGGGTCGGCAGGCGCGCGAGCACCGCGTCCACGTCCGCCACCGCCGCGCGGGAGAGCTCCAGCCAATCAGTCAAGTGGCAGCATGAGCAGGCCGGAGGTGAGCTTGGGGTAGAAGAACGTGCTCTTTTGGGGCATCACGTCGCCGCGGCGCGCGACCTCCCACACGTCCTCGATCCGCGTCGGGCGCAGGAGAAATGCCGCCTCCGCTTCGCCGCGGTCGACCGCAGCGACCGCCTCCTCGCGGCGCGGCGTATAGGTCAATCCCGTCGGGGTGGCCTGCTCGACCAGCTCTGGATCGAGCCCGTTGCCGTCCAGGAGCTCGTAGCCGCCCTTGCGGTAGATGACCGGCCCGGGCAGATCGCCGCCGGGGGGGTCGATCGGCGTGCCTGAAGCCGCGCCGGCGCTCTCTGCGACCCGATGGGTCGGGAAGATCGTCAGGCCCTCCTGCCCGGTCGGAACGATGACGGCTAGCAGCCAGGGCTCTCCTGCCTCGAGCGTCGTCTCGTACCGGTGATGGCCGTCGGCGATGAGCAACTGCGAGTCGCGGATCTCCTCCGCGAGGGCGTCGCCGAACTCTGCGTCGAGTCGCCAGAGGCTGTCGCCGCCGCTCTGCAGCTCGGGGTCGCCCAGCCCGTCGATCTCGATCGTGCCGTCCCAGAGGAAGAAGAGCGGCTCGAGCTGCGTCCGCGTCGCCTGGAGGAGCCGCAGCCGGCCCTCCTTCGGGCCCGCGTGCGTGCGCTCGTGCGGGAGAACGACCCGGTTCGCGTACGGCTCGGCCTGGAGCGCCGCGACGAAGCCCTCCCGCCGTCGCTCGACTCCGTCGGGTCCGACGTACTCCTGCGCGAGCCACCAGAACGCCGGCTCCTGCTCCTCGACGAGCACGCCTCCCTCCCGCCAGTCCGCAAGCTCCTTGGCCGCATCCTCCTCGGACTCGGGCAGGGTCAGGTGGACCACGTTGTACGGGCTACGCGCTAGGAGCGCCTCGCGTTCCTGCGCCCCGATGACGTCGTACGGCGGCGCGACGAGCGACTCGAGGGGGCCCGCGACAGCCGGGTCGTAGCGGAGCGCGCGGAACGGCCGTACGACTGCCACGGCACTGACCGTACCAACCGGACCGCCTCGGTACCGCCGCGGCGGCTCGTCCGCGCGACGACCGGCGACCCTTCGGCCCAGGCGCGGCCGCCGAGCCGGAAGACCTCGGCGACGAAGATGGCGAGGAGGCTGGCGCCGACGGAGACGCCGCGCCACACGACGCGTCCCGTCCAGCGGAGGCGCAGTCCCAGGTCGCGCCTGCGGTCCGGCGTCACCCGTTGGCGCCGGTCGACCACGAGCACCTCCTCGGAAGGGACAACGGCAATGACGGCCGCCGTCGGCACACGCCGCACGCGTCTCCCCGTCCGCACCTCGAGCATGGTGGGGGCGTAGGGGTCGTCCTCCGCCAGGATTCGCTCGACCGTGCCACGGCCCCCGCCCGAGAGGGAGAAGCCGACGCAGTGGGCGAGCCAGTAGCGGGTGACGGGGCTCGAGGCGTCGAAACGCCTGCTCTGGCGCATTGCTACCGCCATCCACGCAACGGTCCCCGGTGACCCGTCATGCGAAACTCTCGGTCGTGACCACGATCGCCGAGCTCGAGGAAAACCGCACGGTTGAGGGCGTTTACGCGGTCGCTCGGAAAGAGCGGCTGCGGACGCGGAACGGCGCGACGTATCTCGCGCTCGAGCTCGTCGACACGAGCGGCCGGATCGGCGCCCGGGTCTGGAACGACGTCGACCTCCTCGACGGGCGCTTCGCGACGGGCGACGCGATCCGTGTTCTGGGGCGCGTCGAGCGGTTCCGGAACGAGCTCCAGGTCGAGGTACGGACGCTCGAGCCGGCGGACGGGGTCGATCCTGCGGGACTGACGCCGGGCCTGCGCCGGGACGCGGATGAGCTCGACGGCTTCCTCGAGTTCCTCGTCGGCGAGGTCCACGACGGGGGGATCCGCACGATCGTCTCGCGCGCACTCGCGGACGCGCCGTTGCGCGCGTATCCGGCGACGCCCGACGGCCATCACTCGTACGCCGGCGGCCTGCTCGAGCACACCGTCGGCGTGGCGACGCTCTGCCGCGAGCTCTCACAGATCCACCCGCGCCTGCGTGGAGACCTGCTGCTGGCAGCCGCGCTCGTGCACGACATCGGTCGCACGCGCGAACTCGGCCGGCCCCCGGTCTTCGCGCAGACCGAGGAGGGGCGACTGCTCGGTCACGTCCACCTCGGGCTCCGGATGCTCGAAGACCTGGACGCTCCAGCGGAGCTCTTGCATGCCGTCGCCTGTCACCACGACGCCCGCGCCGCGCGCACCGCAGAGGCGGCAGTCCTGTACCAGGCGAACCAGCTCGACGCCGTCGCGGCGACCCGCCCCGTTCCGGATTGACCGGCGTCGTACTCGCGCTCGCCGCGAGCCTCTCGTGGGGCATCGCCGACTTCGGCGGCGGGATCGGCGCCCGGCGCGTGCACGTCGTGTGGGTGCTCCTCGTCTCGCAGCTTGCCGGGCTCGCGCTGGCGGGAACGCTGGCGCTCGCGATGCAACCGCAGCCGCCGAACGGCCGCCAGCTCGCCTGGGGCGTGTTCGCCGGCGTCATGGGCGCGATCGGGCTCGGCGCGTTCTACAGCGCCCTCGCGATCGGCACCATGGGCATCGTCGGGCCGATCTCGGCGACGGGGGCGATCGTCCCGGTGGCCTACGGGCTGTCACGTGGCGAGCGTCCGTCCGTCCTGCAGGGGATCGGGATCGTCGTCGCGGTCGTCGGCGTGGTCGTCGCGTCGCTCGAGCCGTTGCCGGAGGGCGCGGGCCGGAGGCTCGCGACCGGCGTTCCGCTGGCGCTGATCGCGGCGCTCGGCTTCGGCTCGGCGATCCTCGGCCTCAACCGCGTGTCGCAGGCCGGAGTCGTGTGGGGAACGCTCACGCTGCGGCTCACGGTCGTCCCGCTGGTCTGCATCGCGGTGCTGCTCGTGCGTCCCGCGGCGGGCCGTCTGCGCCTGACCCTTCCGATCCTCATCGCGTCCGGGCTCTTCGACACGGGCGCCAACCTGCTCTACGGGGCTTCCGCCCGCCGCGGACTGATCAGCGTCGTGTCGGTGCTCGGCTCGCTCTATCCGATCGTGCTCGTCGTGCTTGCGCGCCTCGTGCTGAAGGAGCGGATCGCCCGGCCTCAGCTCGCCGGCGTCGCGGCCACGCTGACCGGCGTCGCGCTCATAGCGGCAGGCTAGAGGCTCATCCGCCGAGTGTCGCCCGGAGCTGTTCGATCGCCTCGGGCACGAGCCGGTAGAAGGCCCACGTCCCGCGCCGGCTCGACTCGATGAGCCCGGCCTCGCGCAGCACGCGGAGGTGGTGGGAGACCGTCGGCTGCGCGAGATCCAGCGTCGCGTTCAGGTCGCAGACGCAGACCTCGTCGGCGGCGGCCAGCCGGTTCACGATCGCGACGCGAGCCGGATCGGAGAGCGCCTTGAAGCGGGCAGCGAGCGCCTCGCGCTCGTCGGGGGCGAGCGCCGGGGTGGCGGGGCCGCAGCAGAGGTTGGGAAGAACGGGAAGCGCTTGCATTGACAGTCATCAATGTATCATCATCGATCGTCATCGATGAAAGGAGACGCGATGCGCGGCGAATGTTGCGACGGTTGCTGCGGCGACACGGGCTGCTGCTAGCCCGACGTGTCGGCGGGGGCGTACGACCCCGCCGGCGCCTAAACGTTGAAGCGGATGTTGAGGACGTCGCCGTCCTCGACGACGTACGTCTTCCCCTCCAGGCGCTGCTTTCCCGCCCGCGCGGCCTCCGCGTGCCCGCCTGCCTCGACGAGGTCGTCCCACCGCACGACCTCGCAACGGATGAAGCCGCGTGCGATGTCGGAGTGGATCGTCTCCGCGGCGTCGAGCGCGCTCTTGCCGCGCCGCAGCGTCCACGCCCGCGTCTCCTTCTCGCCCGCGGTGAAGAACGTGATCAGGTCGAGCGTCTCCGCGAGCCTGCGCACGACCTCGCCCAGCGCCGACTCGCCTCCCCCGCGGAACTCCGCCGCCTCCTCCGGCGACAGCTCCGCAAGCTCCGCCTCGAGCTGAAGGTCGATGCCATCGGCACCGTTGATCAGCTCGAGCAGCGGCTTCGTCGTGAGCGGGTCCAGCTCGGGCGGCAGCTCGCCCTCCCAGTCGGCGAGCGTGCGGCCGGCGTCGAGATGCGCAAGCAGCCGTTCGAGCTCCTCCGCCTCGGCCCTTAGGCGCGCATCCCCCGACTTCGCCTGCTTCGCCACTCGCTCGAGCCGGCGCTCGACGTGGTCGCGGTCGGCGACGAGCAGCTCGAGCTTCAACGTCTCGAGGTCGTCGGCGGGAACGCGGGTGCCGGAGAAGCCGTCGAGGACGACGAGAAGCGCGTCGACCTGTCGCAGGTTGCCGAGCAGCGCCGGGCCTGTCCCGGGAACGTCGACCACGCGCACCGCCGCGGGCGTGATCTTGCGCGCCCCCACGGTCGCCGCAACGCGGTCGAGCCGCTCGTCCGGCATCTGCGCCATCCCGACGTGCTCCTTGCCGGAGCCGTGCGTTTCCGCCCGCGTGAGCGCGCGGAAGAGCGTCGTCTTCCCCGAGCTCGGCAGCCCCACGATCCCGACCTCCAGCGCCACGCGCGGAGGCTAGCGGGGACTAGGGCGCCTCCTGCTGCTGAATCTGCTTCTGCAGGGAGACGAGCGCGCGATGCTGGAGCGACTTGATCGCGCCCTCGGTCTTGTCGAGGATCGCCCCCACCTCAGCGTTCGGGAGGTTGAAGACGAACTTCAGCGTCAGCACCTGTTGCTGCTCGGGCGAGAGCCGCTCGATGAGCTTCAGCATCGACTCGCGCCCGATCGTCTGCATCGCGGCGAGCTCGGCCGACGGCTCCTCTTCGCCGGGCGGCTCCGGCACCTCCTCCTCCGGCTGCCACCGGCGGCGGGCGCGGAAGTGGTCCATCGCGAGGTTGTGCGCGATCCGGAACAGCCAGGCCGAGAACGGCGCCGACTGCCACTTGAAGCTGCCGATCTTCTCCAGCATCTTCAGGAAGGTCTGCGTCGTCAGGTCCTCGGCGTCGTGCCGGTTGCCGACGCTGACGTGGAGGTAGCTGTAGATCCGGTCGAAGTGGATCAGGTACAGCTCCTCGAGCGCGTCGCGGTCGCCCTCCTGGCCGCGCGCGACGAGCTCCCGCACATGCTCGGGCGAGTCGCGCGCAGGCTCACGCTCGGCGGGGGTAGTCATCCGGCCTTCGTTTCCCCCGGACTCCGGCGAAGCTAACTCGCGAACCCGACGCGGCCGGCCCGGACGACTCGCTTGTAGTACGCGACCTGCGAGACGACGACGTGCAGCGGTCCGTCCTCGGTGTCGAGCACGACCACCGGGCTGCCCGCGCCGGTCGAGCCCAGCGCCGCCTCGAGCTCGTCCGCCGAAAGCGCGTCGACGAAGCTGCCCACGATCTGGCCGCCGACGAAGCCGATCTCGATGCGCACACGCTCCTCCTCAGCCAACCGCTACCACCTCCGAAAGCACGCCGTGTACCGAATCTGGATGGACGAACGCGACCTCGAGACCGAACATGCCGCGCCTCGGTGTCACGTCGATCAGCTCCGCACCCTCGCCCGAGAGGTGAGCGAGGGCGGCCCGGATGTCGTCGACCTCGTACGCGACGTGGTGCATTCCCGGGCCTCGGGTCGCGAGGAAGCGGCCGACCGGGGTGTCCTCGCCGAGCGGTCCGAGCAGCTCGAGCCGGCTCTCCCCGACACGGATCGAGACCGCCTCGACGCCCTGCTCCTCGACGAGGGACCGCTGCTCGAGCCGCGCCCCGAAGAGCCGTCTGTACGTGTCCAACGCCCCGTCGAGATCCTCGACGGCGAGGCCCACGTGATGCACCGAGCGAGGCGTCTCCACCCGGCGATCGTATTTGAAAGACTCGCGCCCACGATGCGCGTCTCGACCCTCGCCCTGGTCCTGGCGGCTCTCGTGCTCGCCGGGTGCGGCAGCAGCGGCAAGAAAGCCGAGAAGCCCAACGGCGAGGCGTCGAAGCCTCCGGCCCGCGTACTCGCCGATGCGAAGGCTGCGGCGACGAGCGCAAGCTCGGTGCACGTCTCCGGACATCTCGTCTCGAACGGGACACCGGTCACGCTCGACCTCACCATGGTCCGCGGCAAAGGCGCGAAGGGGTCCGCGTCCATCAACGGGCTCGATTTCGACGCGGTCCGGATCGGCGACACCGTGTACATCCACGGCAGCGACGACTTCTACAAGCAGTACGCCGGAGCGGCGGTCGCCCAACTCCTCCACGACAGGTGGATCAAGGCGTCGACCAACCAGCCTCAGTTCCGCACTTTCGCACCGTTGACGGACGTCGGCGCGCTCCTCACCGAGGTCAGCAAGAACCACGGCAAGCTCGTCAACGACGGCGCGACGACCTACCGGGGCCAGCAGGTCGTGGCGATCCGCGACACCTCGGACAACAGCAAGCTCTATGTCGCAGGAACCGGCAAGCCGTATCCGGTCGCCCTCGTCGGCGGCAAGAAGGGTCAGACGGGGACGATCGCCTTCGACGACTGGAACAAGGCCACGTCGTTGAGCGCTCCGAAGAACGCCATCGACATCTCCCAGTTCGGTGGCTGAGAGCCTCTAGGTGAGAGTGTCCGGGCGTTCGCTCGCGACGATCCGCGGCACGCCGACGGACTCCGAGGCGCTCGACTCGGCCTCGACGTCTGCGACCAGCTCGAGCAGCTCGTCACGGACGAGCGTCTCCTTCTCGAGCAGGGCAGCCGCAATACGATCGAGCGGCGCCCGGTGCTTGCGCAGGAGTCGGGCAGCCTCCTCGTAGGCGCCGTCCGTCAGGTGCGCCTGCTCCTCGTCGCGCACCCGCTTGGTCGCCTCGGAGAGCGCGTAATTGTCTGCCCGCATCGTCCGCGAGGAGACGCTCTCGGACATGCCCCACTCGAAGACCATGGCCCGGGCGATCTCCGTGACCTTCTCGAGGTCGTTGGCGGCGCCGTTCGTGACGCGGCCGAAGACGACCTCCTCGGCGGCGCGGCCGGCGAGCGCGACGATCATCCGGTCGACCAGCTCCTCCTTCGTGTGGAGGTAGCGGTCCTCCTCCGGGAGGTAGAAGGCGTAGCCGAGCGCGTTCCCGCGGGAGACGATCGTCACCTTCTGGAGCTCCATCACCGAGCCCATGAGGTGTGCCATGAGAGCGTGTCCGCCCTCGTGGTACGCGAGGATGCGGCGCTCCTTCTCCGTCAGCACTTTGCGCTGCTGCAGGCCCGCGACGACGCGCTCGAGCGCCCAGTCGAAGTCAGACTGGTTGATCGTGAGGTCGTTGCGACGGCCGGCCCTGATCGCCGCCTCGTTGCAGATGTTCGCGAGCTCGGCGCCGGTGAGCCCCGAGGTCTGCCGCGCCACGGTCACGAGATCGACGTCGTCGATGTTGAGCGGCTTGCCGCGGGTATGGACACGAAGGATCGCCTCACGACCGGCGAGGTCGGGCGGCGGCACGAGCAGCTGCCGGTCGAAACGGCCGGGCCGGAGCAGCGCGGTGTCGAGATCCTGAATCCGGTTGGACGCGCCCATCACCACGACCTGCTCGGAGCCCTCGAAGCCGTCCAGCTCGACGAGCAGCTGGTTGAGCGTCTGGTCCTGCTCGCGATTGAAGCCGTGTCCGCTGCGCTGAGCGCCTACGGCGTCGAGCTCGTCGATGAAGATGATCGCCGGCGCGTTCTTCCGCGCGTCCATGAACAGGCGACGGATGCGGGCGGCGCCAAGACCGGCGAACATCTCGACGAACGACGAGGCCGAGGCGCTGTAGAAGTTCGCGCCCGACTCGAACGCAACGGCCTTTGCCAGCAGCGTCTTGCCCGTTCCGGGGGGACCGTAGAGGAGCAGCCCCTTGGGCACCTTCGCGCCGAGCTGCTCGAACCGCTTGGGGTCGCGCATGAACTCGACGACCTCCATCAGCTCGCCGCGAACCTCCTCGACGCCGGCGACGTCCTCCCACGTCGTCTGCGATTTGGCGCCGTGGCTGATGTTCGCCGGCTTGGTGCGCGGCATCATCGCGACCGTCTTCCACAGGATCCAGGCGAGAACGAGGAGGAGCAGGAAGAAGGCCAGGGGGAGCCAGGTGGTGGCGAAGTCCGCCGCAGAGTGCAACCAGTCGCTCACCATCTCAGGCTCTCATCGGCAGCGACCACGGCATCCCTTAGCCGAACGATGCGGCCGCCTCCTCGGCCGTCGTCGTGCGCACGCCGAGCTCGCGCCACGACTCGATGCAGGCGGCTGCGCGCGACTCGTCGACCCCGCGCGCCGCGTCCTCGACGAAGGCGATGCGGCGGCCGCGGAGGAGGAGAGCGCGCACGGCTGCGTCGTCGCAGATCTCCGTGGCGACACCGAAGAGGAGGATCTCGTCGGGATCGAGGTAGTCGAGCATGGTTTCGGTGTTGGGGTTCGTGAACGGGTCGTAGTGCTTCTTCGGGATGAGGATCTCGCGGCGGCCGTCGAGGAGCCGGCGCAGGATCCCGTGGGGCACGGGCAGGAGAGGCAACGGCAGGGGCTCGAGTTGCTTCGTCTCCGGGATCTTCTCCGCGCCGCGCGTGCCGAGCAGGCAGTGCGGCGGCCACGTGGTGTCGAAGTCCGGCTGCTCCGAGATCTCGGGGTCACTCAGCTCGTGCTGGTCGGTCGACGCGACGTGGACAGCGCCTGTGGCGCGAGCGGCTTCCACGATCCGGCCCATGGCCGGCCTCGCCTCCTCGGCGCCGGCGAAGTACAGCTTCCCGCCAGGCTCGATGAAGTCGACCTGCGTATCGACATCCCAGAGGATCCTCCCGCCCACGCAGGCGTTCTAGCAGCCGCGGAGACAGGGCAAGAACAGCCACGTCATTGTGGCCGTGTCAGCGGAGGGCGCGGAGCGCGGGCTCGAGGCGTTGCCTTGTCGTGAGGACGCCTTCGAAGATGTCGCCGTGGCGGCGGATTCGTTCGAGCACGGCTTCCATCGTGAATGCGGTCGCGTCTAGCGACTCGTCGACCTCCTCCCACCGCAGCGGCGTCGAGACCGGGGCTCCCGGCCGTGGCCTCACCGAGTAGACCGACGCGATCGTCTTCCCCTCCCCGTTCTGGTTCGCGTCGATCAGGACGCCGCGGCGCTTCGACTTCGCCCACTCGGTGGTCACGAGCCCCCGATGCGTCCGAGCAAGCGCGCCCGCCACGATCTCGCAGAGCTCGCGCGTCTGGGTGTACGGGTACCGGCGCTCGACCGGCACGAGCACGTGCATGCCGTCGGCGCTACTCGTCTTTGGGAATGAAGCCAGGCCGAGCGCGTCGAGCGCCTGCCTGACGAGGAGCGCGACCTGGACCACCTCGCCGAACCCGACATCCGGCGAGGGGTCGAGGTCGAAGAGGACGAAGTCCGGCCGCTCCGGACGGTCGACGCGCGAGTACCACGCGTTCATGTCGATGCAGCCCATGTTGACCATCCACAGGAGTGCGTCCTCGTCGTTCACGATCGGCGCGTCGATCCAGCGCTTCTTCGGCGGCCGCTCGCGCGTCGATACCTGCACGTGGAAGCGCGGAATCCAGTCCGGCATCCCCTTCGGCGCGTCCTTCTGGAAGAACGCCTTGCCGTACGCGCCGTCGGGGTAGCGGCGCATCGTGAACGGACGGTCGCGCAGGTGCGGCACGAGCACCCCCGCCACAGCGCGGTAGTAGTCGAGCAGGTCGCCCTTCGTGATGCCCTCGTCCTCCCAAAAGAGCTTCTCGAGGTTGGAGAGCTTGACCTTCCCCTCCTGAGCCGCCGCCGGCCGCTCCCGATGCACGTCCGCCGCCGGCTTGTCGTCGCGAAGGCCCTGGAAGGACGGCGCGCGCAGGTGCCCGTCGTGCGTCCACTCCGCGAACTCCACCTCGGCGACGAGCTTCGGCTCGACCCAGACGATGTCGCCCTTCTTCACCTTCGGCATCTTTGGGACGACGGGAAACGGCGACTCCTCCCGCCGCAGCGGCTCGAGCTTCGCCAGCAGCTCGTCGATGTCGTGGTCCTTGAAGCCTGTCCCCACGTTTCCGACCCATTCCCATCCCTTGCCACGATGGACTCCCATCACGAGCGCGCCGAAACGGCCGCTCCGCCGGCCCTGGCCCTTCGTGTAACCGCAAATCACGAACTCCTGCCGCCCGTGCGTCTTGATCTTCAGCCAGTCACGGCCACGCCCTCCCTCGACGTACCGCGACGACACGCGCTTCGCAACCACCCCTTCGAGGCCCTGCTCCTGTGCCGCCTCGAACAGCGCGTCGCCGTCCACGAAGGAGCCCGAGAGCTGGACGACCGGATTCCGCGCCAGCAGCTTCTCGAGCCGCGCCCTCCGCTCGCTCAGCGGCAGGCCGATGACGGGCTCACCGTCGGCCTCCAGCAGGTCGAACACCTCGTACGCGAGCTGCGTGCTCCCCCGTTGCATCGCCGAGAAGCTCGACCTGCCGGCCGAGTCGAGCGCGACGACCTCGCCGTCGACGACCGCATCCGGCGTGCGGAGCGCCTGCACAAGCTCCTTCGCCACGACCGCGAACCGCTCCGTCAGGTCGTTCCCGTTCCGGGAGAGGAGCTTCGCCTCGCCGCCGTGGACGTAGCCGACGGCGCGATAGCCGTCCCACTTCGGCTCGAACTCCCAGCCCTCTCCCTTAGGAAGCTTCTCGGTCAGCGTGGCGAGCATCGGCCGATAGGTGCGCGGCGCCTGCCCCCGGGACACCGTCCCGTCTTCGCGCTTGCGGAGGATGAGCCAGTTTTTCTCGTCGCCGGAGAGATGAGCCGGGACGAGCGCCCAGGTCCCGTCGAGGCGCTTGCCGTGCAGCCGCACCGTGAGCCCGCCGTCGTTCTTCTCCTCGAGCAACTCGTACGTCCCGTGGTCCCAGATCTCGACGGTGCCCGCGCCGTAGTTCCCCTTCGGAATCTCCCCCTCGAAGCTTCCGTACTCGAGCGGGTGATCCTCGACGTGAACCGCGAGATGCTGCTCGCCGGGCTCGAGCGGAACGCCCTTCGGCACCGCCCAGGACGCGAGCACGCCGTCGCGCTCGAGCCGGAAGTCGTAGTGCAGCCGCCGGGCATCGTGACGCTGAACGACGAAGATCGGATCCTT
>Ga0070713_100000666_pt1 | contig 21969 bp, 21 predicted proteins | sample LARL82metaG_FD_65465 | JGI IMG/M metagenome (GOLD analysis project Ga0070713, IMG submission 65465) | Corn, switchgrass and miscanthus rhizosphere microbial communities from Kellogg Biological Station, Michigan, USA - LAR L8-2 metaG | ecosystem: Host-associated > Plants > Roots > Rhizosphere ...
TTACAACCGAGGAGGGAAAAGGCAGTTGTTTCCGGGTGGATCTACCCATGTTGAAGCAGTCGCTCAAACCCGACCTTGCCATGCACAGCTGAGTCTCATTTGTAATTATGACTGGCGTCCCCTGGCGTGTGAAAAACGAGACTAGAGTGTGACTAGCCCTTTCTAATTGCCTCGTGCCACGGCATTTGCCGCGGGCGCTGAGATCGTGACTGAATCCGGTTCCGTCCAGACTGCTTTGCCGGTTGTCAAATCCAAACGATGCATGGTGATCTTGACGCTGCCTCGATCAACCTGCACCGCAAGGTAGTGGTAATTCACTTCCTTGCTCTGGAAGGGATCGCCGGGGGCGCGTTCGATGGGATACGCATGCGCTCCCGCGCCGCCGCTCACCAAGTACATAACTCCACCGTGTTCGTGGCGTTCGTAATTGTGGACGTGTCCAGAAAAAACGACGATCCGCGCCCGCAGGTTTTGTTGTCGTGCCTCGAGCATCTTGGCCATCGCTAGCTCCGGCGAACGTGCGGAGTGTCCTCCGCCGAACATCTTCATGTCCGACGAACTCGTGTAGGGAGGATGATGAAGAAGAATGAAGACGAAGTCTACATCGCCAGGAAGGCGGTCTAGCTTCTGCTTTAGCCATAGCCCTTGCGGGCCCGAGGTTTCATCGAGCGAACTGTCCAGCACCAGCATCAGCGAGTTCGCGGCACGGACAGAATAATAGCGGCTGTTTTTAAGCTCAGGGAAGCGTTCGAAATAATTGGCGAGCGCAACTTTTTCATTGCCATGAAGATCGTGATTGCCTAAAGCCGGATAAACAGGGATATGCTTCTCTCGCCACACCGAAGTCTCGCTATCCCAGATCTTCCAGTCCTCCTTGTTATTGCCGTCATAGACAATGTCACCTCCAAACGAGACAAAGTCAGGACTCGTCTGAGCAATCGCTTGCACCAATGCCTGCCGCACCGCGGGATTCGCCGCTTCAGTATCCCTGGGATCGTGGAAGCGCGAATCTGCATAAGTGACAAAATGGAAAGGCGTGCTGACCTGGAGTCGCAGATCTACTGGCTCAGGCGTCGGCTGAGATGTCGCCGCTCCCTGTGAGTGCGACCGCGAGCAAGCAATGCATCCAAGAAAAAGAATAATAACCGGAAATTTCTGCAAAAGCTTCATTTAGGGGCCCCTACCACTACTTCAAAATTGTCTCACGTCCGTGTTTGCGAGAAATTCGCGACGACACAAGAATGATGATTCTTAAGAACGATGCGCAACAAATACTGCGGGCAAGGCGAGATCTTTCGATCAGCCCTGCCGCAAATTAGAACCGGAATCGAAGCATAAACTGAAGCTGACGCGGCAACCCCGTGCCTGTATTCGGCGACGCCTTGTTGTCATTGTTATTGTTGAAGTTCACGGTCGAGCTGATGATTCCGAAATTGCCGGGGTCCGCGAGGTTTGTAACAACGTTGCCGACCATCGCTCCCTGATTGTAATTGAGAGTCAGGACGCCGGGATCCGCGAGTTGAACATGGTTGAAGATGTTGAACGCTTGAATACCCAACTCCATCGAAGCGCGCTCCGTGAGCTTGGTTTCTTTCGAGAGCGCTAGATCGATCTGCCAGCTATTCGGGGCGCGAACGACTCCGTTGGGAGCATCTCCATACCGCAGGAAATTTCCATTGGCGTCAACCGGCGGCGCCTGGAACGCAGCGAGATTAATCAAGGGCACACCGGGAGTGTTTGGAGTGCCGGGACGAGGGTTCGATATAGTGAGCGGCACGCCCGGAATAATGTCGGGCCGCTGGTTCGTTTGATCGTTGCCGTCGGGAAGCAGATAGGTGCTTGCGAAACCACCAGGGAAAAACGGATTGTTGGGATTTGCAATCGGACTGCTCAGGTCCATTAGCACGGTCAGCGGATGACCGGTGTGCCACAGGCCAATACTGCTTAGGCTCCATCCCCCGATCACCTTGCCAATCGCGCCGCCACTATTCAAAAAGTCCTTACCCGGGCCGAACGGGAGTTCATAAACGGCATTTACCGCGATATTGTGCCGGACGTCAAAAACGCTCGGACCTCTATCGCAACTGAGACAATTCACGTTCTCCGGCCCGCTCGATTCGCCGCCCCCAACCGACCCGTCATTAATGGAGTGAGACCATGTGTAACGTGACTGGAAGGAAAGACCCTTTGTGAAACGCCGCTCCAGGGAAACACCCAAGGCGTTATAGCTGCTAGCTCCGATATCGCTCTTCCTATCCACGGAACCGAAAGGATCGGACGAACTCACGCCGGGCTGATTCGGATCCGGAAGGTAATACTGATCTAGAGGCCTGACGCAATCCGTGGCCACAGAGAGCGGTTGTCCCGGCAATATGTTCGGCGTAAGAGGAGACGAGCAGAGATTAACCGCTCCGCGTGAAAATAGTCGCACTCCGCGACTACCGAGATACTGCATCGAGAACAAGAAATTCGCGGGCAGTTCCTCGTCAATGGTCAAGCCCCACGTTTCCGAATAGAGATCGCGCCTGTCCTGACGCTGCAACGCGCGCGGGTGGGAACCCGCTTTCGTGGCACTGATGCTCGAAAGGTCGGGTGTGGTTTGCTCAAAGGCCGGGCTCAACGTAATGCCCGACGCAGTCTTTATGCGGAAGGTATCGCTCTCCAGGCCGGCGTTCAAGTCGTCATTCTGTGCCGCGCCATGATAGATGCCGAAGCCCGCACGAAATACGGTCTTGCCGTGAAGCGCACTCGGCGCCCAAGCCAGGGCGACTCTGGGATCAAAGTTCTTGTAGTTCGGATTGTAAAGAGCGGGATCCTTGGGACAGGGCGGGGTGTTAATGGGACCTAGGTCAGGCGATATTGGCGGTACATTAAACGACCCGGATCCGAGGCAGACGCCATGGAATTGATTAAGGTCGAAGACTGTTGTCCGGTTGGTCGCTTCGTTGGCGACACCGTAGTATTCCCAGCGAAGTCCCGCGGTCAGCGTAAGTGTCGGCGTCGCTTTCCATTCGTCCTGGACGTACGGCATATAGAACGTCCGCCGCAACCGGTGGCAACACCACGGGGCGTTGAAAGTGATGTTGTCGAGTGTCGCCGACACTAAAGACGGATCGTCGCTGAAGTTCAGGACATTGTCCGCGGTTTGTCCCTGGTTCAGGCGGACCCGGCGAATCTCCATGCCCGTCTTGAAAGTGTGCCGCCCGTGCGTCCAGGTGAGGTTGTCAACCACACCATAGGTCGTCCCAACTTCGATGTCGGCGGTGTTGTCGTTCAGCGTTACAAAGTTATTCGTGACCACGGAGAACGGAAGTGCGCTCGCCTGCGGATTGTGAAACGGCGACCGGTTTACGTAAACCTTGGCCTCATTCAGGAGATTCGGTTTGAAGGTGTGCTGTAGCGCCAGCAGGTAATTCGCCGGATGATTTATGGTTTGAAGCTTATCCGCCGGCAAACTGCTGCCATTTGGCGCATTCACGAGGCTTATGTCGCGCTGGGCGTGCCCATAGAGCAATGTATTCTCATTGATTTTGTGATCGATTCGCAGCAGCCACGTGTCTTCGTGCACGGTCGTAGGTGTCGCGGCCGTGAGCTGATCGGCGTCAGCGTTCGTCGAGCTTGGTTGGAAGGCCGTATCCGGATAGGTGAAATGTGGCGCACATCCGTTAATGGCGCCGGTTGAGGCGCGCCACGGAAATGCCTCCATGATCGTGCACATTACCGGGCTGGTATTCAAAACCGATTGCTGAAATGCGGGCGCGGGCACCTGGAATTGCTGCGTAGTCGACTGCAACTGCCGCAGCCCCTCATAGCTAAGAAAGAAAAAAGTCTTGTTTTTGACAATCGGTCCGCCGACCGTCAACCCATACTGCCCCATGCGGAAAGGCGGGACGGCGGGATTACCGTTCAAGTCGTAGTCATTAAAATTCCGCGCGTCGAACACGGAATTTCTGAAGTAGCCGAACACCGTACCATGAAAGTTGTTTGTCCCCGACTTCGAGACCACGTCGATCTGGCCTCCGGCCTGAGTCCCATATTCCGCATCGTATAAGGCGCTGTTGACGCGGTACTCTTCGATCGCGTCCTGCGAAATCTGCAAGCGCGTTTGTGACTTCTGCGCCTGTTCTTGAATGCCACCCGCATCAACGCCATCAATCTGGAAGTTGTTGTCGTCCCGCGCGCGGCCGGCGAAGCGAATCGTTCTCTGATCGCCTCCTCCATCGTCCTGCGCAAACGGAGCCAGCAGCGTGAAGCTCGCCCAGTCACGTCCATTGTTCGGGAGATTCTCAATCTGATCGGTGCCAATCACCGTAGCGGCTTCGGCGGAAGTGCGGTTCGCAGCAGCGTTCGATTCGTTGACTTCTAGCTTTTCTGCCACCGCTCCGACAATGAGGCCAACATCCAATGTGCGCGTCTGGCCAACCTGCAATATCACATTCTCAATTACTTGGGCGCGGAAGCCTTTATTCACAACCGTGACGCGGTAGCGTCCGACCGCTAGGCCAAAGAAGTGGTAATAGCCATTAGAAGTCGTCCCCTGTTCGTATTCCAGGCCCGTTTCGGCTGCTGCAATTTTTACGTTGGCTCCGGCAATTGCCGCTCCCGAAGAATCGGTCACCGTGCCTTCCAGTTCCGCACGATCAATTTGCGCACGCGCCGTCGCACAGCAAATCAGCGAGAAAACAATCGAAACGAAGTACAGAGAAGTTATCTTCGAAGGGAAAACACCTATTGCGGGGGAATGGTTTGCCTTCATTAACTCAGCTCCTGTAACCACAATTACCTTCAAAACCGGATGAGCGATGCGATTCTTACGCAATCGAAATCTCGGCGGTTTGAAATGAACGGTGATTCTAGCGAGGCGCTGTTAAGGCTTTGTTAAAAAACCCTGCTTCGGATTGTGCCCGATAAAGGACAGAATCATGCTCGGAACCTGCTCCCAAGTCACAGTGGACTGGCACTTCAGTCTCGGATGAATTCCTCTCAGAACATGCCGTTTGTGCGGGCTGCCGCTTCTTCGGATCCCCCAATGTCCCGCAATACGTCGAATGTTAAGCGGCCATCACTTATCTCGACAAAAAGAATCCTTATATAAGGATACTTCATCTTATCCGGTGTCTGGCCCCGTACTCGGGCCGGCGAGCGTTCTACCGAGGAAATTTCTATGATTCGTAAACTGATTGTCACCGACAACGACACTGCAACAACCATTCTCCGCTTGGTGGTCGGAGTGATCTTCTTCGCGCACGGCGCCCAAAAGATGCTCGGGTGGTTCGGCGGATACGGCTTCACCGGCACCATGGGCTTCTTCACCGGCGTCATGCACATCCCAGCACCATTTGCGTTTCTGGCCATTGCGGCGGAATTCGTCGGCGGATTGGGTCTTATCTTCGGACTGCTCACTCGCGTCGCATCCTTTGGAATCTTTGCTGACATGGTCGTGGCCGTCGCCATGGTTCATGGTCACTTCGGCTTATTCATGAACTGGTCCGGCGCACAGAAGGGAGAGGGTTACGAATACCATCTTCTCGTATTGGCGACGACCGCGTTTCTAATGTTTCGTGGCGCAGGAGCAGCGTCCGTTGATCGCCTGTTGTCTTCCCCCGCGAGCAACAGGATCACGGCCCAGGCCCGGCCCCAAGCTGCCTGATTAGGAAAACATCTTGAAGATTAGGGAAACATTTTGAAGAAGAGCGATCGCATTACCGCACCTCGGCTCTGGCTGGTGATTGCAAAGAGTTATCGTGCGCTTAGTCTGCTGGCTGAGCGGAGTATCGCCAACACCGGACTATGCCTCACAGATTTCGCCGCGCTCGAAGCGCTCTTACACAAGGGTCCGCTCACGATCTCGGAGATCCAGGACAAGGTGCGCCTGGCCAGTGGCTCGATGACGGCGGCGGTTGATCGTCTCGAGAAACTCCGGCTGGTTGTTCGCAAGTCGAGCCCAAGTGATCGACGGGCGCGCGTCGTGGAACTCACAGCGCAAGGCAAGCGACTGGCGGCGTCGTCCTTCGAGCGGCATGCGAAGGATCTTGAGGCGCTCATGTCAGGACTGTCCGAGAAGGAGAAGGAACAAGTCTACCGATTACTTAAGAAAGTCGGGCTGCTCGCAGCGGAAAAACTTGAGGAACAGGAAACGAAGGTTAAGAAGAGTAAGGAACGAACTACAAACTGGATCACAGAGTAGGCGAGACCACGAGTCGACTTGGGAACCGCATCAGAGAGGAGAAAAAGGAAATGCTGAAAATCGGAATCATCGTCGGCAGTACACGACCGGGACGGAAAGCCGCGGCCGTCGCAAAGTGGGTGCACGACATCCTGAAGAACCGCAAGGATGCGGAGTTTGAGATTGTCGATATCGAGGATTACAAGCTGCCGCTCCTCGATGAGCCTGTACCACCTACGATGCATCAGTACAGCAAGTCGCACACGAAGACGTGGAGCGAGAAAATTGCGTCGCTCGACGCCTACATTTTCGTCACCCCCGAATACAACCATGCCACCTCAGCGGCGTTAAAGAATGCGATCGATTTTCTCTTCCGCGAATGGAACAACAAAGCGGCGGGATTTGTCGGATACGGCGGCGCTGGCGGTGTCCGAGCGGTGGAGAACTTGAGACTAGTGATGGGCGAAATCAAGGTTGCCGACGTGCGAGCACAGGTGGCGCTTTCGATGTGGACGGACTTCGAGAACTTCACGACCTTTAAGCCGCACGAACAACACGACAGGGCGGTACATGCAGTGGCGGACGAAGTGATTGCGTGGGGCGGAGCTTTGAAAGCTTTGAGAGCAACCCACTGAAAACGATAATCCGAACAGTCCGCCGTTCTCACTCAGGGACGGAAAGGAACGGGGCAATGATCACAGAGTTGGGCGAGACACAAATGCAAATTGGCATCGATAGCTTCGCAGCGGCATACGACGACGCGAGCCTTGCGGTCAGCGCGTCGGACCGTCTGCGCAACCTGGTCGAGCAGATCGAACACGCCGATCAGGTTGGTTTGGACGTCTTTGGAATTGGTGAACACCACCGCCGGGAGTATCTCGATTCCGCCCCTGCGGTCATTCTCGGAGCGGCAGCGGCACGAACCCAACGCATACGTCTCACCAGCGCGGTCACGGTCCTCAGCTCAGCCGACCCGGTCCGGGTGTTTCAGAACTTCGCCACTCTCGATCTCCTTTCGCAAGGCCGCGCGGAGATGGTCGTAGGCCGAGGTTCGTTCATTGAGTCTTTTCCATTGTTCGGCCTGCAATTGAAAGACTACGACTCGCTTTTTGCAGAGAAGCTCGATCTGCTCCTGAAGATCCGTGAGAACGAGCACGTTCACTGGTCTGGCAAATATCGGGCTGCCCTCACCGGCCAGGGCGTCTACCCTAGACCCATGCAAAATCCTCTGCCGATATGGTTGGGTGTTGGCGGCACTCCTCAATCGTTCGCACGCGCTGGCGCGCTCGGTCTTCCTTTAATGGTCGCAATCATCGGCGGCGAACCGCGACGCTTCCGGCCGCTGGTTGATCTCTACCGGGAAACCGGCAAGCGATTCGGATACTCGCCCGATCGCCTCAGAGTCGGCGTACACGCTCTCGGCTATGTCGCACCGACCACCCAACAGGCCATCGATGACTTTTTTCCAGGCTATGTCCGCGCCTTCGCCTCTGTCGCAAAGGAGCGCGGATGGCCCGCCGTCACCCGTGCCGACTTCGACGCGCAGCGAACCCCGGAGGGCGCACTGCTCGTCGGCAACGCCGAAGAAGTGGTTGAGAAAGTCGTTATGTACGATGAAGCCCTCGGCGGAATTTCCCGCCTCAGTTTTCAAATGAACGTGGCCTCTTTGCCTCATGCGAAGCTCATGCAAGCCATCAAAGCGATTGGCACCCGCGTCGCACCCGCCGTGCGCGAACGACTCGCAGCCGAATCCAACTTAAATCAGGCAGTTATCCGATGAGCACGCTAGCGCGCAAGCCAGCGTCCACCTCAAGCTGCCTTGGAGTTGCCCTCGGATTTCTCCAGGTGCCCACCAAATTGATACCGCATCGCGGATAAGAGCTTGTTGGCAAAGTCAGCCTCGCCCCGAGAACTGAATCGCTCGTAAAGCGCGGTGGTCAGAACCGGGGCTGGCACTGCTTCGTCGATTGCGGCTTTAATCGTCCAGCGTCCTTCGCCAGAGTCGGAGACATGGCCGGCAAACTTCGAAAGATTCGGATCTTGAATAAGAGCGCCCGCTGTCAGATCCAGCAGCCACGAAGCGATCACACTGCCACGACGCCAAACCTCAGCGATATCTCGCAGATTCATGTCGTACTGATAGTGCTCCGGATCGCGCAATGGCGTAGTTTCCGCATCGGCTGCGGAGTTTGCTTGTTTGCCGACGTTAGCGCTACGCAGAATAGAGAGACCCTCCGCGTATGCCGCCATAATTCCGTATTCCATTCCGTTGTGGACCATCTTGACGAAATGACCGGCGCCACTTGGGCCGCAATGCAGGTAGCCCTGTTCGGCCGTAGCACTGATCTCGCCCCGGCTGATCTCGTCCCGGCCTACGGTGCGCGGAATATCGCCCCTTCCTGGAGCGAGGGCAGCGAAAATCGGATCGAGCCGCTGGACGACCTCGGTCTCGCCCCCAATCATCATGCAGTAACCTCGCTCCAGACCCCAAACTCCTCCGCTGGTTCCCACATCGACGTAGTGGATCTTTTGGGGAGCGAGTTGCTTCGCGCGCCGGAGATCATCGACGTAATAAGAGTTTCCCCCGTCAATCAGAATGTCGCCGGCCTCGAGATGAGGTGAAAGATCGGCGATGGTATCGTCGACAACCGCCGCCGGCACCATCAGCCAGATCGCTCGTGGCTTCTCAAGTTTCTTTACCACGTCCGCCAGCGACGTGGCGCCGATCGCCTTTTCCTTGACGAGTTCGTTCACTGCTTGCGGTGTCCTGTTGAACACCACGCAGCTGTGACCCTTGCGGATCAGTCGCCGCACCATGTTTGCGCCCATCCTTCCAAGACCGATCATGCCCATTTGCATTGTTGTCTCCTTAGCACTAGTCCTTAATTCGTCCACACGCGCCGAGCCGCCGGCTCAGGCGTGCGCGCAACGAGAGCACCGGTCACGGCGCTGGCGCCGTCTGGCGGCGCGGCCCTACCGGCTCGGCTCGCCCGACGACAGGCTCCAGCCGCCGAATCTCTCGATATCGGAAACAGTCGACGAGGTGATCGTTCACCATGCCGACCGCCTGCATGTGCGCATAAACTACGGTCGAACCAACGAAACTGAATCCCCGGTGTTTGAGATCTTTGCTAAACGCGTCCGATTCACTTGAGGTCGCGGGAATCTGGCGCATTGCCTTCCACCTGTTGAGTTTGGGTCGTCCATCGACGAACCGCCAGCAATAGCTATCAAAACTCTCGAACTCTTCCTGAATTGCGAGAAGCGCCCGCGCGTTGCGTATCGCAGCTTCGATTTTCATCCGGTTTCGGATGATCGCTGGATCCAATATGAGTTTCTGGATTCGTTTCTCGGTATACCGCGCCACTTTCTCCGGATCGAACTCGCTGAAGGCACGGCGATATCCTGCACGCTTCTTGAGCACGATCGACCAACTGAGTCCTGCCTGCGCCGCTTCGAGCACGAGGAACTCATAGTGTTTTCGGTCATCGTGGACCGGCACACCCCATTCGCGATCGTGATACTGAAGCATAAGCGAATTTTCCATGCTGACCCAGGTACATCGTTTCGTAGTCATAAAGTTTAGACGTTGGTGGCATCGCCCTTAGAAACCAAGATCGCTCAGTCCCGGATGATCATCCGGACGGCGCCCTAGTGCCCAATGATACTTGCGCTCCGTCTCCTTGATTGGCAGATCGTTGATGGAAGCAAGCCTCAAGCGCATCAGCCCGTTCTCATCGAACTCCCAATTCTCATTGCCGTACGAGCGAAACCAATTACCGGAGTCATCGCGACATTCATAGGCAAAGCGCACGGCGATGCGGTTACCCTCGAACGCCCAAAGCTCTTTAATCAACCGATAGTCCAGCTCTTTCGTCCATTTGCGTTTGAGAAACGCGACGATCTCCCGCCTTCCATTCACAAATTCCGAGCGGTTTCTCCAGCGTGAGTCAACTGTGTAAGCCAGGGACACCTTTTCCGGATCACGAGAGTTCCAGGCATCTTCTGCCAGTCGAACCTTCTGAATAGCCTTTTCGCGCGTAAATGGCGGCAACGGAGGGCGTTGAGTTGTGGCTTGGGCGACGGACATCGCATTTCTCCTCTTCCACCTCTGATTCACCTCCGATGAAACGCGCGTTCGCGAATCAAAGGCACAGCTGCTCTTTTCCTAGCTGGTCCTAGCTGGCACGCGCCAAGCCATCGAGTTCCTGCATCCCGTTTGCGTCAATCTTTATTTCCGCCGCCGCCACATTTTCTTCCAGATGTTCGACCCTCGAAGTTCCCGGGATCGGCAGCATGACTGGAGATCGAGCCAGCAGCCATGCCAGGGCCACCTGCGATGGAGTAGCTTTCAATCGCGTTGCCACACGACTGATAGGACTGGCAGAACCTGACACACGACCGGCCGCCAGTGGGAACCACGGAATAAAACCCATTTTCTCTTTTTCACAATACTCCAGAACATCTTCCGATCCGCGGTCGGTGATGCTGTAACGATTCTGAACGCTCACAATCGGAACAATCTTCCGCGCATGCTGAATCTGTCGCACACTCACTTCCGATAAACCTATGTGTTTGATTTTTCCTTGCGCTTGCAACTCCTTCAGAGCGCCGAGCTGATCTTCAGCCGGCACCTTCGGATCGATTCGATGCAACTGATAAAGATCAATCCTCTCCAGGCGCAACCGGCGCAGGCTGCCTTCGCAAGCTGATCTCAGGTGCTCCGGCTTTCCGTTCTCAACCCATTGGTTGGGACCTGGCCGTTCAAAGCCGCCCTTAGTGGCGATCACCAGCCCTGCCGGATACGGGTGCAGCGCCTCCGCGATGATTTCTTCGCTCACGCCGGGACCATAGGAGTCCGCAGTGTCGATGAAGTTGATTCCCAATTCGACCGCGCGCCGCAAGACCCGGACGGCCTCGGCTCGGTCTGCAGGCTCGCCCCAAATTCCATCTCCCGTGATTCGCATCGCGCCATATCCCAGGCGTGTAACTCGAAGATCGCCTCCGATCAGGAATTCGCCAGCCTTTTTAGTGAGCGCCTGACTTCGTTGTACGTCTCGTTGCACTCCGAACTTGTGATTCTGCATATCTTTTCCCTTTCCAACTTCCAATGATGAAGATTGACGTGTCCAACTTCCCTTCTCCTTTGGAGTAGCCGGATGCCAGAGGCGTTGCAGGAAAAATTATCGCGTTACTGCGCCAGCAGCGCGGACCGCTTGCGCATCATCCCATTCACGGCTCGGGATCACCAATAGTTGGGCGAATCAGCCATCTTCCCGCGCGCCGGAATGGGCTATTGACTCCCAGGGCAGACCGTCCTAGACTCTGCACGCAGCGGGAGGAATCTAGACATGAGCCGGCTAGTTCTGCTCGGAACAACGGTGACGCTGGTGCTCGCGATGCCTCCCACTTCCGCCTTTTGCCAGGCAGCCGCAGAATCGGTTCTGCTCAACGGAGCCTCAGCATCGTCGACGGTCAAGGCGGGCTCGGCGCTGAATTCTGCTTTAGGCGGCGCAGGCAAGCGCCTAGGGGCTCGCATTCCACAGCTGTCGCAGCCTTCGCCAGGCGAAGTGCACCATCAATTGCTCCCGCAGACGCACACTCAGACGCAAACGATGGGAATGAAAAACAGCGCCGGCTCAGTCTCGCAACCTGGCCCCATGATTGTGTCGGTGCAGCGAGCTCACGCCGCTTGTGCTCCCGCCGCAGTAAATTCTGCTCCCACCGGGAACCCAGCCAAGACGGAATCCGCACAGGCCAATTGCCAAAGTGGACCACTCAAACCCGCGCCTCAGGACAAGTACAAATCCACCATCACCCTATCTCCCCCGAAGTAGACAGGGCGCGGTCTCCACAGCGTCCCCACCAGAAGCGGCTGTAGGTCGCGCGACTTGATTTTCTCCCGAAACTTCTCCGGCAAATAGGTGATGAGTCGACCGGCGAGAAGTGCCGTGTGAGAGTAGGCTCAAGCTGATTGCCTTTGGTGTCCGCTTCGTTATAAATTATGTTGAAGATCAACGGTGAAGGAGTTCACCGCCAACCGCTGTCCCATCTTTGAGCCGGGAACAGCTGATGACTCCTGACAAGCGGGCCTTGTCGCGGAGTCATAGTACCCGGCAAGAATCCGCAGAAAAACAAAGTCGAGGTGTCGAGTTTTGTGGGAATCCATGAAGTCAGCCTGTAATAAGGAAAGGAACACGACGACGTGCTCAAGTACTTGATGGTCGGAGTCGGAGGATTTCTAGGTTCGGTTTTGCGGTTTTGGCTGGGGAGCTTCATTGGGGGGAGATTGGGCGCTCGATTTCCCTATGGCACTTTTGTGATCAACGTCACGGGCTCTTTCTTGGTCGGCATGATTCTCACCGTGTTGGCCACCAAAGCGCACTGGAGTCCGAATTGGCGATATCTGCTCCCCATCGGCTTCATTGGGGGATACACGACGTTCTCCACATTTGAGTATGAAACGCTTCGCCTCTTTCAGGACGGCCAACTGCTTACGGCAATGCTAAATATCGCGCTGAGCGTGGTCGTCGGATTTATTGGTGTCTGGATCGGGGCAGTCGCGGGGAGCGTAATCCCGTGAAGACAGATACATTAGCGCGCGAGACAGCATAAGCGTGGCACTGGTGAAAGGCGCGTGCCGGGTCTGTGGAGTGTGATCACACTGGTGGGATACTAGGACGTGCGGCTGAATTTCTTGTCAGCCGGTGCTGTAGAGGAGGCAGGAAAGTGCTCACATCTGGACCTGCTAAAAAGGTCGCCATCTATGTTGCAGAGGACCAGCACTATCACGGGAGTGCAGCCTATGCGGCCATTCTGGATTTTCTGTTCTTTCGGGGTGTATCGGGTGCAACCGTGACCCGAGGTATCGCCGGCTTTGGTTCCGATCATCAAATGCACACGACTCGGCTCGTTGACCTTGCAACCCGTTTGCCTATCAAGGTTGAGTTCATCGAGACTGCGCAGAAAGTTGAGGAGTTGCTGCCCAAACTGCAAACGATGGTCGGCACGGGGTTGATTGAAATGCACGACACAACCATCGTGAAGCCCGCCGAGATAAAGAAAGAGCAAGCGGCTGTGCCCGAGAAGCCCGCGCTCAAAAGTGAAACCAAAGCCAAACTGATGCGGATTTACATCGGCGAGAACGACAAGTGGAATGGCAAGCCACTGTATGAAGGCATCGTGGGCGGTTTGCGAGCTCACGATATCGCGGGTGTCACCGTTTATCGTGGCATCTTGGGCTACGGCGCGAATCGGAGAATCCACAAAGATGCGGCGCTCAGTCTTTCACATGACCGGCCCATCCTGCTCTCTATCGTGGACACGGAAGAGAAGCTCAAGGCGTTCATGCCCATCCTGGATGAAATGGTGAATCAGGGTTTGGTGGTGCTTTCCGACGTGGATGTCATCAAGTATACCCGCAACAACGAGAAAACCGAACGGCGTCAGGAGACACGTGTATGAAACTCGAAGGCAGAGCCAAGATGCTGCGGATTCACTTCGGCGAAGACGACAAGTGGCATGGTAAGCCGCTCTACCAGGCAATTGTCGAGAAGTGCCGAGAGCTCGACATCGCCGGAGCAACGGTTTATCGCGGCGTTGAAGGTTATGGCGCCAGCACGCTGATTCATCGGGCTCACCTTTTGAAATCTTCCGACCGCCCCATTATGGTGTCTGTTGTAGATACGCACGAGAACATTAGCAAGCTCCTGCCTGCGTTGGATCAAATGGTCGACGACGGCTTAATCGCCATGTCCGACGTTGAGGTGATCAAGTACGTGCATCAGGAAGGCGTTCGTTCTCCGGCCTGAGCAAGCGCACGAGAAGGACAAGACAGGAAGTAGAGACGATTCGTCAACCACGGGAGCGGTGGCTTGGTGGCCCGTCTTCGAATCAATCTTTTACGTTCGGGCGTGAACGGCGGTCTTCGGGAGAAATTCCCCAGTTCGGCAGGATTTGGACAATGGAATATGCAATTAAAGCCGGCCTTTGTCGTCGCCTCTGGCGAAGAGTGAACATGACAGCAAGGAGATATCCTGTCAAAGCTCCAAGAAATCCTTCCGTGATTGAGAGGCTGTTGAATGTGCGCAAGCCCGTCAGAAGGAATCCTGTATACGCCATCGTTACCGTCCATAAAATCGCTCGAACCTTCATGGTGCCTCACATCTCGGTGGTGCGGCCTTGCGCGCGGCGGGGATTTTTCTCCTGCTGGCTTTCACAAGCTTGACGTAGCAGTTGGAATGGGCAAACCGAACTCGAATCGAGGCCAGGGCTTACGGCGTTCGTAGGCTTATTGCAGAAACAGCAAGCCATGAATTCGGGGGATTGCATGGGCTCAAAGTCCTTACTGGTAGCCGAAAGTACCATACTGGCGAGTGGTGGGCAATGACGAAAGATGTCCCAGGTACGGCAAACATAATACTTCGTGCAAATGGCGAACAACATGGCACAGCCCTGCCGTCTCCCCTGAACGATTCTTGGCGTGACATCTTTGTGATTAAGCGGAGTACCCTCTGCCCATGCCCCACCGAGACAGCCTTGATCGGCCGTCACGATTTTCCCTGCGTTGGTGGCAGCTGGCGGCGCTTGGCACTGTCATATTAGGACACTGCGACCCATTCATTTTGTTGACTTGTTCATCCCAGCGGGCCTAATATGCACACTCCATAAGGGGAATGCCCTGAGGAACTCGCTATTTTCGTTCACGTTCGGCAGGGTTCGGTCCCAGGAGCCTGGAAAAATGGTCCGCCCTCCGGTTAGTGTTTCGACCCGCCAATGCGCTTGTATTTCCGCCGTCCTGTTTTTGATGCCGATCGTCCTGGCATGGGCGGAACCTGCCAAAGCCCCAGCGGATCAACGCGAGGCCGTGGTCGCCATCGGCGACGTTCACGGTGACTTTGATGACTTTGTCACCATTCTCCAGCGCGCCGGGCTCGTCGACGCGCAGCATCACTGGACCGGCGGTCAGACTACCTTGGTTCAAGTTGGGGACCTCTTGGATCGGGGCCCGAAGCCACGCGACGTAATGGATCTTGTAATCTCCCTCGAAAAGGAAGCCCCGAAAGCAGGCGGACGAGTGGTCGCCTTGCTGGGCAACCACGAGATGATGAATATCATGGGAGATCTTCGCTATGTCACGGCGGAGAACTACGCCGCTTACGCGGACGGCAATTCCGCGGAGCGCCAGAAATCTGCCTACAAGGAGTACATGAAATGGCGCAATAGTCACGCACAGCTCTTAGCTGAACTTCCCCAGCCCATGGAACTAACTGAAGCGGAGTGGATGGCACGACACCCTCTCGGATTCGTCGAGCAGCGCGAAGCTTTCGGCCCGAACGGATCCTACGGTAAGTGGCTGCGCGAACACTCTGCTGTGGCCAAAATTGGCGACGAGATCTTCTTACACGGCGGAATCCATCCCAATCTGGCCCACTTGAAACTTGACACGATCAATTCCCACATCCGCGACGAAATCAAAGCCTTCGATTCGGCCAAACAAGGTTTGGTCGATCAGAAAGTGATTCTGCCTTTCTTTACTCTTCAGGAGATTTCTGCCACGGTGCAAGCGGAGCTCTCGGCTGAGCGCAAGTCGATTGTGCCCTCGGATCAGCAAAAGCAAGCCCGGCTCGTAGGGTTCCTGGGATATGGGGACTGGCTGAGCGTGCGGGTTGACGGTCCGCTGTGGTTTCGCGGTTACGACCAGTGGAGCGAAGAAGAGGGTGCCGCGCAGATTGGCAAAGTGTTGGAATCCTACAATGCGAAGCGAATCGTTGTAGGGCACACAGTTCAGAAGGGCGGGCGCGTCCGGCCCCGCTTTGACAACAGAGTGTTTTTAATCGACACCGGCATGCTCAGTAGTTACTATCCTGGGGGCAGGGCATCCGCCTTGGAAATACAGGGCGACGCTAAATTTACGGCCGAGTATACGGACCAGCGAGTGGTGTTAGTCGAACCTGCTGGGCCTTCGCTTCGAAGCGGAGCACCCCAGTAAGGTGCAGGATTTGCAGAGATCGATTGCAGAGATCTTGCAAGGGTTTCGGAAAGTCTGCTGTTCCACGAGTCGCCTTTGCCAACGGATCGGCGGAGATAAAAACAGGATTGCGAAGGGCTTTTGAGGATGAAACGGTGGATTGAGCGCTCGCTGAATATCCATCCCGGGGATCTGGGACGCGGTACTCTACTGTGCGCCTGCCTTTTCCTGGCGATCAGCAGCTACGTAATTGGTAAGGTGGCGGGTGCTGCCCTATTCCTTGCACGGTTCCCGGCGAAACAGCTTCCCTACGCGGACATTTCCAGTTCGGTGCTGGTGGCGCTTGTCGTAGCGGGCTACGTGCTGGTTGCGCGGCGGGTTCCTTTTCTCAATCTACTGGTCTGCAGCATGTTGTTCTTCGCCAGCAATTGTGCGCTGTTCTGGGGGTTTGCCCACTACCATTACAGTCTGACTTGGCTGGCTCCCGCGTTCTACATCTGGGTCAAGATTTTTGGGGTGCTGGCGCCGACGCAGATCTGGACCCTGGCGAACTATGTCTTGACGACGCGCGAGGCGAAGCGCGTGTTTGGGATGGTGGGCGCGGGCGCCATTGCGGGTTGGATCTTTGCCGGTCTCTTCTCCAAAACCATAGTCAAAACCTTCGGCACAGAAAGCTTGCTGCTGGGCATGGCTCTGTTTCTTTTGATTTGTTCCGGGCTGGTGATCCTGATCTGGCGCAGCGGACAAGTCGCCATCGGCGAAGCGCAGGAAACGGCGAAGGAAAGTGGCCAAACTGGCCCACGGAACATGAACCAAAGCATGCGGTTGGTGTTCTCCTCGCCATATTTACGGGCAATCGCGGCTGTGATCTGCATTTCTTCTCTTGTGACGACGTTGACGGGCTGGCAATTCCTGGCCATCGCGCAGCAGGTCTTGAAAAACAAAGACGCACTCGCGATCTATTTTGGAAACTTCAACTTCTATGCAGGAATAATTTCGCTATTGTTCCAGATGCTGTTCACGACAAGGTTCCTGCGCCGTTTTGGTATCGGGACGTCGCTGTTCGTGCTGCCCGCTACCGTGTTCCTTGGTTCGGCCGGCCTGCTGGTTTTTGGCACACTGGGCGCAGCGCTCGCGCTGAAAGGTTGCGACCAGGTGCTGCGCTATTCCATCGACAAGTCCACCACCGAATTGCTCTATCTTCCGCTTTCCGCCCGGATCAAGTTGCAGGTCAAATGGTTTATCGATACTGTAATCTGGCGCCTGGGCGATGGTCTTGCCGGGCTGGTCGTTCTCATTTTCGCCACCACCCTGCATCTGCCTGCACGTCAAATCAGCTGGATTGCGCTGCTGTTGGTCGGCGGCTGGCTGGTTGCAGTTTCTGTTGCGCGCCGGCAATATGTTGCTACGCTCAAGGAAAGTATCGGCCAACATCGAGTCGACGTCGAGCAAACCTCCACAGCGGTGCTGGACCGTTCGACTGCGGACGTGCTGGCTCTCAACCTTTCGGCATCCGACCCCAAAGACATCCTTTACGCGCTGAGCCTATTTGAGGTGGAGCGGCAAAGAGCCGTGCACCCCGGAGTCCGCGGCCTGCTAACCCACCCCTCCGCCGAGATCCGGCGGAAAGCAGTCACTATTCTTTCGGCATCCGGCGACAACACCGTGCGGCCGGACATGGAACAGTTGCTGCGCGACCCCGACCTCAATGTGCGCACCGAAGCTCTGCTTTACCTGACCTACCATGCACATGTGGACCCACTGGAGCTGATCGAGGGAGTGGGTGATTTCCCCGACTTCTCCGTGCGTTCGGCCATCGTGGCATTTCTGGCACGACCCGGCGAAGCCCAGAACCTGGAGACCGCGCAGGAGATTCTGGCTGCCATGGTCTGCGAGCAAGGTCCAGAATGCCAGCGGACCAGGCTGGAAGCGGCCCGGCTACTGGGCCTGCTCCCGGACTCTTTCGACCCGCTACTCTCGACGCTGCTCGCGGATGAAGACACCGCTGTCGCGCGGGAAGCGATCCGGTCGGTGGGAAAATTGCGCAAGCGGCGGCTGGTTCCCGACTTGCTGGATCGGCTATCCCATCGCGAACTGGGCGGAGAAGCAGCAAAAGCCCTTGGGGAGGTTGGGGACACGATCGTCGGAGCGTTGCGCGACCATCTCGGCGATTCCTCGGTAGCAATCGAGGCCCGAAGAGAGATCCCAGCCATACTGGTGAAGGTTGGGACGCCAACAGCGGCGAACGTGCTGATGGACAACCTCATGGAGAGCGACACCGCCCTGCGCTTTCGCATTATCAGCGCTCTCAACAAGCTCTGCAGCCTCCACCCTGAGATCGAGACCGACATCCAGACGTTGGAGACGGTCTTAGCTGCCGAGATTCTGGGGCACTACCGGTCGTACCAGATTCTGGACAAGCTCGGCGTCGCTGGGGACGGTCAAGATCCGGTAGTCCGCGCATTGACGGAGTCCATCCAGCAAGAGTTGGAACGCATCTTTCGTCTGCTCGGCCTTTTATATCCCCACCTTGATCTGCACGCTGCCTATTTGGGCTTGCAGTCCAAGAGTGTATCGGTGCACGACAACGCGCTGGAATTCCTCGATAACGTGCTAAAGTCCCAGCTACGGGATATGCTGGTGCCGCTCCTCGATGGCAAGATCACCGTGGGCGAACGCGCTCGCATAGCAAACAAGCTGGTACGTTCCACGATCGAGAACCGTGTAGATGCCGTCGCGGCACTCGTGTCCAGCGACGATCCCTGGCTGAAGTCTTGCGGCGCCTATGCAATTGGAACTTTCGGATTGAAAGCTTTAGAAGGTGAGTTGAATCGATGTCTTAATGATTCAGATCCGCTGCTGCGAGAGACGGCGCGGGCCGCAAAGCACCGCCTGGAGCAATCTGTGGCTAAAACATGAACTCGACAACCAGGCCTTTAGTACATTTGTCAGCACAATTCAGGGAGGGATATTCCGATGCAAATATTTCATCTGCAGTGCCGGATGCCAATTCTTGTAACGGTGGTTTGTCTGACTTTCCCCTGCCTGGTCATGGCCGCGGACGAGTCCACCCCCAACAAAGAGCAGATTAAGCATTTCCTTCTTACCGCCAAGGTGGTGAGCAGCAAGCAATCGTCCAAGGGCATCACCAGCCCCTGGCGGCTTACGCTGAGTGACGGCACATTGACACACGATGCTTCTTTCCAAAAGGTTGACGTACACAAAGCTTCGGTGACAATGGCCAGCGGCCGAACTGAAATGAACTTCGTGGATTCCTACAAGTACAACATCGCCGCTTATGCGGTGGCTGAACTAGTCGGCCTGGATGACATGATACCGGTATATGTGGAGCGCTCATGGAAAGGCGATCCCGGCTCACTGAGTTGGTGGCTGCCGGTGAAGATGGATGAGGACGAGCGCGTTAAGCAGAAGATAGATCCCCCCGACCCAGACTCCTGGGACAATCAGATGTACAAGGTAAGGGTCTTCGACCAATTGGTCTACGATGACGATCCCAACCTCACTAACGTCCTCATCAGTCCGGACTGGAAGATTTATAGGGTTGATTTCAGCCGCGCGTTTCGGCCCTCCAAGGACCTGCGGAACCCCAAGGACTTAGTACGCTGCGACCGACAATTGTTCGAGAAACTGAAGGTCCTGGATGCTAACGCAGTGGCGGAAAAAACCAAGCGCTATCTGACCAAAGATGAGGTGAAGGCCGTGATGGCGCGTCGGGACAAGATCGTGGCGCAGTTTCAGAAGCTGAGCGCTGAAAAGGGTGAGAAGGAAGTTTTCTACTGAATCATCCAGCCGTACTGAAGCATGGCGATTTACTGGACGATTTAGTGACTCCCAATAGCGCTCGTGCAATCGAGGCCTTGGATTGGACGCGCAGGATGTGAACGGTTCGCAAATTCGTAAGGGGCTTGCTCTTTTCAGACGCAAGGTCTATTGTGTTTTGCCACGCGTCTCAATCTTTCGAGTGGAAGCTTAAGGAGGAGGTCAACATGGTAAGAAAGTTATTCACATTGTTGTTCGCGTCTGTACTTGTGTTTGGGCTCTCGACACCAGTGTTCGCGCAGGAGGGCTCTAAACCGGCGGAAGGGAAAGACGTGAAGCAGGATCGTGTGGAGGGTGTTATCACCAGAAGCAATAAAGATAAGTCTACCCTGGTAGTTCGGAATAGGGGCACGAATGTCGAGAAGACAGTCCAGTACGACAGTTCGACCCAATGGACCAGTCAAGAGCACCACAGTAAAACAGTGAACAACATCGATGCCAGCCAGGTTCAGGACAATGATCGCGTGATCTGCCTGGGGACCTTTGACAAAGACGGCATACTGCACGCCACTTCGATCTCGAAGCGGCTCACCAGGTGAGTTCGCCTCCTCTGGCAGGTTGAAATGGGTTTTGCGCGAAACCGCTTCCCCTTCGGCGGCCGTTCTCCGTGACCGCGAAATTCTTCGTGGGTCGGTTGCGGCCGTCCATGAACGAGCCTAATTTTCGCCCTCCGCCGTGGGCGAAGACGCCGGCATTGTTTGACCAGGACGGCCACTTTACCGAGTTGCATCTCTGTCTGGTTAAAGAAGCGATCGATTTCCCTTGACGAGGTCACGCTTCCTTGCACTGCGATCGGCTTTCCGCCGGCCGCTTTGATCTTTTCAACTTTGATCTTCTCAACGATTCGATCTGCGGGTGAAGAAGTCGTGCTTCGTCCGATACACTCGTTTCTTCAATTATGGCTTAATCGCAACTGTCATACCGTCTGAAGGGTAACTTAGCAACGGACAGTTCGTTAGAAGGAGTTCCCTATGACTCGGCTCGCAAACGCAACAGAATCTCGCATCACCCCAATCGAGAAAGTAATCTACACCGCGAAAGCTCACGCCACGGGTGCCAAAGGAGGACCCCCCATGACAAAGTTGGCCCGTTCAACAATGATCCGTTGTCTATTTTTTAGCTTGCTGGTCCTTGTCCTTACTCCAATCTCCTGGGCGCAACAGCGCCCGCCAATTCTCGAACAGGTCGCCAAGACCTATGGTCTCGATTCGTTTGGCCAAATTGATGCGATCCGCTACACCTGGAACGGAGAGATTCCCGGATTATTCAAACTTGCTCACGCGTGGGAGTGGGAGCCCAAGACCAACAAAGTCTCCTACGAGGGGAAGGACAAAGACGGTAAGCCGGTCAAGGTTACCTACATGCGTTCCGAGCTCAGCAGCCAACCCGACGCCGTGAAAAACGAAGTTGATCCCGCATTCGTCAACGATAACTATTGGCTTCTGTTCCCCTTCCATGCGCAGTGGGACACCAGTGCAACCGTGACCGATCAAGGCATGAAAAAATTGCCGGCCGGCAGCGGCTCGGCCGAACTGGTCGTAGTGAAATATCCCGCGGAAGTCGGCGGCTACACGCCCGGCGACACCTGGGACCTCTATGTCGGCAAAGACAAGCGCGTTCAGGAAATGGTGTATCACCGTGGTGGGCCCAGGAAGCCGAGCCTCGTCACCGCAACGTGGGCAAGCCACAAAAAAGCAGGTCCTCTGCTCGTCTCAACCGAGCACCGCGGCACCGCCGATGGCAAGCCCCTGCACATCTTTATTTCTGATGTGTCAGTGAAGCTGGCCGGCTCGGATACCTGGACGAAAGCGCAATAGACGTAAGGACGCGCTTATTCGAATGTTCCGATCTGGCATAGCATCCCCTGCACGAGGTTCACATGACAACGACGGCAACCTCAACGCAAAGTGGCGTAAACACAATGGGCCAGCCGCAAGCGGCAAACGGTCTGGCAATCGTCCGAGTCACGATCGGCGCGATGTTCGTGTGGGTC
>Ga0070713_100000668_pt1 | contig 21918 bp, 23 predicted proteins | sample LARL82metaG_FD_65465 | JGI IMG/M metagenome (GOLD analysis project Ga0070713, IMG submission 65465) | Corn, switchgrass and miscanthus rhizosphere microbial communities from Kellogg Biological Station, Michigan, USA - LAR L8-2 metaG | ecosystem: Host-associated > Plants > Roots > Rhizosphere ...
GGCTGGCTGGCCCACCCTTCCGCGAATAACTATAGCTGAGGCTGCCCCACCCTTCGCGGTTTTCGAAGGGTGGGGGGAACCTAGAATCGGGTGTTCATTCGTCACAGATAACCCGAACCAGGAGGCACTACCCTAGCCTGAGCCCCGCAACCTACACCGCCGCTACGATACTGGACACCTTCATTTCATCACCAGCAGCTGTTACCGTCGCCGCGCATTTCTTACTCCGAAAAGATGCGCCCTTTTCCTGCAGATTCTCGAACAGGTTCGCCGCCGCTACAACTTCATTGTGGTCGGATACGTAGTCATGCCGGAGCACTTTCACTGCTGACGCGAAGTTTGCTTGGTTCCCCCCACCCTTCGAAAACCGCGAAGGGTGGGGCAACCTCAGCTGAAAGGTGGGCCAGCCTGCCGGATCCGGACCGACAAAACGCCGCAAAAGAAGCGCTTATTTTGCAGCGTTTAGAACGTAATCAACCCGGGGACCTTGACCGATAGCCAGCCCACTGAAGGGTTTGTCGCCTCCCGGTATGTCGATCAGGGCACCGTCCCCGCTTCCCAGATAGAGATGGCGATTACCGCTTTGCAGAATCACACCCGCCGCCCTTTTCCCCAGTCCTCCATCGAGAACGCTGAAAGACAATCCTTCTCGGTCGCGGTAGTCGAGGCCCAGTGTGGGTTGATCGCCGCCTCCGCTGTTGTGAACACCATAGCCTGTCCGTTCCAGTCCGTCGGAGTCGTTTACAACGAGCCCAATGCGTGGTGCGTTTCTTTTGCCCTGACTCGGGTCGGGAACCGGGTTCCCGAGCGCGATGCGAGCCGTTCCGTTTGGATCAAGCAGCAAGATCCCGTTCATTGCGGCTGCGTTCTTCGCGGCTCCGGGAACGGAGGCGCCGATCAGAATTCGCTTCCGCCCCTGATCGTCTTCAATAATCAATCCCCGCGCTCGAAGAATCTTGGCGCTCTCCGATTCAGATTTTGCCGCCAGGCCAAGCAGTGCGACGACGATCGTCGCGAGTATCAAAGCGCATGACCCCAGCCACTTCACTTGCTTCTCTAGCTTCTCAATTCTTTCCTGCATCGCCATCCTCCTCCAGGCTGAAAGTTGAAAGACGCTAAACCACAGAGGTAGGCTATGCGACCTGCACTGCATCCTTACTTCGCCGAGGCGCTCTGCGTCGCCGCAGGTCCTTCCTCTTCAGGTGCAGAAGTCTCCGGCTGGCTGGCCCACCCTTCCGCGAATAACTATAGCTGAGGCTGCCCCACCCTTCGCGGTTTTCGAAGGGTGGGGGGAACCTAGAATCGGGTGTTCATTCGTCACAGACAACCCGAACCAGGAGGCACTACCCTAGCCTGTGCCCCGCAACCTACACCGCCGCTACGATACTGGACACCTTCATTTCATCACCAGCAGCTGTTATCGCCGCCGCGCATTTCTTACTCCGAAAAGATGCGACCTTTTCCTGCAGATTCTCGAACAGGTTCGCCGCCGCTACCACTTCATTGTGGTCGGATACGTCGTCATGCCGGAACACTTTCACTTGCTGATCACCGAGCCGGAACGCGGCACGCAATCCACGGTCATGCAGGTGCTCAAACAGCGATTCGCACGGCGCATCCTGCGGAGCAAGTGCCGGAATTCTGGGCAAGGCGAATTGTGGGAGTGCGACCGTGTCCATGTCTGGCAACGACGCTTCTACGATTTCATGGCGCTCAGTGAGAAGAAGAAGATCGAGAAACTCCGCTACATTCATCGCAACCCGGTGAAGCGCGGATTGGTTGCGTCACCTGAGCTTTGGCAGTGGAGTAGCTTCCGTTTTTATGCATTCGGGGAACCGGGGCCCGTCTTCATCGATACCAAGAAACCAGCTGAGATGAGAGGACCGCGCCCGGCGGACGTGGTTAGTCGCTGACGCGACGTTTGCTTGGTTCCCCCCACCCTTCGAAAACCGCGAAGGGTGGGGCAGCCTCAAAGTCATAATTCGCTGCAAAGGGTGGGCCAGCCCGCCCCAGCTTTTCGGGACCACCACAGATGAGGGTGCCCCCGCCCTTGCGTCCTTTGCAGGGGTGGGAACCACATTCTCGATGAGCATCTTTGGTCCGATTTCCGCCGCGGCAAAGTACCCGAAGGACGGGGCACCCGATTGGGTGGCCGAAAATTCAGCTCAACCCCGACGACTGACGGGATTACATCCGCTATTTCCGTTCGCGCCTCGTGAACACTTCCTCCGGAATGTTTGCGTTTGCGCGCGCACTTACAAGCTGAATATTGAACCGCCCCGTGGGAGTGGACGAAGTCCAACGAAATGAAACCTTCACAGGGCCGATTCGGCGGTAGTCAGAGTAATCGGTCTGCGTTGGGTTCATGCCAAGCGCAGAAGGTGAGTAAAACACCGTTCGCACCAAGAGGCCGCTGTTCTTGTCAAAGTACAATTCGACAGGCGGAAGACCGGGTCTTCGTCCGGATAGCATCACTGCGTCCGCCGCGCCCACCTTGGCAAATCCGCCGAACTTGATTTCAGGGAATACGGCATTGAGATCGACGCCGAACTGAAGATCGGCATTCAACCGAATCGCGTCAACTTCCGCTTGTGACAGTGGACGAGCAGGACGCCCCGGAGACGACAGCCATCCCGACGTGCCGTCGAATGCCGTGACTCGATCTGCGCCGGGAAGGTGGATTACAGTGGCACTGCGGCCGGATCGTGTCACATAAAGTTCGGCGGGAAATCCTCGTGAGTCGGACTCGAACGTACCCCGCTCTTCCAGGCTGGTCAGCGCGCTGAGCTCAGATGTTCCGGCGCGGGCAGCAATGTACTTCGAAATAATGTCTGACGGGGAAGGCTGTCCCGCCGCCGCCGCGGGATCCTCGGCAACAGCGTCGCTCACCAATCGTGGTGGGACCTTCGCGATCACTGGTACGGTCAGCGGCCTGGGACTGCCTCGATGACAGGAGTAGCAGGTCACCTCTTGCTTACCCTGGAATGTCGTGCTGTTGATCTCGTGCACCATGCGCATCATCTCGCGCGCAGTCTGTTTCGGTTTCTTGTCATCCTTCTCAAACGCCTTTTCAACGTGACAATACTCGCAATGAACCCCGAGAGACGAGGTGATAAATTCCATCGATGGAAGCAGCAGGTCGGACGGCACATTGTTGAGTACTTTGAGGTTCTTGAAAACCTCGCCGCTTTTCTTCCCTGGGCTGGGCGCCGGCGATTGAGCGGCAGCAGATGTAATCCCCACAAGCGTGACCACGCAGAGTATTGTCGCGCTGTGTATCAGGCTTGAATTCTTTGCCATTGGTTTCGCTGTTTGCACTCAGTTAGTCCCAACTACTGGGTACGACTCCCGGATTGCGCACCACCCGAATACGGTGGTCCGTGAAAGGAGAGTGCATTTGCGGCACCAGGTATTTCGGCATGTGACAACTCGTGCAGTTCGAGGTTTTCACCGGACATGCCGGACCAGGGTGATCCGCCGAGCGCGTCATCGCCGCCGACTGAACATGGCACGCTAAGCATTTCTCGTCATACGCCGATGCCTCCGTCGCAAGGGGCTTATGTGGGTTGTGACATGCGGCGCAAACAAGTCGCTGGTCGCCTTTTCCCCAGCAGCGGCTCTGCTCCAGACGATAAGCGGAAAAGCGGACAACAGTTACCCCGGGATCGCCCAACTCCGAAACGTCCCACCAGGTGCGATGGCACGAACCGCAAAAATCCACGGAAGCGGCGGAATCCAGGGTGGCTGGATTGAAGATCAATCCTGGATTTGTGCTCACGCCTGCATGAGCCAGCGCTACGTGAGCGGCACCTGGACCGTGGCAGCCCTCACAAGAGATTCCAGGCATGGCGGAGGCCGGCGCGAATTTGCCACTGGTTACGGCAGCAGTAGCATGACAGCCGAAGCAGAGGGGCAACTCGTCGACTGGGATGGAGCGTCCCAATGCTCCCGCCAGGGATTCAGGGATTGCGTTAGATTCTCCGGGGGTCACCCCCGGACCAAACCGGTTGAAGATGGACATGTGAGTCTCCCACCATTTACCGACTCGGTAGTAAACGAACGTTTGTCCGTGGTGGCCACTGCCGAAAATCCACGTCAAAGGAGCGGAGAACGTTTGCTCGTGGTAGCGGACGCTATAAATCAGACTGTTGTTTTCGTTGCGAATGGAATACTGCGCAGGACCAATCGAAAAATTCGAGGTAGCAACCTCTACCCCTTTCTTCACCGGAACTGCAGAACGTGCCATGGCGTGTTCGCGTTGTCCTTTGAACAATTCGCTATGGCACTCAGCGCAGACGCCCGCTCCTACGTACGCACTCCTTGGCGCATTTCCCTTGCGCGGCCACCAACCCGGCTGCGCCAAATGGTCTTCTGTGGTCATTTGCGTCGCCGCCGTTGCCGGCATTTCAGCCAAGACAGGCATCCGCAAGAGAAGGATGCCTACAAACACGAATCGAACGGACAGGGACATATGCGGGCAGCAAAGATAGCGGGGAACCCGAAGTGATCATACTGAGCGAACGCGGAGACCATCTGTAAAGAAATGAAAACTTTGGTCAGGTTTGTAAAAACATTGGGGGCGCGCGAATTGTATTCGCGAAACTCGGTGCGGGCTCACAAGTAAGATTCGCAACTTTTCGGCGATAACGGAGACTGGAACTCTCGTCGCTAATTCGAGTAGCTTGCCGCCGCGCGTGCAGACCCGTGCACCGCGCGCGAAGTGCTATTTGCCGCGTTATCGCTAACTGATGTTATGAAACAAACGTCTGAACACGGCAAGAAAACGGCACCTTCTCGCGGGTGTAACACTATCAGTCATCGAAGCTGTTCAAGCGGCGGAGCCGTAGCTGAACAACTTGTTCAAGTATTTGTCCTTGCAGCGTTCGGAGCAAAAGTGCACCGCCAGAGGATGCACGGCTTGGGAATCCGACCAAGCCGACAGAATGTTTACTTCACGCCGCGCCGATACCGCGCCCAGACTTTCCGCAGCCAAGCCAAGAATCCATTGCTGTTCCGGTTTCTTCACGCGACCGCAGGTGTCACACAGGAAGGTAACCATACATGCCTCGGCATCCTTAGATGCGACTCCCGCGAAGCGGTTGACCGCAGGCAGATTGCAAAGCTGGAACGAGTCAATTAGGCTAAAAGTCGCGGCACCCCACCCAAGCCGGGATGGCGGAACTGGCAGACGCAGCGGACTCAAAATCCGCCGGTACTTGGTACCTTGGGGGTTCAACTCCCCCTCCCGGCACCAGAACGCAACCCTGGACCTCGCCTGAGATTGGTTACCAACAGGAACCACTCGACTTCATCTTTTGACGAAGTACTCCTGGACTCCGGTACGCCGAAGTATTCTGGTCCTGCTCAGGAAGGAAGGTAGTTGCGCGCCACGGCGCGAAAGGCGGAGAGCTGTTTCTCTTTCGTGCGGTCGTCCCAGCCTAGCTGTTTAGCTAATAGTTCAGCTACGGTCGGCGCCATCTCGAGTGCCGCGGCGGCATTCAGAAATAGAGCGCGCGTGCGTCGCGCCAGGACATCCTCGACAGTCCTTGCCATTTCTTCCCGAGCCGCCCAAACCACCTCCGCTTTCACGTACGGCAATGCTGGATGCAGACGCTCTCCCAGCCGAGAATCTTGTCGAATCAGATCGCCAATCTTGTCCACATCGGATCCGTAGACTGCCAACGGCCCGTTAGTCTGCGATCCACCCGGAAAGCCGTGAATTTGCAGATTCCGCGTCACGCAAGGCCGATCCGGCAACTGCGCCAGCGTGGCGGCCTGGTCGACGCAATCTTCCGCCATATGACGGTAGGTGGTCCACTTGCCTCCGCAAATCGTCATCAGCCCGGAACTGTCGATGTGAATCACGTGATCGCGTGAGAGTGCCGCGGTGCTTACCGCGCCTTCCGCTTTCACCAGTGGGCGAACTCCGGCAAAGATACTGAGCACATCGTCACGCGTGGGTGCTTTGGCAAGATATTGGCCAGCCGTTGTGAGGACGAACTCGATCTCTTGCTCCATCGCGACCGGTTCCAGCGAAGGAGAAGAAATCGGAGTGTCGGTCGTGCCCACAAGCACATGTCCGTGCCAGGGAATCGCGAACAGCACGCGCCCGTCGCTGGTGTGCGGCACCATAATCGCGCTGTTGCCGGGCAGAAATTCAGGTTTGAATACCAGATGGATTCCCTGGCTCGGCGCGATCATTGGCTTGACGTTTGCATCCGCGGTGCGCCGAAGCGAGTCGCCGAAAGCACCGGTGGCATTGATCACAACCCGTGCCGAAGCGCGGAATTCCTCGCCTGTTTCGACGTCGCGCGCGACAACTCCGTCCACAAAATCCTGCGCGTCCTTCGTCACTCCCGTGACCTGCACATAATTCAACAGCGTCGCGCCGTGCTCGAAAGCGGTGAAGACCATGTGGATCAGCAGCCGCGCATCATCGAACTGCCCATCGTAATAAATCGCGCCGCCGCGCAGACCTTCGGTTTTCAACGTGGGCAGATGCTCGAGGGTCTCTTCGCGGGAGAGCAGCCGCGATTTACCGAAACCGTATTTCCCGGCGAGCACCTGATACAGCTTCAGGCCAAGGCCGTAAAACGGCGCTTCCCACCACTCGTAGTTGGGAACGATAAACGCAAGATCATGAACCAGGTGAGGCGCGTTCTGCAGCAACAGCCCTCGCTCCTTCAGCGCCTCCATGACCAGGCCAATGTCTCCCTTTTCGAGGTACCGCACACCGCCGTGGGCAAGTTTTGTGCTGCGACTCGAAGTTCCCTTGCAGAAATCGCTTTGCTCAAGCAGCAGGACGTCGTAGCCGCGCGATGCCGCGTCGATGGCAATCCCTACACCGGTCGCGCCGCCACCGACGATGATCATGCCCCACGGGCCGCGATGCTGCGTAACTCGGCCCCACATTTCTGCTCGATTCATTGCCCGGATTCCTACCCGATTCCAGCGAACCTGACGATCCCTGCAGCAAGCGCTCCGCCCACAAGCGGAGCGATGATGGGAACGAGCGCATATCCCCAGTCCGACCCGCCCTTTCCGCTGATTGGCAGAATGGCGTGGGCGAGACGCGGCCCAAAATCGCGGGCTGGATTGATGGCGTATCCAGTCGGTCCGCCTAGACTCAGTCCGAGCACCCACACCAGCACTCCCCAAAACCAGGGACTGAATCCCGGAGCCAGTCCGGTGGGCGCCAGTTCTTTGCTTCCGAAACTGAATCCGACCACCACGAGGAATATCGTGACGATTGTTTCGCAGAGAAAGTTCGTCGGCAGTGTGCGAATTGCAGGGATGGTACAGAAGATGCCCAATTTCGCAGACTGGTCGGGGGTTTCCTTCCAATGCGGCAAGTACACCAGCCATACCAGAATCGCGCCGACAAAGGCGCCGCCAAGTTGCGCAATCCAAAACGGACCGACAGTCGCCCATTTGTGGGAGAGGATTGCTACTGCCAAGGTGATCGCAGGATTGATGTGTGCGCCGGGACTCCCGCACGCCACTGCTGTGCATATCCCGGCTACAACGGCCATACCCCAACCAGTGGCAATTACGATCCAGCCAGAGTTCTCACCCTTCGATTTCTTCAGCAAAACATTCGCAACAACCCCGTCTCCCAGCAAAATGAGTACCATGGTGCCCATAAATTCCCCGAAAAGTGGCCCGTGCATTTTTTCTCCCCTAAATGCGAAATTATTCCAGCCAGTCGAAACTGCGCTCCACCGCTTTCTTCCAGAACATGAATAAACGCTGGCGGGTAGCATCATCCATTGTCGGTTCCCACTTCCGGCCCACGGCCCAGTTCGCAACCACTTCATCGGTACTTTTGAAAAAACCGACTGCGAGTCCTGCCGCGTATGCCGCGCCAAGCGCGGTTGTCTCCGCCACCTTGGGACACACCACTGGAATCGAGAGCATGTCCGACTGAAACTGCATCAGCAATTCATTGACGACCATGCCGCCGTCGACGCGCAGCACGTCGGCCTTTACGCCTGAATCCTGCGCCATCGCCTCGACCACCTCGCGCACCTGGAAGGCAGTCGCTTCCAGCGCGGCGCGGGCAATATGTCCCTTGTTGGCGTATCGCGTCAGCCCGGCAATCACGCCGCGCGCATTGTCCTTCCAGTACGGCGCATAGAGCCCCGAGAAAGCGGGCACGAAATATACGCCACCGTTGTCTTCGACGGTCTTCGCGAGCCGTTCTACATCCGCACTGGTGGAGATCAATCCCAGGTTGTCGCGAATCCACTGCACCAGCGCACCCGTAATCGCGATGCTACCTTCCAAAGCGTAGTGCGTGGGAGCCGATCCGAGGCGGTATGCAACGGTGGTCAGGAGTCCGCACTTGGAAAGCACCGGCCGCGTGCCGGTATTCATCAGCATGAAACAGCCGGTGCCGTATGTATTCTTAGCCTCGCCGGGCTTGAAACAAGCTTGTCCAACCAACGCCGCCTGCTGATCGCCCAACACGCCGGCAATCGGAATGCCTTGCAGGACGTGCAGCGTGGCGTCGCCGTACACTTCGCTACTGGACACGATTTTGGGCAACATCTGCGCCGGAATTCCAAAATCGCGCAGAATGTTCGCATCCCAGTTCAGCGTGGACAGGTCCATCAGCTGCGTGCGGCTCGCGTTCGTCACATCCGTAAGATGGATACCGCCGTCCGAACCGCCGGTAAGCTTCCAAATCAAAAAGCTGTCAATCGTCCCGCAGGCGAGTTCTCCCGCCTCCGCCTGTTCACGCGCACCCGCAACGTTGTTAAGAATCCAGCGGATCTTGAGCGCGCTGAAATAGCAGGCTAACGGCAGGCCGGTTTTCGCGCGATAGCGATCTTGTCCGCCCTTGTTCGAGAACTCCGCGACGTCGTCGGCGACTCGCGTATCTTGCCACACGATGGCGTTATAAACGGGTTTACCCGTGTTCCTGTTCCAGACCACCGTCGTCTCGCGTTGGTTGGTAATACCGATCGCGGCGAGATCACCCTTCTTCAACTTCGCGGACGCCATCGCGCGTTCGATCACAGCGGTCGTTTTCCGCCAGATTTCCTCCGAGTCATGTTCCACCCAGCCCGGCTTGGGATAAATCTGCTCGTGCTCCTCTTGCGCGCTGCTCACAATTTCGCCTGCACGGTTGAAGACGATAAATCGCGAACTCGTCGTGCCTTGATCAATCGCACCTATGAACTGTGCCATTCATTCCCCGTTTCCCCGAAGCTGGAATATTACGTCTGGGCAAAAACACCGGTCAATCAGAGAGCGATGCGCACGAGAGTCGCGCCGGTGCCGCTGCGTCCGGGTCACCCTCAAATACTGCCTTGAAACTGACCTTCGTTAGTGATAACTTACCGTAAGTGATTACTTACGAAGATCACGTTTTCGACGCCTTGGGCGACCCAACTCGGCGAGCCGTGCTAAAGCGGCTGCGAGCCGGCGGGCGATCGGTACGCGAGATCGCCGAAGGGATGAAGGTGAGTCGCCCAGCGGTATCGCAGCACTTGAAGATCCTCAAGGCAGCGCGCCTGGTGACAGTTCAGGCGGCGGGAACACGACGTGTCTATGCAGTTGACAAGCGTGGGCTGGAGTCGCTGCGGAAGTGGCTGGAAGGATTCTGGGATCACACGCTCGCCGCGTTCAAGGCAGTGGCTGAACAAGAAGCCACCAAAGGGAGGAAACTGTGACCCAGACCAGAGGTTTCGATCCGAACACCGTGCGCAAAGTCGTGAGCGTTCGAGCGCCGCAGATGGTGGCCTGGGAGGTGTTCACCGGGAAGATGGGCGCTTGGTGGCCGCTGGCATCCTACAAAATCGGAAAGGCACCTGCGGTAGACGCGATCTTGGAGCCTCACGTGGGCGGGCGCTGGTATGAGCAAGGCGACGATGGAAGCATATGTCAGTGGGGCAGCGTACTCGCGTGGGAGCCGCCCTCGCGCCTGGTCCTCTCGTGGGACATCGGCGCCGACTGGCAGTATGACCCGACTCTGAAGACGGAAATCGAAGTGCGATTTATCGCGGATTGCAGCGATCGCACCCGCGTCGAACTGGAGCATCGTCATCTCGATCGATACGGGGCGCATCGCGACAAGATGCGTGCCATCTTCGAAACCGAAGGCGATTGGGGCCGGGTCCTGGAAGCGTTTGCACGTACAGCCGCAGCCTGAAATGGGAGAACCACATGTCGGATATCGAACAAGCGCGTCAGGCGCTGCTAAAACGAATTCTGGAGGGAGCCGGCAGGTCGTCGGTCTCTGAGCGTCGGGCGGCATTCGACAATCTCGACCTTGCCACACCACTTGATGCGCTCATTCACAAGATCGCCATGCATGCCCACAGAATTACTGACGAGGATATCAACGTCGCGAAGAGCGCGGGTTTCAGTGAAAACAAGATTTTCGAAATTGCAGTGTGCGCTGCGGTCGGGGAAGCCAGTCGCCAGCACGACACAGCACGTGCAGCGCTCGAAGCTGCCGCCGGGAAGGATTAACCATGCGTTTGCAAATACTCGACAGCGGTCACAGTTTCGGCACCAAGGCACTGTTCGCGCTTATTCGAACTGTGTCTCGCCAGCCCGTGCTCGACGTCATCAAGGTGGTAAAGTACCGAGCTGATTTCTATGGCAATCCGATGTCGGCAGTAACGCAAGAGGCGATGCGTGGACCATCCCAATGGTCTGTAGGTGAACGCGAATTGATGGCAGCCTTCATTGCGAAAGCCAACCAATGCGACTTTTGCACGAAGGCGCACTCGGCGGTAGCTCAACGGGCATACGGGGACAAAAAAAAGGTATCTGGAGTACTATCCGATACCAGCATCGCCGCCGTCGGAGAGCCACTGCGCGCAACGCTGCTCATGCTGGGCAAGCTGACGCGCGATCACACGGTCAATGCGGATGACATGCGAGCAGTTCTCGCCGCCGGCGCTTCGCGGCAACAGATCGAGGACGCCCTCGCGGTTTGCTTCGCATTCAATGTAATCGGTCGCTTAGCGGATGCCTTCGGATTCTTCGTGCCTGGTCCCGAAGCCTTCGAGGCTGGTGCAAAATACCTTCTCGCGCGCGGCTATCGCTGAAGCAAAAAGAGACTAGAAAACTACTTCTTATCGATACTCCCGGCCGATCCCACTACATCACTCCGAGCAGCAACATCGCGCCGAGACTCGGCGCAGTTATTGCTGGCTCACGTGGGCACACCCAGCTTGGGAAGAATCCACTGCGTCAGCACGATGTAAGCAACCACGAACATCGCAATCCAGGCCCAATCAGGCATGTGTGGCAACTCCTTTTTCCACCCCGAGTTTCCTGAGGAAGGACATCATCGGGCACCAATTGGAGAATGCCGACTGAAAAAGGTTCAGTCCGACAAACGCGGTGAACAAATACCAGTACGGGCTCACCCAATGTCCGAGCGCAAGTGACGCCAGGACAAACGCGCCTGCAATCATTCTAAGGTAGCGTTCAACAGTCATTTTCCCCTCCTATGTTCTTAATCGGCTGCGTGCGCGAACTCGCCAACCGGAGCGGGCGTATGGCTCGACCCACGCTGGCTGAGGTAATACAGGACCGGCACGGCCATACGCGAAAGCACAGTCGAAGCCACTTCGCCGGCCATCAGTGATAAAGCTAATCCCTGAAAAATCGGATCGAACAGAATTACGCTCGCACCAACGACTACGGCTGCGGCAGTCAACAGCATCGGACGGAAACGGACAGCACCGGCATCGACCACGGCTTCTTCGAGCGGCATGCCCTGGGAGCGGCGCAACTCGATGAAGTCGACCAGGATGATCGAATTCCGCACGATGATACCAGCACCGGCGATAAATCCGATCATCGAAGTTGCGGTAAAGAATGCGCCCATCAGCGTGTGTGCTGGAAGGATGCCAACCAGGGTCAGTGGAATCGGAGCCATGATGATCAGTGGCGTCTTGAACGATCCGAACCAGCCGACGACAAGCACGTAGATCAGCACCAGCACGACCGCAAATGCGAGCCCAAGGTCGCGGAAGACTTCTACCGTGATGTGCCACTCGCCGTCCCACTTCATCGAATAACGGTCGGACTGATCGGGCATGACCGTTCCTTTGTATTGCTTCACGCCGTAGCCGTCAGGCAGTTTGATCTTTCCGACTGCGTCGCTCATCTTCATGATTGCGTAGACCGGGCTTTCCTCTTCGCCGGCCACATCTCCGGTTACATAAACGACCGGTTGCAGGTTCTTGTGATAGACGCTGCGGTCAATCGTGGTTTGTTGCAGGTTGGTCACTTCCTGCAGGGCGATCTGCGAACCATCGGCCGTAGGAAGTTTCAGTTCCTGGAGACTTTGAATACTGGAGCGATCGGCACGCGACAGGCGCACATGGACGGGGATGTCCTCGCGCGAAAGCCGATCGTGCAGCAGCCCAGCGCTGGCGCCGCTCAGTCCGATCTGCAAAGACCGGGTCACATCGGCAGCGGAAACGCCGTGCAGGGCGGCCTTATCGGGATCGACCTTCAGATCGTATTTGACCTGCGGATCTTCGACGTACCAGTCCACGTCAACCACGCCCGGCGTGGTCTGAAATATTTTCTTGATCTGCGAAGCGACTTCGAGCTGTTGCTTGGGATCAGGCCCGTACACCTCGGCGACCAGCGTTTCCAGCACGGGCGGGCCGGGTGGAACTTCGGCCACTTTGATGCGCGCTCCGAAGGGCTGCGCGATTTTGACCAGCTCAGGACGAAGCCGCCGCGCAATTTCGTGACTCTGTGCTTTCCGATCGTGCCGCGAAACAAGGTTCACTTGAATATCCGCCTGATTCGGCTGGCGGCGGTCGTAGTAGTGGCGCACCAGCCCATTGAAGTTGTACGGGCCCGAGGTTCCGGCATAGACCTGGTAATTGGTGACCTCGGGCTGTTGCCCGAGATAGGTGCCCAGAGCCTGCGCCACTCGCGTTGTCTGTTCCAACGGAGTTCCGTCGGGCATGTCGATCATGACCTGGAACTCGCTCTTGTTGTCGAATGGCAGCATCTTCACGCGAACCCACTTCAGCGGGATGAACGCGACTGCCGCGAGCAGCAGTACGACCATGCCGCCCAGGAATATCCATCGCAGTTTCGCGTTAGAAATCAGTGGATTCATCACCCGCCGGTAGAGCTTCGTGGTCCAGCCCTCAGTTTCGTGTGTGGCGCGCGTTCGACTCCCGCCCGGTGGTCGGTCGCTCAGGGCAGGCTCAGCGCTCTCGCCCGCGTGTCCTCTCAATAACCGCATGGCAGCCCAAGGCGAAACTACGAATGCCACCATCAGCGAAAACAACATGGCGGCCGACGCGCCCACGGGAATCGGACGCATGTACGGACCCATCAATCCGCGCACGAATGCCATCGGCAGAATCGCAGCGATGACCGCAAAGGTCGCGAGGATAGTGGGATTGCCCACCTCGTCCACCGCTCGCGCCGCAATTTGCGTGATCGGCATACCTTGACACTCGGGCAGGCGGAAGTGGCGGACGATGTTTTCCACCACCACGATGGCGTCGTCCACGAGAATGCCGATCGAGAAAATCAGCGCGAAGAGGGTGACGCGATTCAGCGTGTACCCATAAAGAAAGAAGATCGCGAGGGTCAACGCGAGAGTGACTGGTACTGCTAACAGCACGACTCCGGACTCACGCCATCCCAGCGCAAGCGCAACCAGCAGGGTGACCGAGAGAGTGGCGATAAACAAGTGTTTGAGAAGCTCGTTCGACTTGTCCTTTGCGGTCTCGCCGTAGTTGCGCGTGATGGACACATTGAGATCGTTCGGCAGCATGTAGCCGCGAAGCGAGTTGACCTTTTCCTGCACCCGTTCTGAAATGAAGGTGGCGTTGGTCCCGCGGCGCTTCGCCAACGTAAGCGTCACGGCTGGATATTCGGAGGTGCTCGCATTCTGCGTGCCTCGGCCGTTCGCGAACAGCACGTAACTGTCGGGATCCGCAGGCCCATCTTCAAGCTTTTCGGCCACGTCGCGCAGGTACACGGGCCGGCCTGCGTGCGCGCCTACCACAACCTCACGCAGATCGTCGACGCTCGAGAAGAACAGGCCTGCCTCGACCTGGAACTCCTGGTTGTTCTGCGCGAAGCTGCCTGCCTGTGCACGGCTGTTCGCCTGCTGAAGCTGATTGACGAGGCCGGCTGGCGTCAGGCCATAGCCCGCCAATCGCTGGGTATCAAGCGATACGCGTATTTCCCGCGGCTGTCCGCCAATGATTTGCGTTTCCGAAATGTCGTCAATCTGCTTGAGGGCATGCTGGAGTTCTCCCGCGACGGCGCGCAAACGGTACGAATCGTACCCCTTGCCCGACAAGGTCAAGGCCATGATGGGCACGTCGTCTATCGACCGGCTCTTGATGATGGGCTGCGAAACGCCGGGAGGAATGCGGTCGAGGTTTTCGAAAAGTTTGTTGTAGACCCGAATGACAGCATCTTCCTGCTTGGTGCCGACATAGAACCGCACAATCAACAAGCTCATGCCAGGATGGCTGATGGAATACACGTACTCGACCCCTGGGACCTCGCGCAGCAGCCGCTCCATGGGTTCCGAGACGCGTTGCGCCACTTCGTCCGCCGAAGCACCCGGCATACCCACAGCCACATCGAGCATCGGCACGACAATTTGCGGCTCTTCCTCGCGCGGAGTTTTCAGGATGCTGAGTCCGCCAAGCAGCAATGCGGCAATGATCAGCAGCGGCGTCAGCTTGGAATCGATAAAGGCGCGTGCGATCCGCCCCGCAAGGCCTAGCGGTTGTTCGTTCGGATTGAACTCGTGCTTCGTCATTACCGCGCCTCAATCCGCTTACCAGAGAGATCGGCTTCTCCAGGTTGTGCCACAACCCGCTCGCCATTCTGCACGCCGGCGAGGACCTCGACTTGCGCTCCCGTTGTCCGGCCCAAAGTCACATAGCGAAGATTCGCCATGCCACTTGGATCCAGAACATAAGCGCCATGAAGCTGGCCGCGCTCAACCACCGCCGTCTGGGGAATCAGCAGCGCTTGTTTCTCTCCGCGCGAGAATTGCGCATGCCCAAAAAGTCCGGAACGGGCTGCATTGTTTCCAGGCAATTCGACCTTGACGATGAACGTGCGGCTGGCCGCATCGGCCGCGGGGACGATTTGCACCACTTTCCCAGTGAGTTGCGCGTCCCCGAGGGCATCGATCGATACCGGAACGCGATCTCCCATGCGCACATAGCGCAGATCGTTCTCGTTCACCGAGGCTTCGAGACGATACCGGCTGACATCCTCAACCGTGAGGATCGGCAGCCCTGGGCTGGCCATGGCGCCCGGATCAAGTTTGCGTTCGGTAACAACGCCGTCAAACGGCGCTGTTACGCGTGTGAAGTCAAGAACCGCCTTGGCCTCGGTCACGGCCGCTTTGGCCTGCAGTTGTGCCGCCCGCGCCAGATCGCGGTGTGCGAGCGCGCTCTGTTGCCGCGCTTTGACCTCATCGAACTGCTGACGAGCGATGATCTGCTTATCAAAAAGAATTTGATAACGAGCCAGGGTCGACTCCGCCAACTGAAGGTCTGATTCCGCTGCGGTGAGTTCGTTGGCTGCAGCAGCTTCTGTGGCCACGGCGCGGTCCAGGGCCGCGGAAGGCTCGGATTGATCGACCAAGGCCAAGACTTCACCGCGCCGCACGCGATCCCCTTCGCGAACGCGCACCTGGGTGATGGTCCCGGTTGCCTGGCTCGCGAGCTGGCTGGTCTGGAATGCCCGAACCGTGCCCACAGCCTCGAGTGCATCGGCCACGCTCATGGCAGCCGCTGTTACGACCTTCAGGTGGACGACCTCAGGAGTGCTGGCATCCACCTTGCGCTCCGAGGAACAGGCGCTCAAGGTGGCGACGATCGCTAGGGTCAGGCCAGAAAAAACTAACGTACGATTCTTCATTGTTCAGTCATCCTCTCGAGAACCTTGAAACCAGCCGTCAGCTACACAGTTACCGCGGGCGAAGCCAACCACTCGACCTTTTCTTCTCCAATCTCGTAGGTGGTATGAAAGGTTGCGGTCTTCTGCACCATTGCACCCACCGAGCAGTACTTCTCCTCGGAGAGGCGAATCGCCTGCTCCACCGCGGCGGTATCGATCTCAAAACCAGTTATATGGTGGTGAATTCGTACCGTGGTGAAGACCTGTGGCGGCCGCTCCACCTGGTCGGCTTCCACACTCACGTTGTAGCCGGTCACCTTCTGGTGGTACTTCTGGCGAAGGATGGTGATGACATCGAAGGCAGTGCATCCGGCGAGCCCGACAGCGACCAGTTCGATGGGCTTGGGCCCAGTATCACCCGCAGCATCGTCGATGAGAAAGGAATGGCCGCTCCCGCTGGTCGCGACGAACTGCCTCTGCTGCCCCAGAGCTTGCGTGAGATCGACTCTTGCACTGATCACAAATAACCTCCATGGAAGTGCCATTGAATTCGGGCACACGAATAAATGCAGCGCCGAGATTTTTGTTACAGGTATTTTTGGCACCACCGGGAGAGGAATCAGATTCCAGGAAACCTGAGATTTCAGCAGGTTGCGTGCGCGGCAGGTTGATTCCTAGCCGGAGATCTTCGGCATCGCGTTCTTGTAGCTGGCGAGGACATGCTCCCTTAGTTTGCGCGTCTTTTGCGGATCCGGAGAGTCTGCTCCGCTTTGACGAAGCGCAAGAATCGTGTTTTCCAGACTCGACAGAAAAGCCTTGCAGGGTTCACAGCCATCGATGTGCTTTTCGAGTTCAGCGCACATGGAGTCATCGAGTTGCTCGTCTAGATAGTTGGACAGTTCCGCAAACATCGCTTTGCAATTTGCCGGACGAAACGGCTCGGCGTCCGGCGCACGGTTGCCCGCAGGAGCGAATTTCCCCGCTCGAATGCGCTTTGAAATCTCCTTGCGAACAAAGAGGCGGGCTCGATGCAGTCGAACTCTTACCGTACCCGCACGCAGGCCGGTGATCTCGGCAACCTCGTCGTCGGACAAGCCTTCCATGTCGCGAAGCACAAGAATGATGCGATAGTCAGGCGGGAGCTTTTGCACCGCGTCGCGCAACCAGCCCGCCTGCTGGCTGCGGATCGCGAATGCCTCCGGATTGGCGCCGCTCTTGGCCAGAGCCGCAAGTTCGATGCGGTCGGGCATGAGGTCATCCAGCGAGAGCTCTTCTTTTGGCGCAAACTTGCTTTTGCGCCGAGTCATCAGGCAGCGGCTCTTCGCAACTTTGTACAGCCAGACGGCCAGTGCTTTGGCATTTTCAAAACTCGAAAGCACGGGGACAGACTTAAGCAGAACTTCCTGCATAGTGTCTTCCGCGTCTTCGCGCTGGTTGCAGACACGCATGCTGAAGGAAAAGACACTGTCCTGAAGAAGGGCAACTGCCTTCTCCGTCGACTCCGGGTCGCCGGATTTCAGAAGCCGAATGGCTTCCTCAATTTCGCCGCGCACGGCTCAAACATAGCACGGTCAGCATGGGCGTATCTTCAGCCGGTGATCTCGACATCTGGGTGTTCGGGCGATATCTCTCCACCACTCCGACCGATGACCCGATCGCCCGATGACCCGATCGCCCGATGACCCGATCAACGATGGCGCGGGTAAACTGTAGCGTGGCCCCGAGACTCGCACTCCCTCAAGGCAATTTCAACGCTTATCTTTTCGACTGCGACGGGACGGTCGCCGATTCCATGCCCCTGCATTACATCGCCTGGCGCCAGGCCCTGGGCGAATGGGGATGTCAATTTCCCGAGGAGCGCTTCTATCAACTTGGTGGCATGCCGATCGTCGAGATCATCGCGTTGCTCGGCCGCGAACAGGGGATCGAGATGCCCGTACCGCTGGTCGCGAAACGAAAAGAAGAACTCTACTTCGAGCACCTGCCGCAACTGCAATGTGTCCCTGAGGTGCTGGAGCACATTGAAGAGCAGCGCGGACGAATTCCGTTCGCTATCGTGTCCGGCAGCGCGCGCGATTCCGTTGAAGCTTCACTGCGCGCGATCGGGTTGCTGGACAGGTTCGACGTTTTGGTCTGCGCGGGCGATTACACCAGGAGCAAGCCTGATCCGGAGCCGTTCCTGATCGCAGCGGAGAGGCTGCGGGTTCCGGCCGGAAGCTGTCTCGTCTTCGAAGACACGAAGATGGGCATTGATGCAGCGAACGCCGCCGGAATGGCGTCCGTTCTCGTTCCGCCCCCGTGGGAACGAACAAGAAAGCGGCAGCCATGACCCTTGTAGACGAGTATACGAAACAATTCGCATGGAGAGACTGGCAAACAGCCCTGTCTAAATGCCCGATCGTGCCAGGTCAACGTGTGCTGGATTTAGGCTGCGGTCCAGGAGCTATCTGCGCGGCATTGATTGCACGAGGAGTTCAAGTGACTGGGATTGACGCAGACACTGAGTTGCTGGCCGAGGCGCAACGGCAATGCCCAACCGGTTTCTTTGAAAATCAGGACCTCAACAGTCTGAGATTGCCACGGGGGCGCTTTGACGGTCTGTGGAGCAGCTTTGCCGTCGCTTACCTCAGGAATCTCAAAGAAGTAGTTGTTAATTGGACCCAACTTCTAACGAATGATGCCTGGATAGCCATTGTTGAAATCGACGATCTACTTGGCCACGAGCCGTTATCCCAAGACAATCGCCAATTGATTGCGGAGTTTTATGAAGATGCCTTAAGGCGAAAGAGATACGATTTCAAAGCAGGGCGAAAAATTCGCCCAATTCTTGAAAGCGCAGGATTTGAAGTCGAGGAGATTGGGTTAAACGATCAGGAGCTTTCTTTTAACGGTGTGGCCGCACCGGAAATCCTTCAGGCATGGCGAAACCGATTCGACAGAATGGGTGGCTTGAAGACATTTCTCGGCGAGAAGTACCGTCATTTTGTCGAGGAGTTCACCGAGTGCATTTCTTCAGAGAATCACCATGCTCGTTGCAAGGTGATTGCCTGCATCGGGACGCGACGGCACGCCTGAAACTCAATGGCATTAGGGCTACCGCGGGAAGCCCGAAGGCGGCGCCGAAATTCCTATACGCCGGCCAACTCCGGCTCGGCATCCGTTTCTTGGGCTCGGACTTCGCTCGTCACGTAGGCTTCTCTTCCCATTGCGTAGACCCCAATCAGGAACACCGTCATTACTGAAATGAAGTCCACCGCCCACAAATGACCCGTCGCAAGTACAGCCACAACCATCCCTGCTCCAAGCACGAAGATTCCGGCCGCTACTCGGCTTCCGATGGCGCGCAACAAGATGACCGCCATCGGAATCGTTAGCGGCAGCAAATCGTATTCCTTCAGGCGAGGTGCGAGAATGGCAGTAGCCAGCAGCGCCACAGCGGCAAGGTTCTGGCCTGCTATGTTGCCGCGTTTGCACTGGTAAGCAAAATACGCGAGGAGTGCAAACACAGCCATCGAAAACATGACGTAGAACACCGCCACCATGCGCGGCGGCAGGGGGCCAAGTTTGTGAGGAATGCGATAGAACACTGCAACCGCGCTGTAACTGGTCTCCGAAGGTAACGCATGATGGATGGAAACCATGAAGCTGGCGAAGCGCTCCGGCCAGATGATCCTTTGCACAATAAAGGCGTCTACTCCGCAGGCGGCGGCAAGCGCCGACGGGACCAGCTGCGCGGAACCGATCAGTAATGGCACCGCAAGCCACACCAGCATGGGAGGCTTCAGCAGTGAGCTCGCGAGCACAGCGCCATAGAACCAGCCCCACCGCCCGTCACGCCATCCGCGAACCGAGGCTGCCATTATTGCCCCATACATCGGAATTGCCAGATTACCGCTCAGGATAGAGTCACTGGGAACAAAGGCGGGAAAGAACAGGGTCAGCGGGAACAAGAACCTAAGCTTGTGGCGTTCGCTTGGCAGCGCATAGCGCGATGCGCCCCACATCTGCAATCCCAGTCCGGCGACGTACACTGCCCAGAACATCAGGCTTCGCATGATTGCAGGAATGATGTTGATGATCCGAAGCAAGAGGATGGAAACCGGAGGATACCAATAAATAAAGACGCGATGGCCAAGGGCGGCCTCGGCTTGCTCATGCGCAATGCTTGCCGCATAAGGATCGAGACCGAGCCGTAGATAGCGCAAAGCTTCGGTAGTAACGCGAAGGTCCCAGCAGTTTTCGGGGAGGAAGAGGAACATCCCGGCGACCGACACAATCGCTGCCACCCATAGGGCGGTCAACCACCACTGAGACGACTTCCAACTCAACCAAGTGTGGTTCAGGAATTCGCACTCTTACGCGAAGGATGCCTGAAGATACTGGGATCGCTCCGTCCGTGTCAACTCACGGTTCCACACGTCAAGGTCGGTGATGCGGAACATGTCGGACAGGAATGTCCGACCCACACACCCTCTATCTCTCCACCGCCATAGCCACCGCATTGCCGCCACCAAGGCACAGGGCAGCGATCCCGCGGTGCACATCGCGGCGGACCATTTCGTAGATGAGGGTCGTGAGCACGCGAGCGCCGCTGGCACCGATGGGGTGGCCGATCGCGACTGCGCCGCCGTTGACGTTGACCTTGTTCGGATCAAGGCCCAGCTCGCGCATCACTCCTAGCGCCTGCACAGAGAAGGCTTCGTTCAATTCATAAAGATCGACATCTTCGTTCTTCCAGCCAGTCTTCTCCCAAATCTTGCGCACCGCGCCCACGGGGGCCATCATCACCCACGCGGGATCGATCCCGCTGGTGGCTTGGGCGACGATTCGCACCATCGGCTTCGCGCCGAGTTCCTGGGCTTTGGACGCGCTCGTCACGACCAGAGCCGCGGCACCGTCATTCACACCGGGAGCATTGCCGGCGGTCACGGTTCCATCTTTCTTGAATGCGGGCTTCAGTGAGCGAAGGATCTCAATCGTTGTGTCTTCGCGCGGAGACTCGTCCTTATCAAAGATCACCGGAGGCGAGCCCTTCTTCTTTGCCGGAAGCTCCACAGGAACGATCTGCGACTTGAAGCGGCATTCCTTGATCGCTGAAACCGCCTTGCGATGCGAGTTCACGGCGAACTCATCCTGCTCTTCGCGCCTGATGCCGTACTTTTCGGCGACGTTCTCGCCGGTGATACCCATGTGATAGTCGTTGTAAACGTCCCAGAGGCCGTCGCGAATCATCGAATCGACCGCCTGGGCGTCGCCCATGCGGAATCCCTTGCGTCCTTGCGGCAGAAGATAAGGAGCGTTGCTCATCGACTCCATTCCTCCGGCTACAACTATCGTGCTATTGCCGGTTTCGATAGCCTGTTCGGCAAGCCCGACCGCCTTCAATCCCGATCCGCAAACCTTGTTGATCGTCATGGCGCCGACTTCAGGAGCAAGCCCACCGTAAATCGCGGCCTGGCGCGCGGGATTCTGGCCAAGCCCCGCGGAAACCACGTTGCCCATGATGCACTCATCAACCTGCTTCGGATCGATACCGGCGCGCTTCACAGCTTCGCGCACAACAATGGCGCCGAGATGCGTTGCGCTGAGATCGGAGAGGCTGCCTTGGAACTTTCCAACAGGTGTGCGGCAAGCGGAGAGGATGACGACGTCGTTGTTGCTGGGCATGGAAGCCTCCTGCGGTGACTTCTAATTATAGGAGTTTGACTCGAAGGTTTCAGCGACGCGAGCAGTGAGCCACGAGCGGTGAGCCAGCATTATTGTGGCTTGAAACACGCAGTACATTCTGCTGGCGGGGGTGATCCAATGCGCAGACTCACTGCTCATTGCTCATCGCTCACTGCTCAAATCCTGCGAGGGCAAGCAATCTGATCAAACTTTCTTGGTCGATACGAAGAATTCTTCCGCCGACTACTCTTCAGTGACCTTCGTACGACGACTTTGACTGACTTCATGCTTCATTTTTTGCTTGACTTCACATTTCAATGACTCTATACATTCAGACAGTTGCAACTGAAGACCGTTGCATGCATCCATGAACAA
>Ga0070713_100000671_pt1 | contig 21916 bp, 19 predicted proteins | sample LARL82metaG_FD_65465 | JGI IMG/M metagenome (GOLD analysis project Ga0070713, IMG submission 65465) | Corn, switchgrass and miscanthus rhizosphere microbial communities from Kellogg Biological Station, Michigan, USA - LAR L8-2 metaG | ecosystem: Host-associated > Plants > Roots > Rhizosphere ...
CAAAGTAGCCCCTACCCTGTCCCCACCGAACCTGCGATCCTATAAACAATGGATCCGCTTCGCATTGTCGCCATCGGCGGTGGAACCGGGCTCTCGACCATCCTGCATGGGCTGAAGCGCTACGCTCATCCTCAGCGCGAGGTCGACATCACCGCTGTGGTCACCGTCACCGACGACGGGGGCAGCTCCGGCCGACTGCGCCGCGAATTCGATGTGCTGCCGCCTGGCGACATCCGCAACTGCATGGTGGCTCTTTCTGAAGACGAAGCCCTGCTCTCGAAACTGTTTCAATACCGCTTCGCCGATGGCCGCGGCCTGAAGGGGCACAGCTTCGGAAACCTGTTCCTGACCGCGCTGACGAACCTGACCGGCGATTTCGCGCGCGCCGTCAAGCTGTCATCGGAAGTGCTGGCCAGCCTGGGCCGCATCTATCCTTCCACCGACGCCAACGTGATGCTGGAAGCGGAACTGGAAAACGGTCGCATCATCGCCGGTGAAACGCGGATCAGCAAGAGCCGGGCGCGCATCAAACGGATTCGGATGCGTCCGCGCGTTTGTAAGCCGTTGCCGGAGACGCTCGAGGCCATCGAACAAGCCGACCTCATCACCATGGGCCCGGGGTCGCTATTCACCAGCGTAATTCCGAACGTGCTGGTGCGAGGAATTCCCGAAGCCATCCGTCGCAGCCACGCTCTGTGCGCCTATTTCGTCAACCTCATGTGGCAGCCCGGCGAGACCATCGGTTTCCTCGCGTCCGATCACGTGGCAGCTATCAATCGGCACGCTGGATTCAACCTGTTCGATGTGGTGGTCGTAAACACCCGCTCCATCAGCGCCCGCCAGAGAAGAAAATACGCCGCCGAAGAAGTGCAATCGGTGGTCAACGATATCGACCGGCTGGCCGGCATGGGGCTGCACGTGGTCACTTCCGATCTGCTGGGCGAGGGTGAGATCGTCCGTCACGACCCGCGGGCGACGGCCGAGGTCGCCATGGAGCTGGCTCGGAGAGGTCGCGGCTCGCGCCGGAAGATCCGCATTCTGAACCAAAAATAAACTGCCACTGTGAAAAGTAGCCGAATGAAATCACCGATCAACGTCGTGATCCTGGCCGCCGGCCTGGGCACGCGCATGAAGTCGAAACGCGCCAAAGTATTGCATCGCGCCGGTGGATTGACACTAGTCGAACATGTCGTGAACGCGGCCACTGGCATCACGCCGTCCGAGCACGTCACGGTCGTGGTCGGAAGTCAGGCCGATCAGGTCAAGACCTCGCTAGCGCACGCTGGCGTGCAATTCGTCGAACAAAAGGAGCAGAAGGGTACCGGCCACGCGCTTCTGATGTGTCGCGACGCCTTGGCTTCCCAGGGGGGCTTGGTCGTGGTCACGTATGGCGACGGGCCTCTGCTTTCGCGCGCGACGCTGCAGCAGTTGGTGGATCGCCAGGCCTCGAGCGATGCGGCCGCCACGCTGATTACCACGCGCCTGGCTGATCCCACCGGCTATGGCCGCATCATCGAAGGCAAGGATGGCGAGGTTCAGGCCATCGTCGAACAGAAGGCCGCCACACCCCAGCAGCTCGCTATTCCGCTAATCAATTCCGGGATCTACTGTTTCCGTGCCGATCTTCTCTGGGAGCATATCGGGGAGATCGGCACCGATAATCCCGCGCACGAATATTATCTGACCGACATCGTTGAAATTCTCAATCGCGCCGGACATAAGGTAGCCGCACTCGAAGTTTCCGACTCGCAAGAGCTGCTGGGGATCAACACGCGCGCCGAGCTGGCCGTGGTCGACAAGATTTTCCGCGATCGCAAAGTGCGGGAGCTGATGCTGGAGGGCGTGACTATCGAAAAGCCGGAGACGGTCACCATCGACTGCGCGGTTCGGATCGGCGCGGATTCGATCGTGGGTCCGTTCGCCCAGATTCTCGGACAGACTACGATCGGAGAGGATTGCCGCATCGGCGCTTGCTCCATCATCGAGAATTCGAAACTCGCCGACCGTGTGCAGGTAGCCGCGTTCACTTCGGTCGCGGATTCCCAAGTGGAAGCGGAGTCGAAGATTGGCCCCTTTGCGCGGCTGCGGGACGGCAATCGCGTCGGTGCGAGAGCGCGCATCGGCAACTTCGTGGAGCTGAAGAATACGCAATTCGGGGCCGGAGCGAAGGCCAGCCATCTGGCCTACCTGGGCGACGCTGAAATCGGCGACCAGACCAACATCGGCGCCGGAGCAATCACCTGCAATTACGACGGCGTCCAGAAGCATCGCACCCGGATCGGCAAAGATGCCTTCGTCGGCAGCAATTCTACGCTGGTCGCGCCTATCCAGATCGGCGACGGCAGCTACATCGGCGCAGGCTCGGTGATCACCGATCCGGTTCCCGAAAAAGCGTTGGCTTTGGGACGAGCGCGCCAGGTAGTAAAAGAAGGCTGGGCGGCCAAGAGAAAAAAGAAGAAGTGATTACTTCTTTTCCTGCGGCGGCCTCGGTGCCGTAGTGCGAACCACGATCAGCCTGGCAACATCGCCATCGTCCTTGGTCACGAATCCAACAGTGACCTTGGCGCGCACTCGCAGCCGGCCTTCGATGCGCGTATCCGATTTGATCAAGAACGTGTGCTTTTCAGCCGGCCGGCCCAGGATACTGCGCGAAACCGTGATCTTGGTGGCAGACAATTCCACCACCGGTCCGGAGAATGTATCGTCGTAACTGGGCTCGCTCTTGGGCTCGTCCTTCTTCGACAGTTCGGTCTCCTGTGCCCACACGAACCCTGTGAAAAGGCTCGCGCCGAGCATCATTAGGATGGCCAGACGCCGCACTCTTGAATGATAGAACAACCCACTGGAATAGTTACTGGCGCCGGATTAAACTTGCTTCATTCAATCCTCAACGAACTTGCGGAGCCTTCCCAGAGTTTCATCCCACTGCTTCGAAATCAGGTCCAGGTAGCGGCGCGCATCGTCAAGGCGTCGCAGGTCTAATTGCCAGACGCTCTCGCGCCCGCGGCGTGCGCCACGCACCAGTCCGGCTGCCTGCATCACGCGCAGGTGTTTGGTGATGGCCTGTCGAGTGACTTTGGATCCGGTTGTGAGCCGGGTAATCGACATCGGCCCGGCATCACAGAGCCGCGAGACCAGCCGTAACCGGGTCTCGTCTCCCAGCGCGGCGAATAGCGGCGCAGAGCTCTTTGACTCTACCGCGGCCCTCGACCTACGGTGTGCGGACAAGGTATTCCTCGACCAGTTTCACCACCATGCCCCAACCTTGTTCGTTGGCCGTGAACGCCTTGGCCCGGCGCGCCAGCGGGATTTGATCGAAGCCGGACTCCGTGACGGTCAGCATCACGCCGCCCGGCACTTCCTCCAGAGCAAATACGACCAAGGTCGTCGGCTCGGCCGAGTAGTCGACGCCGGGCTCAATAGCAAAGGGATGCCACCGGAAGGAAAACAGGCGCTCGGGTTCCATTTTCTCGATGGTGATATCGAACGGCAGGCCCTCGTATGGCTTCTGAGCACTGGCGACTTCGGCATTGACCTGGGTGGTTACGATCACGCCGTGCATGCTGGCGCCGGGCGTGAACGGGCCGTCGAACTTCACGCCGAACCAGATTCCGAACTCGGTGGAGTCCGATAGCGCGCGCCACACCCGCTTTCGCGGTGCTCGCAGAAGAATCTTTTTCTCGATGCGATCGGTGCTCATACGCAACCTCCTGGTTGCAGATTAGCACGGTCCCGAGATGAAATGCAACCATTTAGTTGCAGTATTTCGGCGTAGCTATTTCACATCACCCGTGGGCTTGGCGAATTTCGCATCCTCGATCGGAACGTTGCTCTTCAACTCTGCGATTTGAATCGTGAAGCGCCCGTTGACTCTGGCAAGCGTCCAGCGGAACGGAATCTTGACGCCATCGGCGTCACGATAGTCGGCATAATCGATCTGGGTCGGATTGCGGCCCACGGGCGTTTCGGCGTAGCGCACCAGGCGCACCAGCAGCCCCGAGCTCCGGTCGAAGTAAAGCCGCACCGGCGGTCGTCCCGGTCCGGTCCCGATCAGTTGGTCGCACATCACACCGTCGATCTGCTCCGGACGCCCGCGTCGAATCTGCGGAAATATCTCCTTCAACCGCAGCGCAATCGCGAATTCGGCATCCAACGACGATGCTCCGGATTCGGTTGGCGTCATTTCCCGCGCCGGGCGCCCCGTGTTGCCCATCCAGCCGGCAGTCCCATCAAAAGCGGTAAAGCTATCGCCCTGCGCCGTGTGGCTGATCGTAACGCGCTTGTTGGGAGCCTTGGTGAGCACTTCGATCGGCGTCTGACTGCCGCCCACGAGAATCATGCCCTTCGCGGCACGGCTCGTGATTTTGCGAATCGCGTCGGCGCCGCCCATGGCCGTGATGTACTTTTGGATCACGTCATCGGCAGTGGGAGCCGCGCCCGCAACCGGAGTGGTGCCCTCGGCGCGCACTGCATCGGTCTCGAGCACCGGCGGGACGCTGGCCGGATTGGCAGCGCCATGGTGGCAGGAGTAGCACGACACCTGCTGCCGTCCTCCAAAGCTTCCCTTATTGATCGACGCCACCATCGCCATCATCTCCCGGGCGGTCTTCTTGGCCGGCTTGTCGTCGAGCTCCGCCTTGCCTGGAACATGGCAAAAAGAACACTCGACGCCCAACGATGAGGAAATGATCTGCATGGCCGGCAGCAACTGCTCGGAGGGCGTGCCCTTGAGCTGCACGATGTTCTTGTAAACTTGCTCGGCGGTCTTCGCCTCGGTCTGCGGTCCATCCAGCGAGTGCTGGGCGAGAGCGATCGGCGCCAACATCAGTGTTGCGGCAAAGAGGACCATGGAAAGGCCCTCTCGCGTAATTTGGCTTTGCATTGGAGTCACCTCGGCTCCTCTGGATTATCGCGCACCGATGGCTAAGCCGGCATTGCGTCGGCTACTGGAATGTTATCGGCACAGCCGCGCTGGTGGCCGGCTGATAATGGCGGTCACCTGAATAGCGCACCGATATGTTGTGCACCCCCGGTGGGCGCGAAACCGACAAGCTGGCACTGGATTCCCCTGGAGAAGCGAAGCCCTGTTCAATGAAAGGAAGTATCTGTGGGGCCGGGAGTGGCACCACGCCCAATGAAGCTGCCCCGTCCAAGAACTCGACCGTTCCTGTTGGCGGCGCACTACAAGAAGGTGAACTGACAAGGGCATTAAATGTCGCAGGGTTTGTCACCGTTGGCAGGGTCTTGATCACGACACCAACTGTCGATAGCTGCAGCGTTGGATTCACCGTCGCGCTGTTCGCCCCGTTGAGGAGAGTGTCCCCGCCGAAGGTCGCGAGAACGCCCGAAATATCGAGAGGTAGAACCGCCGAAATAGTTGCGGTCGCCTTGGCCGAGATGTCCTTGGCGCCGGGCGGCGTCACGGTCAGGCCCGAACTCGACAAAGGAGTTATTCCTCGCACAGAACCGTCGCTTGCTAACACCTCAAGGTTGACGCTGTGGTTGGTCAAGCCCAGCGCTACTGGATAGGAGAGCGTCATCGCGAAATTGCTGGCCTGCCCGCAAGTATAGGTCGCGGGCGCAGTATCGATAGTCAGCGTGGGAGTCGCCTTCTGGACGTTGACAGTGGTCGTTAACGAAGACGCGTTACGAAAGAAGCTGTCGCCGGAATAGGTAGCACTCAGAGAGAACGGGTTGAGCGTGAGAGGCGTAATGCTCGCCGATGAGAACAAGCTGCCGCCTGTCGACAGACCCGTTGCCCCTAAGACTGGAAACCCGGATTGCAGAAGACTGATGCTGCCAGTGAAAGGTTGGGGGTTGGGAACCGTCCCGTTAGTCTGTACCGTCGCTGAGACGCTGAACGGCACGCCCGCCACGGCCGTCGCGACACTGGTCGATAGTTGCACGCGCGGCGTGCGGCTGACCACCAAGAAACTGCCGGATGCAGAGGCAGGGTCGTCCGCCACGTCACCCGAATAGTTGGCCGACACCTGATAAGTGCCGGTCGCGAGGCTCGTCAACGGTCTCTGTACGGTGGCGGCGCTTGACGTGGTGTTTATCACGGTAGTCGTCGTACCCGTGTTTTCTCCGATTATGATCGTGTTGGACGTGCCATCCGAGATGGAGGGCAGGAGGGAGGACAACACATTGGACACGTTCATGTTTAGCGTACCAGTCATCGTCCCAATGCTCGGGCCGCGACTGAGTAGCGCCAGCAGCGTGGCGTTCAATCCCTCGTAAGTGGCTTGCGGGAGCGACAAAGTGACGGAAGTCGCATTGTGAATCTGGGTAGTAGCAACGGCTGTGATAGTGCCAGCGGCGGTCGCCGTCAGGCGCGCGGTCAGGCCGGCATCGTCGAGACGTGTCAGCATGATCGGGACACTCTGAGTCGAACCGGCAGAGAGAGTGACCGAGGGCGTGAGCAACCGGTCGTTGGCCGCGGCGATAGAAGAACCCGGTGCCACGGAGAGACTGAAGTTAACTTTGACGGACACCGGAACCGAACTCAAGACGGCCGTGACGGTTTCCGGAATATGATAAAGGGGTTTGGCGAACCGGATTGCCGGGACCTGCAAAACGCCGCACGCGCTCTGGGGACCATCGCCAGTACGGCCTCCCGCCGCGAGAATCAGCCCGGCGTCGATAGGAGCCACCGCGACACGGGAGCGCGCCAGAGTCAGGGGTCCCAGGGCTAGGAACGTGCTCTCTACGGGAAGAAAGAGTTCAGTCGACCCGAGTGGCTGGCCATCTTGGAGACCGCCGGCGATCAGTACCCCTCCGTTGCCGGGTATCAAGATTGCCAGGTGATCGCGGCGCGCGGTATTCAAATGCGCTTCCAGCGTCATCCATGCGTCTCCCGCAGGTCCCAGGATCTCTGCTGTATCAGTCTCCTTGTTTCCGTCAAAGCCGCCTGCCGCCAGAACGCGTCCGTCGTCCATGCGCACAGCACTGTGTCCGGCGCGCGGTGTCGAGAGTTTTGGACCGGCAACGAGGCTGAAATCGCGAGGGTCGAAGATTTCAGTGGAAGAAAGCGGGGCGGTGGCGCCTTGGCCGCCCACAAGCATCACGCGGCCGTCGGCAAGCAGCACGGCGGCATGTTGGGAGCGCGCTTCGAGCAGTGCGGGATCGGAACTGATCATGCTATTCGACCCGGGATCGAAGATTGCGATAGAGCGCAGTGGACCGTTGCCGCCATCGCCTCCCGCGAGAAACACTTGGCCGTCTGGCAGCAGAGTGGCAGTATGGCCACGCCGAGCTTCTCCGGTTCCAGCCACGAACTGCCATTGATTGGCTAATGGATCGAATATCTCCGCGGACCCCGTGCCATCGGTATCGCCTCCGGCCACCAGGACGCGGCCATCGTTGAGCAGCGTGCAGGTGTGGCTGGAGCGGGTCGAATTCATGGTAGGCCCCGAGATGAAGGAGCCTTGCGGCAGGTAGAACTCGGTGGAGGCGAGGTCACCGCCGACGCCCACGCCGCCGGTCACGAGAATTCGGCCATCGGTCAGATGCACGGCACAACTGCTGTCGCGCGCTTCGAGCATGGGCGCTGTCGCGCTCCAACCGGCGGGTGGGGTTTGCTGGCAGAAGGCAACCGAGCAGAGCAGAGACAAACAGAGAGCGGTGAGTCGCATAAAGTATTTCCATAATACTAGCGCTTCGGAGCGGCAAATGGGATGCGGGAAAGTGTTCACAGAACCAGAGTCACATTCCGAAAAACGGCGTTCCCAGGCCGAATCCGGCCCAAGCAGGCTTGATCATCGTAGACACCACGCGACTACTGAATACTGAGACCGCAACGTCGACGGTCCTTGTACCGTATCGTGCTAAACTTCGTTTGTTCAATATGGCGCAACGGATCCGGAATCGACTTCGGGTCCCCCTCAAGATCGCCTTATTACTGCTCGCCTCATTGGCTTGGCCGCAGGCGTCAGACGTCAAGCAGCAAGTCGTCCTGGCCCACATTACCGTGGTCGACGTCAGGACTGGACACGCCAACCCGGATTACACAGTCGTCGTGACTGACCAGCGAATCACCGACATGGGCGCGACTGGCAAGGTTGCCACGCCGACAGGTTCCCAAGTTGTGGATGCTACTGGCAAGTTTCTGATTCCCGGTCTCTGGGACATGCACGTCCATTGGAGTGACAAGGACTACCTGCCGCTTTTCATCGCCAATGGCGTGACCGGCGTGCGCTTGATGTGGGGACAACCCGCGCACCAGGAATGGCGGCAGGCCATCGACGCCGGGCAATTGCTCGGTCCTCACCTGGTGATTGCCAGCCCGATCATCGACGGACCGAAGCCGATTTGGGACGGTTCCATCTCCGTAACCAATGAAAGGCAGGCGCGCCAGGTCGTTGCCAAGGTTAAGCGTGAGGGCGCGGATTTCGTCAAGGTGTACCAGGGTCTTCTCCGCGATACGTATTTCGCCATTGCTGATGAAGCGAGGAGACAGGGCATCGCGTTCGAGGGCCATGTGCCACAGTCGGTGTCGGCGGAAGAAGCCTCACGCGCCGGTCAGAAGACGTTTGAGCATCTCGTGGGCGTCCTGCCCGCGTGTTCGACCCGCAGCGACGAGTTGTTGAAAGCCGCGCAGGCAGATTTGGCGGAAGGCATTGCCTCGAAGCCCAAGTTTTGGGGGGCTCATGTGAAGCAATTGAGGCAAGCGATGCTCGACAGCTACAGCCCGGAAAAGGCAGCTGCACTCTTCGCTCTGTTCAAAAGCCAGGGCACCTGGCAATGCCCTACACTCACACTTCTCCGCATGTTTGGATACGGGGACGATCCGGCGTTTCTCGAAGATCCCCGGCGTAAGTATATTCCGAAGGTCCTCCTCGCCTTCTGGGTGCCAGCGGCCATCGATGGAGGGCGCAGCCCCGAGGACTTCGCCTTCTCAAGGGAGGAATTTCAGCGCGATCTCGAGCTGGTCGGCGCAATGCAAAAGTCCGGTGTGGGCATCCTTGCTGGTACGGACACCTCGAACCCGTTTTGCTTCCCCGGATTCAGCTTGCACGATGAGCTGGGCCTCTTGGTGAAAGCGGGCCTCTCGCCGCTGGAGGCATTACAAGCGGCGACGCTGAACCCCGCCCGCTTTCTGGGCAGGGAGGAAGATTTCGGCAATGTGGAGCGCGGCAAGATTGCCGATCTGGTATTGCTCGATGCGAATCCACTCGACGACATTGCCAACACGAAGAAAATCTTCGCAGTAATATACGGTGGACGATTCCTTCCTAGGGCGTCCCTGGACCAGATGCTGTTCAGCGTCGCAGCACTAGCGAGTCACGAACCGTCGCTCACCATGTCGGCCTTGATTTGGCTGAACAAGAATGTGGACGAAGACTCCTTCTACCATGTATACGTACCGGCTGCGCTCGCACTCCTCGCCGCATGCCATGTGTACATGGCTCTAGCTTTGGTGACGATTGCCAGGAAGACCAAAACCGGACATGCAGTCTGGGGATGGATTCCAATCCTGAACATAATCCTTATGTTCGACATCGCCAGGAAGCCTCGCTGGTGGATCCTGCTACTCCTAATCCCCGTCGTGAACATCTTCGTTGCCGTCTTACTTTGGATGCGTATTGCAGAAGTGATGCAAAAGCCCAGATGGTGGGGTGTCCTGGTGGTCGTACCGGTCATCAACCTTATCGTGCCCGGATATTTAGCCTGGTCCGCCTAACCCAGCCGCGGTCCAAGTGCCCACGGTCACAGAACCAAAATCGGATGATACAAATGCGGCAGCCGCGCTTCCCCGATCGCGACCAGGTCTCCCTCCCGGCTGATGGCCTTCACCCGCTTTGCACCCGAGCGATCCACAAACGGCGACAGCCGGAAATCCTTGCCTTGCCGGATCTGTGTCACCGTCAGCGCATCCACGGTGGCATTCGGGAATTGAGGCAGTAGCTGCGATGCCGGAACGATGGCCTGGTCAAAAGTGCCCACTTCCGCCAACGCGCCGAGCTGATCGAGCGTCCGCGACTGATCTTCCGTGAAATCGCCTGAGCTGGTTCTGCGCAAGGCATCCAGATGCGCTCCACATCCCAGCTTTTGCCCTACCTCGTGGGCGATGCTGCGCAGGTACGTTCCCGCCGAGCAATGCACGCACACCCGCGCCGTATCGCCCTCGAATTCCAGCAGGTCCAACGCGAACACGTTCACTTCCACCGGCCGCAGCTCCACTGCGATATTTTTTCGAGCCAGGCGATAGGCCGGCGTTCCTGCAATCTTTTTCGCCGAGAACGGTGGCGGAGTTTGAAGGAAGATTCCACGGAAGGGCGTCAGCGCAGCCTCCAGTTCATCGCGCGTGAACCGCGGCGTGGCAGTCTCCGAAATCGGCTTGCCGTCGCGATCGTAGGTGTCGGTGGCCCATCCGAAGCGGATGCGCGCGTCGTATTTCTTCTCGCCGGTGGAAAAGAATTGCGCCAGCCGCGTGGCCCGGTCGATGAGCAGCGGCAGAACGCCCGTCGCCATCGGATCGAGCGTGCCCAAATGACCCACCCGGCGCGTACCCGCCATCCTCCGCACGCGATTCACGACATCGTGCGAAGTGATCCGCTCCGGCTTGTCTACGACTAAAACCCCGTCCACCACCCCAATCTAGCGGAAATCGACGTCCTGCTCCCATCTGGCGTCCCAGCGCTCGATAATAGTGTTATGCGGAAATTCTCCGGCCCCGAGCTCAAAGACGCGCTCCACACCATTCCCGGATGGAGCGTGGTCAATGCCAAGCTGCACAAGGATTACAAATTCGCGGACTTCATCCACGCTTTCGGCTTCATGGCCACTGCCGCGCTCGCCATCGAGAAGATGAACCACCATCCGGAATGGTTCAACGTCTACAATCGCGTTACGGTCGACCTCACGACTCACGATGCGCAAGGCATCACCCAGAAAGACGTCGATTTGGCGAAGCTCCTGGACGAAACCGCGAAAAAGTTGCAATGAGAACCCTGGTCCTGCTGGCTTGTTCGGCCTGCCTTTGGGCGCAGCCGACCTTTTTTGGCGCCGCCGCCGTCGACGAACAAATCAATCAAGCGGTCAAAGACGGGCTGATCCCTGGCGCCGTACTGCTGATCGGGCACGACGGTCACGTGGTCTATCGCAAAGCCTACGGCCAGCGCTCGTTGATTCCCACGCGTGAGCCCATGACCGAAGATACGATCTTCGATGCTGCATCGCTCACGAAAGTGGTGGCTACCACGTCCTCCGTAATGCAGCTTTTCGAGCAGGGCAAGATTCGGCTCGACGATCCGGTGACGAAATATCTGCCGGAATTTCAGGAAGGCCACAGCCCCATCACGATTCGGAACCTGATGACGCACTTTTCGGGATTGCGGCCCGATCTCGATCTGAAGCCCGCCTGGAGCGGCTATGAGACTGGAATCCACCGCGCCCTGATCGACAAGCCCGCCGGTCCTCCGGGTGTTCGTTTCGTTTACAGCGACATCAATTTCATTCTCATGGGCGAGATTGTCCACCGCCTCAGTGGCCAGATGCTTTCCGACTTTGCCCGCATCAATATTTTCGAGCCGATCGGCATGCACGAGTCCATGTTTCAGCCTCCGGCTTCTCTACGCCCGCGCATCGCGCCCACCGAAATCGATCCAACCACCGGGCGGCCGCTGCGGGGTGTTGTCCACGATGACACGTCGCGTTACATGGGCGGTGTCGCCGGACACGCCGGTCTGTTCACCACGGCCGACGACCTCGCGAAATTCGCCCAGATGCTGCTCGATCACGGCCAAGTGAATGGCGTCCGGCTGTTTAGCCCGCTGACCGTCGAGAAATTCACCACACCGGAATCGCCCGCCGACCAGCCTATTCTGCGCGGGCTCGGTTGGGACATCGACTCACCTTACTCCAGCAATCGTGGCGACCTGTTTCCAATCGGCTCGTTCGGCCACACCGGCTTCACCGGCACTTCCATGTGGATGGATCCCGTCAGCCGCACCTACGTCATCCTACTGACCAACGTCGTGCATCCGCATCGCGGAAAATCGCTCAGCTCATTCCGCAGCCGTGTTGCGACCATCGCCGCTGCCTCGTTCGGGATCACTGCTCCCTCGGTCGCGCTCACCGGCTATAACGAAACGATTGTCGGGCCCGGGCTTCGGCGCGCAGTCGATTCGCCGGACGCCGTCTTCACCGGGCTGGATGTTCTGGTGAAAGATAATTTCGTTCCTTTGCGCGGGAAACGCATCGGATTGATCACCAACCATACCGGCCTTAGCCGCGATGGGAAGCGCAATATCGACCTCATGCTCGCCGCCGGCGTCAAGCTGGTGACTCTGTTTGCACCTGAGCACGGACTCGAAGGCACAGAGGATCAGGAGAATGTCTCCGACAGTAAAGATGGCGCCAGTGGGCTCCCGATCGTCAGCCTATATCAAGGCTCCCGGCGTCGCCTTACTCCGGAAATGTTGAACGGCGTCGATGCGCTGGTCTTCGATATTCAGGATGTAGGCGTTCGATTCTGGACCTATTCCTGCACCATGCTCTACGGCATGGAAGAAGCCGCGAAAAAGCACCTGCCATTTTTCGTCCTCGACCGCCCGAATCCAATCAGTGGCGTTCACGTGGAGGGGCCGATGCTGAACCCGGATCTGGCATCATTTGTCGGATGTTTGCAGATCCCGGTGCGGCACGGCATGACCTTTGGCGAACTGGCGAATTTCACCAACGGAGAGCGAAATCTGGGCGTCGACCTGCATGTAATCCGGATGGAAGGCTGGAATCGGGGCGACTGGTTCGACTTTACTGGTCTGAGCTGGGTCGACCCCTCGCCCAACATGCGAAGCCTGAATGCCGCCACGCTCTATCCTGGCATTGCCCTGCTGGAAGCTTCCAAAAACTACTCGGTCGGACGCGGCACCGATGCTCCCTTCGAGCAGATCGGCGCCGATTGGATCCGCGGCCCCGAACTGGCTTCGTTTTTGAATAGTCGATATATTCCCGGGGTTCGAGTCTACCCGACCCGCTTTCGACCAACTTCCTCCAATTTTGCTGGAACGACAATCCAAGGCGTCCGGTTCGTGATCACCGACCGGAATTCATTTGATAGCACAAGACTGGGTTTAGAGGTGGGTTATGCGCTGGAAAAACTATACCCTAGTAAAATCCCTTGGGATACGAACCGCTTTCTGATCGGAAATCACGAAGTAGTCGAACGGGGAAAAGTTGCTGCGGACCCTCGGGAGACGGTCCAAAAAATGAAGGATTCTCTCGCCGCGTTTCTGAGCAAGCGAGACAAGTATTTGCTTTATAAGTAAGATGGCAGTCTAACGGGCAAGAGTGCCCGCTTTCCGACCCGATAAGAGTATCGGCCCGTGGGAGACTGCCAAGCCCTAGGCGGCCGCCGATTTCGCGGTGGAGCCTTTGGGTTCGTTTTTGGGGCGATTCTTGCTACCCGGTGGACGCCCTCGACGCTTGATCATCGACATCCAGGCTGGCGGACGTCCGCGCCGGCGGCCGCGACCCCGCGCTAACCGCTCCAATGTCATGATTGCTTCTTCGATTTGCTCACGCTCGTTGCGGAGCTCGGCAAGCATTTTGTTGATGTCCATGGTTTCAGCTCTCCCCAGAAAAATTGCCTCATGAAAACCGCTCTCCGTTCGGGAAAGCGAACAAGATACTGATTAGAAATTATCTTGTAATAAAGGTTGTACCCCATTTTGTATTCGTTTTCAAGCGTTTTGTTCGGAAAACCGAACAAAAAGGTTTTGGTACCTCCCGGTATAGCCACGGTGGAATAGCTCAAAAGGGCTAATCAAGCGCGCCGCTTCCAATAGAAATAGAACGGCAGACCGAGCGCAACCAGCCCCAGCCCCATAAGCGACTCCCGGGGAGACTTCCAGAGCGTCGACATCACGAGACATGTTATTCCGAGCACAAATACCACCGGGACGAACGGGTATCCCAGCGTTCGGTAGGGTCGATGCAAATCCGGCCGCTTGTGGCGCAAAACTATTACGGCCGCGGTAGCCATTCCGTACAGGATCACGCTGGCAAATATGACGTAGGTGTACAGTTGATCATAGCGGCCACTCAGGACCAGGAAGGCGGCCCAAGCGCTCAATGCCAGAATGGACACACTCGGGGTGCGGTGCTGGGGATGGACATAGCTGACGCGGCGAAAGAACAGCCGGTCGCGGGCCATGGCAAAGGGGACCCTCGAACCTGACAGGATCGAGCCATTCAGCGCTGCAAAGATGGAGATCATGGCAGCAATACTCACGGCATTGGCCCCCGGCGCGCCCAAAATCCTGCGCATCGCCTCCCCGGCGACACGATCGGTGGAAGCCACGGCACTGGCCGGTAATACGTAGAAATAAGCCAGGTTGGTCAGCAGATAGAGGCCAATGACCGACAGCGTCCCGATAATTAGAGCCAGAGGCAGATTGCGCTGCGGCTTTTGCACCTCGGAAGCCACCATGCTGACGTTGTTCCAGCCGTCGTAAGCCCACAAAGCCGCTACCAGGGCGGCAAAAAAACCCGTGATTCCACCAGCCGCGGGGATGGAAGTGCTGTAATTGGCCGTCGTCCCGTGGCCCGTACCCAGGCCGATCGCGATAATCGCGACGATAAGCCCCACTTTCACCAGGGTCACCGTCACCTGGACATTCCCTCCTACCTTAACGCCGAAGTAATTGATCAGCGCCAGAACGGCAATCACGACCATGGCCAGCAATTGGCCGTAGCGGATCTGGAGAGGCGAACCAGCCTCTCCCAGCGGCAGCGGCACCACCATCCAGACGCCTTCCAATTCGGGGTGAAAGTTGGCCAAATAGATGAAAAACCCGGTCGCTAGCGTCGCGATCGAGCCGCTTTTGGCAACCCACATCTGTGTCCACCCGTAGATAAATCCCCACAGTGGACCGTAGGCCTCGCGCAGGTAGACATACTCGCCACCGGCTTCTGGTAAGGCGGCGGCCAATTCGGCATAGCTCAAGGCTCCGAACAGCGAGAGCATCCCACCGAACACCCAAACGGCAAAGACCATCAGCGGCGAGCCGACGTTCTTGATCATGTCGCGGGGCACGATGAAAATCGCGCTGCCGATCACGGTTCCGACTACGATGGCGGCCGCGCTCCAGACGCCCAAGTCGCGCTTTAGATCGAACCGGCCCGCGGCTTCAGGCGGTTTGTCGGTCATGGGAAGTTTCCTTTATCACCAGGGACGCTAATAAACCAGTAAAGAACGTCGCTGAGGTGCCGATCAGAACGTACCAGGTGAAGGCAATGTGGGTCCATTGTTTGACATAGATCATGACCATAAGTCCCGCAATCATGGCGATGATAGCGGAATTCTCCTGAACGCGTTTGGTCAGCAGGCCCAGCAGAAAGACGCCCAACAGCGATCCATAAAGAATTGAGGCAATGGTCAAGCCGGCCTCGAGCACCGATCCCCAGTTACGCGCCAGTAATCCGATCACGAAAAGGATCACGCCCCAGGCCACGGTCGCCCAGCGCGCGACTCCAAGGAAATAGGATTCTGGCCGTTCGGCATTTCTGGCGGCGAGCAAAGGCTTGAAAAAATCCATGACGGTAGTGGACGCGAGCGCGTTCAAGGCCGCGCTCAGGTTCGACATGCCTGCGGCCAGAATCGCCGCAATGACCAGGCCCGCCACGCCCGCTGGAAGATTCTGCCAAATGAAAGCGGGATAGATGGACTCCAGCGGTTTGGGTGCGGCGAGATGGGCATCGGAATAGTGGACATACAGCAGCAGCCCGATGAGCAGAAATAATGCGAATTGAAAAAAGATCACGAACCAACTGGAGAAAAGGGCTGCTCGGCTTTGCCCTTCGCTCTTGGCGGCGAGCAGCCGTTGCACTAACAACTGCTCCGTCCCGTGACTGGCGGTGGTAAGAAAACAGCCGCCGATCAAGCCGGCCCAGAAGCTGTAGTTTCGAGCAAAGAACTCGGAGGAAAGCGCAAATCGGAAATCGAAGGCCTGAAATTTGTGCGCGTCCTCGGCCACTTGGGCGACGTGCGGCCAGCCACCCGGAATCTGATGCAGGATCACGAAGAAACTCAGGAGGGCGCCGGCGACGTAGAGGAACATTTGCACCACGTCGGTCCAGATGACCGCGGTCATGCCTCCCTCGAAAGTGTAGAAGAGTGTAAGGGACACGATCACGGCGATGGAGACTACCTCGCCGGTGCCCAGAATAATCGAAATAATGATAGAGATGGCGAACACTCGCACTCCCTCGGCCAGCGCTCGCAACAGCAGAAACGTTCCGGCCGTGAGCCTGCGGATCCGTTCGCCGAAGCGGCGGCGCATCAATTCATAGGCGGTGTACATTTCACCCCGGAAGTAGTGCGGCAGGAAAAGTGTTGAAATCACAATGCGGGCCAGCAGATAGCCGAGTACTAGCTGTAGAAACTCGAAGTTTCCGCCGAAAGAGAGGGCTGGTGTACCGATGACCGTCAGCGTGCTGGTTTCAGCCGAAACAATAGATAGCGCGATAGCCCACCAGGGAGCTGTGTGGCCGCCCAGGAAATAATCCCTGAGGCTGCGCTGGCTCTTGCGGAAACGCGCACCGAACCACGTGATCGCGATCAGATAAGCGGCGATAGTGGCCAGATCGAGAAAGCGCACGAGAAAGCGGATGATAGCACGCTCCGCGGGCACGGACCCAAGGCGAGGTACAGTAGTCGCAAGGGAGGGGAAACGATGCGAAAACTAACTCTATGGTTGCTGGCGGCCATGCCGGCACTTGTTATGGGAGCACAGACGATACCATCCGGCACGACCGTCAGCGTGCGGTTGGGACAAACCATTTCATCCGATAAAGCGCGTTCCGGCGACAGTTGGGCGGGAACGCTCACCAGCGATGTGTTGGTGGATGGACGCGTGGTTGCGCGGCGCGGGGACCCGGTGCAAGGCAGAGTCGTCGACGCCAAGGCGTCCGGCCGGTTATCGGGCACGGCGCTACTAGCGCTGCAACTGGCCTCCATCAATGGAGCGCCAGTGACCACCAGCACGGTCAGCCGCAAGGGTGGATCGCACAAGAATCGTGACGCGGGAGCGATTGGCGGCACGGCGGCGGCAGGTGCGATCATCGGTGCGTTGGCGGGCGGCGGCAAGGGCGCGGCCATCGGTGCGGGAGCGGGTGCTGCGGCGGGAACTGCGGGCGCGGCGGCGACGGGGAAAAAAGACATTCGGATTCCGGTGGAGACGATACTGACGTTTCGGGTGAGATAGCTTCTGATCCTGGGCGTCGGCAGGAGTGCCGACGCGGCACGCAGGAGTGCGTGCGCCACGAAAGTACTTCCTGTCGAAGCAAAAATGCGGGTGCGTATCCCTTGCTGACGCATGATTATCTATTGAAAGCGTCTGCCAGATACTCATCGTGATGCGAACTTACATCGCGTGCGCCCGATGAGAACTTGCCCGCCACACCTAAGGCTCTCTTACTTCCGACATCAGTTGACCTTATCGGTTGTTGCATGGTCATACAGTGCAGGGTTCCGAGACCCAGCACCAGATCTCCGCAATAGATGCCGGTCACCTCGCGATCAGGAAATAGCGACGCCAGGACGTTGAGCGCGACGCGATCGTGGGGATCGTTGAAGGTCGGGACCAGAACCAGTTGGTTTGCGATGTAAAAGTTCGCATAACTGGCCGGCAACCGTTGCCCGGCGAAATAAACCGGCTTGGGCATGGGAAGCGTCACCACCCGAAGCCCGGTGCGCTCCAACAGCGCGAGATTCTCCTGGAGCGGCTGGTAGTTGACCTCGCTCCGATCTTCCTCGATTACTGTGACCACGGTGTTCACGTCCACGAAGCGAGCCAGATCGTCGATGTGGCCGTGGGTGTCGTCGCCCACGATGCCTTTCTTGAGCCAGATGGTGCGAGTGATCCCAAGGTAATCCGCGAAGTATTGCTCGAGCCGCTCGCGGGTGAGCCCGGGATTACGAATCTGCGTCGTCTCGCTTAACAAGCATTCTTCGGTAGACAGCAGCAGGCCAGCGCCGTTGACGTCGATGCTGCCGCCTTCAAGTACAATGCCGGGGGCATATTCACGAAGCTTCAGGTGCTTCGCGAGAAACGACGGGATTTTGTTGTCGTTCTTCCAGTTGTCGTACTTGGCCCAGCCGTTGAAGATCCAGTTCGTGATGGCCACTTCAGCGCGCGCGTTGCGAACGAAGATGGGGCAATAGTCGCGAGTCCAACTGCGGTTGGTGGGATGGCGGAAGAACTCGACGTTGTCCAGGTTGACATCGCATTTGGCCAGAACTCGCCGGGCATTTTTCTCCAGTGCGGTGTCCTCAACCAGAATGCGGACTTTCTCGACCCGGGCGAGCCGGCGCACGATATCGCCGTAGATCCAGGGGATCGGCGCGAATTTTCCCGGCCAGTCGGTACGCTCGTGCGGCCAAGCCAGCCAGGTGGCCTGGTGCGGCTCCCATTCGGCGGGCATCCGGAATCCGGATCGGGAGGGCTTCAATCCAGCCATCGCTTCAGAATGGGGGCATAGGCATCCACGCGGCGATCGCGCAGGAAGGGCCAATTGCGGCGCACTTCTTCCATACGATGCGGATCGCACTCGGCTACCAGAATCTCTTCGGCGCTGGCGGACGCTTCGGCAATCACTTGTCCGAACGGGTCGGCGATGAAGGACGAGCCCCAGAACTCGAGTCCGCGGTCAGGCGGTCCTTCAAAACCGACGCGATTCACGGCTGCCACATAGATGCCGTTCGCGATAGCGTGCGAGCGCTGGATGGTGCGCCATGCATCCAACTGGCCTGCGCCATATTGGGCCTTCTCGGCCGGATGCCAGCCGATGGCGGTGGGATAAAAAAGAATATTGGGCCCGCCGAGGCTGGTGAGGCGCGCGGCCTCGGGATACCACTGGTCCCAACACACCAGCACGCCCAGGCGGCCGAAGCTGGTATCGAAGTTCACGAAGCCCAGGTCGCCGGGAGTGAAATAGAATTTTTCGAAATAGAGCGGGTCGTCGGGGATATGCATCTTGCGATAGAGGCCGACGATTTCGCCGTCCGTGCCGATGACTGCGGCCGTGTTGTGATAAATTCCCGCCGTCCGGCGCTCAAACAACGACGCGATGATGACCAAGTCAAGTTCAAGGGCCAGGCGTCCGAGAGTTTCGGTGGTGGGTCCGGGGATCGACTCGGCGAGGGCGAAGAGTTCGGCATTTTCCTCACGGCAAAAATACTGCGAGCGGAAGAGCTCCTGCAGGCAGACGATCTGTGCGCCGCGTGCGGCCGTCTCACGAATCCGCCACAGCGCTTTCTCCAGATTTTCGTTAGGATCGACGGCGCAGCTCATCTGCACCAGGCCCACGCGGAACTTTTCCATGTTCGAAGATTTCATTTCGCTCACATGTACAGGCCGCCGTTGACGCTTAGCACGTGACCGGTAATGTAGCCGGCCTCTTCGCTGGCGAGAAACCGCACCGCCGCGGCCACGTCGTCCGGACGTCCGATGCGCTTCAGCGGGATGTTGTCGATCATCTTTTGTTTCAGCTCTGCTGACAGACCTTGGGTCATGTCCGTCTCGACATAACCCGGAGCTACAGCGTTGACCGTAATATTGCGGCTGCCCATCTCTTGCGCGATCGATTTCGTGAGCCCGATCAGCCCGGCTTTAGACGCCGCATAGTTGGCTTGTCCGGCATTGCCCATCTCGCCCACCAGCGAAGAAATATTGATGATGCGGCCCCAACGCTCTCGCATCATGGCGGGAAGCACCTGCTGAATCGCGACGAATGCGCCGGTCAGGTTGGTGGCGATCACCGCGTCCCAGTCCGGCTGTTTCATGCGCATGGCTAAGCCATCCTTAGTGATGCCGGCGTTGTTGACTAGAATGGCGATCAGTCCAAAATCTTTAGCGACCTTCGCAATCGCCTCCTTGATCGATTCCGGGGCGGCAAGATCGATCGGCACCACGAAAGCTTCTCCGCTTTGGGCACGGATCTCCCCGGCGAGCGATTCCAATTGTTCTACGTTACGCGCCGCCACGGCCACACGCGCTCCGGATGCCGCCAACGCCAGCGCGCACGCACGCCCAATGCCGCGGCTTGCGCCGGTGACCAATGCTGTTCGATTTGTCATCAGACCTGATTTTCCATCATAGTAAAACCTGGGCACTCCCCTTCCCTTATGGCATACAGCGACCTGCGCGAGTTCATCTCCGCGCTCGAGAAGAACAAAGAACTGCGGCGAATTCCGTTCGAGGTCGATCCTCACTTGGAGATAACCGAGTTCGCCGACCGCGCCGTCAAGAATGGTGGACCTGCACTGCTGTTTGAAAAACCCAAGGGCAGCAGTATCCCCGTGCTCATCAATAGCTTCGCGAGCCAGCGGAAGATGGAGATCGCGCTACAAGTGGATTCGGTGGAAGAGGTGGCCGGACGAATTTCCGAATATCTGGAAATGCGGATGCCCGAGGGGCTGCTCGGCAAATTGAAGATGCTGCCCAAATTGGCCGAGGTGGGCGCGTTCTTTCCGAAATCGGTCTCGAACGGCCCATGTAAGGACGTAATCCGCCGCGATAATTTTTCGTTGGACGAATATCCAATCCTGCATTGCTGGCCCGAGGACGGCGGACGCTTCATCACGCTGCCGATGGTGTTCTCGAAGAATCCGGACACGGGCAAGCGCAATTGTGGCTGTTACCGGCTGCAGGTGTACGATGAGCGGACCACAGGAATGCATTGGCAAACCCACAAGCAGGGCGCGGAGCACCACCGGCGCCTCGTCAAGGAAGGCAAGCAGACGCGCATGGATATCGCGGTGGCTTTGGGCGCCGATCCAGCGACGATGTATTCGGCCATCCTGCCGCTGCCACCGGATCTGGACGAGATGATGATCGCCGGTTTTCTGCGCGGCAAGCCGGTGGAGATGGTGAAATGCGAGACGTCGGATCTGGAAGTGCCCGCCAACTCGGAAATCGTGCTGGAGGGCTACGTCGATCTAGGCGAGCAGCGGCGCGAGGGGCCCTTCGGAGACCACACCGGCTTCTATTCCTTGGAAGATGACTATCCGGTGTTCCACATCATCTGCATCACGCAGCGCAAGCATCCCATCTATGCGACTACTATCGTCGGACCTCCGCCTATGGAAGATTTCTACATGGGCAAGGCGATCGAACGCATCTTCCTGCCGCTGATGCGCCTGCAACTGCCCGAGATCCGCGATATCTCGATGCCGGCCGAGGGCATTTTCCACAACCTGATCCTGGTTTCAATCCGCAAGTCGTATCCGCTGCATGCCCGCAAGGTGATGCACGCCATCTGGGGCCTCGGACAAGCCATGTTCAGCAAAGTCATCGTGGTGGTGGACGAAGACGTGGATGTTCAGAACACGCGCGAGGTGGCCTGGAAGGCGCTGAACAACATCGATCCGGAACGAGACATCCAATTCGTGCTGGGACCGGTGGATTCGCTCGATCATGCCAGCCGCCTGCCGAACTATGGCTCCAAGATGGGGATCGACGCGACGCGAAAGTGGAAAGAAGAAGGCTTCGTGCGCCCGTGGCCGAACGTGATCCGAATGTCGGAGGACGTGAAGAAGCGGGTGGACCAGCTCTGGAAGAAAGCCGGGCTCGGTTGAAACGCCAATGCTAAACTGGATTTAACACGGCGGCATTAGCTCAGCTTGGTAGAGCGCCGGATTGTGGTTCCGGATGTCGAGGGTTCGAATCCCTCATGCCGCCCCAGCCGCCAAAACGAAATCTTTCCCACCCGTCTGCGTCCCATCAACGGATGCAACGGTTACACGGCTGGATCTGGTTGTTCGCCACCGGAGCATCGCTCGCTTCTGGGCAGACCACACTCTCGTACCATTCTTCTTATCAACCCATCACGGCAAAACAGCGAACCGAGTGGTTTGCTCTAAGCACGATTGGTCCGGAGAGCATGGCAGGCGGTGTGATTAGCGCCGGAT
>Ga0070713_100000672_pt1 | contig 21907 bp, 24 predicted proteins | sample LARL82metaG_FD_65465 | JGI IMG/M metagenome (GOLD analysis project Ga0070713, IMG submission 65465) | Corn, switchgrass and miscanthus rhizosphere microbial communities from Kellogg Biological Station, Michigan, USA - LAR L8-2 metaG | ecosystem: Host-associated > Plants > Roots > Rhizosphere ...
CGACTCAGAGCGGGACTGCGCGTGTCCCACGGGTGGGCGAGTGTGCGGACAAACGATAGTTTGGCCGCCCTTTATCTGAGAGAAGAACCGGATGCGCTAATGAGCGCTCGTCCGGGTCCGAGGAGGGGGTCGCGAGCAATCACGATCCCTACTCCGATCGTCAACCATCCCGCAAGTCCCTGAACTGAATTTATACGCTGGACGCCTCAAATGGGCAGCGGAAACTTTTGCGGTGGCGGCGGGCTGAAGGTCACAACATGAGCGCACACATTCACGTGGGTCTTTTTTGTTTTTTTTGGTTTTCCTTCGTTACTCGAACGGCCTTACCCCACTAGAGTCATCTTCGTAGCGAATCAGCCGAAAGAGATACGCTGGCGGGCCCAAGCACCGTTCGATCGGCAAATTCTGGAGGCAAAGGTTGAGGGGGTACGATGACTCTGCTGCAGATTGATTTTCCTAGTCACGGTCCTTGGGGTGAGGATCTCACAAAGAGGGCCAGCGGTTTGGCCAACTACTTGAACAGAACACCAGGTATGGTGTGGAAAATCTGGACAGAGAACAGCCGCACTGGCGATTGCGGCGGTGTTTACCTGTTCACTGATGAAAGCTCTGCGAACGACTTCCTAAACGAACACCTGCAACGCCTTGATTCGATGGGAATCAAGAATGTGCGAGCTAAGATTCTCGACGTTAACGAGAGCCTTTCGCACATGACACGAGCGCCGATCCCCGCTACTGTGTCGAAAACGGAATAGGCTTAGGTCCTAGATGACGAAAGCGAATTTAGTTGGTTTGAACAGGCGAGCGCTCAAAACCTCTGCCGGGGCACTTTGATTGCAATGGCGATTGTTCACCAGATACGCAGCGGATCACCGTCACCCCGCTGGTAACTGCTGCGTGAAATGCATTACGAGGTCATCATCAAGTACTACGCTTGCGACAACCGCCACTTTATTTCATAGCTGGCTGATACTGCCAGAGCTTCTTGGCTGCCGTGCCGAAATTGCCGAGATGGTAGACGGCTGCCCCGGCTACCTTAAAGGTGAAGGCGTCGAATGGTTTAGCTTTTATCCCCTTGACGAAATCTTCGTGGGCAACCCCCAGCGTGACGTGGGGAATATATTTCGGGCCGCTGGAGTCAGGAATGAAATGCTCGACCCAGCCGATGGTATCGGAATTGGCGTCGTCGCCCACGAAAGCCGCTGCGGTGCCGCCGCTCACTGAAAACGGCTCGACCGCGGCAATGACCTTCTCATGCAACCGCATCAGTTCAGGCGTGCGCTCGACGACAAAGACCGTCACCGCCACTCCTCCCCAAAGGACATAATCAAGACTCTCCGCTTTCAGCTGCAAACCTATGGGCGCTTCGGCGGCGTACGCCTTTGCGACGGCTCCAGTCACAGCATTCAGGTCCTTTACTCGAATGAAGCGTTGCAGCAACGTGACGTGTGGCGCGTGTGTGGCGTCCAGCGAATACCAGCCGGGTAGTTCCCTCGCAACCGGGCGTTCACCGTGCTGGCCTTGTCGATCATTGCTTGATTTGGTTCGAGAAGGATGTCGATCGCGATCAATTCTTCGGTAGTTTTGTTCGCTTGGGCACTGGCTTGATGAATAAGGCCTGAGACGAATCCGAGTACAGCTAGCAATGTGAAGATGGCGCTTTTCATCGTTTTTCAGCCTCAGGGTCACGAAACAAATCCCCCGGCGTGCTGATGGAAACGAACCCAGCCTAGAGCGCGGACGGTGTGTCGGTAACTGTTAAAAGTTACATGAGAAATTGGAATCCGAAACGTGCGGCTCTCGACAGGTGTCGAGGACAAGCGATTTCACTCGGAATCGCTGGCCCTGGCATGACAGATTCTCTATTTACATGATAGGGTTACACATCATTCGTCGTAGCAAGATTTGGGTCCTCCTAAGAGGGAGTGATGCTCACGATTTTCGGTATTGTGGGGGCAGTAATCGCCTTGCTCGCACTCGTGGTGATTGCCGTAACAATTGTCGATGTCGTGAAAGTTCGCAGGAGTCGCTAGGGACCATTTCTAACGGCCTTTCTTTCAGCGGCATTATTGCGGTGGACTTTCGGCAACTGATCTAGGCCATCTCGCTCAAGTTTCGACTGCTTTCGATTCACCTCACATCAGAAGCTCTGGAGAGTATCGCCCGACTCCAGCTTGAGCATCGAGAGAGGCGACTTTCGCACGCGGCAATTCCGCTGCTGCCTTGTTCATCTGCTGAGTAGGTCCTTTACGCTTCTCAGCAATGTGTCAGAGGGAGCAAGCTCTCGTAACGCCGCGATCTCGGACAATGCTTTGTCAATTCCCGCATAGCCGCAACGATGTAGCCATGCTGCAATCAGGATCGGGGACCGGTTCATGCCCTCGAGGCAGTGCACGAGCAAGTTTCCCCGCCGGACGCCTATCGCCATCGCGTACATGATGTCCTCGAACTTTTGCGCCGAGATCGGGCGCGCGTCTGGGATTGGGATGTGGATGTAGGTGATTTTCGGTGCTCGGTGGATGGCCTGCTGCCGGCAGAGAGAAAGGACGGTTGTGATCCGATGTGGATTGGAACGCGCCAGTTGCTCTGCATCTTTGAGGCTGCCGAGAAAGAGCCGTTCCCAAATCTTCGTCACTTGTCTTCTGGCTGACTCAATCCACGTTTACGCTCAGCACCTCGAAACAAAGCGAGGAGCGACTGGCTACACGACGGCGGCCGGCATCCGGTCTACAGACCGCTTCGCTGGAGCCAGTATGATCAGGGCCAGACCCATGACTGCGAAGGTAGCCACGCCGAACAGTTCTGAGCGCGCAATCAATTCTAGAGAACATTGCACGGCCATCAGCGCGGCGTGGGCCAAACTCGACCAGGCCGCGAAGGCGATGAGGCTGCGATGTTCAGAGGGGTTCCTGGCAGCCAGCAGCAGGAAGATGCCGAGCGTGGCGTAGAGGCTCATCATCATCGCCAACGCGGGCTCTTGCCTGGCCATCAATATCGATGGATAAACGGCAGCCGTAAAAAGCAATCCCACCAACACCAACACAATCTTCAGCACACGTTCCCGGCGCATGTCAGGCCTCCTCATTCCCTCGCGTATGAACTGCAAGGATAGAACAGCAGCCGGAGAGAGAGCACAACATTGAGAAAGTTGTGCGCGTGGGCACTCTTGACCTGCACGAGGGTTTTCCCATTCGAGCACGGGGCGTGTATGCTGGAGGCGGATTTTCCCAGTCTTAAATCGATTCACTAAGGGTTGGCAGAATTTACAGGACTGCCGGCTGGTAAAACTATGGAGGCGTCATGGCGTTGCGCGTTGGGCATCGTATTCCTACAACCTTAATGGTGGTGAGCCTTCTTTTGTCGGTAACTTCAGCGAGCGCGCAGAAGGTCGTGGTGGATGTCGATCCTGCGCATGTGGCGAACACTTTCAGTCCGGTTCGTGCGCTGGGTGCGTCGATTGACCGGCTGCGCACGGGGACTCCTGACCACTTGCTGAAGGATCCGCTGCTGAAAGAAATTCTTGGCGCGGGCTGGCAGACCGTGAGTTACCGCCAGAATACCGAGTTGATGGTGGAGGCGTGGCATTGGAATCCGGCAGGGAAGTGGAGCAACGCCGAGAAGCAGGAAGGGTACTTTGTTGGGAACGCCGAGCCTGGCGCGGAAATTCATAACTCGTGGGCGTATCCGCTGCCCCATCGCGGCTTTAGTCGCGGCGATGGCAACGGATGGTCGCGACTCACCGACGGTGATCCGAAGTCGTACTGGAAGAGCAATCCTTATTTGACCAAGGCCTTCACCGGGGAAGATGACTCGCTGCATCCGCAGTGGGTGATGATCGATCTGGGCACAAAGATCGACTTGAATGCGATTCGCATTGCTTGGGCCGAACCTTACGCGAGGCGTTACGCCGTGCAGTTCTGGACTGGCGAGCTTGAGCCGTTCTACGAGGGCACGACCAAGGGCACCTGGCAGACATATCCGCTGGGGAACATTACCGACGGCAAGGGCGGTACCGTCACGCTGAAACTGGTTTCGTGGATGATTCCGGTGCGCTACATCCGCATCTGGATGACAGAGTCGTCGAACACTTGCGACACGCATGGGTCAGCCGACAAGCGTAATTGCGTGGGATATGCGATTAATGAACTCTATGCCGGAGCGCTCTCGGCAGACGGAACGTTCAACGACTACGTCACGCATTTTCCCAGCCGCGACCAGACCATCACGTGGCCGTCGTCGGTTGATCCTTGGACTGCGTCTACTGATTTGGACGAATCGCGCGGCGATCAGGTGGGATTTGATTTCTTCTTCAATAGCGGCGTCACGCGCGGGCTGCCGACGATGGTGCCGATTGCGATGCTGTATGCCACGCCCGAGGATGCTGCGAACGAGATTGCGTATCTCTACAAGCGGCATTATCCGATTTCGTGGATTGAGATGGGCGAAGAGGCCGACGGGCAGCACATGCTGCCGGAAGATTACGGTGCGTTGTATGTTCAGTTCGCGACCGCGATTCACAAGCTTGTGCCGGAGGCAAAGCTAGGCGGCCCTCCGTTCGAGGGAACGTTCGGGGATGTCGAGGTTTGGCCCGATGCGAACGGAAAAGTTTCATGGCTGGGGCGCTTTGTGGATTATCTGAAGGCGCACGGGCGGTTGAACGATTTCACGTTCTTCTCGTTCGAGCACTATCCATATCAGGACCGGCCGTCGTATTCGTGGGCCGATCTATATCCCGAGCCCGGATATGTGAGCCACGTCGTGCAGGTCTGGAAAGATAACGGGCTGCCGCCGAATATTCCGTTCTTCATGACTGAAGGAAACATTGGAGGCGGGGCGCCGCCGTCGACCGTGAAGAGCGGACTGTGGCTGGCCGACTATGTTGGCACGATGATGAGTGAGGGAGCCGGGGGAACCTACTACTTCCATTACATGCCGTATCCAGGAGGCGGCAGCGGCTTCGGAAACTTCCTGATGATTGACGCGAACTATAACGTGGTGGGATATCCGCCGCAGTACCTGGCGGCGCAAGTTATCAGCAAAGAGTGGGTGCAGCCGGTCGATGCGCCGCACAAGCAATTTAAAGCGTCGAGCGACGTGAACGATGCGGCGGGAAATGTGATGGTGACGGCTTATGCTTTGGAGCGACCTGATGGGCAATGGTCGGTGATGCTGGTGAATCGCGACCAGTCGAACGATCATGCGGTAAAAATTTCCTTCGCCAATGCCGCCGGCAAGCGCGAGCGTCATTTCTCGGGCCAACTGGATCGCATCACCTTCGGCTCCAACGAATATCAGTGGCATCGGGAAGGAGCCGGCGGACACGCGGACCCGGATGGTCCGCCGGCAAAGTCAACGGTGCAGGGTAGCGCGGATGTGTTGTACCAACTGCCCAAGGCGTCGATCACCGTGCTGCGCGGACAGATCTCGGAATGATCGAGACTCGAGTTCCTGATCAGAGCTTCATGTGGAGATACTGACGAAGGAAGAAGTATTCGTTCTCAGGATGGTCATCCTGCAGGGGCGGCGCCTGCGGCGCGCCTGAGGTTAGCTGGTCGAGCGACAGCTCGCGTTTGAGGATGATGGAAAACTGCTGCGCGGCGGTGGTTGCCGGTCCCCACTCGATCAAATCCTGAACTGCACGTTCCGGCATTCTCGCTGCCAGTTCCTGTGCAGTGCGTTGGACGAGAGGTCGATCGCTGGCAAGGAAGTGGAAGCCGCGATTGTCGAATGAGTGAAAAACGCGAACGTAGGGAAACGACTGCTGTAGAGCGCGAGCGACCGAAGCTTGCACCACAGCGTCTCCAGTGGGCAGCCACTGCTGCAGGATTCCGCCCGGCCGCAGCCGGCGCCGGATCGCCTCATAAAATTCCGTGGAATACAGCAGGCTCGTCCCCGCGGCCTGTACCGGAGGCGGAGGATCGAGCGTGACGACGTCAAATTGCTCGTCGGTGCGTTCCAGGTAGCGGCGACCGTCATCGATCACCACGTGAGAGAGTGGAGATTGCAGGAGTTGCGATGCGTCGGAATGAAAATAGCCGAACAATCGTGGAACACTCGGCACCAACTCAACCGCGGTGGTGGAAATATTCCACGACATAAGTGAGCGATACGTCGTGCCCATCCCAAAACACACAACCAGAGCCTTGGACGGCGTGCGGTCGAGAAACGCCAATGGTAAGTGCGCCATCAGTTTGGTCATGGGCGTCAGAAAAGTAATTCCGACGCCATTGACGACCAGACGCTTTTGCATACCTGCTCCGCTGGCAACCACGGTGGCGGTGCTGTCGCGAAGTACTTCATGGCTGGCAAATGCTTCCTCGTAATATCCCTTGACGGTGAAGGCCAGCAGCAGCGCGCCTGCGGTGAAGGCGTAGCAGACGTAGCGCAAGAACGGCCGCAATTCTGATTGCTGGGATCCCACCGACCATTTCGGATTCACGCCGATCACGAGCCAGGGAGCCGCAAAGATGAGTAGGACCCAACGTTCGCTCATCAACGGCAGAAGGATAAAGCCGGCGACGATCGGACCGAGGATGCAGCCCACGACGTTGACGGCATACGCGCGTCCTGCGTGGTCCGGGTCGCCGCCCGACCAGCGGTCCACCAACATTGGAGTCACAAATCCCAGCAAGCTGGAAAACAGGGCGATTCCTAAAATCAACCGCACAAGATTCAGTAGTTGATAGGCGGGCAGGGCGAACTGGGGACTGGCCACGACTAACGGCAGGAGTGTGCCGAGCCCAAGCATGCCCCAAACTACGGCGCTTTCTTTTACGCCCGACCCGCTCCAGTAACGGTAGATCTGCGAGCCCACAAACGTGGAAGCCAGGTACACGCCCAAGATCATGGCGAATGCGTAGACGACCGTGCCCAGGTAAGGCGTGAACAGGCGAATCCACACGACTTCTGCTCCCATGCTGGTCAATCCCGTCATGAACAGCAGCACTAGGATTCTCTTGCTGTCGTGAGACTGGACGAGCGTGGCGCGATCGGACGATACACTTGAAGTGGGGGAGACGGCAGTTTCAGCCGCAACCTTGGAGAGACGGCTCGACAAGACCATCGCCGAAACAAACAGCAAGAGATTCAGCATCGCGCCGACCTTCAAGGTACCGCGAAAGCCATAGATCTCCACGATCAGAGGAGGCAGGGTCGAACCGACCACTGCACCTAATACATTGGCGAGATAGAGAAAACTGAACGATCGTCGCGTACCATGGCTAAAGTTTTTCCGGATGGCCCACATCCCGATGGGGATGGTGGCTCCCATGCAGGCACACCAGGGAATCAAGGTGAGGGCGACCCATGCGCCCGAAATGAGGTAGTAGCCCGACGAAGACGAAACCGCGCTGTGTCCCAGCAGGCTTCTACCGATCATCAATTCATACGGGACGACCAACGCGGAGATGCCGATCGTTAGTTCGGCAAATGCGTAGAGGCGCATCGCCAACGTTTTGCGTTGCCCTTCATAGGTACGGATGAAGTGACCGCTGGCCCAGGAACCGAGCCCAAGTCCGGCCATGAAAATCGACAGCACAATCGAAACCATGGCGCCGGTGACGCCGAACTGCGCCATGGATAATCTCAGCCAGATGACTTCGTAAAGGATGCTACAAAATCCCGACAGGAAGAAGAAGATAAAGATCCAGCCCACTCAGCCTCCGGAGACCGCCGTCTCAGATTTGGGGGTGATGTCGAGCGCTTATGTAAGCATACCCGCAAGGAGCGGCGCAATAGATTGCCGGGAACTGGCGAGCGCTACTCCGCCTTGAACTTCGGAATCCAGCGAGGGACCGAACGGCGGTAGGCGTCATACGATTCACCGAATTGCCGGTGCAGGGTGGGTTCCTCGTATAGGACAACAAAAATGTGAGCAATCAGCAGCATGACCGCCGCGTACTCGGCGACGTGAGACTTGCGAAAGAGCACGGCCTCTCCCACGATGACAAGCGCCACGCCGATGTACATCGGATTGCGTACGTAACGGTGCAGGGCGGTGGTGACGAGAAACTTTGTGGGCGCGATGGGAGCGGGGGTGCCGAGTCCGCGGACGGCGAATTCCCAGGCGCAGCGGAAATAGATGGATCCTCCGATGACGGTAATGAGCGCACCAAGCCACGTGAGAACGCCCGGCTGAGGGCTCGGGAAGCCGCCGATCAGCCAGCGCGGGATCAGGACGGCGACTGTGCCTGGGACGAAGATGGTGAAGAGGATCGTGTTCAGGATGGGGGCGAGGACGCGTGTCATGGGCTCAATCTTCTTTGCTCGGGTCACATAGTTGCGGGCGCGTTCGTCCGCTTGCGGTGCGATTTCAAAATCGCCCGGACGAATGCGTCCGGGGCTAGATGTTTCTTGCGAAGGGTCGTGTGGATCGCTTCACGCGAGATCCCTCCCTCCGCTTGAAAAGCGGCTCCGCTCGGGGATGACGTTCTGGAGTGTGAAGGCACACCAAACTAATCAGGAATTGCGGAGTCGAAACCGCGCCCAAGACAGCCGGGACAACCTTACTGTAAAATCAAGAGCGACGGAAGAGAATCGAGTCGCAGCTTCAGAGTCTTCCACAGTGGATCCCAGTAAGGTTCCGGGTTCGTTTCGGAGACATCCCATCCACAGCATCCGCGGAGATTACGCGGATCGCGCTGCGCAAATATTGCAGAGATCAGGAGACACCTAATATGGCAGTAGGCGCGAAGATCGCAAAAACAGCCGACCGGAAGAAGGTCATGGATACTACCAAGAGCACGGATTGCCCCAAGTGCGGCAAGCCTACGCGCATTGTCAAGCGCGTGAAAGACCGCGAACGCGGCGTCCCGGGCGGGGTTTATATCTCGTGCTCGGCGTGTGAGTTCTTCGAGAAGCTGTAGGAAGTTTCAGGTTTCGGGTTTCGAGTTCCGGAGACGGAGGATAATTCCTCCGCGCTCCGGTTTTTCTTTTGCGGCCGGCGACTGGGCGGAGGGTATTACCGATTGGCGAGGGTCGATATCTCACCAAGACCGAGGAGCTTTGCGTCTGCTGTTACCAGGGTCAAACCCAGTAACTGGGCGGTGGCCGCGAGGAAGCGGTCCGCGGGGTCGTTATGAGCTAGCGGTACGAGACGTGCTGCCAAGGCAATCTCGTGGGTCAAAGGCGCTTCGCGCAGCGGAGCTGTCGCTTGCGCAACCCACTTCGTCAGATCAGGCGGCAGTTGAATTCTGCCCTTCGCATTCAAAGTCAGAACTTCCCAGGTGCTGATGGGCGAGAGCCACAGTTCGTTCTGCGGATTTCTCAGCTCGTGCAAGACTCTCTTCCCCAATTGCGCAGGATCCTGCAGGCTCCACAGCCAGATATGCGTGTCGAGGAGCAGCTTCAATCGCGCAGAGCCTCCCAGTCGCTCTCTTCGTTGGCTGGGGAAACCACATCCCCAAGGATCTTTATGGAGTCTTTCATGGAACCAATCCAATCCCCGGCCGGTGCTTCCGGCGACGGGGGGACGACTTCGGCGACCGGTTTTCCAAATCGCGTGACGCGAATTGGTTTCTTAGTCTTCTGCACCTGTTCCAGCAAGGCCAAGCATTTGGCTTTGAACTCGGAGATGGCGATTTCCTTCATGTCCTATCAATTAGACCATAGTCAATAGATATGGTCAAGCACGACGAGAGAAAGTCCTCCAGAGGATGCGCAGACTATGAATCACTGTCGATCCGTCGAAATTAGCCGCTGATCTGGCTCAGGATTGCGCGCGCTTCGGCTGCGGGATCGGCGGCCTCGGTGATGGGGCGGCCGACAACGATGTGGCTGGCTCCGGAGGCGATGGCTTCGGCGGGAGTGACGACGCGGACCTGATCTCCGACATCGCCGCCGGCCGGGCGGACGCCTGGGGTTACGACCGCGAACTTGTGGCCAAGTTCCGCGCGTAGGGTGGAGGCCTCGCGGGCCGATGTCACGATGCCCTGACATCCGTTCGCCAAAGCAATCGTTGCCAGGCGCACGACGCTGTCCTCGACGGTGCCCCGGATGCCGATCTTGTCCAGGTCGTTCTCGTCCATGCTGGTCAGCACAGTAACAGCGAGAACCATGAGATCGGGGCGAAACTTGGCTGCTTCCACGGCCGCGCGCAGCATTTTCCCGCTGCCGGAGGCGTGCACGGTGAGCATACTGACGCCAAGCTTCGCGGCTTCCGCCACGGCCGCACCCACGGTGTTGGGAATGTCGTGATACTTCAGGTCGAGAAACACCTTCCGCGCCGAGGCCACGAGGTCCCGCACGACTTGCGGACCTTCAGCGGTATAGAGCTGCATCCCGACTTTGTAAGTCAGGGCGGAGTCTCCGACGGCCGCCACAATCTTCTGGGCGGCTGCAGCGGTCGAGACATCCAGCGCAACGATGAGCCGCCGGCGCGGATCATCGTTGCCCTGAAAACCGTGGCGCGAACTATCGCTGGGATAGCTCGTGCCCTCATTTGAAATGCTCGGCAAGGATGTGGGCATCCTTGCCAGTGTAGAACGTTTTACGGGAGTTTTTCTACCGGGGGATGGTTATAAGCGATCGTCTGGTAAGGAGCTTTCTGATCGCGAGGGTTGACCAGATCCAGCCGCACGCGCTGCAGCCCACGATGCTTGAATTGCAGCGCCTGGGCAGCACCATACGACAGGTCGATAATACGGCCTGGAACGATGGGCCCGCGGTCGTTAACCCGGACCACTACGGCTTTTCCGTTCCGCAGGTTCGTGACCCGCACGTAGCTTCCCATGGGAAGCGTGAGGTGGGCGGCCGTCATATCGTACATGTCGTACGGCTCACCGCTGGCTGTTGGCTTACCCTCAAAAATCTGGCCGTACCAGGACGCTGTCCCAACTTGATACGGTTTCGTCTTGACCGGGCGGACTTCGGGTGTCACTTGAACAGAACTAACTGGAGCCGCTATCGCCTCCGAGATGTTCGGTCCCTGAGCCGCTCCCAGGCCGACGATCAGAAAAGCAATCGCCAATCCTTGAGCTATAAATCTTCGCATTCAGTTCTCCTCGCATACTCAAAAGTGCCTTGGCCTTTGGCTAGTGTTTCGCTGCAGTTTGTAGATGCTATCGGCGTGCCAAACTCGTGTCAATGGGCATCCGGGGGTAGATCGATGACGTCCTAGTTATCGAAGTCTTACGTAATGTTCTTTAAATCTAAGCACATGCAGGCAAGGCCCTTTGTTTCAGCTAAGTTAGATATTTACCAAAAAGTAAATAACTAAAGGCCAGGGGTAAGGTAGAAATTACAACCTCACTGGAATCAATGGCTTACAGCTTGCCTTTGAGCAACTTACATGGAATCATGTACTTACAAAGCCAGTTTGGTCTGAGCCCTGAAAGATTTTTTGCCTGGAGCGGTTTCCGAAAGTAACTTACGAACGGTGCCGATGTAGGATGCGAGGCGCTGATTCGCGTTACTATCGGAGTCGCCCGAACGGAAGGCCATGCCCGAAAAACCTCCTGTAGTCCTCACCATTGCAGGGTTCGATCCCTCCTCCGGAGCCGGGGTGACGGCCGACATCAAAACGATTGCCGCCCACTCTTGCTATGGGGTCGCCTGCATCACGGCGTTGACGGTGCAGTCAACGGCCGGGGTCAAGCGGGTGGAAATGGTGGATTCGGCCCTTATTGCCGAGAGCCTGGAGGAACTGGCTGAGGATCTGGACATTTCCGCCGTTCACATTGGAATGCTAGGCTCCGGGAGGGTAGTAAAGGTGCTCGCCGACTTCCTCGCCGGAGCAACGGCCAGGGGTTCGTCGAATCGGGCCGGGAAAGCTCGGCTGCCGAACATCGTGTTGGATCCGATCTTGAAGTCGTCTTCGGGAGCAGCGCTGTTGGACGCGGCTGGAACCAGGTTACTGATTGAGAGACTTATCCCCCTGGCGGACGTCCTCACGCCCAACCTCGACGAAGCGGGAGTCCTTACCGGGATGCAGGTGAAGGATCTCGACGAGATGAAAGCTGCTTCCGCGAAGCTGCACGAGATGGGAGCCGCCGCCCTGGTGATCACCGGAGGCCACCTCGACAAGGCGATCGACCTGTTGAGCTTTATGACCCCGCATGGCACCGAGCAGGAGGTGTTCAAGGCGGAGCGGCAGCGTTCGAATTCTACTCATGGCACGGGATGCGCGTTCGCGACCGCCATGGCCTGCCACCTGGCTCTGGACCGGGGATTGGCGGAGGCCGCCTTGCTAGCAAAGATTTATGTCACCGCCGCCATCTCGAATGGACAACCACTGGGCCGCGGAACGGGGCCGGTTCATCATCTTTACCGCATGAGCCAGCAGAAGCGGGCAGCAGGTTCCGGAAGCGAGTCGTAAGAGGTCGCACGCCAGGACGCGAACCTGCGTTGGAGTCTGGCATGTTGCAAAGATTTGCGATCCGCAGGAAAGAGCGTTAGTCGCGATCGCGATTGGGAGGAGTTTTGAGCAGGATACCTGCCACGAATGAAGCGGTAGCCGCCAGCAACCATTCCCCACGGTAGAACTGGATGGCTTCCCACTCGGCAAAGTTTCTTGCCGTCAAGAGGCCCACCAGCAACGCACCTGCAATGCACCCAATGCCGATCACGAAGGCGATCAGGGAAGCCGTGGACAGGCCTGTCCAACTCTTGATCTCGTGGAAGTGGAGATAGCGTAGCCAGGACGGGAACGGAATCTTGCTCCAGGAAAACTCGGCTACGAGGGACTGAGCCCGGGCGACACCGTGTTGCCAGAGTCCGGCCATAGCAGCAGCGTCGGTTCGGGCCGGCTGGCTGGTGGCTTCCGGACGGCGACCACCGCAGCTGTGGCAGAAGCGCGAACCCAGCAGAAACTCAGTGCCGCAACGGGCGCACGTCTCGGCCATCGTAGGGATCGCTTCCCGAACGACGATGTCGCTCGCGAGCGCGGGGGTTGGTGGCCGCCAAAATTCCTGCTGCGTGTCTTGAATGACTTCTGACATACATGTTCTTACAGCAAAAACCTTATTACTAATGGCATTCCAACCGCCAAAGCCGCGCTGAAACTAAGTGTCGTGGCAACAAATACTTACATTTTTCTCAAACATATAACAAGGTGAAAAAGAGGCAATAATTACGCGCGCCAGCGAGTAAAGATCGCCCGGTTACGAAAGCTGCTGGCCTCGCAGCGTTTCGCGGACTCGGCGTTACCAGTTCCGATTCCGGTTTTCGCTCGGGCAAATTATAGGGCCAACTAGCGGGAATGCTGTTAGCGTAAACGGCACATCGAAGCTGTAGTTAGTACCTGCGGCAGGCCGCCGCTTTACGAATCGTAGCTGAGGCCCGACTTCGATTAGACTATTTGACATTCGATCTGTGGGACGCGAAACCAATCTTTCGAACCTTAAGCGGTGCCCCGAGGATGTATTGATCCGGCTGTTCGTATTGCTGACCTTGTGTCTTCCAGTTTGGAGCCAGTCGAACTCCATTGCGACGGTGCCCCATGGGGCCCCGCATGATCCCCAGTCGGACGTCGCCTTCGACCATTTCTACAACATGGAATACGACCGGGCGACGCAGGAGTTTGAGAAGATCCTGGAGAAGCGTCCGAACGACCCCTTTGCGGTGAACCATCTGTTGAGCGTGGTGCTGATGCACGACCTCTACGACACTGGGGCCATGAACACCGGGGATTATGCCAATGACAGCTTCATTGGACGCACGCCGCGTCCGACAGACCCGAAGATCAAAGACCGGATCAAGGAACTGGACCGACGGGCGGAGGAACTGGAAGAGCAGGAACTGAAGGCGAATTCCAAGGACGTCAATGCGCTTTACTGCCGGGGCGTGACGCGAGCACAGTTCGCGGTGTATACGGGGCTGGTGGAGCGGGCATGGTTCTCGGCCCTGCGCAATGCGGTCGGGGCCAGGCACGACCATGAGCGTGTGCTGGAACTTGATCCGGACTACCTTGACGCGAAGATGGTGGTGGGAACCCACAACTATGTGGTCGGGCATTTGCCCTGGAGCGTCAAGGTAGCGGCGGCCCTGGCCGGCCTGAGCGGCTCGCCGGAAAAGGGCCTGGCGTATCTTCGCGAAGTGGCCAAGAGCAACGGGGAAAATGCTGTCGATGCGAAAGTGGTTCTGACCCTGTTTCTGCGCCGCGAGCATCAGTACGACGAAGCTCTGGGATACATGAATGAGATGTCGGGAAAGTATCCCAAGAATTATCTGTTTCTCACGGAGGTTGCAAACTTGCAGCGTGCCGCGGGACGACTGCCCGAGGCCGAGGCGGTATATCGCAGAGTCTGGCAGAACGGACGGGAAGGGAAGTACGGTACCCTGCACTACGAACTTTCAGCGTGGGGACTGGGGGAATTGTTGCGAAGCGAGAAGAATCTCGCCGGGGCAGCGGCGGCGTACCAGTTAGTGAATGAAGCGCCGAACCCGGACCCGGATATTCTGCAAAAGGCCAACCTGGCTGCGGGGCAGATGTACGACCTCATGGACAAACGCGACCTCGCCATGAAGAGCTATCAAATCGTCCTGACGGGCAACGCGAATACGGGCCCCGCTGACTTGGCTCGCCGCTACATCAAGGAAGCCTACCGTGAGTAGCTTACACTCACCTTCTTGTGGGCACAGTTATGTGGGGACAGCCGCCTTCGGCTGTCCCGCCAAGCGCAATCGGGGCAGTTCGCTGTACGCCCCGTCGAGCTTCGCTCGACGAACAGCCGATGGGGGCTGTCCCCATATGCAGATCTGAAGACCGATCCAAGAGGTTGGAACTTTCCATCTTCATCTACGTATCATAAAGTGAGGGCAGAGCTATGTACTGCAACTATTGCGGAAAAGTGATTCAGGATGATGCTGCCGTCTGCGCGTATTGCGGGATTCGCGTTGGGGCTACCCTGGCCCGAACCAAGCTGGTGCGTCCGCGGATGGGTCGGAAGATCGCGGGTGTCTGCCTCGGATTTTCGGAGTACTTCGACGTCGACGTCACCCTGGTGCGGGTGGTGTGGCTGATTACCGCCATCATGACTTGCGTTGGCTTCATTCCTTACATCATTGCGTGGATCGTGATGCCGGAAGAGCCGCTGTTGCTGCCTGCCCCCCTGGCAGCGCAGCCGGCGCCGAGTCAATAGAGCCGGCCTCGGACCAGGACCTCAGACTTCGGATCTCCTTCGAGGGCGGAGGCTGGCGACGAGAGTCGCGAGACTCACTTGTGTTCTAATCGCGGGATGGAACGCCTTCCTTCCCAGCGCATCAAGAGTGACCACGCCGAGATCGTTTACTGGATTGTGGGCGACGGTCTGCCGGTTGTGTTGCTGCATCCTTTTCCTGTTCATCATGAATTCTGGCTGCCTGTAGCCGATGTGCTGGCGACACGCTATCGCGTGGTGATGCCCGACCTGCGCGGGCATGGAGAGTCAGAAGTCGGCCAAGGTCCGGCCACCATGGATAAACATGCGGCTGATATTGCTCGTGTCATGGATGACGCGAACATAGGCCGCGCTCCGCTGGTTGGGGTCTCGATCGGCGGGTATGCGCTGTTCGAGTTCTGGCGAAAATATCGCGGCCGCGTGGCTGCGCTCGGACTCTGCAACACCAAAGCGCCAGCTGATGGCCCGGACGCTCGCGGCGGACGACTCCAGGCAGCGAACGACGTTCTCGAACGAGGCACCGAACCGTTTTTTGAGTCGATGATCCCGAAGGTGCTGGCGAAGACGACGCGTGAGATGCGGCCTGATCTCGTGGATGGTGCGCTGCGCATGATGCGTGAGATGTCTGCAGAAGACGTTGCGCAGGTGCAGCGTGGGATGGCGACGCGGCCCGACTCTATCGAGACTTTGAAGACCATCAACGTTCCCACGCTGCTCGTTACGGGCGACGAAGATCCTATGACTGGAGTGAACGAGGCCGAATTGATGCGCCGGAACATTGCTAACAGTCAGCTGCGAGTCATTCCGAAGGCAGGACACTACTCTCCGTGGGAGCAACCCCACGACGCTGCTACGATTCTCCGCCAATTTCTAGATAGCTTGTAGGATCACGGTGAAGGTTGGTCTAGAATCGTGGACATCATGAAAAGACTCGCTGTCGTGCTGGTTTGCACGGTTCTTCAACTTTGCGTTCACGCTCAGACTCCGGCTGCACGTCCACGCATTACGGGCATCGACCACGTGGCGTTCTATACGACTTCGCCCGACGGAGTGAAGCAGCTCTACGGCGATGTGTTGGGTCTGGCGTCGGCAGATCCGGTCGAGCCCGGCGGGACGTTGCGATACATCGTGGGCAAGCAGTGGGTCGGCTATAGTCCTGCGCCGGACCCGAAGTCGACCGACCGTATGGATCACGTGGCCCTAACAACCGACAACATTGCAGCGATGCGAAAGTATTTGACCGGGCAGGGAATCAAAGTGCCGCAGATTCAGGGACGCGGCGATCATAGCCTGTTCTTTGTCCTGGATGACCCGGACGGCCACAAGATTGAATTTGTGGAGCGGGGAAAGAGTGACGCCGTCTCGCCTCCAGAGTCCGCGGTTTCGCGTCACATGATTCACGCCGGCTTTCTCGTTTACCATCGCGAGGCCGCGGATCATTTCTATCGCGACATCCTCGGCTTCCGGCCGTACTGGCACGGCGGGATGAAAGATGACGTGACCGAGTGGTTTGCCCTGCAGGTTCCCGATGGAACGGATTGGATCGAGTACATGCTCAGTCAGCCCGAGCATGCGAGTCTGCAGCTGACTGGAGTGATGAACCATATCTCTCTCGGCGTTCCCGAGATCAAGAAGGCGCAGGCGACTTTGGAATCACATGGCTGGAAGCCGCACGGCGACGAAAAGGCACAACTGGGCAAAGACGGGAAATGGCAGCTCAATTTGTATGATCCTGACCTGGTGCGGGTCGAATTGATGGACTTCAAGCCGGTGCAGAAGCCGTGTTGCAGCGATTTTACCGGGCCGCACCCTTCGGAGTAATAGAAACAGATTACTGTACGTACAAGTACGCAATACGTATATGTACGTAAGCAACAAGTAACTGCGTTGACGTAGGGAACGGATGCCAGGCGTCGCCCAGGATGCCCTTTGCGGGGCCAGAAATGCCCTTACAGCGGCGATCTCGAGCGGGGCGGGGATTAGCCTCGTCCAGTGCGAGATTCGCCTCCCTTGCGGCTGCCACGCCCGTCTTACGAATTCTCAATCACTTGCACGTGGACTCAATCACTTCCACGAAGGCTCAATCACTTACGCGGACAGGGACGGATCCAGTCCCCCCTCAACTGAAACTCGAGGGAGGCGAGATTTGTTAGAATCCTTTCGCCATGATTGATATCTCTCTCGTCGCAGCGCAAACCGTGGTCAGCGCCAAGGGTGACGGCCCTGCCGTCGATGTGAGCGCGGCCGCCAACCGCGTATTTCTTGTCACGCTGTCGATCACGAAGATCATCGAGCAGGAGTCGCTCGATGTCAGCATTTTCGGTTCGCCCGATGGTACGACTTGGGGCGCAAAGTCGATCGCCGCGTTTCCGCAGAAGTTCTACGACGGTGACTCGCCGCTGCTGCTCGATCTAACGGCCCATGCCGACGTGAAGTTTGTGCGCGCTCATTGGGAATGCGCGCGCTGGGGCCGCGGCACTGAGACGCCGATGTTCGAGTTCGGTGTGACGTTGAAAGAAGTGCCGGCCAACATTCTTAAAGAGGCGACGGCCGAAGCCAAAGCCATGGCCTAGCTCACGTCGCGGCGGACGCATTCGTCCGCTGGTCTGTTTTGTAAATGATCCCGCGGTTGGACAACCCCGGCACCCGGACGAATGCGTCCGGCCTACGTGGACCGTTATATTGATCTCAAGATGAAAAACAGTTCCCAAGTCATTGTGCGTCCGGCGCGCAATGTGCGCGGCAGTGTGCAGTTGCCGGGCGATAAATCTATTTCGCATCGCTACGCCATGCTCGCGGGCATCGCCGAAGGGGCGTCGCGGCTGGAGAATTACTCCACCGGGGCCGACTGCGCTAGCACGCTTGCGTGCATGCGCTCGCTGGGAGTGCCATGGGAGTGCACCGAGGGCGGATTCATTGAAGTGCAGGGACGCGGGTTGTCGCTGGCGGCTCCGGCAAAAGCGCTCGACTGCGGCAACTCCGGTTCCACCATGCGTATGTTGAGCGGGATTGTTGCCGGGCAGAAATTCACCAGCGAGATGATTGGGGACGAGTCGCTCTCGCGGCGTCCGATGGAGCGCGTGATCAAGCCGCTGTCTGCCATGGGCGCGCAGATCAGTTCGCAGCAGGGAAAGCCGCCGCTGCGCATTACAGGTGGGGCCCTGAAAGCGATCGACTACACCATGCCCGTAGCCAGCGCACAAGTGAAGTCGTGCTTGCTATTTGCGGGGCTCTTTGCAGAGGGGGAGACGCGCATCGAAGAGACGCTGCGCACCCGCGATCACGGCGAGGTCGCGCTGCGCGCGTTCGGTGCCAAGCTCGAACGAAAGAGCGCGGGGCAAGGCAATGAAATCCGCCTTCGCGGCGGCCAGACGTTGCGAGGGATAGGGGCCCGCATTCCCGGCGATTTGTCGAGCGCGGCATTCTTTCTGTGCGCGGCTGCGCTGTTTCCCGGTTCGCAGCTGCTCGTGCCCAACTTGTTGATGAATCCGACGCGGGCTCGGCTGCTGGATATTCTCATGCAACTCGGTTTGCACATTTCGGTAACGCAACTGGAGGAGATTCACGGCGAGCTGGTTGGGTCGTTGCAGGTGGAAGGCGCGCGGCTGACGCAGGCAACGATTTCCGGCGCGGACACCGCCGCGCTCATCGACGAGATTCCGGTGCTGGCGGCGATTGCTCCTTTTACCGAGAAGGGTATCGAAGTGCGCGACGCGAAGGAGTTGCGGATTAAAGAATCGGACCGGATTGCTGCCGTGGCGACCAACTTGCGTCTCATGGGAGCGCAAGTAGACGAGCGGGAGGACGGGCTCAAGATTCCCGGAGGGCAGACGCTGCATGGAGCTGAGCTGGATTCATTCGGGGATCATCGCATCGCCATGGCATTCGCGGTTGCGGCGCTGCGGGCCGAAGGGGAGACGCTGATTCGTGGCGCGGAAGCGGCTGGGATTTCTTATCCGGCATTTTTTCAGACGCTGGAAGAAGTGACGGAACGGTAGGGTTCAGTTTGTTCGCATCGTCGGTCGGCGACGCCCTTTACGTACTCGATGCGATATCCCTTCGACTTCGCTCAGGGCAGGCTCTTCGCTCCGCGTGAAAAGCGGCTGCTCTCAGGATGACTCCAATTTTCCTATAGTTCTGACAGTAACCTCGTGGCGGTTACTCGAGTGACCTTTCCCGACTCTCCTCGGCATAGAAGAATCGTGCTGTCGGGCAGGGACCGCTCGCCTTGCTCGATGCTTGGGGTTTGATCGTTTCCTTGGAGAATTCATTCATGCGTTCAAGGCTGATGCTCTGCATAGTTTTGGGTCTGGCGTCCGCAGCTTATGCCAGAGAGCCCAAGGCCTATCAGATGGGGAAACTTGTGCAGATGGAATCCGTGCCGTGCGCGGGCGAAGGACTGGGCACTGGTGCGAGCAGCACGAAGGCCGACGAGTTGCTGTGCCAGGAGTACGTGATGGAGTCTGAGCACGTGACTTACCGCATTCGTCCGCGTAATGAGAAGCATCCGGCGCTTCTGCCAGTGGGCGAATTCGCGCAATTCCGCCTGCAAAAAGACAACATACAGCTACGGCTGGAAAACCTGGACAGTAAAGAGCGCGAGTTCAGTGTGATCACGATGACGCCGCGCGCGGAAAAAAGCACGGCGGACGCGGCGCCAGTTCACTTGAATCACTTGCAATAACAAGATCGCCTGTCACAAGAGAAAACTGCGCGGAACTTCGTTTCCGCGTTATTTTTTTTGAATCGTTTTCCACGATTACTTTTGGCCTACAGGATTGCTCTGAGTCCGCCGCCTTTCGCCGTGTAGCCCACGCCCAACGCCCAACCTCAACGACTCAGAGAGGCATCCATAGAAGTACCGCTCAAGTCTCCGCTCTCTCCGCCTTGCATATGGAGAAGTGTGCGACAACTCAATTCTCAGGAGTAAAAAATGAAACGTTGTCTCGGTCTCTTTATAGCGTCGTTGTTCATGGCCGTACCCATGCTGGTGGCGCAGGAACATTCGGATCATGTGGAATTTGGTGCGTTTGCCGATTGGTACAGGATGAGCGACCCCGGTCCTACCAAGAATTTCGTCGGCATTGGAGGTCGCGCGGCTTTTGCCCTTCACCCCAGCGTGCAGATGGAGGCCGATATGGCTTACGACTTCCGGCGCAATTACACCGACACCTTCACGGATGGCGTCACGACGACGCTCGTGCATACGAGTTCCCGAACACTACACGGATTTTTCGGTCCGAAATTCCAGACAGGCTCGGGGCCCGTTCGCTTTTTCGTCACCGGCAAAGTTGGATTTGATAATTTCAGCATCGACAATCAGAATGCCCCGGCGGGTTTCGTCAACCAGGTTGGGCTGACGAATGGCGCGACGTATTTCGCGCTCTATCCCGGCGGCGGTATTGAAGCCTTTGCCGGTGCGATCGGAGTGCGGGCAGAAGTTGGCGATGATATCTTTTTCAATAACGGCGCTCATAATAACTTGCGGGTAACGTTTGGTCCGCAATTCCGGTTCTAGCACGGCGAAGTCGGAGTAACGGCAGGGTAAAAGGCCCCACTTCTCGCAAAGCACGCGAGAAATGGGGCACCTGCGGCCGATCCAAACCCATCACTATCTTCTGTGACCCGTATCACAGCGGGGCTCTTCTCTAGCTTTCACACTGAACAGTTACGATTGCGGATGTCTCCGCGCGCAGGTCGTTCGGGGTGGATGCCAATCCACAACGTTTCGTGAATCCGTGGGTGGTCACGGTCGCCGTGATGCTGGCGACCTTCATGGAAGTGCTCGACACCACGGTCGTTAACGTTTCGATTCCACACATTGCCGGCAATCTCGCAGCGACCAACGAAGAAGGCACGTGGGTGGTCACCTCGTACCTGGTGTCGAACGCCGTCGTGCTGCCGATTTCGGGGTGGCTGGCAAATCGCCTTGGACGCAAGCGACTGCTACTAACGTGCGTCGCGGGATTCACGGTGACGTCGCTAGGCTGCGGACTGGCAACGTCGCTGACGCAGCTGATTATTTTTCGAATCCTGCAAGGGCTGACGGGCGGCGGATTGCAGCCTTTGGCGCAGGCGATTCTGCTGGAGACTTTTCCTAAGGAACGGCACGGGCATGCCATGGCGGCGTTCGGCATCGGTATCTTGCTCGCGCCGATTCTCGGGCCGACGCTCGGCGGATGGATCACCGACAACTATAGCTGGCGCTGGATTTTTTATCTGAACCTGCCAGTGGGCGCGCTGTCGCTATTCCTGATGAACAAGTTTGTGTTCGATCCGCACTACGTGAAGCGTGGCAACGGCGCGCGCGTAGATCTTTGGGGGATCGGCTTCCTGGCGCTGGGGATCGGGTCGCTGCAGATTGTGCTGGATACGGGACAGCGCAAGGATTGGTTCTCGTCGCAATACATTCAAGTATTCACGGCGCTGTGCGTGTTTGGTTTGGTCGCGCTGATTGTGCGCGAGTTGATGACCGATCATCCGGTGGTGGACCTGCGCGTGTTGAGGGATCGATCGTTCAGCGCGGGCGTATTTCTAATCAGCATGCTGGGCTTTGTGCTTTACGCGAGCCTGGTGCTGCTGCCGCTTTATTTGCAGACGCTCATGGGATATCCCGCATACAACTCTGGCCTGGCACTGTCACCACGAGGCATTGGGGCGCTGTTGTTTACGCCATTGGCGGGACACCTGACGACGAAGACGGATCCGCGGCGGTTGCTCGCCGTAGGCACGGTTCTGGGTTCCATCACCATGTTCGACTTGTCGGGTCTCAATTTGAACGCCGGGTTCTGGGATATTTTCTGGGCGCAGGT
>Ga0070713_100000674_pt1 | contig 21879 bp, 20 predicted proteins | sample LARL82metaG_FD_65465 | JGI IMG/M metagenome (GOLD analysis project Ga0070713, IMG submission 65465) | Corn, switchgrass and miscanthus rhizosphere microbial communities from Kellogg Biological Station, Michigan, USA - LAR L8-2 metaG | ecosystem: Host-associated > Plants > Roots > Rhizosphere ...
TGCCCGGGCTACGGCGAGGCCACCTGGTTAGCGGTCGGCCGGCTCACGGTCGGCCGGGTCGCGGTCCGCCGCGTCTCGCGCGGATGGCGCGAACCTGCGGGCGAGGCGCCTGCGCATGGCGAGGAAGCCGAGCCCGGCCAGGACCGACGCGCCGCCGATGCCGAGCAGCAGGCCGTCCTGGAGGCCCGCCGTGCCGCCGCCGCCCGTCTCTGGCGCTGCCGTGGGGAACTGCGTGACCGTGGCGGTAGTCGTGACCGTGGCGCGAGGGGTGGACGAGGCGCGGATCGAGCGGGTCTGCGTCGCCGACGGGGAAGAAGAGGCCGCCGGCGACCCTGGCGCGCGAGTGGCGGAGGCAGAGGCGGAGACGGAGACAGAGACGGAGACGGAGACGGACGCGGAGACGGAGGCCCTGGCGGTAGTCACCCGGCCCGAAGCAGGGGTGCTCGCGGCCGTACTGCCCGCGGCCCTGCTGCTCGTGGCCGGGTGCGTGGTCGTGGACCCGCCGCCGGCCACTGACGGGGTCCGGGACGCTGAGTGCGCCGCCGAACCGGACGACGTCAGCGGCGTCGGGACGAAAGTGGACGGGACCGAGGAGCCGCCTCCTATGCAGGCGGAGACCGTCACCGTGAGCAGGACTGCCCCGGCAGCCAGGCGGCCGGCGGCCAGCCATGCCTCTCGGGTCGCGGCGGGCGTGCTCAGCCGCATCTTCATGGACCCTCCTTGAACGCGCGTCCGCTACACCCGCTGATGCGTCGGGCACGCCCGGGGGGACGGGGAGCTGTCCTCCGGGAGCCTGCTGCCCTCCGGATAAAGAATTACCCCATAACGCACCCTCAATCACGGACCAGGCCGCGAAAGGGTAACGAGCCGTGAGTTTGATCGTGATCGCAGCCGGGCCGCGTATTTGCCGGCCGCCCGCACGGCCCCGGACGATCAGGGAGAGCGGCCCCGCCGGGGCCCTGGGGGCAATGGCGCGTTTCCCGTCCGGACATTACGCTACTTAAGTAGCACGCCTAACGGAAGACGGATAAGCGCTGGTGCGGGTCGCCCTCCCGGGAGGTAAAGGCTTTGGGTCGCTGGCCGCGAATTGCCGGACTGCGCGTGGTCATGGCCTGGCCGGATGACAGCCAGTTCGCTCCCGCGCCGCCGCCGCGGGGCCGCGCCCGGATCAGGCTGTCGGGCATCGCCGGTTTCACCCTGGTCGTCGTCGGCGCCGGCGCCATCGCCGCCGCCGCGCTCGCGCAGCAGCACGCGCCGTCCCCGGCGTCCTCGGCCGCGGGAGCGGTCGGTGGCGCGGCGAAGGGGCCGTCGCTGCGGCGGTCGGTCCCGGTGTCTGTCTCCATCCCGCAGATCGGTGTCCGGTCCAAGCTGCTCAGCCTGGGGCTCAACCCGGACGGCTCGATCGCGGTGCCGTCCCTGGCCACGAACGCCGGCGAGGCCGCCTGGTACAAGTACTCGGTGACGCCCGGCCAGGTCGGTGCTTCGGTTATCGAGGGCCACGTGGACAGTTACCAGGGGCCGGCGGTCTTTTTCCGCCTCGGCGCGCTCCGGCCGGGCAATCAGATCGACGTGACGCTCGCCGACGGAATCACGGCGGTCTTCCGGGTAACCGGCGTTCGTGAATATGCCAAGGACGAATACCCGGCGAAGACGATCTACGGTCCGACCGATTACGCCGCGCTCAGGCTCATTACGTGTGGTGGTGACTACGACTTCGCGACCCACCACTATCTCAGCTCGGTGGTGGTTTTCGCCGTCCTGTCGTCCGCCACCCGGCCTGCCGCCGCGGCTCCCGGCTCGGCGTAGCGGCCGGGCCGCCTGACCCGCTTATACCGCCAACGCTCGCACCCGCGGCGGCGCGCCGTCGCCCTCGCTCCATGCGGCGGGCGGGATGCCGCGTGACATATACATAAGCATGTGATATAAATATCTTATGGATAGTTCAGTGGAAGCGATCACCCACGACTCCCTCGCCGCCGCGCTCGCGGCCGACATCGAGCGGATCGTCGGGTTGTTCCGCTCGCTGAGCCCCGCGAGCGGGCTGTCGATGACCGCCGCCGCGACGCTGGCGGGCATCGAGCGCCTCGGCCCGCAGCGGCTGACCGTGCTCGCCGCCCGCGAGGGTGTCACCCAGCCGGCCATGACCCAGCTGATCAGCAGGCTGGAGGAGTCCGGGCTTGTCCGCCGGGAGCCGTGCGCGGAGGACGGGCGGGTCGTCCTCGTCGACATCACCGAGCAGGGCCGGGCGACGCTCGCGCACCGCCGGTCCGCCCGGGCCGAGCGGCTTGCCGCGATAATCGCCCAGCTCAGCCCGGATCACCGCGCCGCGCTCGCCGCCGCGCTGCCCGCACTTGACGCGCTCGCCAGCGCACCGCGCGAGGACGACCTGGTCAGGGCCACGACGCGCTGATCACCCCGTGCACCGCTCAGTTCTGCACGGAAACACACTGCACTGAGGAGTAATCCCCCTAATGAGTGGCGCCAGTCACGGCTCAGCAGTGAGCCCGTTCAAGCAGCCCAAAGCCGTATTCGCGGTGGCGTTCGCCTGCGTCGTGTCCTTCATGGGCATCGGCCTGGTCGACCCGATCCTGCCCGCCATCTCCAGCCAGCTGCACGCCTCGCCGAGCGAGGTCACCCTGCTGTTCACCTCCTACCTGGTGGTCACCGCGGTCGCGATGCTGATCACCAACTGGGTGTCGAGCAGGATCGGCGCCAAGTGGACGCTGATCGCCGGCCTCATCCTGATCGTGGCGTTCGCCGCGCTGGCCGGGTCGTCCGGCTCGATCAACGAGATCATCGGCTTCCGGGCCGGCTGGGGCGTCGGCAACGCGCTGTTCATCGCCACCTCGCTCGCGGTCATCGTCGCCTCGGCGAGCGGCGGGTTCGCCGGCGCGATCGTGCTCTACGAGACCGCGCTCGGCCTGGGCATCGCGGTCGGCCCGCTGGTCGGCGGGACCCTCGGCGAGATCTCCTGGCGCGGCCCGTTCTACGGCGTCTCCGTGCTGATGGCGATCGCGCTGATCGCGACCGTGGTGCTGGTGGAGGACATCCCCAAGCCCGCGCACAGCACCAGCCTCGCGGCGCCGTTCAAGGCGCTGCGGCACCGCGGCCTGCTCACCATGGCGCTCACCGCGCTCTGCTACAACTGGGGCTTCTTCACCATCCTCGGCTACGCGCCGTTCCCGATGGAGCTGTCCCCGATCAAGCTCGGCCTGGTCTTCTGCGGCTGGGGCATCTTCGTCGCGATCTTCGCGGTGTTCGGCGCGCCGTGGCTGCAGGCACGGCTCGGCATCGCCCGGACGATGTACCTGAACCTGTCCGTCTTCGCGCTGATGTCCCTCGGCATCGCGGTCTGGACGCTGAACAAGCCGGTCCTCATCGTGCTCGTGATCGCGAGCGGCATCGTCTGCGGCGTGAACAACACCGTCACCACCCAGGCGGTCATGACGGTCTCCCCGGTCGAGCGCCCGGTCGCGTCCGCCGCCTACAGCTTCGTCCGGTTCATCGGCGGCGGCCTCGCCCCCTACGTCGCCGGCCGGCTGGTCGTCGACGTGAACATCCACTTCCCGTTCTACCTGGGCGCCGGGGTGATCGTCCTCGGCATCGTCATCCTGTCCACCGGCCACAAGCTGCTCGACCGGGCCGAGCGCGTGCAGGCCGCGGCGGCGTCCGCGGCACTCCACGGCAGCGCGGACGAGGTCGCCGCGGAGCACGAGCTCGAGGCCGAGCTCAGGGCCGATGCCCTCGCCGGCGACGCCGACTAGCCCAAAGGTCAACACCGCTCGCCAGAGCGGGCGTCCTGCGACTGGAAATTAGCCAAAACTGATTGAGAGTGAGACGTCCGGCAGGTCCTGTCGGGACGGTCTTCTCGGGCCGGGCCGGACTGGAGCCAGCGGAGTCAGGCGAGGGCAGTCAGGTGGCGGGCCAGGAAGGCGAGGGACGGGGGTTCTTGGGCGGTGAAGAAGGGGCCCGTGTGGCAGCCGTTCCCGAAGTACACCTCAGCCGACACGCCTCCCGGGTTCTTCGGCAAGGCGCGGGCGAAGGACCGGACACCGGGGTAGAACGGGTCGTCGTAGCCCGAGGCGACGCGGACCGGGGTCCTGGCCAGGGCAGCCGCGTGGCTTAGCGCATCGTCCGCTGCGAAGTCGGCCGCCGAGGCGAACGCGCCCGCGTTGGCGCCGCGCGCCTGGGCGTAGCTGGTCCAGATCGCCGGCGAGATCGCGGCGACCGCCCGGATCAGGCCCGGGTACTTCTCGGCGAGCAGGATGGCGCCGTAGCCGCCCATGGAGATGCCCATGACGCCAACCCGCCTGGTGCCCAGGCCCTTGCGCTGGCACAGCGGGATCAGCTCGCCGGCGAGCATGGCCTGCGGGTCGTCGCCCGGGTGCGGGTTCCAGTAGCCGCCGCCGCCGTCGACGGTGACCAGGGCCATCGGCGGCAGCGCGTCCCCGGCGACCCGCAGGGCGACCGCCTGGGCCGGGGAAAGGCCGGACAGCGCGTCGCGGTGCGTGCCGCCGAAGCCGTGCAGCGCGATCACCAGCGGGAGCCGGTCGCCCGGGCCGTGACCCGGGGGGTAGCCGATGGTGTAGCCAACGGCGGTCCGGCGGGCAGCCGAGTAGAACGAGCCGGAGACCTGCGGCCCGGCGGGCGAGTACGCCGTCGGGTCCGGCGCGGCCACGTCGCACGCGCCGTCGAGCTGGTCGAGCTCGGTCTTGCCCGGCAGCACCCCGCGCTCCACCAGCTCGAACCCCGCCGGGCCCGCGACGGCCAGGGCCGCGAGGCCGGCGAGGCCAGACCTGAGGACCCGGCGACGGGAGGGGCGGCCGGGCCCCGTCCGCGGCCCGGCCTGAGGTCCAGCCTTGTACCCGGGTCGCCCGCTTTGCTGTCGCGTCATGCCTGGACTATATCGGATTCCGGTATATCGGCAACCGATATAACCAAGTAGCTCGCCGGGGCAGGCGAGGGCTACGCGGTGGAGGTACTTGGGCTACTTCAGGCATCCGGGCGGGCTGGCCAGGGCGCGGCGGGCGGTGCGGGCCGCGACAGCGGCGGCAGTCAGGGTCAGCGCCAGGACTGCGGTGCTCACGACGTTGATCCAGCCGGCGTGGAACAGGGGGGTCCCGCCCGCCAGCGGACCGTCGGTGGCCAGCCAGGCGGCGCACAGTGCGAAGAAGGCGGTCATGACGGCGCAGCAGGCCAGGCCGAGGCGGGCCTCGAACCGGGCAAGGCGCGGCGACAGCCCGGTCCTCCTGACCAGGATCACGGCGCTGGCCACCGCGACCGCGAGCAGCAGCGGGCTCAGCTCCATCCAGGCGAGCTCCGTGCCCGGGAAGGCGGCGAGCACGCCCGGGTGGGCCCAGTAAGCGCTGACGAACAGGGTGACGGCCCAGATGAACGCGGCGAGCCCGCCGGGGACCGGGCTGTGCAGGCCGCCGGTGCCGATCCAGTTGTTCTCCAGTGACCGGCCGCCGGTGACGAGCGCGGTCAGCGCGGCGATCAGGGTAACCGCGGGGACCGCCAGCCTGATGCGCTGGGCCACGGGCCCACGGGCGGCGAGCCTGGCTGCCACTGTGGCGAGGACCGGCAGCGCGGCGAGTACGCCGAGCGCGAGCAGCGCGATGATGGCCGCCGAGGTGCCGAGGGTGGCGTTCCTGTCGGCGGCGAGCGCCGGCACCGCCGTTCCCGACGGCTGCCGCCTCGCGGCCCATACCCAGCCGATGAGCAGCTGCGACCACTGGGCGGCACCGACAATAAGGAACACGCCGCTCGCCGCGGCGAGCGTGCCGAGACTCGCGGCCACGTGCCTGCCCCTAGCCGCGGCCGGGTCGCCGGGGTGCACGGCAAGGCCGGCACCAGTCAGGCCGGCGCCGGCCAGCCGCGCAAGCAGGCCGCCCTTGGCCACGTCGAGGGTGCGGCCAAGCGAGCCGGGTCGTTCGGTGATGTCGCTGACGAGCAGTTCGGTGAATTCCTCGCCGTACCGTTCCCGCCACGGCCGCGGGTACCAGACCAGCAACCGGGCGGCCCGCAGCCGCGCGACCGCCTCGGCGTCGGCGTCCGCCGGGCCACCGGAAGGGCCGGCCGCCCCGTCGCCCGCCGGGCTCATGCGCTCCCCCAGTTGGCGGCGAGGCGGCGCAGCCCGGTGTCGGTGACCCGGCGCTGTGCGGCGAGGTGCACCCGCAGCGCCGCCGCGCCAGCCGCGGTCAGCCGGTAGGGCCGACGCCGGTCTTCGGCCTCCAGCGCCTCGATCATCCCCCGCGATTCCAGCCGCGCGAGCGCCTCGTAGAGCGTGCCAGGAGCGAGCCGCACCCCGGCGAACTCCTCCACGTCCTTGGTCAGCGCGTACCCGTGTTTCGCGCCCTCCGCCAGGCTGGACAGGATCAGCGTGGCGGGTCCGGCATAGCGCCCGAAGCCGGCCAGGCCGGCGTCATCGGCGGCGTCACGGTCAGCCATGCGGCCAGGCTATATCGTCGCTCGGTAGATCGCCATCCGATACATGGGAGCGACGTGAGCCGGCGGCGGCGACCGATCAGATGAGCGTCAGCTGGCCGTCCACGGCGGGTCGGTGGATCCGCAGGTGACGCCACTGCGGCAGGTCGTCAAGGTAGGCCCAAGAGAGCCGGTGGTACGGCGTTGGCCCGTGCTCGGCCAGGGCCTGCTGGTGCACCGGCGCCGGGTATCCGGCGTTGTCCGCGAACGCGAACTCCGGGTGGTCCGCGCCGAGGCCGGCCATCAGCGCGTCCCGGTTTACCTTGGCGATGACGGACGCCGCCGCGACCGACACGGAGCGCAGGTCGGCCTTGACCGCCGTGCGCACCCGCCACGGCCGGCCGATGTAGTCGTGCCTGCCGTCGAGCAGCACCACGTCCGGGCGGAGCGGCAGCGCGCCGAGCGCGCGGCGGGCGGCGAGCCGCAGCGCCGCCGTCATGCCAAGGGCGTCGATCTCCTCGTGGCCGGCCAGCCCGATCGCGTGCGCGGCGAGCCAACCGGGCAGCACCGCCGCGAGTTCCTCGCGCCTGCGCGGCGTCAGCCGCTTGGAGTCGGTGAGCCCTTCAGGCGACTCGGGAAAGCCGGGGCGGGCGATCGCGGCACAGACCGCGACGGGACCCGCCCATGCGCCGCGGCCCACCTCGTCCACGCCGGCGACCACGGCCCGGCCGGCCGCGGCGAGCTCACGCTCGATCTCGTAGCCCGGCAGCTCTCCCATGACCGACCATGATGCCGCGCGCCGGGCCCGGGCGCGGCGCGAATCGCCGCGGCCGCGCCGGCGGTCAGACCTGAGCGCGGGACTCCACCGCGGCCACGATCTCGTCGATGGCGTCCGCGACCGGCACGCCGTTCTTCTGGGCGCCGCTGCGGTAGCGGAAGGAGACCGCGCCGGCGGCGACGTCGTCGTCCCCGGCGAGCAGCATGAACGGGATCTTCTGCCGCTGGGCGTTACGGATCTTCTTCTGCATCCGGTCGTCGCTGTCGTCCACCTCGACCCGGATGCCGCGGGCCGACAGCCGGCCCGCGACCTCGGCCAGGTACGGCACGTGGCTGTCGCCGATCGGGATGCCCACCGCCTGGACCGGGGCGAGCCACGGGGGCATCGCGCCGGCGTAGTGCTCGATGAGCACGCCCATGAACCGCTCGATGGAGCCGAACAGCGCCCGGTGGATCATGATCGGCTGCTGCCTGGTGCCGTCGGCGGCGGTGTACTCAAGGCCGAACCGGGCCGGCTGGTTGAAGTCGAGCTGGATGGTCGACAGCTGCCACGACCGGCCGATCGCGTCCCGCGCCTGCACGGAGATCTTCGGCCCGTAGAACGCCGCGCCGCCCGGGTCGGGCACCAGGTCGAGGCCCGAGTCCTCGGCGACCTCGCGCAGCGTGTTGGTCGCCGACTCCCACTCCTCGTCCGAGCCGATGAACTTCTCCGAGTCGCCGCGGGTGGACAGCTCAAGGAAGAAGTCGTCGAGGCCGTAGTCGCGCAGCAGGTCGAGCACGAAGGTCAGCAGGTTCTTCAGCTCGCCCGCCATCTGCTCCCGCGAGCAGTAGATGTGCGAGTCGTCCTGGGTGAGCCCGCGGACCCGGGTCAGCCCGTGCACCACGCCGGACTTCTCGTACCGGTAGACCGTGCCGAACTCGAACAGCCGCAGCGGCAGCTCCCGGTAAGAACGTCCGCGCGCACGGAAGATCAGGTTGTGCATCGGGCAGTTCATGGCCTTGAGGTAGTAGTCGCTGCCCTCAAGCTCCATCGGCGGGAACATCGTGTCCGCGTAGTAGGGCAGGTGCCCCGAGGTCTCGAACAGGTGGCCCTTGGTGATGTGCGGGGTGTTGACGAACGAGTAGCCCGCCTCCTCGTGGCGGCGGCGCGCGTAGGACTCCATCTCGCGGCGGATGATGCCGCCCTTGGGGTGGAAGACCGGCAGCCCGGAGCCGATCTCCTCGGGGAAGGAGAACAGGTCGAGTTCCGCGCCGAGCTTGCGGTGGTCGCGCCGCTCGGCCTCCTCGAGCATCTTCAGGTAGTCGTCCTGCGCGGCGCGCGACTCCCACGCGGTGCCGTAGATCCGCTGCAGCTGCGGGTTCTTCTCGCTGCCGCGCCAGTAGGCACCCGCGTTGCGCATCAGCTTGAACGCCGGGATGTGCCTGGTGGAGGGCACGTGCGGGCCGCGGCACAGGTCCTTCCAGCGCAGTTCGCCGGTCTTGCCGTCCACGTTGTCGTAGATGGTGAGCTGGCCCGCGCCGACCTCGGCGGAGGCCTCGTCCTCGACCTTCCCCTTGATGCCGATGAGCTCCAGCTTGAACGGCTCCCCGGCAAGCTCGGCGCGCGCCTCGGCGTCGGTGACCTCGCGGCGGACGAACCGCTGCCCCTGCTTGACGATGTCGCGCATCCGCGACTCGAGCGACTTGAGGTCGTCGGGGGTGAACCCGCGGTCCACCTGGAAGTCGTAGTAGAAGCCGTTCTCCACCGGCGGGCCGATGCCGAGCTTCGCCTCGGGGAACGCCTGCTGCACCGCCTGCGCCATGACGTGCGCGGTGGAGTGCCTGATCACCGCGCGGCCGTCGGGCGAGTCGGCGGTGACCGGCTCGACCGCGTCCCCGTCGGACAGCGCCCAGGCGAGGTCACGGAGCTGGCCGTTGACCCGGGCGACGACCACGTCCCGGTCGCCGTCGAAGAGGGCGCCGGCGGTAGTCCCCGTCGTCACCTCGCGCTCACTCCGCTGAGCCTGGCGGTCGAGCACTTGGATCTTGATCTGGGACACGGCATTGCCTCACGTTGACGTCGGGACGAATGTGCCGCGTGCGTTGGTCGCCGCGGCGCCAGCGCCGCACCAGGAGCGCTGGTCTCAGCATGATGCTACCGGGGGCGGCCCGCGGGCCCGAACCGATATCACGGGTACCGAACGGGGGCGCGCTCCTCCCGATCAAGATCCCTATGGCCCGTTGGGCCGGTTATAACCGGCCCAACGGGCCACGATCTTGGCGGCGGGCGGGACAGGGGGCTTGGCGGGCGACACGAACTCCTCGAGCAACACGGGCTACGCCATCGTCATCTTCAGCTGACACCCGGAGTGCCGGCTCAGCCGATGGAGCGGTACTCCGGCGGGAGGTCGAGGGCGAGGGCGACGTTGCCGAGCATCGAGCGCGCGACGTGGCGCAGGACCAGGTCGCGCGGCGCTCCGTTGAGCCGCTCGCTCACCTGGACCAGCTCGATGAACCGCTGCCTGACCGGCGCCCGGATCTCCGGGTCGGCAGCCGCGGCCGCGTGCGCCTGCACCTGGAAGAGCAGCTGGTGCGGACGCTCCTCGAAGAGCGCCTGGTAGGCGCGGTCAAGCGCCTGCTCCACGTCATCGCCGGCGGTGAGGTCCGCGCTGGCCTTCTCCAGGGCCTCCTTGATCCGCCCGGTCGTCCAGTCGTGGCAGGCCAGGAAGAGGGTCCGCTTGTCGGGGAACAGCGCGTACACGTACGGCTGGGAGAACCCGGCCCGGGCGGCGATGTCCGCGGTGCGGGTGCCGTGGTAGCCGCTCTCCGCGAACTCGACGACGGCCGCCTCGAGCAGGTCCGCGCGGCGCTCCTCCGCGCTCCGCCGCGGCCCGCCTCGCTTGCGCGGCGCGGGTCGTCCCGCGGGCTCTGCGCTTCCCGGTCCGGCCTCATCTGCCGCGCTTTCCGTGCCCGATGCGTTGCCTGGAGCGAACGAAGCCATAAGCAATTATCAATCAAGCCAGCCGCACGCCGTGCACCAGGACCAGCCCAGCCGGCCCGGACGGGTGCCAGACACAAGGCAACCCGCAGGCAGCAGACGCGGGACGGCCGCAGCCCGGGAACTCACCCAAACGGGTCCGGCGCCGCCTCGCTTTGCCCGAGGCGGCGCCGGACGAGTCGAACCGCGCCGGGATGAAGCGGTCTTCGTCGGATACCTGGTTACCTGCCTGCCGTGCGGTGCCTGAAGAGCCAGCTGGCCGTCGACGCGGCGGCCACGAGGATGGCGGCACAGTAGACCGCGGCGAGCAGCGCCTCGTGGCCGAGGGCGGCGCCGGTCGAGGTGTGGCCCATCCACAGCCCGCGCATGGTCTCGATCACCGGCGTGAACGGCTGGTTGGCCGCGATCGGGCGCAGGCCCGCGGCCATCGTGCTGGCCGGGACGAAGGCGCTGCTCAGGTACGGGACGAACATCAGCGCGAAGGTGGCACCGCTGGCCGCCTCCGGGCTGCTCACCACCAGCCCGAAGCAGGCGGCCAGCCAGGACATGGCCAGGATGAACGCAACGATCATGGCGAGCGCGCCGGCCCAGGCGAGCGGGTCCGCCTCCGGGCGCCAGCCGACGGCCAGGCCGACGGCGATCACCAGTGCGGTGGCGAGCAGGTTGCGGACCAGGCTGGCCACGATGTGCCCGGCGAGCACCGACGCCGACGCGATCGGCATCGAGCGGAACCGGTCGACGATGCCGCTGCTCATGTCGGTGGCGACGGCGACCGCCGTGGTGCCCGCGCCGAAGCCCGCGCACAGCACGATCAGCCCGGGCACCACGTAGTTGGCGTAGCCGCCCGCGGCGCCGACGCCCGCGTTGAACGCGCCGCCGAAGACGTAGACGAACAACAGCATCAGGATGACGGGCAGGGCGAGCGCGGTGATGAAGGCCTCCGGGTCGCGCACCGAGCGGCGCAGGCCGCGGGCGATCATCACCCGGGTGTCGCTCAGCGCGTATGCGGGCCCGTGGGCAGGGGCGGCGTAAGCAGGGGTGAAGGCGGTGCTCATCGGGTTACCTCTGGGGTGCGGCGGGTGGCGGAAGGGACGGCGTCAGCGGTGCGGCGGGTGGGGGGTGCGGCGCGGCGGGCGGTGGAAGGGCCGGCGTCAGCGGTGCCGTCGGCACTGTCGGCGGCGTCATCGGCCGGGGCGGTGAGCGCGAGGAACACCTCGTCCAGGCTGTCGGCACCGAGGCCCGCCTTGAGCTGGCTGGCGGTACCCTCGGCCACGATCCTGCCCTGGTGCAGCACGGCGACCTGGTCGGCGAGCTGCTCGGCCTCGGCGAGGTACTGGGTGGTGAGCAGGACCGTGACGCCGTCGTCGGCCAGGCCCCTGACGGCGGACCAGAGCCGCTCCCGGCTGCGCGGGTCGAGGCCGGTCGTCGGCTCGTCGAGTACTAGCAGCTCCGGCCGGGCGACCAGGCTGACCGCCAGGTCAAGGCGGCGGCGCATGCCGCCCGAGTAGGTCTTGACCAGGCGGCCGCGCGCGTCGGCGAGGTCGAACGCGGCGAGCAGTTCCGTCGCCCGGCCACGGGCCGCGCACGGAGACCGGTGGCGGAGCCTGGCCATCATCCGCAGGTTCTCCTCGCCGGTCAGCATGTCGTCGACGGCGGCGTACTGGCCGGTGAGGCTGATCGACCGGCGGACGCCCACCGGGTCAGCGAGCAGGTCGTGGCCGGCCACGGTGGCGCTGCCCGCGTCCGGGCGGAGCAGGGTGGCGAGGATGCGGATCAGCGTGGTCTTGCCCGCGCCGTTCGGGCCGAGCAGGGCGGCGATCCGGCCGGCCGGGACGGCGAGGTCAACGCCGTCGAGGACGGTCTTGCCGCGGAAGGCCTTACTGATGCCCGTCGCCTTTACTGTGTATGTCATACACTGAATAGTATGCGTCATACACAGTTAGGTCAAGGGGTCCGCGCCGCGCGGCCGGCGACGTGGAGAGACCGGGCCGGATGAGGAGGAGCGCCCCCTCGTTCGGGATGATTGGCTTGGTGTTGCCGGCGTAACGTGAACCGGCGACGGTAAGGGAGGGCACATGGCAGAGGCGACGCCGGGGCAGGCCGCACCCCGTCCGCTGCCCCCGGGTCTCGACCTGCTCTGGGGGCGTCGCGAGCGCGGCCGGCGCGGGCCGCGGCCTGGGCTGTCGGCGGACGCCATCGCGGCCGGCGCCATGCGGCTCGCCGACGCCGAGGGCCTGGAGGCCGTCTCCATGGCCCGGGTAGCGGCCGAGCTCGGCGTCACCACGATGGCGCTGTACCGGTACGTCGCCAACAAGGACGAACTGCTGCAGCTCATGTGGAACGCGTCCGCGCTCGGCGCGGAGCACCTGGTGATCGAGGGGGACGGCTGGCGGGCCCGGCTGCGGTCGTGGGCGGTCATCCAGCGGGACATGATGGACCGGCACCCGTGGATCACCCAGATGCCGATGGCAGCTCCGCCGCTGGCGCCGAACTCGATGCACTTCGTCGAGCGGGGCCTTGAGGCCATGGACGGGACCGGCCTGCCCGACCTGACGAAGATCCGGGTCATCGGCCTGCTCAGCTCCTACACGCTGAGCGAGGCCCGGATGGCCGCCGACGCCAAGCGCGCCATGGCGGCCGCTGAGCCGGCCGGCACTGGGCCGGCCGGCACCGGGACGGCCGGACACGAGGCGGACAGCCCGGCGGCTGACGACTCGCCCGGCCCGCCGCAGAGCTACGAGGCGCTGCTGCGTGAGCTGGTCGACGAGCGGACTTACCCGCGGCTTTACCGGCTCGCCTGGGGGCCGGAGCCGGAGCGCTCGCTGACCGAGCGCGAGGAGTTCCTGTCCGGCGTGGACGTCATCCTTGACGGCGTTCAGGCGCTCATCGACCGGGCCGCCGGGGGCTACTAGCCCACGGCGGCGGAGAACACCGCGGCTCGCGGTGCTGATCGACGCGGACATTCACCGGTCCGGACCGGCCGACGAGGCTCGTCACGGCGGCCGGGAATCTATGTAGGCCGCCACCATCGGTGGTAGCCGCAGACAGCCCCACGTGCGTACCATAACCGTGGGCGGAATCGGCGTATAGGCCGGCGAGGCCGCCGACCCGTGCTCATCGCAAGGTAACGCCCGTAATACGGTCTCAATCAAGAGCAACAGAGCGGGCTATAAGCGTCCGCGAGTTTCCGCGATAGCATACGCGGGCCGCCTGCAGAATCGGCGCTGTCACTGTGTTTACCGCAGGCCAGCGCGACCAGCTCCAGCGCGAGCATCAGGAGTGGCTGCCCGCCCACCGGGCAGAACTGTAACCCGACCAGCGCCCTGACCCGCCTAATGTCCCGATTGCGGCATATTGGAGAGCGTCGGCTGAGGTGTCGCATAACTGTTTGTTCGGCATGCCGTTGCTGGTACCTGACCTTGCATAATCCATCGTTGACGATTGGCGGCTATCAAAGTAAGCGTGAAACCGGTCGTGTGACGCCAACGATTGTTTGCGGTCGCCGCTGGTATTCGCGTTATGATGCGGTCAGGGAGGGGATGGGGACATGGATGGTGATCTGGCCGTTTTGGCGTCCTCGGCTGCGACGACGATCGTGGGCCTAATGGCGACCGATGCCTGGGGCCAGGCTAAGGAGAAGGTCACCGCCCTGTGGCGGCATTTCCAGCCTGCTCAGGCCGACGCAATCGAATCCGATCTGGATCGGGCTCGCGCGGAATGCGCGGGCGCTAGTGAGGCTGTTGCTCTGGCCATCTCCCGGGAGTGGGAGTCACGCCTGCTGCGGCTACTGGCAGTAGACACTGCCGTGGCGGCCGAGCTGAACCTGGTCATCGACGACCTCAGCCGGATCCGCTCAGGCGGCCGGTCACAAGGTAGCGTCAGGCAGAGCGCGCTGGCCTCCGGACAAAGCACGGTAATCCAGATCGGTGGCGACGGTACCGTCGGCAATCTCGGATTAATCCGAGACCCGCCAGCTCAGGGCTGGACACAGTGACCGGCCTGGCGCCTAGTGCGCGCGAGGTTCGCGTGCAGCATGTCGTCGCGTCCGGGGGCTCCATCGTGATTCAGGTCGCCGGAGACTTCATCACGTCGGAGGAAGGCCTGGCGGCGTCGTGGGCCATGGCTGCTTCCAGGCCGGGCGAATGCCCGTATCCGGGAATTGGAGCGTTCGGTCCTGGCCAGGCGATGTGGTTTTTCGGCCGCGACAAGCTCACCGGAGATCTTCTGGAGTTGCTTGATGCCTCACTGCTCACTGGCGGCTGCCCGATAGCAGTGGTCGGCGCGTCCGGTTCCGGGAAGTCGTCACTGCTAGGTGCCGGGCTAGTGAAGGCGCTGAGGGACGGGCGACTGGCGGCACCAGGTTCTGAACGCTGGCCTGTCATTACCATCACCCCAGGAGCCCGGCCTCTGGACACGCTCACCGAAGCGGTCCGTGCCTGCGCTGCGGAGCTGACCGGCACTGCCGCTGTCACGTCCCCGCTATCACAGCCAGCATGGGAGCCGACGTTCGCAGCTCTGCGTCAGGCACTGCATAGCAGCAGCTCAGATGGCACTCGTCAGCGCGTGACGGTTGTGGTGGACAAGCTTGAGGATCTTTTCACGGCCGGATGTGACGAAACGGAACGCGATGCGTTCGTCGGGGCGCTTGTTTCCATTATTGAGGCGCTCCCGGGCGGCCCGACGGGCCTGGTGGTCCTCGGCATCCGGTCGGATTTCTATACCAACGCCACGAAATACCCGGCACTGCGCGAGGCGCTACAGTCACGGCAGCTCGTCGTCGGTCCGATGACGCTGACCGAGGTCACCCAGGCCATCGCACTGCCCGCTCGGGCTGTGGGCCTGCGCCTGGAACCAGGGCTGACCGAGCGGCTACTGCGTGACCTGGGTGTCGGTGCGGGCGATGCCGGATACGAACCAGGTCGGCTCCCGCTGCTCGGCCAGGCGCTGCGGGCGACCTGGCAGCGCCGCAGCGGCGACATGCTCACGCTCTCTGGCTATGAAGACGCGGGGGGTATCGGCGGTGCCATCGCTAAGGCCGCAGAAGATGCCTACGGCGGTTTCGACACCGCCGGACAGGAAATAGCACGGCAGCTGTTCCTGGCCCTTGTCCAGGTAGGTAGCAGCGAAGCGAGCGGTGAGGAGGGAACGGCCGACACCCGACGACGCCTCAGTAAGACCCGTCTGTGTTCCGGCACCGCCGATCCTGGCACTGCCGAGACAGTTCTCGACGTCTTCACGCAGGCACGGCTGGTTACTTCGGGCGAGCAGACCGCGGAGATCACGCACGAGGCGCTGCTTTCGCGCTGGCCGAGGCTACGGGACTGGATTGAGCAAGACCGGGCCGGCCACCTGGTCCGCCAGCGGCTGGAAGACGACGCCAATAGCTGGGACCGCCAGGGCCGCGAGCCTTCCGCCCTGTACCGGGGGAGCCGCCTTGAGGTAGCGCGCGGCTCGCAGGCGTCCTCCCTGCACGGCCCGGGCCGCAGCACCGTGGCGGCCGCGTTTCTCGCTGCTTCCAGCCGGCAAGAGCACCGCCTTAGGCGGATCCGCCGCGGCGCCGTCGCCACCCTCACCGCGCTGGTCCTGGTCGCCTCCACCGCCGCAGTCATTGCTACTAGGGAGGGAGGTATCGCCACTACGCAGCGAAACGCTGCCGAGGCGCAGCGCAATAACGCGCAGTCCGCGGTGATCGCCGGGACGGCAGACGCGCTCTATGCCAGCAACCCAGTCCTGGCCGAGCAGGTGAGCCTGGCCGCGTACAGGCTCGCCCCTACTCCGGAGGCGTACGGCAGCCTGCTGAACGCTACCGCTAGGCCGATTCCTGGTCAGCTCGTCGGGAGCACGATCGCGTTCAACTCACTGTCGTTCAACGGCGACGGCTCGATGCTCGCGACGACCTCTACTGACGCCATCCAGTTGTGGCGCGTCAACCAAACCGACCTGACCAGCCCCAACCTAGTATCCACTATCCGAAGTACCGAAACGGTGAAGAGCAGTCCCCAAGTATGGTTCCGGCCCGGCACCGGCACGACGCTGGAGATCGCCTATTACCAAGGCTCTTCCCTGCGATCTGGTAACCAAATCACCCTCATTCCCTACTCAGAAAGGCCAGCCGCCACTGGCGCCGCTTTTAGCGATGACGGGCGGATGGTCGCCGTCGGCTTCTCGGACGGCTCCCTGGGAATATGGACTGCTACGGACGCGCAGCATTCCACGCGTCTTAATTATTTCCGCCCCGCTGGTGCCCCCACCAATGTCGAAACCTCCGGAATGACGTTCAGTCCTGACGGCAAAATACTCGCCGCGATATCGGGGCCCGCCGTAACGGGCAGCGGCACATTCGCGGTTGGTAACACGGTCCGGCTATGGGACATCAGCGACCCGACGGCACCTAGGAAGCAGCCTGTCACCCTCACCAGCACCGAGCACGCGTTGGCGTTCAGTCCAGTGCAGCCCATCCTAGCAACGGGCGGGCCTGACAACACGGTGCAATTGTGGTACGTCGCCAATCCCCGTCACCCTGTGCGCATAGGCCCTCCGCTGGGTGGGCTTACCGCGATAATCGATGGCTTGGGGTTCAGTGCTGACGGGAAGACGCTGATGACCGCGGCGCTAGATGGCACCATCCAGTTGTGGGACGTGGCTGACCCTGCCCACCCCGCAGACATAGCGATCCTTGGCCGGGAATCAGTGATGGCCGGCCTCGCCGCCGCGGCGATCAGCCCTGATGGCCACCTGCTTGCCGTGACGGTCATATCCAGCGCTAGCGGGAAAACCGGGTCTCTCACTTACCTGTGGAATATCAGATCTGCCCAGGCAGCGGCCGCGCACATTTGCTCCGCCATTAGGCCGGCTGACCGCATTACCAAGGCCCAATGGCGGCAGTACCTCCCGGGCCAGCCGTACGCTCCGCCCTGCCCGGCGCGCTTACGCCGCGCAGAGCAAATTTGTGTCAGCGGAATAATCAGCCGGGAGCATGCCCTGATGTCATTGATGCGCGGCACGCCGCTACTGTTCGTGATGTAGTTTGCTATCCGCGTGCGGCGCCTCCTAACGGCCGCCTTCACCGCCGAGGTGGCCTGGCCGCTATGGCCGCTTGATTGAGCTCGGCCCGCTGCCCTGACACTGGCGTGTCAAGGACGGCGCAGGCTAGTGCTCGGACCGCTGCGGCGGGCCGGGCCGGGCCGTCCGCGGCGAGGCAGGCCAGGATCGGCTCGCTGTGCAGGGAGCCCAGCAGGACGTGCGCGATCATCTCAGCGTCCGCGTCAGGCCTTTGGGCGGCGATGAGCGTGCTGATATGGCCGTGCCAGAAGCGGTAGACGGGATGGTCGTCCCGGTGGCCGTCCTTCGCTGTTCCCTCGCCGGCGGCCGCGTCGGTTCCCGTGACGGCCGGCTCCGTCGCGCCGCTGAAGGCGAGCTCCGCCAGGAGGCTCTTGTTACGCCCGACGACGTCGATGACGGCGTCAAGGAAGGCGAGCAGGCGGTCCCGGTCGGGTGCCCCCGGGCCCAGCGGCGGCGGCCCGGAGGTCACCGCCTCGGTCAGCGCCTCGGCACGCTCGATCATGAGCGCCGTCATGAGCCCCATCCGGCTACCGAACCGGTGGAAGACCGTGCCCTTGCCGACCCCGGCCGCCAGCGCGACCTGCTCGATCGAGATGTCCCGCGGCCGGTGCGCCGCCAGGAGTTCCTCGGTGGCCGTCAGGATCGCGCGCCGGTTGCGCGCCGCGTCGGCGCGCTCGGGCCGGGCTTGGCTCATCGGGGCCCTCTTCCGCTAGACAACTGGACCGACGGTCCAGTAAGGTCGGAACTCAAGTTGACTCACGGTCCAGTTTAGGAGACGGTTCCATGCGACGCGTGCGCTATCACGCCCACGGCGGCCCGGAAGTACTGGCGATCGAAGAGGCCGAGGTGCCCACGCCCGGCCCCGGGCAGGTGCTTATCCGCACCGAGGCGATCGGCGTGAACTACGTCGACGTCCAGCTCCGCCGGGCCACCGATCCCGGCTCGCTGTACTACCGCCAGCTGCCCGCCGCGCTGACCGGGGACGTCGTCGGAACCATCGAGGCAGTCGGCCCGGACGCCGATCCTTCACTGGCCGGCACGCGCGTTGCCGTCCTGCTGGAAGACGCCTACGCCGACTACGTCCTCGCCGCGACCGACTGGCTCGTCCCGGTGCCCTCGGAGCTCAGCAATGAGGCCGCCAGCATGCTCCCGACCGTCGGGGCGGTGGCGCTCGGCACGCTCCGGGCCGGGCGCCTGGCTAAGGGGGAGAGCGTCCTGGTCACCTCGGGCGCGGGCGGGATCGGGCACCTAGCCGTGCAACTGGCGAGACAACAAGGGGCCGGCGCGGTCATCGCCACCGCCGGCTCCGCGGCCAAGCTCGAATTCCTCGCCGGGCTCGGCGCTGACGTCACCATCGACCACAGCCGGCCGGGCTGGGCCGATCAGGTGCGCGCCGCCGCGCCAGACGGCATCGACGTCGCCTTGGACGCCGTGGGCGGCGCGATGCTGAACGCAAGTACCGGACTGCTCGGGCCGCTTGGCCGCGTGGTTACCTACGGGGCGGCCAGTGGTGATTTCGCCACCATCCCGGTGCGCAGCTTGTTCGGGCTGAAGACACTGACGGGGTTCAGCCTGCTGGCGTGGCGGGCAGCAGCCCCCGAGCGGGCCCGAGCCGACATCGCCGAGCTGGCGGCCCTGCTCCAGGCCGGCGAACTCCGCGCCGTCACCCAGTCGCTCCCGCTGTCCGAGGCCGTGGAGGCGCACCGCCGCCTGGAAAGCCGGATGTTCCCCGGCCGCCTCATCCTGGTCCCCTAGCCCAGCCGCGCCGCCCAGGGCGCGGCCGCACGCCGGGACCGGCCACTTGAACTACTCCTCAGCGGCGGCCACACCGGCCTCAAGGCAGCCGGGCGAGCCGGCTGCATCAAATCCCGCCAGCAGACCGCAGCGACCTCAGCCGCTCCTAAGCACTAACGCGCACTCAATCACCAACTGTTGCATCCCCGTTTGGACCAAAACGGGGTCGTGCGAGCTAGGATGCGGCAGGGGCCTTGACCGCCGCTGACCGGGTGCTCGTGGTCTTGGCGCTCGCGGTCCTGCGGGCGGTCGTCGTGCGCGGCTTCTCGCGGGCGTACATCACCGCCTGCTTCCCGTCCCCCGGGCTGTGCCTGTCGATCTCGAACAGCGTGGTCGCCTTGATCAGGTCGCTCAGCTTGCCGTAGCCGTAGCTGCGGGAGTCGAAGTCGGGGCGCTGGTTGGTGACGATGTTGCCCACCGAGGACAGCGGCGCCCAGCCGTCCTCGTCGGACGCACCCTCGACCGCATTGCGCAGCAGGCTCACCAGCGCCGCATCGTTCTTGAGCTGCGCCGCCGTGGCCGGCTTGCGCCGCGCCTGCGGGGCGGTCACCTCCCCAGCCACCGTGTCCGCCGCGACCTCGTCGGCGAACCGAAGGTTCTCAACGTAAACAAATTTGTCGCAAGCCGCAATGAACGGGCTCGGCGTCTTCCGCTCGCCGAAGCCGTAGACGGTCATGCCCGACTCCCGCAGCCGGGCGGCGAGCCGGGTGAAGTCGCTGTCGCTCGACACCAGGCAGAACCCGTCCAGCCGTCCCGAGTACAGCAGGTCCATCGCGTCGATCACCATCGCCGAGTCAGTCGCGTTCTTGCCGGTCGTGTAGGCGAACTGCTGGATCGGCTGGATCGACTGCGCGAGCAGCTGGTCCTTCCAGCCGCGCAGGTTTGGCGCGGTCCAGTCGCCGTAGGCGCGCTTGACGTGCGCGGTGCCGTACTTGGCGACCTCCGCCAGCAGGCCTCCGGTGATGGACGCCTGGGCGTTGTCCGCATCGATGAGCACCGCGAGCCGGGCCGTGTTCTCCGTGGCCATAGCGACGATTATCCCCTACTCCCCGCCCGGCGTGGCCCCGGTCGCTCCGCTCCTGCACACTGTGAAGAACCGCGCCGGGTCCTGGGCTGGCATCGTCGGCCAGGCTGATCACGGTGACGTTCTTCTCGGCCGCCAGACGGCGCCGCTCCCGCCACGCCGAGACGCGGGTGTGGCCGCGCGGCGCACGCGGCGCGACCGTCACCATCGTGCCGGAATGACCGGCGCGGTCGTCAGCCGCGGCGGGCGCCGTAGAGATCGCGGAGCAGGGCGATCTCCGCGCCGTGGTGCAGTACCTCCTGGTTGACCCACCAGATGACGTCGATGAACGCCTCCCCGGCGTCGCTGCCGTAGGGGTAGGTGCTGTGGCCGACGGTGTCCAGGGTGGCGTCGTCGCAGGCCAGCAGCGTGCCGCGCCATGACTCGACGGCGGCGGCGAGGGCCGCGACCGCGCCGTCCGCGTCCCCCTGGACCACGTAGCCGTCCTTGGTCAGCGACCGGCTGCCGGTCGTGTAATCGGCCCGCAGCGCGAGCATCTCCGTGAGGTGGCTGGCGCGCCAGGCGATCGTGGTGAACGGCGGCGGGAACGGCTCCTTGTCGAGGTAGCCGTCGCGGCCCCACTCCCCCGCGCCGGCCAGCCACGTCGCGCGCGGGCCAGGCCCGTCGGCGCGGCGGCGAACCGACCAGCTGCCTGGCACCGGCTCCCAGAGGTACTCCTCGGTGGTCAGCGGGTCGACCGGGACCGGCGAGCCGTTGCCGCTGTCCGACTCGGGACCGGTCATCCGGTTGAGCAGCCGCAGGCACCCCCAGTCGAACTGCTCGAGCAGCGGGGCGAGGCGCGGGGGGATGTCCATGGCTCCATGATGCCCGACGCCGCCGGGCCGGCGGCGCGGGTCACCCGCGCCGCTAGGCCTCCAGCCCGTCCCAGGACCAGCGCGGCAGCGGCAGCCCGGCCGGCACCTCCGTGTCGTGCGGGTGGGACAGCGCCACGGCGGCCACGGCCCAGTCGATGTAGCCGCGGATCACGGCGCGGAACTCCGGGTCGTCGGGCCAGCCGGCGTCGTCGGCGGCCAGCATGAAGCAGTCGGCGAACCGCGCGCCCAGGTCGCTCATGTCGCCGTTCCCCGCGTGCAGCCAGACCACGTGGGCCTGGTCGGCGCACCCGGCCGAGTACCTGGCCGGGCCGCCGAGGGCCTCGGCCAGGTAGGCGGCGAGCCGCTCGACGTGCTGCGGGTGCTGCCCGGGGTGCGAGAACGGGTGATTCAGCTCCGGGTCCGCCAGGCAGCGGGCATGCAGCGCCGCCGCGAAAGGCCCGAACGCCTGCTCACCGCCGGCGAACTCGTACAAGGTCGGTCGCATGACGCCGAGCTTAGGACACCTCGTCCAGCCGGCCGGTGGCCACGTCGAAGACGAAGCCGCGGATCACGTCCTTGTGCGGGATGAACGGGCTGGCCTTCAGCCGGCCGATGGACTGCCGCACATCGGCCGCCGCGTCGGTGAAGGCCTCCACCGCCCACGGCGGCCTGATCCCGGTCTCCGCCTCGATCGCGCCCTTGAAGTCGTCCTCAGTGGTCTTCGCCAGGCCGCAGTCCGTGTGATGGATGAGCATGATCTCCCGGGTCCCGAGCAGCCGCTGGCTGATCGCCACCGACCTGATCACGTCGTCGGTCACCACCCCGCCGGCGTTCCTGATCACGTGCGCCTCGCCCCCCGTCATGCCGAGCATGGGGAAGATCCTCATCCGCGAGTCCATGCAGGCGACCACGACGGCGTGCTGGCCAGGCTCGACCGGCAGCCCGCCGACGTGGGTCGGCGCGTA
>Ga0070713_100000676_pt1 | contig 21845 bp, 18 predicted proteins | sample LARL82metaG_FD_65465 | JGI IMG/M metagenome (GOLD analysis project Ga0070713, IMG submission 65465) | Corn, switchgrass and miscanthus rhizosphere microbial communities from Kellogg Biological Station, Michigan, USA - LAR L8-2 metaG | ecosystem: Host-associated > Plants > Roots > Rhizosphere ...
CTGACATAGCGCCTCGTGCGGCGTGCGGTCAAGAGGCGTCAAGGGCGATGGACGATGGACGATGGTGGCTCGAGGGACGAGCCGTCAACGCCCAACGCCCAAAACTCAACGCTCAGCGCGCTCGCCGGATCACCACCGGTCCATTTGTAGTCACCGCGCGGATTGGCGCACCGCCCCGTCCGAGCTGGGTGGTGATGCGCCGACCGACCATTCCTCCCTGAAGGGTGATTGGAAAGTCGATACGCATGCCCCCATTGACCGTTCCTGTCTCGAGCTGCGCCGAATAGCCTTCCGGAACGTCGAGGTTCACGGGGCCGTTGGTCGTCCGAAGATCCAGTCCCGGGCCGCGCCACTGGTCCCCGTCGAGCTCCACGCTCAGCGGTCCGTTTGTCGTTTCGCCGCGGACATCGCCCGAAACGCCGCGCAGATGGATGCCGCCGTTGACGGCGCTCATCTCCATGCGACCATCGACGTCTTCGACGCTCACGCCCCCGTTCTGTGTAGCGACGCGCAGGTCGGTCTGCTGCGGCACCCACACGTCATAGCTCACGGACCACGACTGACGGCGACGCGTGGACGGACCTTCCGCCCGCACGTGCCCCCCGCCGGTCTGGATGTTGATTCCCGCCGCCAGATCCCGCGCCTCATTCGGATCTTCGCCCTCGCTCTGAATCTTTGCGACGACGAGCACCTCCGAGCGACTCCACCCGTGGACACTCACGCTCCCATTCTGCTGCCCGTCCACGTCGAGCAGCCGCGTCGCCGGGATCCGCCGCTCGCGCACCTCGCAGAAGCGGACGCGGTCGTCGTTCCACCGGCGCTGGTTATCGTGGCATTGATCCATGAAATCGTCTTCGGCGGCCTGCGGATCGCGGGCGCCGCGCTGTGCCAGAGCTGGCACGCCGGAGAGAAGAAGCAGCGCGGCTGCGGGAACGATGGTCCTGGTCATGCGCATGACGTGTCACCCGAGTTACTGATTTGCTAACGAAGCGAAGAATGCCGTGGCCGAATCAAAGGAAAGCGTGACCCGTGCCACCCTGTAGCTAGACACATCTTGTGGTTCGATGGTTGGAAGGGGTAGGGCGAGGTATATTCCGCGCCGACTGCCTTCACTCTCCGGAGCTCGAATGCGCCGCACTGCCATCCTCGCCCTCCTCGTGAGTCTCGCCCCCGCGGGGGTTCGGGGCCAGGCCGCTCAACGTCCTCGCGCCGATGTTCATTGCGCTCCTGACAACGGCGGCATCACCCTGCCTCGCGGGTTCTGTGCGACGGTTTTCGCCGACAGCCTGGCTCAGCCGCGCCACATCGTCGTCGCGCCTAACGGCGACGTGTTCGTCGCCCTGAGTGGCGGCGGGGTTATGGCCCTGCGTGATCGAAATGGCGACGGTGTCGCCGACGAGCGGAACAAGTTCGGTGAGGCTCACGCCACGGAAGTGGCGCTTTTCGACGGCTATCTCTACACCGAAGACGGATCTGACATAATTCGATACAGACTGGCGGGCGGCTCGCTCTCTCCGACTGGCGAGCCGGAAGAGGTCGTCACCGGTCTGCCGAAGGGCGGCCACGGCGCAAAGTCGTTCACCATCGGTCGTGACGGCTCGCTCTACGTGAATGTCGGCTCGGCTACCAATGCCTGTCAGAGCGCCGATCGCAAGCTCGAGGTACCTGGCGTGGATCCGTGCACGGAGTTGGAGACGCGGGCTGGTATATGGCGTTTCGATGCGCGAAAGCTCCACCAGACGCAGGCCCAGGGGGAGCACTTCGCCCGAGGAATTCGCAATTCCGTGGCAATCACCATCAATCCGCGCGATGGCGATCTGTACGTTGTGCAGCACGGCCGCGACCAACTCGGTGGCGGCGGCGCGGACTGGCCAAAGCTTTACACCAACGAACAGGGCGCGGAGCTGCCCGCGGAAGAGCTGTTTCACCTTCAGCGCGGAGATGACTTCGGCTGGCCTTATTGCTACTTCGATCCGCAGCAGAACAAGAAGGTGCTCGCGCCTGAGTACGGCGGTGATGGGAAGGAGGTCGGCCGCTGCGCCAGCAAAAAGAGCAACATCGGGCATTTCCCGGCGCACTGGGCGCCGGACGGGTTGCTCTTCTATACCGGCTCACTGTTCCCGGCGCGTTATCACGAGGGCGCTTTCATCGCGTTCCACGGATCGTGGAACCGCGCGCCACTTCCGCAGGCTGGCTACAACGTCGTCTTCCAGCCGATGAAGAACGGCAAAGCGGACGGCGCCTTCGAGATTTTCGCCGACGGCTTCGCGCCGAACCTGAATGTGCAGCGCGCTATGCGGGGCTCCGGCAACCGGCGTCCCGTCGGCCTCGCTCAAGGCCCCGACGGCGCTCTCTACATCACGGATGACGCTGGTGGCCGGGTGTGGAAGGTGGTTGCTCGATAGTGGTGACTGGTGACTGGTGAGAATTCGGATGGCCGGCGCTGGCGCGCCGGCACTCCTTATTCACCAACCACCAACCACCAGCCACTCGTTGTATTTTTCAGCCGTATCCTTTTCCCGAGCTCTTCATGCCTGTTGCTGACCGACTTCAACGCCTGCATGACGCGGGTGTGTCCATCTGGCTCGACTTCATCGAGCGGACGATCCTGCGCAATGGAGATCTCGAGCGTCGCATCCGCGACGAGTCGCTGACGGGAATGACGTCGAACCCGACGATCTTCGAGAAGGCGCTCGCCGAGGGGACCGCGTACGACGACCAGATCCGCACGGCGCCGGGCGATTTCACGGCCATGGAGCTGTTCGAGCTCATCGCCACCACGGACGTTCGCGATGCATGCGATCTCTTTTCCGACGTATTCGACAAGGAGCACGGCACCGATGGCTTCGTGTCGATCGAGGTGTCGCCGGCGGCCGCGCACGACCTGCTGAACACTGTCAGTGAAGCGACGCGGCTCTGGTCGACGGTCGATCGGCCTAACGTGATGGTGAAGGTGCCCGGGACGGTGGAAGGCGCCGACGCCGTGCGTCGCCTCATCGCCAGCGGCATGAACATCAACATCACGCTGCTGTTTTCGCTCGAGGCATACAAGCGCGTCATCGAGGCGTACATGGCCGGGCTCGAGGAGCGAGTCGCGGCAGGCAAGGACATCCGGAGTATCTCGTCGGTCGCGAGCTTTTTCGTCAGCCGCGTCGATACCGAGGTCGACAAGCGCCTGGACTCGTTAGGTAAGTCGGCGTCTGGCGATCAGAAGAAAAAGATCGATGCCCTGCACGGCAAGGCGGCGATCGCGAACGCCAAGCTCGCCTATGAGATCTTCCAGCGGGAGTTCACGTCCCCCCGGTGGAAGAAGCTCGAGGCGAAGGGTGGCACTGTGCAGCGCGTGCTCTGGGCCAGCACGAGCACGAAGAATCCGTCGTACCGCGATGTCATGTACGTCGAGGATCTCATCGGCCCGCACACCGTGAACACCATGCCGCCGCAGACGGTGGACGCGTTCCGCGATCACGGTGAGGTTACACGCACGGTGGACAAGGACCTCGACGCTGCGCGCGGCGTCGTTCGCGAGCTCGAGGCCTTGGGCATCTCGATGACGGAGGTCACCGACAAGCTCCTTGTCGATGGGCTCGCGAGCTTCCAGAAGTCGTTCGACACGTTGATCGCTGGCCTCTCGAAGAAGACAAAGGCGCTCGGACGCGACCTCGTCGCCTCCAGGTAATCACCTCGGCCCCACCCCCGATCCCCCCCACGCGACTTTGACATTCTGCCGCACGAAAATCGTCTGCACGCTCGGGCCGTCGAGCTGCTCACCCGAAGCGCTGCGGAGCTTGATGGACGCGGGCCTGAGCGTCGCCCGCATCAACTTCTCGCACAGTACGCACGAGCAGCACGCAGCGACGATCGCACTCGTCCGCGAAACCGCCAAAGAGCTTGGCCGCCCCGTGGCGATCCTCGGGGATCTGCAGGGGCCGCGCATTCGCGTCGGCGACTTGCAAGCCCCACTGGACTTGGCTGACGGATCGGATCTCGTACTCGCTCCCGAGGATGTCGTCAGTCGTGACGAGATTCCCGTAACGTACGCGAACCTCGCGACCGACGTTCACGTCGGCGACCGCATCCTCATCAACGACGGCCTCATCGAGCTCGTCGTCCTCGAGGTCGCGCCGCCGCGCGTTGCCGCGCGCGTGCTGCACGGGGGCCGCCTCACGAGTCACAAGGGAATCAACCTGCCGGGCGTCTCCGTGTCGGCGCCGTCCATCACCGAAAAGGATCGTGAGGACGTCGCGTTCGCGGTGGAGCAGGGCCTCGACTACCTCGCATTGAGCTTCGTGCGCCGCGCGCAGGATGTGGCCGAGCTCCGCTCGCTGATCCCGCGCGATATCCTCGTCATTCCGAAGATCGAGAAGGATTCGGCGCTCGAGAACATCGAGAGCATCATCCGCGCGTCCGACGGTATCATGGTGGCGCGCGGTGACCTCGGCGTCGAGCTGCCCTTCGAACAGGTGCCGCTCGCTCAGAAACGCATCATCTCGTTATGCAACCGCCTCGGCCGGCCGGTGATCACGGCAACTCAAATGCTCGAGTCGATGATCACCCATCCGCGGCCGACGCGGGCCGAAGCAAGCGACGTCGCGAACGCGATCATCGACGGCACCGACGCGGTCATGCTCTCGGCCGAGACGGCCGCGGGCCAGTACCCGCGTCTCGCCGTAGAAGCGATGAATCGCATCATCGCCGAGGTCGAGCAGCAGGCCGGTGCCTTCCATCGCCAGGCGCGCCCGAATGAGGAATCGGCGATGTCGACTGAGTTCGCCATCGCCGCCGCCTGCAACGCGGCCTCGGGCATGCTCCGCGCGCCGTGCCTCATTGTATTCACGAAGAGCGGCTTCAGCTCTCGTGTCGTTGCGTCGCAGCGGCCGGATGTCCCGATCCTCGTTCTCACCGATCAGCCGCGCACATACCGGCAGCTCGCGCTGGTGTGGGGCGTCGTTCCCGAGCTCGTGCCGCACTGCAGGACGTACGAAGAGATGGTGCGCATCGCGCTCGACGTGGTGCGGCGCCGAGCCCTGGCGCGCACGGGCGATCGCGTCATCGTCACCGCCGGTGTGCCATTCGACGTACCCGGCACCACGAACATGCTGAAGGTGGAAACGGTGTAACCGCGGGACGCGGGGCGAGAGACGCGGGGCGATATGTATGTGCGCGCCCGTATCCCGCGGCCCGCCACCCGCGCCCCGCGCATGCGTCTTCTCTTCCTCGGAACCGGCACCAGCTTCGGCGTCCCCATGCTCGGATGCGGGTGTGAGGTCTGCCGGTCGTCGGATCCGCGGGACAAGCGCACGCGAGTCGGCGCGCTCATCGAGACCGACGATGGTATGAGAATACTCATCGACACGCCGCCCGAGCTGCGCCTGCAGTTGATTGCCGCCGGCATCGATCGGATCGACGCGGTGCTCTTCACGCACGACCACGCCGACCACACGCACGGCATCGACGATCTTCGCGCCTTCACGGTGCGTCGCGATGCGCCGCTTCCCATGTACGGATCGGCGGCAACACTGGAGAGCCTGCGCCGAAAGTTCACCTACATCTTCGACGACAGCCGGCCCGTCGCTGGGACGTCGAAGCCGGAGGGCCGCGCGCACGTCGTCGAGGCGGAAGTCCCCTTCCTCATCGGCGATGTCGAGATCTTGCCCGTCGCCATTCCGCATGGCCCCATCACCGTCTTCGCATTTCGCATCGGCCCGCTGGCGTATATCACGGACGCGAAGAGCGTCCCGCCGACGGCGATCCAACGCTTTCGCGGCGCGAGCGTGCTCGTCATCAACGCGCTCTTCCGCACGGAGCATCCGACGCACTTGAGTATTCCTGAATCGTTGCGCGTCGCCGCCGCCATCGGCGCCGAGCGCACGTATCTCATTCACCTCACCCATGACAACTTTCACGCTGATCTGGAGGCAGAACTTCCACGCGGTGTTGCGCCGGCGTTTGACGGTTTAACGGTAAGGATTGAGTGAGTGGTGGCGTACCTCTCGATTGCAATTGGGATTTCGGTTGAGCTGCATTGAACAGAGACTTATGTCCCGGAATTCTCGACGATCCTCAGCATCGCGCACGCCCTTATTCCTCGTGCCTCAACGAATACGAGTATGACTCTCAAACTGGATTACACCAACTTCATGGCGGATGTCGTCTCCGGCGGCATCTCGTCCGCTGATTGGCGCGACGCCGCGGCCACCTTCTCGCGAGCCCACGCCGGATTTACTCGGCGGCGGCAAGCAAACGAGCTTGGCTTTCTCGATCTCCCCGGGAACGCCGCGCTGCACAAGCAGTCAACGGCTTTCGCCAACGGCGCTCGCGGTCAGTTCGACGACGTCATCGTCCTTGGAATTGGCGGCTCGGCGCTCGGCCCGATCGCGTTGCGAACGGCGCTTCTGAAGCCGCAATGGAACGCGCTGTCGAAGGACGAGCGTGGCGGCTGGCCTCGCCTTCATGTCCTGGACAACGTTGATCCACGCACGATCGCCGCCCTGCTCGACCGACTCGACCTCGCCCGCGCTCTCTTTGTCGTCATCTCGAAGTCCGGTGGGACCGCCGAGACGATGGCGCAGTACCTCGTGATTCGTGGGCGGCTACAGAGCACGGTGAAGGACGTCGGTCATCATTTCGTCTTCGTTACCGACCCAGAGAAGGGTGCCCTTCGCACGATCGCTCGGAGCGAGAGCATTCCGGCCCTCGACATTCCGCCCAACGTCGGTGGACGCTACAGCGTGTTGACTCCGGTCGGGATTCTGCCGGCGGCGCTCACGGGGATGGACACCGCTGCCCTTCTCGCCGGTGCAGCCGATATCGCGCAGCGGTGCACTTCCGAGACGTTGGGGAAGAATGCTGCCGGAACCTTCGCGACGCTGCAGTTCCTTGCTGATACGAAACTGGGTCGCCACATCCAGGTGCTCATGCCCTACTCGGATCCACTCCGGGACATCGCCGACTGGTTCGTTCAGCTCTGGGCAGAAAGCCTCGGCAAGCACAAGACGCCGAACGATGCCGGCATCGGGCCGACGCCCCTCGCGGCTCTCGGCGCGACCGACCAGCACAGCAAGGTGCAGCTCTTCATGGAGGGCCCGCCCGACAAGACGGTGAGCTTCGTTGCGGTCGACGACGAGCCCGTGAAGCTCGAGATCCCCAAGCTGCATTCGGACGTGAAGGAGCTCGGCTATCTGGGCGGCCATCGTCTGGGCGAGCTGCTCGACATCGAGCGACGTGCGACCGCGGGTGCCCTGGCCCGTCGCGGGAGACCGAATCTCACGGTCCACGTCGACAAGCCAGACGCGAAGCACCTCGGGAGCTTGTTCATGTTCCTCGAGATCGCGACGATCTATGCGGGCGAGCTCTATGGCATCAACCCCTTGGACCAGCCGGGCGTCGAATTGGGCAAGCAGTTCACCTACGCCATGCTCGGTCGGGCGGACGCGGAGCAGGCCCGACGGGAATGGAACATGCTTCCAAAACCCGACGAACGATTCACGATTTGACGTCCGCTGTCGAGGCCTTGCACCCCCTGGAAGGCGCCGACAGCTTCCGATTTTCCAATCCTTCTTCGCTAGCCCCTCAACATCTCATATCGTGTCTCATTCCTATTTCGGATCGGCTGTCACGGTGCACGACGGTCAGGTTACCGTCAGTCGTGAAGCTGTCCTTGCCACACCCGCGATGGATGCTCTTGCCCGAGCCGCTGTCTTTGGCGACGCCGACGAGAGACACCACGCGCGCTGGCTGATCTGGGAGCTCGGACAGGCTGTCGGCGTTCGCCCCGCATCTATCCACGATCTGTACATGGCACGTGGTCGCGGAGAAGTCCACGGCTTCACCGTCCCGGCCATCAACGTGCGCGGGATGGCATACGACACGGCACGCTCGATTTTCCGCACCGCCAATCGAATGAAGGCAGGTGCCTTCATTCTCGAGATCGCACGGTCCGAGATCGCCTACACCGACCAGCGGCCCAGCGAGTACGTCGCCGTGATGCTGGCCGCGGCGCTCCGTGAAGGATTCCGGGGCCCGGTGTTCATCCAGGGCGATCACTTTCAGGTGAACGCCAAGAAGTTCGCCGCCGATCGGCGCACGGAAGTCGATGCCGTGAAAGCGCTCGCAAACGAAGCCATTCACGCTGGCTTCTACAACATCGATATCGACACGTCGACCCTCGTCGACATCTCGAAGCCGACGCTCGATGAGCAACAGAAGCTCAATTACGAGGTCGGTGCCGACCTGATCGCGACGGTTCGCGAGCTCGAGCCCGAGGGGATAACGATTTCCGTTGGCGGCGAGATTGGTGAGGTGGGGACGCATAACAGCACCGTCGAGGAGCTTCGCGCGTACATGGATGGCTTGAATCGCACCCTCGATCGAGGCGTGGAAGGCGTGTCGAAGATTTCGGTGCAGTCTGGCACGTCGCATGGCGGCGTCGTGCTCGCGGACGGCTCGATCGCCGACGTGAAGCTCGACCTCGATACGCTCGAGCGGCTGTCGAAAGTCGCCCGCGACGAGTACGGGCTGGCCGGCGCCGTGCAGCACGGCGCGTCGACGCTTCCCGATTCAGCGTTTCATAACTTCCCCAAGCGGGAGACGGCCGAGATTCACCTCGCGACGAATTTTCAGAACATGCTCTTCGACAATCTCCCGGGTGCGCTGCGAGACGAGATCTACGGGTGGCTCCGTGAGAACGCGAAAGAGGAGCGCAAGCCGTCCGATTCGGACGAGCAGTTCTTCTATAAAACCCGCAAAAAGGCGCTCGGGCCGTTCAAGCAGCGGTTCTGGGATTTGCCTGACGACGCGAAGGCGCGCCTGGCCGCGGCCTACGACGAGAAGTTCGGCTTCTTGTTCGAGCAGCTCGCGGTTGGCGGCACTGCGGCGGCAGTCGCGAAGTACGTGCACCCGCCCGAGCAGCATCGCCCCGCTCCGAGTGAAGCGACCGTTGGTGTCGCCGCGGCGCCTGACGACGCGGAAGCTGGCGAGTAGCCGAGGCATGGAGGATCAGGCAGTGGCGAGCGCCGAACCGATGAACGAGCCCGCGACTCATTCCGTCGACGAGCTGTGGCTCGAGGTGCTCCAGCAGGTGAGCGCACGGACATCACATGAGCTCAAAGGCGCGCTCAACGGTGTCGCGGTGAATCTCGAGGTCGTCAGGTCGCGTTCCGCGAGGCCTGACGCCGCGGCCGCCGCTGTCGCGCCCTTTGCTGCCTCGGCGGCGGATCAATTAGACGCGGTCGTCGGTATGACGGAGGCCCTGCTGAAGCTCGCGCGGCCTCCGCGGGAGCCTGTGGACCTTGGCGATACGCTCGATTCGCTTGCGTCGCTGCTTGCTCCATTGGCGCGCGCCGAGGGTGGTTCACTGCGTATCGAGAGTCAGCGCGAGATTGGCGGCAGCCTAGTTCGGGCACGAGGGAATGTGGTGCGGCTCGTCATCGGCGCGACGATCCTCGCGGCGCTTTCCCGAAAGGGCGACATTCGTTGCAGAGTGGACGTGGGCGAGGAGACCGTCGTTGGAATCGAGTGCCTGGATGCCGAAGGGCCGCTCGAACTTCCCAGCGATGTGATGGCGGTAGCAGCGGCAGCAGACATCCGCGTGCAGAGTGAAGGACAGAGTATTTCCTTGGCGTTCCCGCGCGCGGGCGCGGCCCGCCAGCGCACACCCGAGAGAGCATGAAGCACGCAAACGCAAAGATCCTGATCGCTGACGACGAAAAGGCGATTACCGCGGGACTTGGCGCCATCCTTGGCGACGAGGGCTACGGCATCGAGATCGCCGAGGACGGGCAGAAGGCGCTCGATCGCCTCGCCAGCGAGAAGTTCGGCGTCGTACTCGCCGACCTGAAGATGCCCAAGCTCGACGGCATCGCGCTCCTCAAGTCGATTCGCGAGCGCAAGATTCCAACGGAGTTCATCATGATCACCGGCCAGGGCTCAACCGAGCTGGCCATCGAGGCGATCAAGCAGGGTGCGGTCGACTACATTGAGAAACCTTTAAACACCGAACGGCTCAACAAGCTCAAGGCGCAGATCCCGAAGCTGCTCGACCAGTTCGCGTTGCAGGAGAAGAACCGCGAACTGACCGCGCGGCTCGAAGGGCTCACCCACTACGGCGAGCTCACCGGTCAGTCGGAGTCGATGCGCGCCGTGTATCAGGTGATCGACGCGGTGGCGCCCTCGAACGCGAGTGTGCTCATCCTCGGCGAGTCAGGAACCGGTAAAGAGCTCGTCGCCAGAGCGATGCACCAGAAGAGCGAGCGGTCGAAGGGCCCGTTCTTCGCGTTGAATTGCGCGGCGCTCCCCAAAGAGATTCTCGAGAACGAGCTGTTCGGCCACGAGAAGGGTGCCTTCACCGGCTCCACGAACGAGAAGCCCGGTGCCTTCGAGATGTCGAGTGGCGGTACGCTCTTCCTCGACGAAGTCGCCGAGATGGCGCCCGACATCCAGGTAAAGCTCTTGCGCGCGCTCGAGACCCGCATGGTGCGCCGCCTCGGTGGCAAGCGAGAGATTCCGGTCGACATTCGTGTGGTCGCCGCGACGAACAAGGACCTTCAGAAAGCGATCGCGGAAGGCGAGCTGCGTGAGGATCTGTATTATCGTCTCGCCGTTGTCGAGATCTATCTGCCGCCGCTTCGTGAACGGGCTGACGATATTCAGCTGCTGGCGAAGGAGTTTCTCTCTCGCTATGCCTCCGAGAACGCCAAGCCAACCATCGCCGGCTTCTCCGACGAAGCCTGGAACTGGATTCTCGGCTTCCAGTGGCCGGGCAATGTTCGTGAATTGAAGAACGCCATCCAGCGCGGTGTGATCATGGCGCGCGGAGACAAGATTGGTCTCAGCGACATGGTCCAGCGCCACCTGCGGGGAGCGCCGGAGCCAACGGCGATCACGATGCCGGTTGGCGAGACGACCGTCGCCGACGCCCGACGACAGCTCATCCTGAAGACCTTCGCCGCGGCCGGCGGCGATCTCACGCGCACCTCGAAGATGGCGGGCGTGTCCGTGGACGAAGTGCGTGCCGAGTTGATGCTGCTCCTCGAGGCAGCGCCCTCGAATAACGGCAGTGTGTCAGTGGATGGCGAGGCACGAATCGCGAGGAAGCCAGACAACATCGCGGCCGCGCGCGGCGCGGCGAAAGGCAAGCCCCCGAAGAAGAAGTGAGTGTGAGTACAATGGTCGTTAGGCGTCAGGGGCGTCGGCCCTAGCCCCTAACCCCTAAACCCTAGCCCCTAATTTCATGTCGCGGCATTACGACTTCGATGACGACGAACCATACGTCGTGATCGAGAAGCAGTCCGGAACGCTCAACTCCTTTTTCGTCGGTCTCGCTATCGGCGCCGGTTTGGCGTTGCTGTTCGCGCCGCAGAGCGGCGAGCGGACGCGGCGCGGCTTGCAGCGCCGCGCGCGCCGCGCCCGGCGTGCCGCCCGTCGTATGGCGAACGATGTCACCGATACGGTCGTCGACACCTTCCAGGACGCCCGCCGGCGCGTCGAGGAGCGCATCGACACTGCTCGCCAGGCAATCGAGGTGAAGAAGGAGCAGGTGCAGCGCGCGATGGAGGCCGGGCGTGCGGCCGCGCAGCAGGCGCGGGAAGAGCTCGAGCGCCGTATTGCCGAGACGAAGGCCGCGTACCAGAGCGCGGACGCGGGCACAGCACCGACGGCGACATCCGCTCGTCGCGCGCCTACTGCCGCGATGGCCTCGCGCGCGGACGAGGAGCCCGACGAGACGTGAGCAGCGCCGGCGTCCCGATCGATGCGGGCACGCCGGAGCCGTCCTCCCGGTCACCGCGATCTGCCCGCTCGACCAAGCGCCCAGCGCTCGTCAGCCTCGGCTGGACGCTACGCGATTACGCAAAGCGCGTCTGGGACAATAGCTCGGAAGACAACGTCCTGTTCCTCGCCGGCGGAATCGCGTTCAACATCCTGCTTGCGGCGGTGCCGTTTGTCCTGCTTCTGATCGCCGGCGTCACGTACCTGTTGCCTATTCTCTATCGGGGGCAGGTCGATTCCTCGAGCGCTGTATCGTTTTTCATCGATCGGTTGCTGCCCGCGCACGAAGAATCACCCACATCGCCGATTCACAAGCTCGTAACAGACATGCTGCGCACGCGGAAATCGTTCACGATTTACGGCGCCATCGGCTTCATCTGGTTTTCGACACGCCTCTTTGGCTCACTGCGGACGGTGCTGGCCAGCGTCTTCGACATCGAGAACGAGCGCGGGATCATTCAGGGCAAGTTGTTCGATATCCAGCTCACCATTGTCGCGACGCTCCTCTTCGTCGCCAGCACCGCGCTCAATACCTATCTCTCCGTGGCGACGAGGAGTGGGGTGCAGTTTCTCGGCCGCCTGGGATTGCGTCACGACGTGATGGGTGGTGTCGAATACTGGTCCGGCCGCGTCGTGGCGTTCGTGTTCATTGCCTGGATGTTCTTCTCGCTCTACAAATACCTGCCGGTGCGGCGCGTCCGATGGCGAAGTGCATGGATCGCCGCGCTGTTCACGAGCGCTCTCTTCGAGGCGGCGCGCTGGATCTTCAGTGCCTACGTCCGAACGTTCAATCCAGGCTCCCTCTACACCGGGACCCTCACGGCAATCGTGGTTGTCGTGGTCTGGACGTATTACGCCGCGCTGATCTTCATCCTTGGGGGTGAAGTTGGCCAGGTGTACGAGCTGCGCCGGAAGCGCCGGCTGCAGCGCGAAGTGTTTACATAACGAGGGGCTAGGGCCTAGGGGTTACGGCTAGGGGCTAGGGGCTAGGGCCGGCGCTGACCTTCTCCGCGTCGGGCGCTAGCCCCTAGCCCCTTTGCCCGTTGGCCTGGAGGTTGCCTTTGTCCGGTGCCGGACGTTCCACTCGGAGAAAACAATGCGCACCGCCGCTATGCTCGCCCTGTTCAGCATCGGACTTCTCACGGGCTGCAAACGAACCGACGATGGAAAGCTCGTCCTCGAGCGCCCGGGCGAGATCGACGTAAAGATGAAGAATGACACCGTTCATGTTCCATCGATCGGCACCACGAAGGATACGATCACCACGCCCACAGTAGGCGTCAAAGAGGAAACACTCATCGTCAAGAAGCCCGTGATCGGCAGCCAGAAGCGAGAGGTGACGAAGCCGGTAATCAAGCCGTGAGTGGTGGTTGGTGAACGGTGAATTCGGGCTGGCCGGCGCTACGCGCCGGCTTTCCTTTTTCACCAACCACCAGCCACCAACCACGAACCACCAATTGCGAGCCGAGCAGGTCGCCCGTATTCTCAAGCCGCATTGGGCGCCTACCTGCCGTCATCGAGAGCGCCTCCGCCCCGGAGGAGACCCGCCATGTCGCTCGGCTCGTTCTTCAAGAAGCAATTCGTCGATGTCATTCACTGGACGGAGACCGGCGATGGCGTCCTCGCCTACCGGTATCCTATGCAGGACATGGAGATTCAGTACGGTGCGCAGCTCACCGTGCGCGAATCGCAGATGGCGCTGTTCGTCAACGAAGGGAAGGTCGCGGATGCCTTCGGGCCGGGCCTCTACACGCTCGAGACGCGGACGCTGCCCCTGCTTACGAATCTCCGAAACTGGGACAAGGCATTTCAGTCGCCCTTCAAGAGCGACGTGTACTTCTTCTCGACGCGGCTGCAGACGAATCAGAAATGGGGCACGCCGAATCCGATCACCCTCCGGGACAAGGATTTCGGAATGGTGCGGTTGCGTGGGTTCGGCATCTACTCGTACCACCTCGTCAATCCACTCCTCTTTCACCAGCGCGTGAGTGGAACGCGCGACATCTACACGGTCGCTGATATCGAAGGCCAGTTGCGCAACACGATCATCGGACGGGTCTCCGATACGTTCGCATCCAGCCAGATTCCCTTCCTGGACATGGCTGCGAATCTGGAGGAGTCGAGCAAGAAGCTCGGCGAGCAGCTCGCGCCAACCTTCGGTGAGCTGGGCCTCCAACTCGACGGCTTTGTCGTGCAGAACCTTTCGTTACCCGAGGAGTTGCAGAAGCATCTCGACGAACGAATCGGCATGAACATGGTCGGCAATCTGCACGATTACACGCAGTATCAAGTTGGACAATCGATCCCGACGGCAGCGGCGAACGAGGGTGGAGGAGCCGGGCTCGGCGCCGGATTGGGCGCAGGCATGGCAATGGGCAAAGCGATCTCTGACGCAGTTGGCGGTCAGAGCGGCACTGGCAATGCACCGAGCGCCCCCCCGGCCGCGCCGCCGTTAGGCAATAGCGCCGCGAGCGCCCCTTCGTCGACGGCAGCCACCAAGTTCTGCGTCGAGTGCGGCAAATCCATTCCACGCAACTCGAAGTTCTGCTCCGAGTGCGGGAAGCCGCAGGGGTAGCGCTGCCGGTGTCGTTCAGCGACGGCGTCGAGTGGGCTGTGGACGCGCGTGGCTGCTCGCCCGCGCTCCTGGCGGATCTTCCCACTCTGCAAGCGTTGTTCGACGCGCTGGTGAATGAGCTACAACTCACACCGGTCGCGGAAGCAGTCTGGCACGTGTTTCCAGCACCAGGCGGCATTACGGGCCTTGTTCCGCTCGCCGAGTCGCATATCACCATCCACACTTTTCCCGAACACCGCTCCGCCTGCATCAATCTTTTCTGCTGTCGCCCGCGCGCGGAGTGGCCCTGGTCGGATCGTCTTCAGCATCATCTCGGCGCCGCGGAGGTCGGTGTCTCGCGGCTCGAGCGTCGGTATGCCGATCCGCAGTCTTCTGCAGATCGTATCCTCGCGGGATTCGGACTCTCTGACGTCATCAAGCCTCTGACATCCAGCTGAGCGCAGCGAGTGCTCCAGGCGAACTGTCCGAACTGCGGCGGTCAGATCAGCTTTCGCTGGTCGAGCGCCGTCCAGACCACCTGCCCATTCTGCCGCTCCATTCTCGTTAGGCAAGACCTGGACCTGCGACGGGTTGGTGTCGTGTCCGACCTGCCACCGGCGACGTCGGCCATTCAGCTGGGCACCGAAGGGCGCTACAAGGGAACACCATTTGTCGTCGTCGGACGGATCATCTACGAGTACGACCGCGGCACCTGGAACGAATGGCACGTCCGGCTCGGGGAGGACAGCGCGTGGCTGAGCGACGCCCTCGCCGAGTACGCGGTATCGCGGCGATTGGATACGCCGTCCAACGTGCCGCCGGCAGCCAAGCTGCGTGTCGGTCAGCAGTTCACCTTTGGCGGCGCGCCGTTCACCCTCGCGCGGGTGACCACGGCGAGCTACCGCGGGGTGGAGGGCGAGCTTCCCTTCGAGTACTGGGACAAGACGAGGGTCACCTTCGCCGATCTCGACTCGACGGATGGTCGCTTCGCGACGCTCGATTACAGTGATCCCGAGCCGTTGCTCTTCGTGGGCGAGTATCAGGAATTCGACCAGCTGGCGTTTTCGAATCTGCGCGAGATCGAGGGATGGTAGCGCCGCGCGTCAAGGGCCTGAATTGCCCCCGCTGCGGCGCGGCGATCGAGCTTCGCTCGGGCGAGCTGGCGCAGACGGTCGCGTGTCCGTCCTGCGCCGCCATTCTCGACGCCAGGGATCCCAACCTCCGCGTCCTGCAGGAGTTCAAGGGAAAGATTCGTTATCAGCCGCGCATCTCGTTAGGCACTCGCGGCACGCTGAAGGGCGATCAGTACGAGGTGATCGGGTTCCAGGTACGCGGGATCCGCGTGGACGACGTGGATTATCACTGGAGCGAGTACCTGCTCTGGAATCCATACAAGGGTTTTCGCTACCTCACCGAGTACGACGGCCACTGGAATGACGTCGTCGTCGTGAAGAAGACTCCGGAAGAGAAGGGAGGCGTGCGGCCCACCGTCACCTATCTCGGCGAGACGTTCAAACATTTTCAGACGGCGACTGCCACGACGGAGTTCGTTCTCGGCGAATTCCCATGGGAGGTGCGGCTCGGAGACAGGGCGCAGACCCGTGACTTCGTGTCGCCGCCGCACATGCTCTCGGAAGAGACGACCGCCGATGAGCGAACGTGGTCGCTGGGCACGTACGTCACTCCGCAATACATCTGGCAGGCGTTCAAGCTGCCAGCCTCGCCGCCGGCGCCGCGTGGGGTGTACGCCGACCAGCCGGATCCGAATGCCGCCGGCACCGGCTCGCTGGGGAGGATCTTTCAGCTGTTCGCGGCCGTCATCGTGCTGCTTTTTCTCGTTAGGCAAGTCACGGCCCGGCGCGACCTCGTCTTCCGTCAGGTATACTCCGTCGCGTCGCACAATGCGGACTCCACGGCGTTCGTCACGCCGATCTTCACGCTCGCCGGCCGCACCTCGAACGTTCGATTGACGCTGGAGACGGATCTCGATAACAACTGGGCTTATTTCAATCTCGCCCTGATCAACGAACAGACGGGCACCGCCTACGATTTCGGGCGCGAAGTATCGTATTACCACGGATACGACGATGGCAATTGGAGCGAAGGTTCACGGACGGATCGCGCGACCATCCCCACGGTGCCATCGGGTCGGTACTATCTGCGCGTGCAGCCCGAGCTCGGCACCGATGCCCCCCAGCCGATGAACTTCCTGCTCACCGTGCAGCGCGACATGCCCAGCCTCGCGTTCTTCGCGATTGCTCTCGGTGTGCTGGCGGTGCCGCCGCTCTTCGCCGCCTTCCGTCATGGCGCGTTCGAGCAGATGCGCTGGCGGGAGAGCGACTACGCCCCATCGAGCTCCGACGAGTGATGCGTCAACATCTTCTGTACTCCGTCTTCGGTGTGCTGCTCATAGCGACGCTCGCGATGGCGGAGTGGCGTGGTTGGAGTCTGACACGCCCGACCGAAGTGAGGAATGTCCCACGTAGCGTGCGGGACAACCCTGGATCCTATCGACCCGCGTACCTCTACACCGGCTCCGGCCGATATCTGCGAGGGAAATGACATGAATCCGGACGTGCTGAGGAACCTGGCCTCGAACGTGGTTGCGGGCATCGTGTTCACCGTGCTTGGCCTCGTGTTGTTCGTTGCTGCTTTCTTTCTGTTCGATCGCATTACGCCAGGCGTGCTGTGGAAGGAACTGATCGAGGATCAGAACACCGCGCTCGGCGTGCTGATGGGATGCGTGGCGATCGCACTCGCCATAATCATCGCGGCTGCAATTCATTGATGCGGCTCCGCCGCATCAATGAATTGCCTGTGGGGCGCTAGCGCGACCGACAGAGCCGATGTGGCGCGCGCAAGCGCGCGCTACATCGAAGCCTTATATGGAGTCGCAAGCGCGAGCGCCTGCTCCCGTTCCTCGCTTCGCTCGGAGCTAATCGATATGAAGTCGCAAGCGCTGCGCGCTTGCTCCCGCTCCTCTCGCCTGATCAACTTCCGCCCGTCGCCCGTCGCCCGTCGCCCGTCGCCCGTCGCCCGTCGCCCACCGTCCACCGTCCACCGCCGTGTCCGTAGCACTCTTTATCAGCGTTCTGGCCATCGCCGCGTGCGGGCTCATTTACGAGCTCGTCGCGAGCGCGCTCGCCAGCTATCTCCTCGGCGACAGCGTGCTGCAGTTCTCGACGGTCATCGGCACGTACCTGTTCGCGATGGGGCTGGGAAGCTGGTTATCGCGCTATCTCGCGCGCGGCCTCATTGCGCGGTTCGTCGGGATCGAGCTGATGGTCGGCATCATTGGCGGCTTCTCGTCCACGCTGCTGTTTCTCGCGTTCGCGTACACCACGTCGTTCCGGCTGGTGTTGTACGCCATCGTCGTGATCATCGGGGTGCTCGTCGGGCTCGAGATTCCGCTGTTGATGCGGATCCTCCGCGATCGCTTCGGATTTCGAGAAGTCGTCTCGAACGTGCTCACGTTCGACTATCTCGGGGCGCTCGCGGCGTCGCTGGCCTTTCCCATCCTGCTCGTACCGAAGCTGGGCCTCGTGCGCAGCGCCATGCTCTTCGGGATTGTGAATGCGGCGATCGCGCTCTGGTCCACCTTCCTGTTCGCAAACCTGCTCGGCGCGCGACGAAGTCTGCGCGCGGCCTGCGCCGGCGTGCTCGCGCTGCTCACGCTGGGCATGACGCAAGCGAAGCGCATAACGACGATGGCCGAGGACAACATCTACTCGGACGATGTCATCTTCTCGCGGGACACGCGCTATCAGCACATCGTCCTCACCGCGTGGAAGGACGATCTGAGGCTGTTCCTCAACTCCCATCTTCAGTTCAGCTCGCGCGACGAATACCGCTATCACGAGGCGCTCGTCCATCCAGGGCTCGCGGCGGTCCCCGGCGCACGGCATGTCCTGGTGCTCGGCGGCGGCGACGGGCTGGCTGTTCGCGAGATCCTGAAGTATCCGGGCGTCGAGAGCGTCACGCTCGTCGATCTCGATCCCGAGATGACCCACCTTTTCGCCTCGCATCCGTTGCTCACGAAGCTGAATGGTGGATCGCTGACGTCCCCCAAGGTGCATGTAATCAACGCGGACGCCTTCGTGTGGCTCGATAGCAACACCGACGTCTTCGATTTCGCGGTCGTCGATTTCCCCGATCCCAATAACTACGCCGTCGGCAAACTGTACACGGCGGCCTTCTATCGGGCGCTGGAACGACATGTCAGTCGCGGCGGCCTTTTCGTCGTGCAGAGCACGTCGCCGCTTTTCGCGCGGCAGTCGTTCTGGTCGATCGTCGAGACGGTGAGGCGCGCCGGCCTGACGACGTACCCGTACCATGTCTACGTGCCGTCCTTCGGCGAATGGGGATTCACCCTGGCGGCGGCTCCCGGGGCGCCGCAGTATTTGCCACCAGTGGCTCTGCCGGCGCCCCTTCGCTTCCTGTCCGTATCCGAGATCGCGCCGCTCTTCACCTTCCCGCGCGACATGCAGCCAGTCGCCGTCGAGCCGAATCGGCTCAATGATCAGGTCCTCGTTCGCTACTACGAGAAAGAGTTCGACGCCATCAACCGTTAGGCATGTCGATCAACCGACGCGAGTTCATCGCTGGCCTGATTGGCGCTCCCGCGCTCATCCGTCTCACGCGGAAGACCCCGCGCGAGATCCAGGGGGGATTCGTGGACGACGGCCTGAAGGCGGGGCATGCGCTGCGCGACGCGAGCAGCACGTCCGTGCCACGGGATCGCAGGCGTGTGGCCGTCGCGGTCGTCGGTGGAGGGATCTCGGGACTCTCCGCCGCCTGGGAGCTCGAGCGCCGTGGACTACGCGACTTCGTCGTCCTCGAGCTGGCGGCAGACGCGGGCGGAAATGCGCGATCGGGTAGCAACGAGGTGTCGGCGTATCCGTGGGCGGCGCATTACGTGCCCGTGCCTGGTCCACGGGCGAAGCTCGTTCGAGAGCTGTTCGAGGAGCTCGGGGTGCTGCGCGACGGCGAATGGGAGGAACGCTACCTGTGCTTCTCGCCGCAGGAGCGACTGTTCATGCATGGCGAATGGCACGCCGGTCTCGAGCCGGAATTCGCGATGTCGTCAGGCGACCGCGACCAGTTCCGTCATTTCACGGAGCTCGTTGCCAGTCACCGAGCGAGCGGCGAATTCACGATTCCCAGTGCGATCGGGCTCGACCGGGCCTCGCCTCTCGACCGGATGTCGATGGAAGGCTGGCTGCGTCAGCATGGCTTCACCTCGCCGCGCCTGCTCTGGTACGTGAACTACGCTTGTCGCGACGATTATGGTGCGTCGCTCGATCAGACGTCGGCGTGGGCTGGAATCCATTACTTCGCCTCGCGGGAGCCCGATGAGCAGGGACCGCTCACCTGGCCTGAGGGGAATGGCTGGATCACCAGGCGGCTGCTCGCAAAGCTCGGCCGCTACGTCGAGACGGGCGCGCCGGTGCTCCGCGCTCACCACGAGGGCGCTCGCTGGAGCCTAACGACACCGACGACGCGGTACGAGGCCGACGCGATCATCTGGGCGGCGCCCGCGTTCGTTGCGCCGTACGTCGTCGACGAGCTCCGTGCCGAGCGACATCGCACGGGCTTCGTGTATTCGCCCTGGCTCACGGCGAATCTCACTCTCGACCGCTGGCCGGCGGAGCACGGCATCGAGCCGGCATGGGACAATGTGATTTATGACTCGCCCGGTCTTGGCTACGTCGTCGCCACCCATCAATCGCTGCGCACGTTCGAGGATCGCACGGTGTGGACGTACTATCACTCCTTCGCCGAGCTCACGCCCGGACAGGCGAGGCAAGAGTTGATGACTCGCGACTGGGCTTACTGGCGTGATCGGATTCTCGACGACCTGGCGCGCGCACATCCGGACATCCGCGACTGCGTGTCGCGCATGGACATTTTGCGCCTTGGCCATGCGATGATTCGGCCGACGGTCGGCTTCCTCACGACACCGGAGCGCGCTCAACGGCAAAAGCTGCCCGGGTTCTTCCGTGCGCACTCGGATCAGAGTGGACTCTCTCTCTTCGAGGAGGCGCAGTACCACGGTGTGACGTCGGCGCGCGAGGCGCTTACAATGGTTGGTGGCCGGTGGTCGGTGGCTGGTGCTCGCTGAGCGCGCCGTCTATATTCCACTCTGTCCCAGGTCCCGGAGGGCGAGAGCCTTCTAACTCCGTCAGGACCCCGAAGGTAGCAGCGGCATGAGGTGTCTCTTGTCGCTTCGTTCGGCCTGGGACACTCGCGCGGGGATGATTGCTCATCGAGCGACATCCCCGCGCGAGTCGTTTCGCGCGGCGCGTGAAGCGTGGCGCGCTATCTTATGCGCATTGCCGTCCCGAGTCCCGCGTCCCGCGCCACGCGTCCCATGCTAGCTCTCGCCCGCAAATACCGTCCAAAACGCTTCAGCGATGTCGCCGTGCAGTCGCACGTATCGGCGACGCTGAAAGGGGCGATTGCCCGTGGTCGCGTCGCGCACGGCTATTTGCTCTGCGGCCCACGCGGCGTCGGAAAAACGACGCTCGCGCGAGTTCTCGCGATGGCGCTGAATTGCGAGGACCGCGGGGCAGATGGTGAACCCTGTGGCGTCTGCACGTCCTGCGAGCGTATCTGGAGCGGCGCGTCCAGCCTCGACGTCGTCGAGATCGATGCGGCATCCAACCGCGGGGTCGACGATGCCCGTGAGCTTCGCGAACGGGCCATGTATGCGCCCTCCGGCGACGAACGCCACAAGGTGTACATCGTGGACGAGGCGCACATGCTCACTCGTGAGGCATGGAATGCGCTGCTCAAGATCCTCGAGGAGCCGCCGCCGCGTGTCGTCTTCGTCTTCGCCACGACGGAGCCTCAAAAGATCGCGCAGGCCGCCGCACCGGTGCTGAGCCGTCTGCAGCGCTTCGACTTCAAGCGCATCGGCCCCGCCGAGATAAAGGAACGGCTCACGAAAGTGCTGGGGGGTGAAAGTGTCGCCGCGGAGCCGCAGGCGCTCTCGATGATCGCGCGCGCGGCCGACGGTTCGATGCGCGACGCCCTCAGCCTCACCGATCAGGTCCTCGCCATGGGCGAAGGCCAGGTCTCGGCTGAGCGTGTCCGCGAGGCGTTAGGCCTCGTACCGGAAGATGAGTTCCTCGCACTCCTCGATATCGTCCTCGATCGGCGCGCTGGTGACGTATTCCCGTTCGTCGGCCGACTCGCCGATGCGGGCATCGACTTCTCTCTCTTCCTGAGCGGACTCGCGGACATGGTGCGAGCGCAGTTGGCGATCCTCCTCGGCGGTGAAGTTCCCGATTTACCAGAGCGGGTGAAAGCGACGCTGGACGAGCGGCGCTCTCGCTGGTCTGCGGCGGATCTCCTGCGAATGCTCTCGGCGATCGGCGAATTGGAGCCGCGTTTCCGAAAGAGCGGTCAGCAGCGATTATTGCTCGAAACGCTGCTCGTGCGCTTTGCGCTGCTCGATCGCACCATCGAGATCGAGGATCTCCTGCGGGGTTTGAACGGCGAGGGTGGCGCCCCATCACCCACG
>Ga0070713_100000677_pt1 | contig 21845 bp, 18 predicted proteins | sample LARL82metaG_FD_65465 | JGI IMG/M metagenome (GOLD analysis project Ga0070713, IMG submission 65465) | Corn, switchgrass and miscanthus rhizosphere microbial communities from Kellogg Biological Station, Michigan, USA - LAR L8-2 metaG | ecosystem: Host-associated > Plants > Roots > Rhizosphere ...
GGCGGCTGGCGCGGGAGAGTAGCTACCAGCCTGATTAACACAACGACACCCGCTCAAGGTTTATAGATCCAAGTCTGAGCTGTAGCACGATCACTGTTAGCATAGCCACCGGCGAGCAAGACTCGTCCGTCCTTCAACCTGGTCTCCGTGAGGTAATGCCAGGCGTCATTCATTTGCCCTTCGGCTACAACAAACTTCCCAATAACCGGATCGAATATCTCGGCCGTTTTACTTCCACCCGCAACCAGCAGATTCCCAGATGCCAGAGGAACCGCTTCATCGGGCAGCTTAAAACGGCTGTCGTTCAGGGCGGCAGCGGCCACAAATTTTCCCGTCTTGGCGTCGTAGATCTCTGCGCTGCTCAGATTTCCATTCCAACCACGATTGTCTGAGCCGCCCGCAATCAGCACGCGGCCATCGGGAAGGACGCCGGCGGTATGCTTGCAACGCGCCGTCGCCAGACTGCCCGTATCGGTGAACGACCCAGTTTTCGGATCGTAGAGTTCCGCACTCGCTGAAGCGCTTCCCGCGTATCCACCCACGACGAGGACGCGGCCGTCATTAAGAAGCGTCGCTGTGTGCGCCACGCGCGCATGGTGCATGGATGCGGTTGTCTGGAATGACAGGCTCTTCGCATGGAATATCTCGGCAGAAGCGAGTGATTCGTTATCGATCTCTTCCCCACCGGCGATAAGCACGTCGCCGTTGGCTAGCAACGTTGCACTCGGCCTCCCGCGCCTGCTTCTCATCGAAGAGATAACCGAAAATCTCCGGGTAGACGGGTCGTACAGTTCGGCAGAACTGGTCCCGCCATGCCCCACCCATCCTCCGGCGATCAGCACCTTCCCCGACGGCAGCAGCACGGCGATCTGGCCAACACGACCCTCATTCATCTCGCCCGTCAGCTGAAATTTTCCGGTAGCCGGATCAAACAGCTCTGCCGATTTATAGAAGTCCTGATTCCTCCGCATGCCTCCGGCGATGAGCACACGGCCATCAGGCAGAAGCGTCGCCGAATGCCCGGAACGCGGCTCCAGCATTAGCGCGCCAGCAGAGACCGATCCAACATTTGACGATGATGCGGACGGATGGTGAAAAGCCCTGGCTGCGATGGCCAAAGTAGCGACCGCAAGTATGATCAGAAACAGGCGGGAACGGAACATGATGCCCTCCTGTACGGGTCAGACGACACAGCATAAGAATGGTAAGCAGGCTGGAAAAGCATCAGCGGTATGCAAGTTGAACGTTAGACTCCGTTCTTCCAGAGGATTTCCGGAGGCTGCATGAAACTTGGATTGGAGGCTCGTGCCAAGTCGATCGTTACCTGTACATTGCTAAGTCTCGCTTTTCTACTGCTCGGTCGATCTTTGCCTCTCCATCTATTCTCTTCCACGACTTCCAATGAGTTTCTCTCCAGAGAAGTATCCAATATCAAAGTTGGGAACGACACTAGATCTCTGGATCCGACTCTTCACCTTGCACGCCTGCGGTTCGCTGAGAGTGCGGTATACAAGGGTGCGGGACGCAACATCTTCCGCATCGATCCGGAGCCTGTAGCCGTTAAGAGTCCGCCCACGCAATTGCCGGGGCCACCCGCGCCGGCTCCTCAGCCCGCAAAACAACGGATTGCTCTCAGGTTTTTCGGCTTCATTACGATGCTCGAAGTGCCAAGAAAAGGCTTCTTCGGCGACGGTGATGCTGTGTTCGTGGCGAGTGAAGGAGAAATCGTCGATCGCAGATATCGAATTCTAAAGATCGATGCAAGTTCGGTCGAAGTGGAGGACTTGATCGAGCACTCGACCCATAAGCTATCACTGCCTGGATAGAAAGCCGTCCACGCTAAGCTGAAATCATCTCCGCCTTTTCGCTTGGCTCGTACTCCACGATGTACCCCGCCACCGCGCTAGCCGCGACAGTGTAGGGTGATGCCAGGTACATCTGTCCCGGGCCGCTGCGTCCCGGAAAATTACGATTCTGCGCGCTGATCACGATCTGATCCGGCCTCGTCGAGACACCCGGACCGGCATTAATGCAGGCCCCGCAGCTTGGCTCAATCACATGGGCGCCTGCCTTCTGAAAAATGTCTAGATATCCATGGCGAACGCAGTAGTCGCGCGTTTCCTGCGATCCGAACTGGATAAAAAACTTCACCGACTCGGCAACGCGCTTTCCCTGTTTGAGGGCATCAGCAAGCACCGCCGCATACATATCCATATCTTCGTTCTTGCCGGCAGTACAAGTGCCTCCGTATGCGATTTCGACCGGAACCGGCGTGTGCAGGTCGCGGACGTATTTGCCGTTCCCCGGATCACCAGGCGTCGCCACCATCGGAGTAATCTCGGCGGCATCCAGTTCAATTACGTGTGCATACTCCGCTCCGGGATCGCTGTAGAGCCCTTTGATCATCGATTCTGCCTTCGACCGATCAATTCCGCGGCGCTCAACCAGGAAATCGACCGCTTTCTTATCCGGCGCAACTATCCCCGTAAAACCACCAATCTCGGCCGCCATATTGGTCATGGTGGCACGCTCGTCCACACTTAATTCTTCAATCGCCTCGCCTGCGTACTCCATTACTTTCGCCAGAGCCTTCCCGCTCCGGACATATTCAAGGCTTAGAATTTTCAGGATAAAGTCTTTCGCCGTGACATTCGGATGCTTCTTCCCGCGAACCACTACCTTCACTGACTCAGGCACGCGAACCCGCACGTCTTTCGTAATCCACGAATTGAAAACGTCTGTTGTTCCGATTCCAAACGCCACACATCCGATCGCACCCACATGTGGTGTGTGCGAATCAGAACCGATATTCAATTGTCCGGGTAGTGCGTAGCTCTCCAGTACGATCGAGTGGCAGATGCCTTCAGATCCTTTACGGTCCATCAGTTCGCCGTGCAACCGGATCCCCTGCTGCTTCGCAAAATCCTGCTGCTTGAGCTTGAGCTGGGTCGCCAAATCGAGCAGTCCCAGCTTTTTCTTCTCTTCCGAAATCACCTCGTCCAAGAAGGTGAGGTGGTCGCGGAAAAACAGGATCGTCGACGGATCGTTCACCTTGGCATCTTTTCCTACGTAATGCTCGAAGAAAATCGCTGCCATCGGTGTGACGTATTCATGGCTAAAGCGCAGGTCGGCCCGGGCGAACCCAGTATCTCCCGGCTTGACTGACGGAACACCAACCTCGTTCCCCTCGTTAATCATGTGACTGGCGAAAATCTTCTCTGCCAGCGTCATTGGGGGAACGGTGTACCGGCGAAGATTCCCGGACATTTCCATTGTGAAGTCGCCCTTGATGGCCGGCAGAAACACCTTCTTCTGCATGCGCGCAACGTTAAACGGAAACAGTCCACCGTACTCAATCACCTGCCGCGTAATCTCATCCTCGCCGGCGGTAAATTCGCTGAGCGGAATCTCCTCTCCGTTTCGAATCCTGTCAACCAGCGAGAAGTTCGTTGACGTCAGTAATCCCAGATTCTGGCAGTTTTGCTTATAGATCCGCTCGATATTCTCTGCAATCACCACCCGGATCCCAGCGCACATCTCTGCATAGGGCGACTGCTCCCGGCTCGAACCTTTGCCTCGACGCTTTCCGCTAACGGCACACACGAAGCCACCCCGCTTTACATCTCCCCGGCCAATGGGCGTGACGTTTCCGCACTTTAAGCCGAGATACGGAATCTCGCCCAGCGTCTCATCGAAATAGAAGCAATAGTGAGCGGGAGTAATCTCGTCGGTCGAAATGTCATCGCGCAGCTTGGGATTGTTCGCAGGGTTTTTTGTGTCCCAGGGTAAGTCTTCGCCCGCCAATTGCCGCCTGATGAGTTCCGGGTCTTCGGTAAGAAACAGAATGCGCCCTTGCAGACGAACTTTGTCCGGCCGCTTTTCGATTTTGCGTTCGAGGAGTGAATTGATCACGGTTCGCCTGAGGATTTCTGAATTGAACGCCGGAGCGGAATCGGCGTTCCCACATGATTTATTGTACCGCCGCAAGCGACTCAAAGAGCGCACGGATGTCGAGAGTACAAGGGGTGCCCCATGTCTCGCTGCTTTTGCAAGACGCGGGAATTCCGGAATTCGTTACGAAAACTTCAGTGATGTGCGTGCGCGGCTCTGTCGAACTTTTCCCCAGCAGGGATGGCTACACTAAGTCGGTTCTCCTTCGGGGCCAGTGGGCACGTCGCGTAAGGAGTGACCGCGCACGGCGGGTTGTAAGCGCGGTTGAAATCGAGCACGACCTTGCCATCATTCACTGCGCCAGTATCGAGAAAGCGTCCGCCGGGATAGGTGTCGTTCTTTGCGGTCACATCGTTAAAAACGAAAAACAATCCAGTTTTCGGATCGCCCCCTAAAGCTGTGAGCGTCACATCGGACCCATTGATCTTAAACTGTACCGTACCTGGCGTAAGCTCCTCGCTGACATCGCCGATTGCTGTCGGAATCGCTACCTTCTTCCTCCCATCGGATGCTACCCATGTTCCCGTAACGCGGAAATGCAGATCCAGCGGATAGAACATCATCCCTTTGAAGTCGCGCGCCGCGGCACTCTCTCGATCCCTCACCCGAATTCCAACTCTATCCCCACGAACGATGACATGGAAAAGCAGGCTTCCCATCTCGACCTTGGTCGGGTGGTTCGAAATATCCGGATCAAGCTTGGCAGTAGTCGCCGGCTTGCCCCCAATCGTCGCGTTTGCTTCCGGGGCCAGATGCAGAGTCACTGATTTCCCCTCGAGCACGAACTCTCCAGCATGAGCCGGCCCCTTGGGAAATACAATCGCGTTGCCCGCATCCGAACCGAAGGTGTTCGCGCCCGGCTTCAGCCAGAAGAGGCCCGCCAACGATAGCCAATTGGCTTTCAAATCTTCTGTCTGCTCAGTCTTCCATTTCTCAAAATCTTGCACGTAGGCAGTGTCGGGAGTCTCGACCGCTACCCTTCGGCCGAGCGCAACCACGGAAACGAACGCTAGCGCGAACAGAGCAACCGCCACCAATGTGTTTCTCGTCATTGTGAAAGTCTCCGGCAGGGTCAGAGTGGGGCTACGAGTTCTGGTTCACCTGCCGTCGCGGGTCCGGCAACGCCTCAAGACCGCGCCCGGCAAAGATTTCCGCGAACTCGTGTAGCAGCGCATCATGAACAACGCCGTTTGAGGCCAAGGTTTCCTTGCTGTCGAGCTGAAACGGAGAGCCATCAAAACGGCTGACCTTGCCGCCGGCTTCCTCCACAATCAGCACTCCCGCCGCCGTGTCCCACGGATTTAGATTGAATTCCCAGAAACCGTCGAATCGTCCGCTGGCGACATTGCACAAGTCCAGCGCCGCCGATCCAGCCCGCCGCACGCCGTGGGTACGAAGAGTGATCTGGTGATAGAAGAAGATGTTCGGATTCTTGTGGCGCTTGTGGCTGGGAAACCCGGTGGCAACCAGGCACTCCTTCAACTGCGTCGCTTTCGAAACGTGGATCGGCTTGCCATTCAACTGTGCACCATTCCCCGCTTCGGCACTGAACAGCTCGTCCCGTGTCGGGTCATACACCACACCGGCAATTCGCTTTCCTTCCGTGCCAGACCGATGCTCCAGCGCCATCGACACCGCGAACACAGGAAATCCGTGAGCGAAATTCGTAGTGCCGTCTAACGGATCGACATACCACCGGTACTCGCTTCCCCGATCCTTCAGTCCCTGCTCCTCGCCCATTACATCGTGGGAAGGAAACTGCTTCGACACGCGCTCACGGATCAAAGTCTCAGAGGCGCGATCGGCGGCGGTCACCAAGTCTGCATCGCCCTTGTATTCGATCTTCAGCCCCTGGTGGAAAAACTGCATTAACAGGGCTCCCGCCTCGCGGGCGATGGCTGACATCGCCGGTAAAAAGCTCGATTGGAGGTTGTCGTTCACGTTCAGATATGGAACTTGCCTTGGCAGTTGTCGAAATTTAGAAGAGAGCTGCCTTCGAACTAGTCGTCCGCGCAGACAGCTTCACTTCTTTCTTCCGCCGTCTTCGGCGATGTACATGATCTCGTGCTTAAAGATGAATAGATTGGGCGCACCTTGGCGAGTCAGCCGGACCATATTCTTGTCGTAATACTCGATCCAGCCATGCACGATCTGGCCATCCATCAATTTGACGGAAACAGCCTTCTGTTTCTCGCCGAGATTCTTCAGAAATGCGGCTTCTTCGAACGTGTCTTCAGGCGGAGGAGTTCGGCCGCGTTTAGCGTTTGGATTCCCGTGGGGAGCGCGAAACGGCATGTTCGCATTGTACACAATCGCTATACGATCGAATGCAAAACGCCTGTCGACAGAACCATCGGAAGTACAATGCCGGCCGTGTTCCCGCGAGAGGCACACCGCGAAAGATTATCGAAACGCCCATGCACGAAACTTAATCCACAGATTGGATTCCTCGCAAAGAAAAGTGGCCATCTTCGCAGATGGCCACTCAAAATCTACGCGTCAGTTAGAAGGTCAGCTTCATTTGGAACTCTATGGCGCGTGGTGCTCCCAGGGAATTCACTCCGGAACCGAGCCCGAGCCGCAGGAAGTTTCCAGCCGCGCCGTGCAGATCAGCGTTGGTCGTTCCATTTGGAGATCCTACTTGCCCGTTGAGTATATTGCCGAACGGGACAGCAGGCCCGTCGAAGTTTGAGAAATTGAAAACATTGAAGAATGAAACACCTGGTTGCAACTGGATCCTGTCCTTGATCTTGTAATGCCAGTTCAGGCTCAAGTCGAAAGTTTTCAACCAGGTCTGGCCAACGGCGCCGGCAGGAGCCACAGGTATAGGCGTGCCCCCGGCAATAACGCCACCCAGGGATTGCAGTTGGCTTAGGGTGAACAGGCCGTTGTCTATAAGGACCTGGCCGGCGGGAGTGGCTTGACCAACCATCGTAGTGTTGAACTTGCTAATCCGTTGGTTAAGGCCATTCACACCGAAGTCACGGCCAAAGCCTCCCACATTCGTTCCGGGCAGAAGATCGCCCACTCCTCGGTTATTGGCCGTAGCTCCATCACCTGTTCCATCTCCCGTGAGATCGGTCTGGAAGATCCCGCCTGGCCCGCCGCTTACAGGCAGTGTCACGTTGTCAGCCAGTGGGCTATCGAAGTGGCCCGCAAACCCAAGCTGGAATCCCGCCGGCAAGTCCATATAGCCGCCGAAAGACAGTTGGTGGGTGCGATCCAAGCCGGTTGGGCCAACGTAGCGCGTTGGATTGAGGAAGTCTGTCGCAGCGGTGCTGAAATCGTTGTCCCTCGCCGTGGCGACATACTTAGAGAACGAATAGGAAACCTGCAGGTTTACGTGCTTAATGCCAGGCGCGGGATTGGAAAGATCCTGTTTCAACGTCGTTTGCAAGCCGTCGTATACCGAGCGCCCGATGGGGAACAGCATCTCATTGCCGCCCAGGCTACTGTCGATCCCTGGAAAAGCAGCAGCCGGCAGACCTTGCAGTCCGCAGGGGATGCCGGAGCACAGGCTGTACCCGGAATCCAGACCGTTTGCTGCGAAGTCAGCAATGTGGGCGCCAGCAGTGATTGCGCAATTGATGGAGCCCTGATCGAAGCCCGTACCGCAGCCGAACGCGTTGTTCGTCGCCGAGATCGCAGCCTGCGCTGCGGGCGCGTCGAAGTGACTCGCTGCGCCAACCTGATTCGTATCTACCAACAGGTAATTGTGCGTGGACACATTGCGGAGGTAATCAACGGTGAGCACCGATCCTCGGCGAATCTCGCGCTGGAAGCCGATATTCATTTGCACTGAGCGTGGTGTCACGTAGTCCGGAGCAAGGAGAGTTGTGCTCGTCGCAAAATTGTCGGCAAGGAGAGTACCGATGTAAGTACCGTTAGCCTGCGGGCCCGCTGCCAATGTTGCCGCTTGATATGCCTGTTGCGCTGCAATGATCCCGGGTGCAGCTTGGCCAATGGTCTGTCCATCGAAATCGTTATTCGGCTGGAAGCCCAGGAAAAGCCCCTGCTGCAGGCGCGCGCCAGGATCAAACAGGATGTTGTTCCAAACCGAGTTCTCGTAGAACAGTCCGATGCCGCCCCGGATCACGGTCTTTCCGTTAGTGCTGGGATCCCACGCAAAGCCAAGCTGTGGAGCAAAATTCAGATTGGGTTGATGTACTGCGTTTCCGAGACCGCTGTAGAACTGATTGTTGAACTGGTCCAAAGCGGGGAGGGGACCTAAGTCGGTGTCGGTGCGAGCGGTGTCGCGCACGTAACGCAAGCCGAGGCTCAGGGTTAAGTTGGGCTTCACTTTCCAGGAATCTCCAACGTACCAGGACAAACGATGATCCGGGCCCTGTCCGCCACCCGGCAGGCCAAAGCCTGGTCTTGGCGAGAAAAATCCTTGTCCATTGCCCATAATGACGCTGGCGACCGGGTAGTTCAGCGGGTTGCTATTTCCGTCGGGAAACGGGCAGTTATTCGCCGTCACGCAAGGGAGGTCCTGACCCTGCTGTAGGGCAACCGCATTCACCGCCGGGGCTAATCCCAGGAACGCCGCCAATCCGCCGCCCTTAATGTTGTTATATCCAGCGCCAAAGCGAAAGATGTGATTCTTAAACAGCTTGCTGCCGTCATATTTGATTTGGTGATTCGACTGCATGGTCTGTTGGGGGGCCAGGAAGTTGGGGCCGGAGCAGAATTGATTTGCGCCCGCAGTCAGGCAGAATGGGTCTTGGCCGATGGCAAGCTCAATGCCTGGCGCAGGATTGAAAATACTGGACCCGGCCACGGCATCCTTAATCCCATTTTCGAATTTGGTATAGCCAAAGCGCACACTGTTGGTCAGTGAACCAAAATTGAAATCGACGCCGACCACGTGGACTCGCGAGTGATTCAGATTCGCATACGGCTGGAAGGAGTTGGGGATAAAAGGAAGCACACTCTTGTTCTGATCGTAGGTGAAACGATAGAAAGCTTTGTACCGGTTAGCCTGATAGTCCACGCGCCCGATGGTTTCAGTCTCTCGGAAAGGGGAGTTGAAGCTTCCGCTGAGTCCGGCAAACGCACCTCCGGGGAGAATTGGATCAAGCAGATCCTGCTTGATGCGTTCCGCGTCGAAGAAAAAGAAGAGCTTGTCCTTCATGATGGGGCCACCCAGACTGCCACCAAAATGATTCCTTTGGAAAGGATTATCCGACGCGCCAGGAAGATTGGCATTCAGACTCTGGTCGCGGAAATAATAGAAACCCTCGCCATGAAAGGTGTTGGTTCCAGGCTTGGTGTTGATGCTCACAGACCCGGACGAAGTCAACTCAGTTGAGAGGTCGAGCGAAGACTGCTGCAACGAGTACTCCTGGATCGCCCCCATGGGAACGTTTTGAGTTGTGGTGCCAACGTTCTCGTCGCTGACGTCAACACCGTCTACCTCGATGCGTGCGGTCCGGCCGAAGCGGCCGCCGAAGGACACGGAAGAGAATCCGTTCTTCGTGGGATCAAAAGTTCCGCCATCCTGAATCTGGACGCCAGGCTCCAACTGCGCGAGGTCGAGGAAGTTACGCCCGTTGATGGGAAGATTTTCAATTTGTCGCGCCGTCAGAACACCCTGCACGGTCGCCTGCTCGGTGTTCACGGCGAGCTCGGACGCCTGCACTTCAACGACCTGTGCGCTCTGTCCCACGTCGAGTTTTACATTGCCTGAAGTTGTCGTGTTGATCTGAACGACGACGCCCAATTCTGCGGTCTTAAACCCTTGTCCTTCGATGCGCACCTGATAGTCGCCGGGTATGAGCGCGCCGGAGGCATAGTTGCCTGTTGATGTCGTAGTTGTGGTAATCAGCTGCCCGGTTCCTTTATTCGTGATCGTAACTTTCGCTCCGCTCACTACCGCGCCTGAAGGATCCGTTACGGTTCCGACGATACTGCCGGTACTGATCGTGGTTTGTGCGCTGAATGGCAAAGTCACCAGCAGCAGCGCAAGCAGCGTCCACGTCGCAAAACGCACAGCAGGCCACATTTCTGATCTCGACATTTTCCACTCTCCTCGCCCTTGAGCCGTTGCAAACTCGTTGTTCGTGAAAAATTGAACCCAGAATTCGAAAGACAAATCGCGGTTTCGACCAATTTGTCTAGACAAGAACAGCCGCTGCAATCCAGCTAAAAGGGATATTTGTTGGCTCATCTAATGCAATTTGCGCGCCAACCCTGTTGCTCGCCCTGGCGACACTCGGCTCCGAGCGGCTTTTCAACCATTTAGAAGAAATCGAAATGCATGGCTTCTCCGCTGCGATCAACCCGCCATTACATCAATTCCAAAACCTGTAGCTATGATTCCATCAACACATACTTTTACTAATAGGTCGAACGCTCGCTTATTTTGTTATGACTGATTGTTGACGAGTGCGTTGCTAAACGTTTTGTCTGGAAACTCAAGGGTACCGCACACTGAGAGATTCAGTACGCTGATTTTGTTTTGTAGTATCCGGCTCGATGCCGAACCTTGTATTGCGGAGCCGCTTCAACACCGGTGACTTTCACTTCGATCCGCCGAAAATCAGAAAACGATCCGCGTTGCGAGGGGTAATAAGCCAGAAGATACTGCGTGCGCAGTTCTTCGCTGATCTTCTTAAATGCTTCATCCAGCTGCGAAACCGAAGTCGCGTAGTAGTATTTTCCTCCCGTGTCCTCGGAAAGCTGAATCAGCGCGTGTTCGCCTCCCGTTTCGCGGCCTGCGCTGCTCTCAATCGGCACAACGATGATCGAGTACACCAACGCCTCGGCCTCTTCAGCAGCCCGAACCGCCTCTTTATAGTCCACTCTGCTCACCGTGTCTCCGCCGTCAGTGATCAACACAATCACCTTCCGCCCCTTGCGACTATCGAGTGCGCGGGACGCAAGATAGATCGCATCGTACAGCGCGGTGGCAGCGCCGACCCGGATGTGATCGATGCTCTCATCGATACGTTTCAGATCTGAGGTGTATCCCGGAGTGGCTTCCTTCACAACCTCGCTGAACGCATACACAGAGAGCGCGTCGATGGGTCGGATAATCTCATGCGCAAATCGCTTCGCCGATGCCTGCTCCAATGGCAAGTCATGGCGCGTGCTCAGACTTGCATCGATTGCCAGAGCAATCGAAAGCGGCAGAGCGGACTCGCGACCGAAAACCTTTATGGTCTGATCGCGGTCATCTTCTTTCAGAAGGAAATTCTCCTTCGTCAATCCTCCCACTGGAGAGCCATGCTGATCCGTGACCGTCACATAGACGTTCACTAGATTGACGTCAACTTTCAGCGTCTCTGCCGGCTCCGGGCGCTGCGCGGACTCCGCAGTATTAGGTTTTTGGTTGGCCGGGACCGAACTTTGCTGAGCCTGAAGGCTGCACGCAAAAACGCTCATCGCCAAAAACAGGCTCGTGGCGCGTGTTGTCATTGAGTCAGGAAATTATACCTTTGCGTAACGACGGTTCGGACGGCGCATCCGCTTCTCAATGAGCGCATCGCGCTGCCGCTCAGTTAGATGCGGCCTTTAGAGCCGGGCTGCCTCAGCCTAAGAATTTGCTCTTGGAATCTCCGCCGGGAACGGCTCGCCATCGGCCCATACTGCCCCATCCTGGAAGTATTCCTTCTTCCAGATCGGCACCGTCCGCTTCAGAGTATCGATCAGCCACCGGCAAGCGTCGAACGCCGGTCCCCGGTGCGCGGCGACCACCACAATCAGCACGCTGGTTTCGCCAATCTCGAGCCTCCCCAGGCGATGCACGATGACGACGTCTCGAACCTGAAACTGCTTCAGGGCTTGCTCAGCGAGTGATTCTAGCTGCTGCGCAGCCATCTCTTCGTAGGACTCGTAATTCAAGTAAAGCGTCTTGCGACCTCGCGTCTGATTTCGCACGATTCCTTCGAATACGACGCACGCTCCATCTTCACCGCGCTTCAGGCTGTCGGCAATGTGCGCCGTATCGATCCGCTCGTGAACGATGGAGAAGTGGCGCGTTCGTTCCGCGGGCTCGCCGGCGGGCGTCCCGCCTGCCCGCGCAGGGGATCCTCCGCTCACCGGGGGCAACAATGCCACCTCATCGTTGGGATTTAAAGGCGTATCGGGTGATGCATATTGCTGATTCACCGCCAGGGCCAGCGAAGCCAGCGCCGACTGTATTTGAGGAATTCTTGCCTCGTAGTGTCGCAGCACATCTCGCACCGAAGCTCCTTCCGACAGTTCGACCGTCTCAGCCGACGCGCCAATGAACTCCTTCAGCATCCCGAAAAATAGCACCCGTACCTGCATCGCCGTTAAGTGTATCGCGAGCCGCTCGTTCGAGTCGTCCAGTAGAATTCGCCTCGTAGCGTTCTGGCAGTTGAACAAAGGCCTTACGAACTTTGAAAATCATTCCGTCCAAATGCAAGATATTCAGACCGTGTCACAGAGTCGAATTACCCATGCATGCGTTGCGCACTCTTTGTGCATCAAGCAGTTAGACATCAACTCGCAAGATTGGCATGAGGAATGCTCGAATCCTCTAATTAGGAGGGTCCTCCCAGCTCTCCAGGCAATCCGTATAGTTTTGGGCCGAGGTTCTGCCATGCCTAAAGCTGTAAGACTCTGCACAATTAGTGCAATACTCCTTCTCCCTCTGTTCTTCTTTTTTGGCTGTAGCGGCGGCGATAAGGCTGCCCCCGCAGGTGCCAACGTAAACGTTCGAATTAGCGACCCCGCTACCTGCTCCGGACCAGCCGGAGCGTTCAGCCATATCTACGTCACAATCACCGACGTCCGGATTAGTGCCAGCAATGGCGATTCTGGATGGATCGATCTAACCCCTTCGCTGGCGCAGAATCCGCAGCAGATCGATCTTCTTGGACAGGCAAACAACCAGTGCTTCCTCGCAACTCTCGGCGCAACGACCGCACTCCAGCCGGGCAGCTATCAGCAAATTCGAATCATGCTGGCCGACAACAGCACGGCCGTTGCCAACAACGTCTGCGGGGGGACCGCAAATTGCGTGATGATTTCGAGCAGTCCGAATACCGCGCTACCGCTCCTGCTCTCGAGCGAGGCGCATACCGGCATCAAGATTCCATCCGGACAAATCGCCGGCGGGCAATTCTCGATTGCAGCGGGAGAAACAAAGGATCTCGATATCGACTTCAACGCTTGTGAATCGATCGTGGCCCAGGGAAATGGACAGTTTCGCTTGAAACCTGTGCTGCACGCGGGAGAAGTCTCCCTAACATCCACGTCCATCAACGGAACGGCGGTCGACAGCGTGACGAATCAGCCGATCACTGGCGGAAATACAGTAGTGGCGCTCGAACAGAAGGACGGGTTCCGGGGTCGATCGTGTAGTAATGCAAGCCGTAACCGACAATTCCGGCGCATTCTCCTTCTGCCCGGTCGCGGCAGGAACTTACGATGTTGTGATCGGGGCTGTCAGTGGAACTCAGGTCGCCTATGCGGTCACTGTGATCACGGGAGTTCAACCCGGCAACACACTCGGATTCGTGCCTGTCGTAGCGCAAACCGGCATGAATACGAGTCCAGCTTCCATCACCGGGCAGGTTACGACCAGCACCGGCTCAGCTGCCACCACCGCGGATATTTCCATTACAGCATTGCAACCGATCACTTCTTTAGTGATGGTGACGGTTCCCCTTGCCGGGCAATCCGCTACCTCTGCTCACCTGACAACAGCTCCGAACGCAAGCTGCCCCACTAACACCGATTGCGCGACCTACACGATGATGGTTCCAGCCATGAATCCAAGTGTCGGCGCTTTCGCTGCTGCCGCGAGCCAAACACCTGCACCACCCCTCGCGGGACCAGTATCTTACACGATCGACGCGTTTGCGTTTATGACGGACGGCTCCAGTACACCGGACTGCAGTCCATCGGAAGTGAAGACCAGTTCCACTTCATCGAACGTCCCGTTGACCGTCACTTCAGGCCAGAGCAGTACCGCCGCCACGCTGACGTTCTCTGGCTGTCAATAAAAAAAGGCCAGCCTCGGTGAGGCTGGCCTTTTCATCGAACGCTCGATCAAGCCTGCGTCAGCACTCGATCGTGTACTGGCTCGGGCTCTTTCACAGGTTCCGTCGGCTGATAGTCCTGCTTCGGATCCTTCGGCGGTGCCGCCGGAATGATCTTGGCAGCAGGCCCTTCGGCCACTTGTGGCAACGAAACCTGGAGCGCTTCATCGATCGTCTTCACGTAGTGCACGCTCAGGTTCTCAAGCTGCTCGGGCGTAAGATCCTCTTCCACATTCATCTTGTTTTCAGCCGGAAGAATTACATCTCGAACGCCTGCTCGTTTCGCCGCCAGCACTTTCTCTTTGATGCCGCCCACGGGAAGCACATTCCCGCTCAAGGTGATTTCTCCAGTCATTGCGATCAGCGGAGTAATGCGCTTCTTCGTGAGCAGCGATACCAGCGCCGTTGCCATCGTCACACCGGCCGACGGACCGTCTTTCGGAATCGCACCCGCCGGCACGTGAATGTGGATGTCGTGGTTGGCGAAGAAATCCTCCGTCACCCCAAGCCGGTCCGCATTCGACCGCACCCACGTCAATGCCGCCTGCATGGATTCCTGCATGACTTGGCCGATCTGACCGGTCATCGTGAATCCGCCTTTGCCCTTCATCGCGTTCGCTTCTACAAACAGAACGTCACCGCCTGAAGGTGTCCAAGCCAAACCCACCGCCACGCCCGGACGCTCCGTACGTTCGGCGATTTCGCCCTCGCTGCGGATCTTGATGCCTCCAAGGAATTCCTGAATGATCTCCTTGGTGACGATCAATTTCTCAGTCTTTCCTTCCGCCAATCGCCGCGCCTGCTTACGGCAGATTGTGCCGATAGTGCGCTCCAGGCTGCGGACACCAGCTTCGCGGGTGTAATGCCGGATAACGTAGCGCACGGCCTCATCCGGAAATTCGATCTGATCCTTCGTGATACCGTTCTCGTCGATCTGCCGAGGAACCAGGTATTGGAAGGCAATGTGGACCTTCTCTTCTTCTGTGTATCCCTGCAGCTCAATGATCTCCATGCGATCGCGCAAGGGCTCGGCGATCGGATCGAGCATGTTCGCCGTCGTAATGAAAAGCACCTTCGAAAGATCGAAGGTCACGTCCAAATAGTTATCACGGAACGTCGAGTTCTGCTCGGGATCAAGTGCTTCCAGCAGAGCGGATGCCGGATCGCCGCGAAAATCGCGCCCGACCTTGTCGATTTCGTCCAGCATGAAGACCGGATCCTTCGTCTCGGCTCGCCGAATACCCTGGATAATCTGTCCCGGGAGCGCCCCGATGTAAGTCCTCCGGTGACCGCGGATCTCAGCCTCGTCATGCACGCCGCCGAGCGACAACCGGACGAACTTGCGTCCTAACGCGCGGGCGATCGATTTTCCAAGCGAGGTCTTGCCCACGCCCGGAGGCCCAACGAAACACAAGATCGGCCCTTTCATGTTCGGCTTCAGGCGTCTCACCGACAGATAATCAAGAATGCGATCTTTGACCTTTTCGAGATCGTAATGGTCGGTATCGAGGATTTCCTTCGCCTTCGGAATCTCAATTTCCTGTCCCGAAGTCTTTGCCCAGGGCAACACGGCAAGCCATTCGATATAATTGCGCGTCAGCGAATAGTCGGCTGCCATTGGGGACATGCGCGACAGGCGGCCCAACTCTTTCAGGGCCTCTTTTTTCACCTCATCGGGCATGCCCGCTTCTTCGATTTTCTTCTTCAGATCTTCGACGTCACGTTGGCCTTCGTCCTGCTCGCCCAGTTCCTTCTGGATGGCTTTCATTTGCTCGCGCAGGTAATACTCGCGCTGCGTTTGCTGTACGCGGTCCTGCACTTCGCTCTGAATTTTGTTTCGTAGCTGCTGAACCTCAAGTTCTTTCGCCAGATGCTGGTTGATCTTCTCCAGGCGGACGTGAACATCGAGGGTCTCGAGCGTGTCTTGCTTATCCGGCGTCGACAATGAAGGCAACGACGATGCGATGAAGTCCACCAGCCTGCCCGGCTCGTCAATGTTCATCGCGACTGTCGAGAGTTCATCCGAAAGAGTCGGGGATCCGGCAACAATCTGCTGGAACAAGGTCAGGACATTACGCTGTAGCGCTTCGACCTCCGACGTAGCGATTGGTGCTGTCGACTCGGGAAGCGCCGAGTAGGTGGCCGTCATAAAAGGCGTCAACTGGGTGAACTCTCCGAGCCGAATCCGCTCCAGGCCTTCCGCGAACACAAACAGGCTCTGGTTCGGCATTTTGACGACTTTATGGACTACCGCCGACGTGCCGACTGTATATAGATCACTCGGTTGGGGAGCATCCACCCGCGCCTCGCGCTGGGCTACGACAATGATCGTCTTGTCTTCCCCAAGGGAATTGATCAGCTGAACCGAACTTTCCCGGCCCACGGTGAGAGGCAAAACAGCGTGCGGGAACAACACCGTGTCCCGCACCGGGAGCACCGGAAGAGCCTTTTGTTCATTTGTTTCGTTAAGTTTAGGAGTGCGCTCGTTTGGCGTCTGCTGGCTCATGGTTCTCCTTGAGTGTAACTCGCTCAAGTTTAGATGTTACGCCCTCAGGAAAGGTTTCAGGCAGCCGGAACCCAGCTCCCAAAGGAAGCTTGCATTCTATCCCTTTGCGGCTAATCCAAGATATGTCTAAGGTGCAGAGGCTAACGCGGATAGCCCCTGCTTGCAAGCATTAACTCTCAGGAGAATCCGTTCGGTGCCTAAGAACAGAGACGGGAAATTGACGGGAGGCGTCGGCGACTCCTTGTGGCGCCTCCCGAACCTGCTAAAACGCAAAACGGCGAGTCGAAAACTAAAAAACGTGCTTCGCAGTGTCTCCGGCGAAAACCAATTCCTGCAACACTCGTTCGTTGGCGCCGTTCACTTCATAAACAGTACGGGTCTGGTCGGCCTTTCCGGCCAGTTGAACTAGTTGGCACTTCGCTTTGATGGGCTCAACTTTGTGGTTTACAGCTTCGAACACCATCACATGCTCCTGCCCTTCCATGGTGTGCCGAACAACATATTCACCGGCCGGCAGCAGATTACCTGCTACGCGAGTTGGACTATGAAAAGTGACGCGGCCCATGTCGTGGATCCCAAACTCATTCTTGGCTGCTGCAAAAGGGACAAGGGCAAGCACGCACACAAGCAACGCAATCCGTTTCAATGAATGCATGAAGATCTCCTCATGAGTGATCATTGCTGGTTAGAACCAGCGGCTACTATGATCATTCTAGAAAGCGGATCGCCTGCAGAGTGTGTTTCGCATCACAGCGGCCTGTGACGATGGTCGGTATGCATCCCCGGTTACCTTGGTGTGAATTGCGCCAGTTCGTAGATACCCAGCTTTTTCTCCAGTTGCGCGACCTGGTCCACCACTTTGAAAAAACCCTCATCCCCAAAGAGTTCGTCCTCTTTCTTCTCGAAGTCATCTCCCAGTGAGTCGTATTCGTGAGGTGAAACGATCGAGCGAAAGGCTGGAAACAGCACAGTATCTTCACGCGCTTCGTGCGGACGGTACATGCGAAGGAAGGCTCGCAAAGCGTCGGTAAGCTTCTCGCTATCGGTTGACACATACTTCAGGGTCGCGGTCGCCGCAAGTTCCCGGATCTTCACCGTCAAGTCCCGGCCCGCTTTATGCTGCCCCTGCAGAGTGTCCACGAGTTTCACGTGCTTTGCGGCCTTGCGGAACCGCGGAAAAAGAAAATCCTCTTCCAGCTTCTCGTGGTAATCCTCCACAAACCGACGCACGATGTCGGCCGCAGCCGCTAGAACAGATCCATCAAAGGGCTTCTTCTCCGACAGCATTCGCAAATGCTCGTCGTAGATCAACAGGATGCGGTTGAGCACTCCGTGCTCACGCATCAGATCTTCCGCCGGAGAGATCTTCTCGTCTTCCTTTTCTTTCTCGCCTTTTTCCTTCCCCTCCGGCTTTTGTTGGGAAAGGCTCAAGGGAGCGATTAGAGCCGCCCCGGCGATCGAACTTTGACGTAGAAAACTGCGGCGTGTCGATGAACTTTCAAACATGCTTACCTTCTCCGTTCCACCTCGCCCAATGTCTTAGACGGAATGCTCCCTCGAAAAGGTTCGCTTGGATTCATGCCGAGGGATAGATTCCCAACACCTTCACGAATTCCGCGACTTCCCCCAAGTGCCGCAGCGCATTTCTAGCCGGTTCGTCATCCCCCCGCAGGAAGTCCACGTAAAAGACGTACTCCCATGGTCTGCCGCGCATCGGCCGCGACTCGATCTTGCTCAGGCTGATGTCCCGCAGCGCGAATACGCTCAACGATTTGAACAGCGCACCCGGCAGGTTCTTCACCTGAAACGCGATGGAAGTCTTGTTCGCCCCCCGTGGAATCAGTCGCTGATATCCATATTCGAACGCATTCGACGTTCCAGACGGGTGCCCCACTTCTGGCCGGTTTTGCCAGTAGTGGGGGTTTTTCCTAGCCTTTCCTGCACCCTTACGAATCAGAAAAAAACGCGTGAAGTTTCGCTTGTCATCTTCAATCCCGGCTTGCAGGATTTTCCCGGCATATTCTCGCGCTGCTTGCCGCCCGGCAATCCCCGCGGAGTCCGGCAACCGATCCTCCGTCACATGCTTCACGCTGCCAGCGGTGTCATAAAAGGGAACCGATTCAATCTGAGCATGCTTCCGAAAGAAATCGCGACACTGGTCGAGTGCAACCGGATGCGACAGGACGCGCCGCAGGGACGACATTCTCACTCCCGGTGCTGCGATCACGTTATGCACGATCCGCAACAGGTACTCGCCCTGGATAAACACATTCCTGCTAACCAGCAGATCCGCGTGTTCCGCAACCGTACCCGCCAAAGTGTTTTCGATCGGAATGACCGCTGCTTGCACCGATCCCGATTCCACACGGTCAAACACCTCCGCCGAGCGTGCGCAAGGCACCACGCTGCACCGCGGAAGCATGCATTTAGCCGCCTCGTGGCTGAATGCCCCTCGTTCCCCTTGAATGGCAACTTTCATCACGAGCAAGGTATCTGGAGGAACCCCGAAAGAGCAACTGGAAACCCCGCTCCGTTAACGGCATCTCTCGAAAATCCACAACATGACGGTTCCTTACGTTTTAGACATCCGCTGTTCCGGCAAAGGTGACGGAATAGTCCGCCAAAGCGGGCAGTCAGCTCTTCCCGCTGAGGGACTTGCGCAACACCAGCGCGTCCACCCCATTCGAATAATAGCGAGGCCAGGTCCGAATCACCGCATACCCGTGTCGTTTGTAGAAAGACAGCGCGGCGATATTGTCGACGGCTGCCTCCAGGCCTACCGACCGAGATCCTCCGGCCTTCAGCCGATCTTCAGCCGCCTTGAGGAGCAGCGTGCCAACGCCTGAACGCCGTGCCTGCGGCGCAACATCGATTGTGATGATATGTCCGATCGCCCCGCTCTTAGCGACGATGAAACCCTGAATGTCCTTTTCATCAGCCGCGACCAGCGTGAACGATCCCGGATACAACATGTAAGCCTTGAGTTCCTGCTTGGAATACGAGATTCCCGGCGGAAAGCATTCCTGATCCATTTGCCACAACGACTCGAAATCCTCGGGCTGAAAATCACGGAATATCGGGGCCACAGCGACATTGTAAAGGCCCGTTGCCATCAAGCCAGCGGCCGTCCTTTTCTCGTCTCTAAACGGCTCGGTCGCGCTTCTGCCCAATTTTCCACAGATGAATTTGCGCTTCGTCAAAAAAATCTGCTAAAGGCCCTATTGTCCTCTTGCCCGCCCCGCAACCTCGGACGTACCATCGGCATCAGAGGGGTAGCGGTACGCCTGTGGGTCGTCTTCTCGCCATTGACGTTGTGTGTGCCATTGTGGGCTTGGGGGGATGGTATTTCTTCTTTGCCGCCTACAATCGCCGCCGCGGAGCCGAGGCCTTACGCTGGGTTCAATCCGCTTGCGCCGGCAAAGGCCGCATCGTTGATTTCCGCTGGCTCAATAGCTACCGACTCCACGCCCGTCTCCAGTTTCCTTCCCGCAGCTTCGAAAATGCTCACGTCACCATGAGGTTCCGGCCGCGCCCACTGCCGGTTCAGTGGATTCTCAGCCGTGTTCACAAGCAAAAAGAAACTCTGACCTTTGAAGCCGACCTGGGCGGATCTCCCAGTTTCCGCCTCGATGTAGTGCGCCATCGTTGGTGCGCGCACAGCCACGGCGTTCTGTCCCGCAAACATGATCAGCGCCAGTGGGATATCTACGAACCAGGCCCGATCATCCTGACCACTCGCACTCACTGGAAGGAAGATTCGACTCCGGAGATCAATACCCTGATGACGGTTCGCCAGCAAGACGTTCTTCAGGTCCGTTTCCGCCCTGAGTCTCCGCAGTTCTCAGCTACGATCGCCCTGGACGCCCTCGATGACCCACGCACCGCCAACGGTTTTCTGACCACCCTGCGAGAGTTGGCAGCCGGCGCATCAGCCCACCGGCAATAGTCGCCCGAAAGCTCCACCTTCAGAGCTCCAGAAAACCCGTAGATGCGTGCGCAAATCACTGCCCAGTTTTAGAAATCTGTGCTATTGTTCCCGGCCATGACGAACGCCTCTTTGAACCCTTCTCCGCAATTCGGCACAGCAGAATATGTCGGGACGCCGGGGGCAGATCACTGCCAGTTCTGCCAACAGCCGATCGGGTCGACCTATTATCGGGTGAATGGTGCGATGTCTTGTCCCTCCTGCGCCGACAAAGCGCGCACCGATCTCGGCCAGGATCCCGGCGGGGCTTTCATGCGTGCCGCGATGCTCGGCTTGGGCGCTGCAGCGCTGGGACTTGCCCTCTACGCCGTTTTTATGATCGCCACACACCTCTCCATCGGATATGCCTCGCTGGCTGTCGGCTGGTTGGTCGGTAAAGCGATGATGAAAGGATCGGGCGGCATTGCGGGCAGAAAGTACCAGATCGTCGCCGCCGTTCTCACCTACGCGGCCTGTACATTGGCAAGGATCCCTGTGTGGATTCAGTTCACCCCCGGACTGACTGCGGCCGATGCCGTCCGGCTCATTCCAGAAGCTCTGATCTTCCCATTTGCACGATTCAGTGATAACCCGCTTGGCGGACTCTTGGGAGCCGTCATCCTATTCGTCGGTGTCAGCATCGCTGTAAGAATGACTGCCGGAAAATCGCTGGTCGTCGACGGTCCTTTCGAGAACACCGTCCGCGCTCAGGGCTAGATGACGTTACAATGTAATCAGATCGCCAAGCATCTGTGTCGAGCATTACCCCTCAACTGATCCGTACTTGTCGGCGCTGTTCCACCGACCTTACTCCCGGCGCTCTTGTCTGCGGAAGTTGTCACGCTCTCGTCCATTCCGAACAACTCGATCAACTGGCTGCTGAAGCTAAGGAACTCGAGTCGAAACAGGACTATCGGCGGGCCCGCGAACGCTGGCTCATGGGACTGCCATTGCTTCCCTCCAATTCACGTCAAGCGGCATGGATTCAGAGTCATGCGCGCTCGCTCGATACGCTGGCAGACCAGACTCAACCTCCTCCAAGCGAGAACAAGTGGGCCCAGAAGCTCGGACCCGTTGGTCCTCTGGCAGTCCTCCTCGCCAAAGGCAAGTTCCTGTTAAGCACAGTTTTCAAGCTGAAATTCCTGCTCAGCTTTGTGGCTTTTTTCGGAGTTTACTGGGCTGCATATGGGATGAAGTTCGGTATCGGTTTCGCCGCGCTCATTCTCATCCACGAAATGGGTCACTTTATCGATATCACTCGGCGTGGCCTTCCAGCCGACATGCCGGTATTTCTCCCCGGGTTCGGCGCTTACGTCCGATGGCAAGCCTTGGGAGTTCCCATCGAGACGCAGGCCGAAGTTAGCCTTGCTGGCCCGCTCGCAGGATTGCTTGCCGCCATAGCGTGCGCCGC
>Ga0070713_100000685_pt1 | contig 21745 bp, 16 predicted proteins | sample LARL82metaG_FD_65465 | JGI IMG/M metagenome (GOLD analysis project Ga0070713, IMG submission 65465) | Corn, switchgrass and miscanthus rhizosphere microbial communities from Kellogg Biological Station, Michigan, USA - LAR L8-2 metaG | ecosystem: Host-associated > Plants > Roots > Rhizosphere ...
GGGCTGGCGATCACGGCGCTTTACGCGCAACAGTCGCCGCCGCCGCCCGCCTCCGGCACGGCGCCGGCTACCTCCAACGCACCTGCTGCAGGAGCTGCGGGCGCCGCCGGCGGCACCATGCCCCCGGTGCAGCGCGCGGACGCCATCCCGAAGGGGCAGCTGAAGAATCCCTATTCCGACACCGATGCAGCAGCGGTCCAGGCCGGCCAGAAGCTGTACATGAACTACGGCTGCAGCGGCTGCCACGGCGGCACCGGGGGCGGTGGCATGTGCCCGGCTCTCACCAACGATGTGTGGGTGTATGGTGGCGATGACGACACGCTCTTCAGATTGATCGCCTATGGGAGCGACGCCATGCAGAGCAAAGGCTACAGCCGCAAAGGACAGGAGAACGTGGTCGGCGCGATGCCGCCGATGGGGCAGATCATAAAAACGGACGATGACTTGTGGCACATCCTTGCGTTCGTGCGCTCGAACTACCACGGTGCGCCGGAGTGCAAGTTGGGTTGCGAGGCTAAATAGTCAGACGCCGCGAAGATGGCCTGGAGGGGGGCTCAGTCATGATACGTGCGCGACCCGCGCCACACAGCTCTGCCGACCTCATCGGCAGTCTGGTTCGCAGACACGGTGCCGAGCTGCCGATCAGCGAGGTCGTGCGGAGCTCATGGAGCCGCTGCGTCAACAACTACGCGCTCGATCCCGACGAGAGGAAACGGCCCAACTCCGTGGAGGGTGCGGACCTGCAGGCGCGCCGCGAGCGTCTCGGTGTGCTGCTCGACATCGCTCGCATCGAGATGGAGGCGCTGGGAAAGCTCATCCGGCATTCCGAATACAGCATCGTGCTCACCGACCGCGACGGGGTAATTCTCAACTGCCTGGGCGATAGCGGCTTCTCTGCCACCGCGCGCCGCGCCGGTCTGCGCGAGGGCGTCATGTGGAGCGAGCGCGAGATGGGCACCAACGGTATGGGGACCTGCCTCACCGCCCGCCGCCCGGTCGTGATCCACCGCACCGATCATTTCCTGACGCAGAACACACAGCTCACCTGCTCGGCGGCGCCGATATTCGACATGCGTGGCGAACTGCTCGCCGCGCTCGACATCTCCGGGGCCTCGGCCAACTTCCAGAGTCACACGCTGGCGCTGGTCGATATGGCTGCGCAGAACGTGGAGAACCGCACGCTGCTCTCCGCCTGCAAGGAGTATCACCTGGTACGCTTTCACAACTGCCCGGAGTTCGTCAGCACCCCCGGCGAAGGCGTGCTGGCCTTCGACGACCAGGGTCTCATCAAGGGAGCGAACCGTGCCGCGCTCAAGCTGCTCGGCGAGTGCGATCACGAGTCCCTGTGCGGCCAGCCGGTGGACAGGATCCTCGACACGAGTTTCGCGGTGCTCATGCGCCTCGCGGAACACCGCGGTTATCTGGCAGAGCCACTGAGTCCCAGGGCCGCGAGCCGGCGCTGGTTCGCCAGCGTGCATGCCCGTGTGCAACCGCGGCGTTCTGCCGAGGCCGCGGCGGCCGCGGTGCCGGCGGCGGGCGCATCCCGCGGCGCGGTGGCGCGCGGCGCGCTCGAGTGCCTGCATTCCGCCGATCCGACCATGCGCCACAACGTCGAGGTGCTGCGGCGAGTCATCGATCGCGACATTTCCGTGCTGCTGCTGGGCGAGACCGGCACCGGCAAGGGTTACTGCGCACGCGCGATTCACAACGGCAGCAGCCGTGCGGACAAGCCGTTCGTGACCGTCAACTGCGCCGCCATTCCCGAGACCCTGATCGAAAGCGAGCTCTTCGGCCACAAGCCCGGTGCTTTCACCGGTGCCACCCGCGAGGGCGGGATGGGCCGGATCCTGCAAGCCAACGGCGGCACGCTGTTTCTGGATGAGATCGGCGACATGCCGGTCGCTCTGCAGGCGCGGCTGCTGAATGTGATCGAGGACCGCGAGGTGATGCCGCTCGGGGGCAACAAGGTCGTGAGTGTCGACATACGCGTGATCAGCGCGACCCAACATCACCCCCTCGACATGATCGCCAAGGGGCAGTTTCGTGAGGATCTCTACTACCGTCTCAATGGGATAACGGTTTGTCTGCCCTGCGTGCGTCAGCGCACGGATGTGGCGGAGCTGATTCGCAAGTTGCTCAACGTCGAGGCCGATGGCACGCAGCTCGAGATCGAGCCGGCGCTGCTCGAGCGGCTGGTGCGCCACTCCTGGCCCGGCAACGTGCGCCAGCTACGCAACGTGCTGCGCACGATGGTGGCGCTGCGCAGCTCCGATCGGCTCGCGCTCACGGATTTCAACGAACGGTGGCTCGATGGAGGCGTGGCGGACGCGCCTGCGGACAGGCCCTGCGCCGCGGCCGACGGTGCGGAGGCGAGCATGCTGAGCGAGGCGGAACGCGATGCGCTGCGGCGCACGCTGGAGATGTGCCAGTGGAACGTCAGCGCCGCCGCGGCGCGGCTGCACATCAGTCGCCGCACCATCTACCGCAAGATTCATCGACACGGACTGCTGCGTCACGCCCACAACCTCGGGGCGGACATGCAGCGGTCCGAATGAGTTCCGCAGCGGGACTCTAAGACGTCGCGTACAACCCAGAGGCGAGGCAGGACTACGATGGCTATCAAGATTCACCCGATGGTGGATGACGGAGTAAAAAAAGGTAACCCCGGCTTCGCCGGCGGCACGCTCACCTGCAAGTGCAGCAGTAATCCGGTGACCGTGCGTATCGGATCGAACGTGGCGTTCAATCACGCCTGCGGCTGCACCAAGTGCTGGAAGCCGCAGGGAGCGACGTTCTCCATTGTTGGCGTTGCGGGCCGCGACAAGGTGTCGGTGACCGCCAACGGCAACAAGCTGAAGATCGTCGACGAGAAGGCGCCGATCCAACGCTATGCCTGTACCGGCTGCGGCGTGCACATGTATGGGCGCATCGAGAACAAGGCGCACCCGTTCTACGGGTTCGACTTCTTCCACACCGAGCTCTCGAAGGAGCCGGGATGGGAAGAGCCGCGCTTCGCGGCCTTCGTATCCTCGATCATCGAGGCGGGCACCAAACCGGACCAGATGGGCGCGGTGCGCAGCAGACTCAAGGAGCTCGGTCTCGAGCCCTATGATTGCCTGTCGCCGGCGCTGATGGACCTGATCGCCACGCACACCGCCAAGGCCAAGGGCGTACTCGCCTAAGGCACCGGTGGACTGGAAGCCCCGCGCGAGCGCGCGGGGCTTTGCTTCGGACTCCTAACCGCTTCCGAATGAGGAAGGCTGTCGCTATGAAAACACGCGCCGCGATTGCTCCCGCCGCCGGCAAGCCGCTGGAAATTGCCACGGTGGACCTCGATGGCCCGAAGGCCGGCGAGGTGCTGGTAGAGCTCAAGGCTACCGGCATCTGTCACACGGATGAGTTCACACGCTCGGGCGGCGATCCCGAAGGCCTGTTCCCCTCGATCCTCGGGCACGAGGGAGCGGGCATCGTGGTCGATGTGGGTCCGGGCGTGACCTCGGTGAAGAAGGGCGATCATGTCATTCCGCTCTACACGCCCGAGTGCCGCCAGTGCAAGAGCTGCCTGTCGCGCAAGACCAACCTGTGCACCGCGATCCGCGCGACGCAGGGCAAAGGCGTGATGCCCGATGGCACCAGCCGCTTTCACCTGGGCAAGGACACGCTTTACCACTACATGGGCTGCTCGACGTTCTCGAACTTCACCGTGTTGCCGGAAATCGCTGTGGCCAAGATCCGCGAGGATGCGCCCTTCGACAAGGTTTGCTACATCGGCTGCGGTGTCACCACCGGCGTGGGTGCGGTGATCAACACCGCCAAGGTGGAGCCGGGGGCCAACGTCGTGGTGTTCGGGCTCGGCGGCATTGGTCTCAACGTGGTGCAGGGCGCGCGCCTGGCGGGTGCCAACAAGATCGTCGGCGTCGATCTGAATCCGAACCGCAAGGCACTCGCCGAGCGCTTCGGCATGACCCACTTCGTGAATCCGAAGGAGGTCGAGGGTGACCTGGTGGGCCATCTGGTAGCGCTCACCGACGGCGGTGCCGACTACAGCTTCGAGTGCGTGGGCAATGTCAACCTCATGCGCCAGGCGCTCGAGTGCTGCCACCGCGGCTGGGGCGTGTCGGTCATCATCGGGGTGGCTGGCGCGGGTCAGGAAATCAAGACCCGGCCGTTCCAGCTGGTGACCGGCCGGGTGTGGAAGGGCACGGCCTTCGGCGGCGCGCGCGGGCGCACCGATGTGCCGAAGATCGTCGACTGGTACATGGACAAGAAGATCCAGATCGACCCGCTCATCACCCACACGATGCCGCTCGATAAGATCAACGACGGGTTCGATCTGATGCACGCAGGGACTTCGATCCGCAGCGTGGTCATCTACTGAGCCTTGCGCAGCAGTAGCGTGCGCGCGGTGCGCCGCTGCGCGCGAGCGCGCTGGCCGCGACACCGGTGGCGTAGCCGCATGCGCCTGCGGAGCCGCAGGTGCGGTGTTATCTTGTGCGGCACACATCGCGAGACCGGAGCCATTCGATGAGCACCAGAGGTTCAGCCCGCGCTCGCGCCGCGACGTCCGCCGCACTGCTCGCTACCAGTCTGCTCATCAGCGTACGGGCCGGCGCAGCGGCGCAGGCCGCAGAGCGGCTGTATGTCTCCGATGAGACGGGCGGCAACGTCGTGATCGTAGATCCGCAGCAGCAGCGCGTGCTCGCGCGTATCGCCGTCGGCAAGCGGCCGCGGGGGATTCAGATTGCACCGGATCTGCGCAAAGTGTACGTCGCGCTGTCGGGCTCTCCCATCGGGGGACCGAACGTAGACGAATCGAAGCTGCCGCCACCGGATCGCCGTGCCGACGGCATCGGGGTGGTGGATCTCGGCTCGCAGAAATTGCTCCACACCTATCAGAGTGGTGCGGATCCCGAGACGTTTGCGCTGTCGCACGATGGCAAGACGCTGTACGTGTCCAACGAGGACGTCGGACAAATGTCGGCGGTCGATCTCGCCAGCGGCAAGGTGCGCGCCACCGTTGCGGTGGGCTCTGAGCCGGAGGGCGTGGCGGTGAGCGATGACGATCGCATCGTTTACGTTACCTGCGAGACTGCCAACAGCATCTACGTGGTCGATGCCCACAGCATGAAAGTGCTGGCGCAGATTCCTACCGGCAAGCGCCCGCGCGCGATTTACCTGGCGAGCGCAGCCCAGCGCGGCTACGCCACCGATGAATTCTCCGCGGCGCTGACGGTATTCGATACCCATGACTTCAAGCCCGTGGCCACCCTGCAGCTCGGAGATCCCGGTGCTGTCCGCCCGATGGGCATCGCCTCGACCGACGGCCGCAAGCTCTACGTCACCACCGGCCGATTCGGTGCGCTGCTGGAGGTCGATCCGGAGTCGGCGCGCGTCGTGCGCACCGTTGAAAAGGTCGGGCAGCGCCCCTGGGGCCTCGCCCTGAGCCGCGACGGGACGCGGGCCTACACCGCCAACGGTCCATCAGGCGATGTGTCCGTCATCGATGTGCCCTCGGGACGCGTCGAGGCGCGTATCCCGGTGGGAGGAAGTCCCTGGGGTGTCGTCGCGGCCCCGTGGAATGCGGTCGCGGACGGCGGCGGCCCTCAGCAGCCTGCCGAAGGCGGAATCTGGAAGGCGGTGGTGCCGGCGAAGGGAACCATGCATGGCGAGTTCGACGGCAACGATCCCATCGGCCTCACCGCAGGCGTCAGAATCCAAGCGGACTGCTCGATCAACTGGGTCGACCCGGATGCGGGCCAGCTCTACTGCTTCGCGAGCGCGACATCGCTGGTGGTGTTCCTCGATGCGCCCCGGACCTACCTGGAACGCGCGCGCCTGGAGTGGCAACGCCTCGGGCGCAGCAGCTGAACGCGTTCAGGGTACGACATGGGAGGTGCCGAGGTCCTTCCACTCGTAGCGCGGCACCTGTATCCAGTGACCGTCCTTGAGCTCGGGCACCTTGTGTACCCGGCTCTGCTCGACCGTCATGACACCGTTTTTGTCGGTGATCCAGAAGTCAACGTCGTAGATCTGATCCTTGGTGCCGACCGCCCGAAAATCGGTGCAGGCGAAGTAGTGCCCGTTGTCATCGAGCTGGCGCACGGGTTGGTGAGTGTCGACGAACTGCAGATCGAGGACCTTGCCGGTCTTGTCGTCCTTCAGGTGGAAGACGCCGTTATTCTTGGCCTGCTCGGTGAGCGCGCCACGCTCGACCGCCGACATCACTTCCCAACCCCGTTTCTGCGCCATGTGCCCCGGATGCTCGGAGGCGGGAATCCACCACCACGGTATCGGTGAGCGTGCCGTGAGCGCCCATTTGCCCTCCGCCTGCACCGGCTCCTTGTAGATCCGGGTCTCCTGAATGATGAGCTGCCCGTTGGCGGGCACGACCCAGAAATCGATCAGGTAGCGCTTGGCAGCATCGGCCTGATCGTGAAATTTCACGTCCGGGAAGAAGCCGTACCCATCGATGGTGCGCGTGAAGTCGACGTCGTCGAAGGCGAGCTTGAGCTGCTGCCCGTTCAGCGGATCCTCGAGCGGAAAGGCTCCGTTGTTGGCCTTGCTTTTCTCCTCGACGGTCTTCCTGACCAGGGCCTCGGCATCGCTGGCGGTGAAATTCTGCATCGCCTTCTCGGTGGACTCGACGCTCGCGGCAGCGGCAAACTCGTGCGCCTTCTGCAGATTGCCGCTGGGATCCTGGAGGAAGCTCTTCTTCGCCGACTCACTGCTGAAGCAGTAGACCTTGCCGTCCTTGTCGGTCCAGGTGATCGCGCAGTTGGTCGCGACGTGCTGCCCTTCGGCGAGCCCTTCGGCGCATTCCCCGCCGAACTGCACCTGCGGATTGGACGTCGGCGTATCGGCGGCCACGGCGCCGCCGAGAGGGAAGGTCGCGAGCACCAACAGTAACGCCGCGCGCCGAAACATCAACGCCATAGACCTGTATCGTACTCCGGGCGCGCACTGACTGCGCGGCGGAAACCGGGCCTGGAGCGCAGCTCGGACGCGAGCTGTGCGCGCTCACAGCCGGCCGCGATGCCGCCATTCGCCGAACTGGCTCGGGTCGTTGCCGTGGCTGAAGTGCCTGGCGAGAAAGGCCTCACCGGTCTCGAGGACGAAATAGCGAAAGGCCTCGGCCGCCGGCGACAAGGCCTTTGCCAGCGTGTTGACGACGTGCCAGCGCCGCATGACCGGCAACCCCTCCGTCTCGGGAGCGGCGATCAGGTGGTGATCGAGCTCGAGACCCACGGTGTGCAGCGACAGCAGCGCCACACCCATGCCCGCCATCACCGCCTGCTTGATCGCCTCGTTGCTGGACATCTGCATCACGATCCGGGGGGTCATCTGGTGCGCCTCCATGTACTCATCGAGCGCGGCGCGCGTTCCCGAGCCCGGCTCGCGCACGATGAACCCTTCGGTCATGAGAGACCTCGCCGAGACCTTCTCCATGCGCGCGAAGGGGTGCTCGACAGAGGTGACCAGCCCGTGAGGGTGCATCGCGAAAGGCTCCGAGCGCGTCGGCCAGTTCTGCGGCGGCCTGCCCATGATGGCGAGCTCCACCCGTCCCTCGCGCAGCAGCGCGACGACTTCGTCACGGTTGTTGCCGACCTCCAGTCGCACCTCGACGCCCGGATGCTCATCTCGAAATCGCACCAGCAGGCGCGGCAAGAAATATTTCGCGGTGCTCACCATGGCGACATCGAGCACACCGGTCTTGAGGCCCCGAAAGCGGGCCACCATGTCCTGCGCATCGCGCATGGCCGCCAGCACCCGCTGGGTATAGGCGAGCACGTACTCGCCCACCATCGTCAGAGACACCTTCCGGCTCGAACGATCGAACAGCGGCAACCCGACCTCGGTCTCCAGCTCCTTGATCTGCATGGATACCGCGGGTGGCGTCAGCCCGAGCTCCTCAGCCGCCCGTACAAAGCTCAGATGGCGCGCGACAGCCGAGAAGACCCGCAGCTGCTTCAGTGTCGCGTTCTTGAGCGTAGCCGGTTTCATTAAGGTCCGCTTAACGTGTCGCTAACTAAAAGTGACTTTACCTGAATGATAGGCGCCCCCTAGAGTCCCAACAAGCCACTAAACAGGGCGGAGACGATGGCAAGTGACACCAGGATAGCCCGCGGCACCGGTCCCACCGCGATCACCGACGTTGCACGGCGCTATAAGGCCGGCGTTCTGAAATACCGGCAGATGGGTTACTGGGACCCGGACTACCAGCCCAAGCCGACCGATACGCTCTGCCTTTTCCGCATCACGCCTCAGGACGGCGTAGACCCGGTCGAGGCTGCGGCGGCGGTCGCCGGGGAATCGAGCACCGCGACCTGGACGGTCGTCTGGACTGACCGGCTCACGGCCTGCGACAACTATCGTGCCAAAGCCTTCCGTGTGGAGCCCGTCCCGAACTCCCCGGGGCAGTTCTTCGCCTGGGTGGCTTACGACCTCACTCTGTTCGAAGAGGGCTCGATCGCGAACATGACGGCGAGCCTCATCGGCAACGTCTTCAGCTTCAAGCCCCTCAAGGCCGTGCGGCTCGAAGACATCCAGATTCCTCCAGCCTACGTGAAGACCTTCAAGGGTCCTCCGACGGGCTTGGTCGTCGAGCGCGAGCGGCTCGACAAATTCGGCCGACCGCTGCTCGGCGCCACCACCAAACCGAAGCTCGGGCTGTCGGGCCGCAACTACGGCCGTGTCATCTACGAGGGTCTCAAGGGCGGCCTCGACTTCATGAAGGACGACGAGAACATCAACTCCCAACCCTTCATGCACTGGCGCGACCGCTTCCTTTACGTGATGGACGCCGTCAACAAGGCGAGCGCGGCCACCGGCGAGGTGAAGGGCTCATATCTCAACGTCACCGCTGCGACCATGGAGGATATGTATGAGCGAGCCGAGTTCGCCAAGGAACTCGGTTCGGTGGTGGTCATGATCGATCTGGTGATCGGCTGGACTGCGATCCAGAGCATGTCCAACTGGGCACGCCGCAACGACATGATCCTGCACATGCACCGCGCCGGCCACGGCACTTACACCCGGCAGAAGAGCCACGGGGTGAGCTTCCGGGTGATCGCCAAGTGGCTGCGACTCGCCGGCGTCGATCACCTGCACGCCGGCACCGCCGTGGGCAAGCTCGAGGGCGACCCGCTCACGGTGCAGGGTTACTACAACGTTTGCCGCGACAGCTATACCCGCCAGGACCTGACGCGCGGCATCTTCTTCGATCAGGACTGGTGCGACCTCCGCAAGGTAATGCCGGTCGCCTCCGGCGGCATTCACGCCGGGCAGATGCATCAGCTGCTCGATCTGTTCGGCGATGACGTGGTGTTGCAGTTTGGCGGCGGGACCATCGGCCACCCGGCGGGCATTCAGGCCGGCGCGGTCGCCAACCGCGTGGCCCTCGAGGCGCTGGTCAAGGCGCGCAATGAAGGCGAGGACATCCGCAGCAAGGGTCCTGACATCCTGCGCAAGACGGCCCGCTTCTGTGCCCCCTTGCAGCAGGCGCTCGATACCTGGGGTGAGATCACCTTCAACTACACCCCGACGGACGCCGCCGATTTCACGCCGACCGCAGCGGTTGCGCACTGAGCCGTCCAGCAGGAGCACCCATCGATGATGACCAACCCGGTAATGAAGATCACGCAGGGTCAGTTCAGCTTCCTGCCGGAGCTGACGGACGCGGAGATTTCACTGCAGATCGAATACGGCTTGCGCCGCGGTTACGCCTGGAGCGTCGAGTACACCGATGATCCGCATCCGCGCAATACCTACTGGGAAATGTTCGGCATGCCGATGTTCGATCTGCGCGATGCCGCGGGCGTGATGCTGGAGCTGCAGAACTGCCGCAAGACCTTCCCGCAGCATTACATCCGCCTGGTGGCCTTCGATGCCACTCGGGGCGTCGAGAGCATCGCCATGAGCTTCATCGTGCAGCGGCCCCCGAGCGAGCCGGGCTTCGGGCTCATCCGCCAGGAAGGCCCGGGTCGCACGCTGCGCTACACGGTACACGGCTACGGCACGGATCGTCCTGAAGGCGAGCGCAGCGGCGGATGAGCGAGTTGAGTACGCCGCTTTACTCGATCCCCGGCAGTGCATCCGGCAGTGCCGTGCCGGCTACCCCCACAGACGATTCGTCGCCAGTGGGCGCACCCGGGGCCGCCCACGGCGCGGCTCGCACCGTGAGTGAAGTGCTCGCGGCGAGCCACGCGGGGGCGGTGTTCGATGAGCTCGATCGCGATCTGGTAGGTCTCAAGTCCGTCAAGGCACGCATTCGCGACATCGCCGCCTTGCTGGTGATCGACAAGCTGCGGATGAATCTCGGCCTGCAGGCCCAGGCGCCGAGTCTGCACATGAGCTTCACCGGCAACCCCGGCACGGGCAAGACCACCGTGGCGCTGCGCATGGCCGAGATCCTCTTCCGCCTCGGCTACGTACGAAAGGGGCACCTGGTTGCGGTGACGCGCGACGATCTGGTGGGCCAGTACATCGGCCACACGGCGCCCAAGACCAAGGAAGTATTGAAGCGCGCCATGGGCGGTGTGCTGTTCATCGACGAGGCCTACTACCTCTACCGCCCCGAGAACGAGCGCGACTACGGACAGGAAGCGATCGAGATCCTGCTGCAGGTCATGGAGAACCAGCGCGATGACCTGGTCGTGATCCTTGCAGGCTACAGGGATCGCATGGAGCGGTTCTTCCGCTCCAATCCCGGCATGAGCTCACGTATCGCCCACCACCTGGATTTTCCGGACTATGCACCCGCCGATCTGCTGCGCATCGCCGAGAAGCTGCTCGAGGGGCACAACTACCAATTCGCCCCCGAGGCCCGCTGCGCGTTCGAGGAATATCTGCAGCATCGCGTCCGCCAGCCGCACTTCGCCAATGCCCGCAGTGTGCGCAACGCGCTCGATCGCGCCCGGCTCCGCCAGGCGAGCCGGCTGTTTGCCGAGCGCGAGCGCCCCTTCACGGCGCAGGAGCTGACCACGATCGAAGCTGGTGACATCCGCGCCAGCCGAGTGTTCCAGGCTGCCGCCGTGCAGACGGAAAACTGAGCCACAAGGAGTCGCGACGATGCACCTCGGGCGTACCACGCTCTCGAAATTTCTGATCCAGCAGCTCACCGGTATCCCCGGCGCGAGCGACCTCGGTGCATTGCTGGTCGACGTCGCCGCCGCCGTGAAAGCGATCGCGGCGATGACGGCCAAAGGTGCGCTCGATGGCTATCTGGGCGAGCACGGCGGCAAGAACGTGCAGGGTGAGACACAGCAGAAGCTCGACGTGCTGGCGCACGAGGTGATGATCCGCAGTTGCGAGTGGGGCGGGCTGCTCGCCGGCATGCTGTCCGAGGAGTTGTCGGGACCTTATCCGATACCGGGCGAATATGTGCGCGGCCGTTACCTGCTCGCCTTCGACCCGCTCGATGGCTCCTCCAACACCGACGTGAACGTGGCGGTGGGCACGATCTTCTCGGTGCTGCGCCACGAGCACAGCGAGCCGCCCTGCAGCGCGGATTACCTGCAGCCGGGCCAACGTCAGGTGGCTGCGGGCTACGCCATCTACGGCCCCGCGACCATGCTGGTGATCACCGTCGGCAAAGGTGCCCACGGCTTCACGCTCGACCGCGAGATCGGCAACTTCATCCTCACCCATCCGGACCTGCAGATCCCTGCCGACAGCAGCGAGTTCGCCATCAACACGAGCAACGCGCGCTTCTGGGAGCCGCCGGTCCACCGCTATGTGAGCGAGTGCCAGGCGGGCAGAACCGGCATACGCGCGCGCGATTTCAACATGCGCTGGATCGCCTCGCTCGTCGCCGAGGCACACCGCATCCTGATGCGCGGTGGGGTTTTCATGTATCCGCGGGACACCAAGGACCCCAACCGGCCGGGCCGGCTGCGGTTGCTGTACGAAGCCAACCCGATCGCGCTGCTCATCGAGCAGGCGCGCGGGCTGGCGACGACCGGTTACGAGCGTGTCATGCAGATCAAGCCCGATGCGCTGCATCAGCGGGTGCCGCTGATCATGGGTTCGCGCAACGAGGTCGAGCGCATCGAGCGTTACCACAGCGAGTATCAAAGCGGCGCCGACCGGCCGTTCAGCTCGCCGCTCTTCAATGAGCGCTCGCTATTCCGCCCGGAGGCGCGGATGTGAATCGGAAGGCACCTGCATGTCCACCAAGCATCCGGTAATCGCCGTCACCGGCTCCTCGGGCGCCGGCACCACCACCGTCATGAGGAGCTTCGCGCACATCTTCCGCCGCGAGGGCATCAAGGCGCAGGTGATCGAGGGCGATTCCTTTCATCGCTACGACCGCGCAGAGATGCGCGAGCGCGTGCAGGGCGGCGACCGCGGCCGCGAGCCCCCGATCAGTCACTTCGGGCCCGAGGCCAACCTGCTCGCGGAGCTCGCCGGCACGTTCGCCGAGTACGGTGCGTCCGGGCGTGGCCAGGTGCGCCGCTACGTGCACGATGCTGCCGAGTCGCGCCAGCTCGGGTGCGCGCCGGGTACCTTCACCGACTGGCAGCCGATGGCCTCCGACAGCGAGCTGCTGTTCTACGAGGGCTTGCACGGGGCCTACGTGGGTGGTGGCATCGATGTGGCCCGGCACGTCGATCTGCTGGTCGGGGTGGTGCCGATCGTGAATCTCGAATGGATCCAGAAATTGCACCGGGACCGCAACCACCGCGGCTACAGTCAGGAGGCGGTCGTCGACACGATACTGCGCCGCATGCCCGACTACGTGAACCATATCTGTCCGCAGTTCAGCCGCACTCATGTCAACTTCCAGCGCGTGCCCACGGTCGACACCAGTAATCCGTTCATCGCCGAGGACATCCCCAGTGCCGATGAGTCCATGGTCGTGATCCGCTTCGCCAATCCCAAGGGAATCGATTTCCCCTACCTCACCTCCATGCTGCACGGCTCGTGGATGAGCCGGCCAAACAACATCGTCGTGCCGGGCGGCAAAATGGGTCTCGCGATCGAGTTCATTTTCACGCCCATGGTGTTGCGGCTCATGGATCGCAAGCGACGCGCCTAGCCTCGGAGCCTGTATGCCTGCTCACCTCGACGCGCCGGCGCGCGCCGCACGATCACCCTGGAGTGCCGTGCGCGCGGTGCTGTTCGACCTCGATGGCACGCTGCTCGATACCGCCGCGGACATCACCCGCGCCCTGAACCGCGCACTCGCCGAGCTCGGCCTGCCGAGCCTCGCGCGCAGCGAGGTCAGCGAGCTCATCGGGCGCGGCGTCGCCGCACTCATAGAGCGTGTGCTCGAGCGCTTCGGCGCGGCCGGGAAGGCCGCCGATGGCACGCGGCTGCTCGCTCGATTTCACCATCATTACGAGCGCCTGCACCGTCACGGCGAGATTGAGACGCGCGTCTACCCGGGAGTGGCGCGCGGGCTCGCTGAGCTGCACGCGCTCGGCCGCAAGCTCGCGGTCGTGACCAACAAGCCGCGCAGCATGGCTGTCGAGCTGCTGGCCCGGTCGGGTCTGGATCAATGGATCGCGTCAGTGGTCGGCGGGGACAGTGGATTGCCGCGCAAGCCGCATCCGCGGCCTTTGCTGCACGCGTGCGAGTTGCTCGGGGTGCCGCCGGCTGATGCGCTGATGGTCGGGGACTCGCACATCGACGTGTTGGCCGCGCGCGCGGCGGGATTGGCGGCCGTGGTTTGCGTTCCGTACGGGTACAACGAGGGCGTCGACCCGCGGACGCTGGCGTGCGATCTGTTCATCGAGAGCATCGGCGAGCTGCCGGCGGTGCTCGGTGCGCGAGCTGATCGCCTGCTCAGCGCAAAACCCGCGCACTGAGGAGCGTCATTGCAGGTGCAGGCGCAATCCTGCCCAGATGCCAAGCGGCGGAGCGGGGGAGAGCGCGTTCTCGTTGGTCCAGTTGGCCGGGTCGGGAATGAACGAGCCGTTGGGATTGAAGGAATTGCTGGTGAGGAAGCCGGCCGTGGCGTAGTGCCGATCGAAGAGGTTGATCAGTCGGGCGAAGAGCTCGGCGTGCTCATTGATGTGGAAGGTGGCCTGCAGATTCACTACTGCGTAGCCGGGAACTGAGCCGCTGCCGGCGATATAGGCGCCCGCCGCGTTGGTCGCGCCGGCCTGGTTGGCATTGTTCTCGTTGCCGTGCAGGAACGATCCGGAGGCGGCGACCAGGTTGGCGCCGACGTTCCAGCGCGTGCCGAGCCGGTAGTCGAGTATCAGCCGTCCGGTGTGCCGCGGGATGAGCGGCATGCGGTCGCCGGGGCGCACCTGGATGTCGCCGTCGGCGTCGGCGGTGCTGTTGGATGCAGCGTTGACCGAAAAGCTCGACTCGAAGGTGGCATCGACGAGGCTGTACATCAGCTGCCAGTGCAAGCGCCCCTGGAGACCGCCGAGCGCGAGGTCAAGTCCCTGGCGGCGCGTGCTGCCGACATTGGCGAAGTAGCCGGAGTTGGTGGCGGTGGCGACAAACTGTATGTCGTTGCTGTTGACGGTGCGAAATGCGTCGGCACTCCACACCAGCTTCTGCTCCGCGAGGCTGCCGCGTACGCCCACCTCGGCGGTCCGCGCCACCACCTGCTGGAGCGACGGGTCGCTGGCGAAGTCGTTGGGCAGTCCGCACGGCACCGCGGGATCCGCGCAGCCGAGCTCTATGACGGTCGGCGCGCGGCTCGCCTCGTTGTAGTCCGCGTAGAAGGTCAGAGTGCCGCGCGGTGTCACCGTGAAGCCGAAGGCCGGATTGACACGGCTGAAGGTGTGATCGCCCCCGAGCGGCCGCACCTCGTCGAAACCGTTGCCGAAATCAGCGATGTCGGTATCGACGCTGTAGCCCTCGAGTGTTTCGGTGCTGCGGTTATAGCGGATCGAGAAGGTGAGGTGCAGCAGCGCGTTCGGCGAGAGAGTGTCGGTGGCGTACACCCCATAGATGCGATTGTCGCCACTGAGTGAGATCACCGTCTGGTTGTTGAACGGACTCTCCTCATAGATGAGCATGCGGTCGGCCGAGAGCTGCCCGTACTGGTAGGACTGGGTGAAGGTGTCGCTCGAGTCGTTGTAGTCCGCACCCAGGATCGCCTGGTTCGCCCAGCCGAAAAGATCGTGCGAGTCGGTGAGCTGCAGGGCGACGCCGGCGGTGCGCTGAGTGATGCGGCCGGTGGCGTTCTGGCCGGGCGCGCACCAGGTGAGCGCGGCACGGCTCGCCGGTGCGGTAGTGCAATCGATGGGCGGACCGCCGTAGCCGTCATCGAGGTAACTGTCGTTGACGTTGCCGTTGATGGCGCCGGTGGCGAGATGACGATAGTAGACGTTGCCCGACAGCAGCAGCTTCGGCGTCAGGAACTGGGTGCCGGTCAGGTTGACGAAGTGGAGCAGATTCTCGGTGAAGTCGGGTGTGTAGCTGGTCTCGCGGTTGAAGTCCAGCATGCTTTGCGGCACCGCGCCGTTGCCGTAGAGACTGGTATCCGCATAGGTGTAGCTGAGATCGAGGTCGGTGTGCTCATTCTGCCAGCCGACCTTGCCGAAGGCCTGCCACAGGCGCGACGGCGAAAAGTTGCGCCAGCCGCTCTCGTCGAAGTAGCTGGCGGTCACGAAGTAATCGAAATTGCCGAGCTCGCCGCCGCTCTCGCCTTCGAAGGAACGCCGCCCGAAAGATCCGCCGTAGACCTCGAGCTCGGTTCCCGGATTGTCGTGGCCGCTCTTGGTGCGCACGGAGAGCGCGCCGCCGAGCGTGTTGAGGCCGAACACCGGGTTGGAGCCTGACATGAGCGTCAGCGTCGAGATGGCCGACTGCGGGATCAGATCCCAGTTGACGGTGTCGCCGAATGACTCGTTGACGCGCACTCCATCGACGTACACCGACAAGCCCTCGGGGGTACCGAGCAGCGGTGAAGCGGTGAAGCCGTGATAGTTGATGTCCAGCTGGAAGGGATTGGCGGCGCTTTCGCTGACGTTGACGCCGCTGAAGTTGTTGTTCAGGTAGTCGGCGAGGTCGAGGGTCAGCTGCCGGCGCATGTCCTCACTGTCGCCGGTCTGCACGTTGGCGGGCACTTGATTGAGCGGCAGGCCGAGACCTGACAGCGGGGTGTTGGCGATTACCGTGACCTGCGGCAGCTCCTGCGCCGCGGCCGGATTCGCGGCGGTCGCCGGCGGTGCATCACTCGCAGACGCAACACCAGGCAGCGCTGAGCCAGCGACGCAAAGGAAGATCCGCAGCTGCAGAATCGCATTGGAATGTGGCATCAGCCGTCCGTAGCCCGAGTGTAAAGACGCTCTGCCGAATCCGTCCAGATGCTTCCGGGCGCTGGCGCGTGCTACCGTTGCGGCCCTCCCCGCGCGGAGAGCAGCACGTGATCGCAGTCTCGGGCATAGGCAGATTCGCCGTATTCGCCGCAGTGTTCGCGCTCGCGGGTAGCGCGTTGGCGCAAAACCCGCCGCTTGCCGGTGCGGTCCAGCAGGCGGCGCACCGCGACATCACACGCGCGGCTCTCGAGGGACCAATCCGCTTCCTGTCATCGGATCTGCTCGAGGGACGCGGCCCGGGCACGCGCGGCGATCAGCTCGCACGGCTCTATCTGCAGACGCGGCTCGAAGGCATGGGATACCAGGCGGCATTCGCCAATGGCGCCTGGCAGCAGCCCTTCGACATCGTCGGTATCAAGGGGCAGTTCCCGAACAGCTGGAGCTTCCAGGGTCGCGGCCAGCGCGTCGATCTCGCCTGGCGCGAGGACTACATCGCTGTCAGCGGGGTGCAGAAAGAGAGCGTCGTCATCGACGATGCGGAGCTCGTGTTCGTCGGCTACGGCATCCAGGCGCCGGAGTTTCAGTGGGACGACTTCAAGGGCGCGAATCTCACGGGGAAGATCCTGGTGATGATGAACAACGATCCGGACTGGGATCCGAAGCTGTTCGCCGGCAAGCGCCGGCTCTACTACGGGCGCTGGGTGTACAAATACGAAAGCGCCGCGCGCCAGGGGGCAGCCGGCGCCATCATCATCCATACGACCCCGTCCGCCGGCTATCCGTGGCAGGTGATACAGAGCTCCTGGGGCGACGAGCAGTTCGCACTGCCGGCCGGCAACGAGCCGCATGTACGGGTGGAAGCCTGGGCGACCGAAGCTGCGGTGCGGCGGCTGCTGCAATCGAGCGGTTACGACCTGGACAAGCTCGTGGCCTCCGCGCACACGCGCGACTTTCATCCGGTGCCACTCGGCATACGCACCTCGATCACCTTCACCAACAAGATCTCGAGCGTGCAGACAGCCAATGTCGGCGGAGTGCTGCCCGGCAGTGATGCCCGACTCGCCGCGCAGCTCGTGGTGCTCTCGGCGCACCATGACCACTTCGGCATCGGCGAACCCGACGCGAGCGGCGATCGCATCTACCACGGTGCCGTCGACAACGCTTCCGGCTGCGCGCAGGTGCTGGCGATCGCGCAGGCGTTCGCGGCGCTGCCCGAACGGCCACGGCGCTCGGTGCTGGCGCTGTTCGTCGCGGGCGAGGAGCGGGGACTCCTCGGCTCGAAGTACTACGCCGAGCATCCAAGCGTGCCGGCGGGCCGGATCGCTGCCGATATCAACATCGACGGCGGCAACATCTTCGGCCGTACGCGCGATGCGACCTCGATCGCGCTCGGCAAGTCTTCGCTCGATGAGATCGCTGCCCGCGTCGCCGCCACCCAGGGCCGCGTAGTGAAGGGTGACCAGTTCCCCGACCGCGGTTACTACTATCGCTCCGACCAGTTCTCCTTCGCGCGCATCGGCGTGCCGGCGCTGTTCTTCGATGACGGCACCGATTTCATCGGCCGGCCGCCGAACTGGGGCCGCGAGCAGATCGAGCAGTGGGAGCTGAAGAAATATCATCAGCCCTCCGACCGCCTCGAGGGCAGCTGGAACTTCGACGGCATGATCGAGGACGCACAGCTCGCGATGCTGTCCGCGTGGCTCGTCGCGCAGGCGGATGCCATGCCCAGCTGGAAGCCTGGGGACGAGTTCGAAGCGGCGCGCAAGCGCGCACTCGCCGCGGTGGGCGGAACCTAGCGGAGACGTGCACGCAGCGGCTCGTCTCCAGGAGAGAAGCATGTTCGAGCATCTCGACGCGGTCGTCCCCGACCCTATCCTCGGCCTGATGGCAGCGTTCCGGGCCGATCCGGATCCGCGCAAGGTCGACCTCGGTATCGGTGTGTACCGTGATGAGCAGGGCCACACGCCGGTGCTGGAAGCCGTACGGGCCGCCGAGAGTGCGCTGCTGGCAAGCCAGACCACCAAGAGCTACGTGGGGCCCGCGGGCAATCCCGGATTCAACCAGTCCATGGAGCAGCTGGTGCTCGGCGCCGCACATCCCGCACTCACTGACCGGCGGGTGCGCAGCGTGCAAACGCCGGGCGGCTGCGGCGCGCTGCGGCTCGGAGCGGAGCTCATCCGCGCCGCCTCCCCAGATGCGGTGGTGCACGTCAGCACTCCCACCTGGGCGAACCACACCCCACTTCTTGCCGGCAGCGGGCTGCGCCTCGAGCGCTACCCGTACTTCGATCCGGCCACCGGCGGCGTGCAGTTTGCGGCGATGATGACGGCGCTCGAGCGGCTGTCGCCAGGTGCCGTGGTGCTGCTGCATGCCTCCTGTCACAACCCGACGGGCGCGGATCTTTCACAGGGTGAGTGGCGCGACCTGCTGACACTGGTGAAGCGGCGCGGACTCACGCCCTTCATCGACATGGCTTACCAGGGACTCGGCGAAGGTATGGACGAGGACGCTTTCGGACTGCGGCTGTTCTGCGCGGAGCTCCCCGAGGTGTTGTGCGCCGTCTCGTGCTCGAAGAACTTCGGCCTGTACCGTGAACGTACCGGCTCGCTCCACCTCATCAGCTCATCATCCGCTGCGGCGGATGCGGCGTTCAGCCAGCTGGTGCGCATCGCACGTGGCATATGGTCGATGCCGCCCGATCACGGCGCTGCCATCGTGCAGGCGATCCTGGCCGAGGAAAAATTGCGCCGACAGTGGGCGTCCGAGGTCGAGGCGATGCGCCGCCGCATCGAGGAGCTGCGCCTCGAGGTAGTGCAGCGGCTGCGCCGGCATTGCCCGCAGCATGATTTTGGCTTCATCGCGCGCCAGCGCGGCATGTTCTCATTCTTCGGGATCGACACCGCGCAGGTACATGCGCTGCGCGAGCGCCATCATGTTTACATGACCGACGACAGCCGCATGAACATTGCCGGCCTGCGCCACGAGAATCTCGAGTATTTCGCGCGTGCGGTGGCGGAAGTGCTGGCCGTCAGGATCACTGAGGATCACTCGGGCACGATGACGCGGTGAGTCGACTTCACCTCTTCCATGACGAAGTACGTGTGCGTCTGCTGCACTCCGCGCACCGCCGCGATCCGGTCACCGAGAAAGCGCCGATAGCTCTCCATGTCGGTCACGCGCACCTTGAGCAGATAGTCGAAGCCACCCGCCACCATGTGGCACTCCATCACCTCGTCGTGCGCGAGCATCGCCTGCTTGAAACGGTCGAATGCATCCGGCGTGGTTCGATCGAGCGATACCTCCACGTACGCGAGCAGCCCTAGTCCCAGTCTTCGCGGGTTCAGCCGCGCGAAGTACCCCTCGATGTAGCCGACCGACTCCAGACGCCGTACCCGCTCGAGCGTCGGTGTGACCGTGAGGTGTACCTCGCGCGCCAGTTGCGAGACCGGAGCGCGCCCATCCTGCTGCAACCTCTCGAGTAGCCGCCGGTCGATGCGATCGAGCGAGCGATGCACCGCCGAATCACTGGCGGCTGGGCCCTTGGATGCCATATGTGGTAGTCGATTTTACTATTAAATCGCTTTAAACGGATAAATATTCTCTAAGCACACCCGTAGAATAAGCATAATTAACTACTATGGGCGGGTACTCCATGGCGGTAAGCGGGATGAGGGAGCGGGCCAGCGGGCCGGGCACGCTCATGGAACTGCGTGCGCGGCTGCGCGCGGCGACGCTGCGTGCGGAAGCCGACGCCTCGGATGAGGCGCTCGCCGACCTCACTCCGGCGCAGGAGGCGCTCGAGCGGGCAGGGGTCCGCGCGGCCCGCTGGGTGCAGGCGGCGCGCGCCGACCAACGCTCGCGTCCACTCGTCGAACGGATGCTCGAGCAGTTTCCACTCGACAGTGCTCAGGGCAAAGCGCTCATGAGCCTCGCCGAGGCACTGTTGCGCACCTCCGATCCCAAGCGCGCCGACCAGCTCATCGCCGAGCGCCTCGCCACGATCCGCGAGGCGGGCGTGCCGGGAGACACCGATCTGCTGCTGCGCACGGGTTTCACGTTGCTTGGCGCCGCCGGACGGCTGTTGCCGGATGTACTGGGGGAGCTCGCCGGTGAGTTCTCCACGGCGAGCCTCACACGACCGGTCATTGCGCCGATGGTGCGGGCGGCGCTGCGCCAGTCGATGCAGCTTCTCGGCCATGCCTTCATCGTCGGCGAGACCATCGATGAAGCACTCGCGCGCGGTGCGGACGATCCCGAGCTCGCCCTGTGCTCCTACGACGTGCTCGGAGAAGGGGCGCGCACCGAAGCCGACGCGCAGCGCTATTACCAGGCCTACGCACACGCCATCGAGGTGCTGCAGCGTCAGACGGCCCAGGGCACTCACGCGCGCTCCGGGATCTCGGTGAAGCTCTCCGCACTCGAGCCGCGCTACACGCTGTTGCAGAGCTCCCGCGTTCTCGAGCGGCTCGCACCGCGCATGCTGGAGCTGGCACGGAGTGCCGCCACGTCGGCTATCGGCTTCACCATCGACGCGGAAGAGGCCGATCGGCTCGACCTCTCGCTCGACATCCTCGAGACACTCGCCCGCGATGAGCGCACGCGCGCATGGGATGGACTCGGGCTCGCCGTGCAAGCCTACGGGCGACGGGCGCCGTTGGTGATTGCCTGGGTGGCGCAGCTGGCGCGCGAGTGCGGCCGGCACCTGAGCGTGCGACTGGTGAAAGGCGCTTACTGGGACAGCGAGATCAAGCGCGCACAGGAGCGGGGTCTTGCGAGCTTTCCCGTGTACACCTCCAAGGCCGCCACGGACGCGAGCTACCTCGAGTGTGTGCAACATCTGTTTGCGGCGCGGGATGTGCTCTATCCGCAGTTCGCGACGCACAACGCCTACACCGTGGCCGCAGTACTCGAGCTGGCGCCGCCGGGTGCCAGGTATGAATTTCAGCGCCTCCACGGCATGGGAGAAGCTCTGTATGCAGCCGCGCGCGCCGAGCTTCCGGACCTGCCGCCGGTGCGGGTGTATGCGCCGGTCGGCACCCACGAGGAGCTGCTGCCCTATCTCGTGCGGCGGCTGCTCGAGAACGGCGCCAACACCTCATTCGTTCATCAGTTCATGAATCCGCAGATACCGGTGGAGGAAGTCGTGCGCGATCCAGTCACATCGCTCGCCGCCGAGCCTGCGCGACCCTCACGGCTGCGCGAGCCCGCCGCGCTCTACGGCGCCGAGCGCACCAACTCGGCGGGCGAGGACTTCGGCGATCCGGCTACGCTCGCCGCGCTCGAGGCCGAACTGGGTGCGCAGGCCGATGTAATCCATTCCGGCGGACCCATACTGAGCGGCCGGGTGGCACGTGCGCTGAAAGTACCGGTGAGCTCTCCGGCCGACACCAGCCGGGTCGTGGGATATACGCGCGACGCCACTGCAGTGGACATCCGCACTGCCATGCAAGAGGCCGCCGCCGCGCAGCCCGAGTGGGATGCGACACCGGCGCAGGCGCGCGCGGCCTGCCTGCTCAAGGCCG